>ERZ1022729.104-NODE-104-length-12047-cov-5.776518_pt1 | contig 12047 bp, 10 predicted proteins | sample MGYA00520880_ERZ1022729 | MGnify/ENA primary metagenome ERZ1022729 (study PRJEB33162, sample SAMN09537598) | freshwater metagenome | isolation source: freshwater | place: Canada:Alberta | collected 2017-07 | study: EMG produced TPA metagenomics assembly of the...
TATAAGAGACAGATCCTGGTCTGAGCGCGACGGCACTGGCCCGCTTTGCGGATGCCATCCCGGCCGATCTCGACGGGCTCGATGTCACTGCAAGCGATCCGGCCTATCTCAACAGCTTCGATGACGAGCCCAACGGGCAGCGCGCGGTGCAGGACACCTTCGACAAGAAAACGGCGTCGACGCCGCTGGCTGCAGGCGGGCTGGCGGTGCACAGTAACATTGGGACGCCGCTGGCTGCCACCAAGGCGGCGGCGCTGCTCATTCAAGGTGCCGACAGCACCACGTACCTCATCGAACTACTGAACGAGGCGCAAACCACGGGGCTGCGTTTGGTTCGGCGGCGGGCCGATGGGCGGCGGGACGCACTATTGAACATCCCTCGCCTGCCGTCGCGCTGGGTGGGGTCGGTGTCGCTCGACGTCGTTTGGTGGGGCACGGTTCTGCGGATCTACGTGAACGGCACCCCGGTGGCGAACCCGGTGGAAGTGGGGCTCGCACCGAAGGCCCGCGTGCTGCTGTTCGCGCGTGGTCCGGCAGTATTCGACGAACTGGCAGCCGTGTCGCTCCGTCCACGATGAGTCATTTCTCATCAACTGACTCTCGCCTTGCGTACGTACCGCACTCAGGTACATTCGACTCGGGTTTTCATGCGGTGCGTTCATCCCAACACCAGCGACCTTCTCTTCGGGCAATGCTCAGGCGCAATCAATTCGAGCGCAGGCGAGGCGCACGGTACGCGCGCGCGGGTCTAGGACTCGGTGCCGCTGTACTCGTTCTCGCTACCGCGGCATGCGGGCCGCGCCGGTCAGCTTCGACTGTATCGGTCAACGACACGTCCCCTGATGCGCCGATGTCGGTGATCGGCCGCATCACGCGCACGGTCGGCAAGGATACCGTGCCCGTGTCCGGGGCGATCGTCCGCATTACCGATCTGAGTCTGACGACGCAGAGCGACAGCACCGGCAACTACAACTTCTCGAACGGTCTCGTACCCGGGAAGTTCCGCGTGACGGTGGAATTCGATGGCCAGAAGGGGAGCACCTCCTCACCGGTGCCGTTCATCGTGGGGAAGACCGTGAGTGTTCCATTGCATCTTGGCGGAACCACAGCGTGGCCACCACCGGTTGCGCTGGACACGATGGTCCGCAGGCCGAAGGTGGTGCAGGGCGCTCCCCCACGGGGGGGCGAATGAGCGGTCGCCGTTCCCATGGGCAGTCAGGGCGTCGCGTTGCCCGAATGGCTGGGCTCGGTTTGCTGTTGATTGGTGCGGTTTCGTGTTCGGGCGAGGGTGCCGGCACGTCCGAAGACGGCGGCGTGAACGCCGACAGTGTGTTCGGCGAACCCGTCATCGACTCAACCGCACCCATCGCCGGTGGCGACACGGCCATCCCGACGCGCCCGGAGCCTCCGGTGAGTATGCTGCCGAATTCTCCGGGATCGGTTGCGAGCGGGGGAGCGGGCGCGACTATGGGGCGCGGTCGCAGTGTCGAGGGGGGCAGGCCGGTTTCGTCGCCGACCGTGGTTGCGGGTACGGCGGAGGTGCGCTTCGAGAGCACCCCGGCCGGCGCTGCCGTGGTGCTGAGGCAGGGCAAGTCGACGTTCACGGGGACCACGCCATTCACAACGAGAGTTCCCGCGGGGACCTACTCGTGGCTGGTGGACAAGGAAGGCTATCTGCCGGACTCGTCGGCAGCTGGCGGGCTTCAGCTGGTCGCAGGTCCGCGCACCGTATCCATCCAGTTGATGAACGCCAGCGATTGGAGCGGCATTGCCGATAAAGCGGATGCCGCCTTCGCCGCGGGCAACTGTGATCAGGCGGTACCGCTCTATCGTTCGCTCGACAAGCCGAAGGAGCGTGCGAGCCGGACATACGAGCGTTGGTCGCTGTCACGCATGCAGTTGAGCCGTTGCTCCCAGCGCCTGAAGGACCCGGCCGGTGCGGTGGAGGCGTTACGGACGGCGCGCGACGATAACCCGGGAGCGGTGAACTGGCGCATCGTGTACGAACTGGGCATCGCGCAGTGCAGTAACCTGTCCTTTACTGAGGGGCGCCGTACCTTCGGTGAGCTCGATGGGCAGATCCGTAATCGCGTGGCGAGTGAGAACAAGCCGGCCATGCGTGCGTTGGCCCATTACGGGCGCGCGTTCTGCGGCTTTCAGGATTTTGAGAACCGCACGGGGACGCCTCCGCAGGCGCTCGTGATGGCGTTGGAAGACGACTTCGAGCGTTTCTTCAAGAGTGCCGAGGCCGCCAAGGAACAGGGCGCCATGTCTGCCGAAGTCAACACGCTCCTCAACGAAGCCATCGTCGACGCTGAGGTGCTGCGCAAGCAGTTGCCGGACCAAAAACTGTAGTTCGACCTTTCTCCCCCACTGAAATGTCTCGCATCCAGACGATTTCGCTGTCCGCGGCCCTCGTAGTCGGTGGACTTGCTGTGCCCGCAGTGAAGGCTGAGGCCCAGCCGACTGGTTCCGGCCTCGTGTTCAATGTGGGCGTGAGCCATGGCAATCCGGATATCGTGTCGTACGAGTTCCGTCGTGGCGATGAGTCGCAGGAGCTCCAGTTTCTGCGCGTCTCAACGGGCGCGGTAACCGGGTTACGGCAGTCGCCGGCCCCAAGCGCCGGCGCAGGTTTCGTGCTTCCCGGGCTCGGTACTTCGGCCTCGATCAAGCAGTACAGCGGTGATCTCGACTGGCGTCCTGTACTCGGCGGTTCCGCAAACTGGTTTGCGTACGCCTCGGGTGAACCGCAGGGCGTTCGGGTGCGAATCAATTATCTCACGGCGGACGGCACGGTAAGCGATCGCCCGGCACTCCCGCTGCCGGGAGACATGCCTTCGTCGACCCCGCGATGGTCCCCCAATGGGCGGCACCTCGCGTTCGTGTCGGACAGTGGCGCCCTCTATATCGCCGCAGGCGTCGATCAGCTGCTCCGTAACCCTTCGGCACCGGTTCAAATCACGCGCGCGGTTTCGGGCGCGCGGGTGCTCTTCCCGGCGTGGTCGCCGAACGGACGGTACATCGCCTACCAGACGGAGCGCGACGTGCGCGGCTCGCGCCGTTATGTCATCGAAGTGCTGGCCGTCGATAGTACCGGTGCCGTGAACGGCGCCCCGATCACGGTGACCAACCTTCCGCTGGAGAGCGCCTACCGCCCGTCGTGGTCCCCGGACGCGAAGTACATTGCCTTCTACATGGATCGTGGCGGTTCGGATGCTACACGAGAGCTGGACATTGGTGTCACGGAACTGCTTATCGACGCGAATACGCGCCGACTGTTCAGCGGCGAAGTGAAGCAAGGCCGCCGTACGCGCCGCTTGGCGGAGGCTGTGGTGGTGAACGATACGCGCGGGCCGTCATGGGCACGGGTGGAAGGCGATGTCGAGGGCGGTCTGCGGCGTCCGCTGCCGGGTGTGCTCTACGCCAAGCGCGATGCCAGCCGTGGGAATCCGGTGATGTTCGCCGCGCTCGATCGCTGGTTGGCCAATCGCCCCGAGGACGAGTCGAACCTTGAACTCTCAAGCGGCTGGGATACCCGCAACCACAAATCCGTGGTCGCCAACGAAGGCAACGCTCAGGTGCGACTTGCCTACGCGTTCAGTCAGGGTGGCGGTGAGCAGGTGCGCACCCGTGACGTTCCGGCAGCCTTCGCCACGACGACGGTAGCGGTCGACAACGCGGCACCAGGTGGCCGTGTGCCGAGTGGTTCGGGTTCGAACAGCGTCGTTGCCTCGACTTCCACGAAGCCAACAGTTGCGGCCACTCGCGCTTCCGGCGGTAACCCGATCGCCAACCTCATCCCTGGCGTCATGCAGTTCCGTCAGGGACGTCCGCTGCCCGCTTTGACAATTCTCGCCACCGGCGCGGTCGCCGGGTACTTCATGATGAAGGGCATGACCGGGATATCATTGACTCCCGACCCAAATCAGGGCGGGTTGGTCGCCGGCGGTCTTGGCGGTGGGTTGCTTATCTATACCATCGGTTTGATCGATGGTCACCGCCATAATCGAGCAGTTGGCACCCGCGTCAGTGCCGGGGTTGTGCCGATGCGCGGTGTCCATGGGAACAGCACCCCGGCAGTTGCTTTCGGCCTCCGGCACTCGTTCGGCCGTTGAGACCGATGCGCAAGCAGATGGGAGCGTTTTCGACGGCAAGGCGGGCCATCGCCTACCTTGCCGTTGTGGCGATGGGCCTCGTGCCGGGAGGGGCCGTGCACGCGCAGCCCCAGTTCGACCATACGGGGCAGATCGACGCGGTGCTGGCGCAGTTGGGTGGCGGTCGCGACCTCAGTAAGGCGACGGATCGCCAACTGGGTCAGCTGTGGCAGCACTTTACCGCCCGTGGTCAGTTCTTCCTTGACCTGTATGCGCTCGATCGGGAGCTGTTGGCGGAGTTTGCCAAGCAGCGCGACTCGATTGCCCGGGCTGGCGGGGCATCAGGACCTGGTGCCGTTTACTTTTGGGCGCGTGCGCAGCACGAACTTGGTCAAGTGCGCGAAGCAATAGCCCTGTATGGTCGAGTGGCCCCGAGCGCGCCGCTTCGGCTGCGCAGCGAATCGGAGGCGTGGGCGGCCGTTGCCAACGGTCGGGGTGGTGACACTTGGCAACAAGCTGTCACCGATTGGCGCGCCGGCAAACAGGCAACGCTGAAGGGGTGTGCCTCTGGCGCACATCCGATCTGCCCGTTGGTGAAGGCGCTGGTCGACGGTGATGTGCCGGGCATGATTCGCCTGCAGCGGGAAGCCCTCCGCCGTACCGCCCCGGAGTATGCCGACACTCTAAAGGGAAAGACGGGCACGTTTCCGGTCGAGTACCATGATCCGGTGTCGTTGTACGTGATGGGTGTGGTCGACAATTATGTGGCAGCGCGCTTGCTCGAAGGGCATGCCGGATTCGACGTGTTTCGTGGGGTGGCGCTGCTGCGCGCCGGACGGCCTCGACAGGCGCTCGACTTGCTGGACGGTGCCACATCGACGACCGTGCCGGTTGGGGTGTTCGTAGGTGAGGCCAGTGCACTGACCGGGAATCGCACGGCGGCTGAGCAAGCGTGGCGTGGGGTCACTGGTGCTGCCAACCTGAATTGGCTCGCCGACAGTCGTTCCATCGCGCTGGCGGATGGCGGCTTTGCTGTGCGTCGATTCGATGAGGAGAACCGGCAGCAGCTGCGCGGGCTGCGCGATGCCAATGCAGCTGGGCCCAGTCTGGGCCGGGCCTTGGTTCGCGAACGGCAATGGCAGAAAGCCATCGATGCGATGCGGGCGGTACGGCCGCTCAGTGTCACGCCGTCGTTGTCCCGTGTGCCACCACTCATTCCCGTCGTGTCGGCCTTTGCCTACTACGGGGCAGGTCGCGCCGAGCGTAATCAATCGCTCTACATGGAAGCCGTTACCGAACTGCAGGCGGTCGCGACGGTTGGTGGTGCCGCCCGAACCTTTCGCCTGCTTCAGGCGGTCTCCGTGCCGAAGTCGGGCACCGGGGAAATTCGTTGAGCTTCGCGGGAAATTCCGAGGACGGGATGACGAAAGATACAGGATTGCCGCTCCGCCATGTGCTGGTGCGTGTCGTGGCGCTGACCCTTGGCGCCGCGCCGACCATGGTCATGGCACAGGGCGCGGCGGAGTTGTTTTATGCCGAAAGTGGCCGCCGCGCCCTGCTGAATCCGCACGCCAATGCGGTGGCAATGGCGCCGACTGACCGCCTGCTGTCGATGATCTACGAGCCGCTGTATCGGCTCAATCTGGATACCGAGCAATACGAGAGTGTCCTCGCGGCGCGCACGCCGCAGCCGGTCGCCGGTTCCCGAGTCCCCGCGTACGTGGTGGATCTCAAGAAAGGGGTGCGCTGGCACGACGGGAGTGCATTTACCGCGGCGGACGTCGTGTTCACGTACCGGTACATCATGCGGTACGGCAAGAACAAGGAAGATCAGGCTGCGCTGAGGCGCTGGATCCGGCGTCTCGACCAGGATCCAAAGAACCCCTACCAGCTACGGGTGGAGGTCGAGCCGGGGATTCAGGTGCAGTGGGCTCTCTCGTTCCTCGTCATTCCGTCTGGCCGTTTCGCGACGGACATGCAGCCGTTGTCGCCGAGTCTACTGGAGAAGCCTGTTGGTACCGGGCCGTACAAGTGGGATGGTGAAGAGGGCGGTGAACCACGTCTTGTGGTCAACGCGACTCATCATGACCCCACGAAGGGGGCGCTGTCGCCGATCGTGAGCAAGGAATACACGGATGCGCCCACCGTGGCAGTGGAGCTGATCAATCAGGGTTCGCGCCTCGGGCTCATTCCCGATCTTCCGACGAGCCAATTCGGCACCATCGAGGCGAACGCCAACCTCGTGGAGATGGAGCGTCTGGCGAGCTACAAGATCCATGCGCTCGCCATTCGTCAGCAGCCGGGGACCGCGTCGCTGATGAACAACTCCAAGGTCCGCGAAGCGCTGGTCATGGCGATCGATCGCGCGAAGATGCTGAAAACGCGCTTTTCCGATCGCGGCAAGCTCATGAACACCCCGTACTCGCCGAATACCGTGTATGCGGATGCGGCATTCGAGGGTCTGCCATTCGATGCCGAGCGCGCGCGAAAGATCATTGCGGACGCTGGCGGCAAGGGGAGTCGTCTCCGCTTGCTCGCCCGTCGTACCACGTCGATCAACAAGCAGCGTGACGACGACGTGCTGGAAGATGTGCGTCAGCAGTTGCTGGCGGTGGGCTTCAATGTCGTCGTGACGCAGGTACCGCCCGACGACTACGACCGACTGAAGTACGGCGCTGCCAACACCTGGGACGTGGCGCTGGTGATGCAGGAGTTCGATCCCAACCACGATATCTCTTGGCTGTACCATAGCCGGTCCATTCGTGATGGGGGCGCGAACTACATGCGTTTCAGCAACCCGCAGGTCGATGCGCTCTTCAATCGCGCCGAACAGGAAACCGACGACGCGGCTCGCCAAGAATACCTTCGCCAGGCAGGAGTACTGCTGGCGCAATTGGTTCCCGCCGTGTTTCTGGTAAACGAAGAACCAGTGTACGCCTACAAACGTCGTTTTGAGATCGACAAGGCCGACGTGCACCAGTTCAACTTCTTCACGTACGTCAACCGCTGGCGAATCAAGGCCCGTCGCTGAGCTCTTCTCGACGGCTGCAGGAGCGCAATGTCATGTGGCCCATGCTGCGCCAGGGTGCCGTCACCCTGGCCCTTGCGGTAGCCGTGGTCGTGGGAATCGTGGCTGTCCCTGAGTATGTGGGAAGCGACGCGCCGGTCTCCTTGGGGTGGTTCCAACGTGCGGCACTGATTTTCTCGCATGTCGTGCGTGGCGAGCTACCCGAGGCCTCGGCCATCACGCGTACCACCCAGCTGTATCGCGACCTGCCACAGCTCCTCACCCAGAGTACGACACTGGTAATTGGGGCGATGTGCTGCGCGCTGGTCGTGGCGCTGCCCACGGGCATGGCCACGGCAATGGCGCCGTACAATGCCCGCCGCCGCGCGGCGGCACGTTTGCTGATAGCGGTATCGAGCATGCCGGCCATTGTCTGGGCCACGGTGTTGCTGCTCACCTCCCTCAAGCTCGAGATTTCACTGACGACCAACGCGCGGTTGGCGTTCCTTGCGGCCTTGGCGACGCTGGTGCTGGGTGATCGGCTGGTTGGCGACCTGACGGCGCGTGTCGAAAGCGCGACAAAGGAACTGCTCGACGAGCCCTATCTGCGGACGGTGCGTGCGTCGGGGTTTCACGTGGTGCGCCATGTGGCTCAGGGGCTGGTGCCTCCGGTTGCCGACGCGGTGGCCTCGCGTACCCTGTTCCTGATCGGTGGCGCCATCGTCGTCGAGCGACTCTTCGATATCCGTGGCCTGGGCTTTCGCGTGTTCGAATCACTGGAGGCGAATCCGATCGAGCGCGAGCTCATCGTGGTGTGCGCCATCGGCCTGGTGGTGCTTGGTCTTGTCGTGCGGTCGGTCGCGACGGGCGCGGCGCTGCTGGCCGATGGTCGCCGGCGAGGCTGACGCATGACGCCACCGACTGCCGCGACCCGCGCCGTGGGCGGTTCACGCTCGTTGATCGCCGGTGTGGTCCTGTTTGTCGCGTTGACGCTGGTGAACCTGCTGGCGTACGCTTCCGAACCATCCGCGAGCGATTCCTACCTGAAGTTTGCCCCCTCACATATCGCACTGCTTCGCAGTGTGCTGGGCGGTGAGCGGGTGCGCGAGTACCTCGAAACACCTGCCTCCAGTTTCGGCAGTGCGTTTGGCGGCGCCAGCGGGGAAGCCGACACCGCCGTGACCACCGACGCGCCGGTGTACACCACGCGTCCTTCGCCGGTGGCGCGCGTCGGTGCGCTGTATCGCTATGCGCCGGCGACGCGGCAGCTCCTCAAGGACTTCCGTTTGGAGATGCGCGATCAGGCCGATGAGTCAACACCGGCCTGGCTGACGGTCGACCCGGCGACGGGGACGGTGACCGGTACGCCGGATCGTGCGGGTACGTTCGAGGTCTCGCTGATTGGCTCCCTGGAGGACGGGCGGGCAGCGGTGCAGCGCTTCACCCTGTGGAGCGACACGCGTTTTCTGCTCTTCGGGACCGATGATGATGGCCGCGATATCGCCCGCGGCCTTTTCCATGCAGCGCGCAGCACGGTTATTCCGGCGGCTGTTGCGGTGATCATCGCGGTCGGTCTGGGCGTACTGCTGGGGGCCGTGAGCGGGTACTCCGGCGGTGTTGCCGCACAGTCGTTGGGCGGGCTGACGGCCGTCGTACAATCCGTTCCCGGGTTGCTGCTCATTGCGCTCGCCGGTCGCCTGTCCGAGTGGAACCTGCTCGTCATGATGGCGGCCGTGGGTCTGGTGATGCTGCCGGAAACGGCCAGTGGGGTGCGTGAACTTGTCGAGCGCTTTCGGCGTCGGGACTTCGTGGAAGCCGCGCGTGAGCTGGGGATGCGCGACAGCGTGATCCTGTGGAACGAAATCATCTGGCACAACGGTCGGCAGTTCATTGCGTCCCGCACCTGTCAGGCGTACACCTTCGCGGTCCTGACGGAGGTGACGTTGAGCTTTCTGGGCCTGACTGATTCCCTCACCCCCAGTGTCGGTCGTGTCCTGCTGGTGGGGCGAGAGAACGAGTTCCGCGCGACGATGATGGTGCCGGCGCTCGCGTATCTGCTGGTCGTGATCTCCTGTTTTGCGCTGCTCGAGCGCGGTCTGGTGCTGCGATGGTCACGACGCCGATGACACTGCAGACGACGCCGGTGTTGGCGATCGACGGGCTCGTGTCCTGCTTCGATACGCCATCGGGGGTGATGCGCGCGGTCGACGGCGTCTCGCTTTCCGTACAGCGTGGGCATTCCCTGGGGATCGTCGGTGAGTCCGGGAGTGGCAAAACCCAGACGTTCTACAGTGTGCTTGGATTGACACGGGGATTGCCGGGTGTCATTGCCGGTGCGGCGCGTATCTCGGGTGTCGATCTCCTCGAGGGTCTCGAGCGGTTCGTCGCGCGAACGTCGCAGCCTGATGGGACCGAGGTTGTGACCAAATCACCGCACTGGCAGCCCATCCACGAGGCGCGACTGCGGCCGGTGGTTGGTCGGCAGATCGCGATTCTGTTTCAGGACCCCCGCCGATCGCTGATTCCGTACTGGACAATCGGTCGCCACCTCGCGGAGGTGTACCAGCGCCAATCGGATACGCATTCCAGCACGAACTGGCGTGAGCTCGCCATCGAGCGCCTGACCGGCCTGGGGTTCTCGCAGCCCAAGCGTGTGTTCGACAGTTATCCGGAACGATTGAGCGGTGGTGAAGCGCAGCGCGCGATGCTGGCCATCACCATGGCGATGCGACCTTCCGTACTCATTGCCGACGAGCCTACGACCGGTCTCGATACGATCAACCAGGCGATCGCCCTCAAGAGCATCGCGCTGCAGCACCGGACGCAGGAGATGGCCCTGGTGCTCATCTCGCACGACCTGGGTGTGGTCGATGCAATGGTCGAAGACGTGATTGTGATGTACGCGGGCCGCATCGTCGCGAAAGCACCCGCCGCGGTGCTGCGCGAGCTCACCGATGAGCGTCTCCATCCGTACGCCCTCGAACTGCGGGTGAGTCGCGATCGGCGCGCCCGCAATACGACGATTGCCGCGAGCGACGGTGGCGCGCCCGCGCCCCGTGCAACGTCGGGGTGTGCGTTTCGGCATCGCTGCCAGCTCCGTCCACGGCTTGCCCCCGATGTGCAGGCACAGTGCGAACGGACTGCCCCCCCGTTGCGCGATATCGAACCGGGGTACACGGCGGCGTGTTGGGGGTTCGACCCATGAGTACATCGCTTCCGTTACTCGAAGTCCGGCAGCTGGTGAAGGCCTTTCCACCGGCTCGCGGTGGTGCATCGCGCGCGTCCACCCTGGCGGTCGACAACGTCTCGCTGACGGTAGAGCCGGGCGATGTGCTTGGCATCGTCGGGGCGAGCGGATCGGGCAAGAGTACGCTCGCGCGAATCCTGACGCGCCTCATCACGCCGACCTCCGGCACGGTGCTGCTGCGCGGGGTTGATATTCACGCGCTCGATGACGATGCGGTACGCGCGCAGGTGCGACCGGCCATTCGGATGATCTTTCAGGATCCGGATGCCGCGCTGAATCCCGCCTACACGATCGGCGACGGCTTGCGTCGGGCACTGCGGCTGGGCGGGCGCACGCCCGCGGAGCGCATCGACGAGGTGATGTACGCACTGCTGGGTGAAGTCGGCCTGGTGCGCAGCTACGCCGACAAGTATCCGGATGAATTGTCAGGCGGCGAGAAGCGTCGGCTGGGGATCTGTCGGGTGCTGGCGAGCAACCCGGCGGTGGTCGTGGCCGACGAACCGCTCAGCGGACTGGACGTGGTGCTGCAGGAGCGCGTGCTCGCCCTGCTGCTGAAGGAGCAGGAGCAACGCCGTTTCGCGTTGCTGCTGGTATCGCACGACCTGGACCGGGTGCATCAGGCGTGCTCCCGCGTGGTGGTGATGTTCTCCGGCCGCATCGTGGAATCGGCGCCGGTGACACACGGCGAGATGGCGCCGTCGGCGCGCTACCGTCACCCGTATGCCATCATGCTGGCGGAAGCGAAGGATGCGTTCGACCGTGGCCTGCGCCTGCCGGTGCACGGCGAGGGGGAGGCCGAGGGCAGCAGCCTGTCGGCCACCCCGGTGGAGTCGGACGGCGCCCAGGCGATGGAGCGGGAGCAGCACGGCTGCGCTTTCCGGCGATACTGCGCCCGGTACCGGGCACTTGTGGCGCCGGCACGCTGTGCGTCGGAAGTGCCCGAGCTCCAGAAACTCACCGAGGGCTGGCGTGTGGCGTGCCACTTCGCGACGGAGGCGTAGGCGGCGCTTGCGTTGACGCGACGGCAGCGGCAGACTCCGAAGGCTGGGAATGCAACCAAATTCGCCCGGTTCGCGCGACCTCCACCTGTTCCTGATTCCAGTAAGTGCCGCTAGGCCCCGCGACCACCGCCACATCCTGTCGAGTATGTGGACAGAGCCTCATCGCCGGCTACCGCTTCTGCTCCAACTGTGGGGCAGGGGTCGATCAGCGTTGCGGCCAATGTGGGCAGGAGCTTCTCGACATCAATGGAGAATGCACCGCGTGTGAACGAATGGCTACCGCGACCGACCCCGTCGTCTCGCGCTCGCACAGTGGCGATCCCGTTCTTTCGCGACTGCGAACCGTGCTGTCGGGAAACTTCAGTGTCAAACGCGAACTCGGGCGTGGCGGACAGGCGCAAGTGTATCTCGCCGAGGATCGTGCCTTGGCGCGGCCGGTCGCGATCAAGGTGCTGTCACAGTTCACCGGCGCGAAGGATGTGGCGATTCAGCGGCTGCGCCTCGAAGCGCGCACCGTGGCCTCGTTTCAGCATCCACACATCGTCAAGCTGTTCGGCGTCCAGCACTTCGATGATCTGCATCTCCTCATCATGCAGTACCTGCACGGTCGTCCGCTGGCGGAGATGTTGCGGGCGAACGGGACGCTGTCGCTCCCGGTGGCTCTGACGGTTCTGCACCATGTGGGGAGTGCCCTGGAG
>ERZ1022729.105-NODE-105-length-11963-cov-4.585825_pt1 | contig 11963 bp, 13 predicted proteins | sample MGYA00520880_ERZ1022729 | MGnify/ENA primary metagenome ERZ1022729 (study PRJEB33162, sample SAMN09537598) | freshwater metagenome | isolation source: freshwater | place: Canada:Alberta | collected 2017-07 | study: EMG produced TPA metagenomics assembly of the...
GCGCTATGGTAGTGCACGGGACGGGGGTTCACCACCTCGGTCCACCGTCTAGTTTTCAGGGGTCATGAACTCCCCGACCGACTCCTGGCTCCCGACCACCCTCGGGACCGTCCTGTTCTGGACGGCCGTGATTGCCTGCAGCGTGGCGCAGTGGTTCATCATGCGCGCCGTGTTCCGTACGCTGCCCACGGCCCCGGCCAACAGCGACGTTCCCGTTCCGCGACGGTGGGCGGAGATCGTGCAGGTCCTCCTGCCGATCGCCGGCCTCGTGGCTCTCTTCTATGGCGCGTGGCGCGCCATGCACTCCGCGTGATATGGCAACCGGCATCGCCCCTGTGAACGGGAACCCGCCAGTCGGGGCTCCTCCGAGCCCCGCGGCCGACACCCCGCTGTCGCGCGACCTCGTCGCGCTGACCAAACCCCGCATCATCTCGTTGTTGCTGGTCACGACCGCCGCGCCCATGTACGCCGCCGGCAGCCCGAGCCTCTGGACGGTGCTGCTGGTGATGGTGGGCGGGTATCTCATGGCCGGTGGCGCGAACGCGGTGAACATGTACATCGACCGCGACATCGACGACGTCATGGCGCGCACGCGGCTGCGCCCCATCCCGAGCGGCCGCATGTCCCCCACGCAGGTGCTGGCGTTCGGCGTGTTCTGCGCCACGCTGGCCACGTGGATGCTGGCGCACTTCGTGAATGTGCTCACGGCAGGGCTCGCGCTGGCGGGCTTCTACTTCTACGTGTTCATCTACACGCGCATCCTCAAGCGCACGAGCCCGCAGAACATCGTGATTGGCGGCGCCGCCGGGGCCTTCCCGCCGCTGGTGGGATGGGCGGCGGTCACGGGCACGCTCGACGTGACGGCGCTGTGCCTGTTCCTCATCGTGTTCTACTGGACCCCGCCGCACTTCTGGGCGCTGGCGCTGCTCAAGCAGGTGGACTACGGCCGCGCCAAGGTGCCCATGGCGCCGCTGGTGTGGGGCGAGCGCGAGACGATGCACCAGATGGTGTGGTACACCGTGATTCTGCTGGCGCTCACGGTCCTGCCGGTGCTGTACGGGGCTTTCGGCCTGTTGTACCTCGCGAGCGCCCTCGTGCTGGGCGGCCTGCTCATGTGGGGGGTGCTCAAGGTGCTCTGGGCCGCGCAGCAGGGGCAGCCGTGGACGGGGCCGGCGTGGTGGGTGTACAAGTACTCGCTGCTGTATCTCGCGCTGCTGTTCGTGGCGATGGGGATAGACCGGGCGCTCGCCCGGTAGCGGGGTTAACGACGCGGGGGGACAACGCGCGATCGCCAACGCGTTGGCGGTGACGCGTTGGCAGGGACGCGTTGGCGACAACGCTTTGGCGGGGACGCGGACACCGACGCGGACACCGACGCGGACACCAACGCAGGCACCAACGCAGGGCGACCGAGGCCGAAGGCCAGGTCGCCCTCGTCGTTGCCCCGCGTTGGTGCCCGCGTTGGTGCCCGTCGTGGTTGCCGGCGTACCTGCCTGCGCCTCTCCGCGTTGGTGCCAACGCGTCCGTGCGAATGCGTCGTCGCCAACGCGTGTTCGCCAACGCGTCGTCGATCGCGCGTTGTCCCCCCCGCGTAGTTCGCCCGCCCCGGCGGTAGACAGCCGTCTCTCCGTCCGCAATCTTGTGGCGTGCCCAAGGCCTCTCTTTCCCTGCAGCCCCTCGGCAGGCTGCTGCCGCTCGTTCGCCCGTATGGCGGCCGATTGGCCATTGCCTTCGTGTTTCTCGTCATTGCCGCCGGCGCGGGACTGGTCTTCCCGGCGGTCATGCGCTTCCTGCTCGACGCGGCCTTCGAGCAGCGCGATCGCCCGGCGCTCGATCGCATCGCCATCATGCTGCTCGCGGTGTTTGCGGTGCAGGCCGGCGCCAACTTCGTGCAGGTCTACCTGCTCAGCTCCTCCACGGAACGCATCGTGGCGGCGCTGCGCGCACGCACCTTCGCGCATCTCATTCGGCTCTCCCCCGCCTTTTTCACCGAGCGGCGCACCGGCGAGCTCACCAGCCGCCTCAGCAGCGACCTCGGTCTGCTGCAGTCGCTGCTGGGCACGTGGGTCTCCGAGCTCTCCCGCCAGGTGCTCTTTCTGCTGGGCGGCGCGCTCATGATGTTCGTCACGAACTTCCGCCTCACGCTCACGACCCTCGCCGTGGTGCCGGTCGTGGTGGGCGCCGCCATCTTCTTTGGCCGTTCGCTCCGCGCGGCGAGCACCAGCGTGCAGGATCGCATCGCCGAGGCCATGGGCATGGCCGATGAATCGTTCGGCGCCATCCGCACCGTGCAGAGCTTCAACCGCGAGGCCGAGGAGACGCGGCGCTTCGGGGCGGCACTCAAGGAGCTCGTGGGCGTGGCGGTGACGCGCGCCCGTACGCGGGCGCTGTTCTTCAGCGTGGTGGGCTTCGTGGCCTTCGGCGCGGTGGCCGCCGTGCTCTGGCAGGGGGGCACGCAGGTGCTCGCCGGCAAGCTCACCGCCGGCACGCTGGTGGCGTTCCTGTTCTATGCCCTGTTCGTGGCGGCAGCCGTGGGCTCACTCGCCACGCTCTTCGGCAACTTTCAGGAAGCGGTGGGCGCCGCCACGCGCGTGTGGGAGCTGCTCGATACCCAGCCCAGCGTGCGCGACCCCGAAATTCCCCTCTCGCTGCCGGCTCCGCTGCGCGGGGCCGTGTGCTTCCACGACGTGTCGTTCCGCTATCAGCCCAACCAGCCCGACGTGGTGCAGGGCATCACCCTGACCATGGCGCCGGGAGAGATCGTGGCGCTGGTGGGGCGCAGCGGCGCCGGCAAGACCACCATTGCCAGCCTGCTGCCGCGCTTCTGGGATGCGAGCGGCGGCAGCATCACGCTCGACGGCATCGACATTCGCGACCTCACGCTGGACACGCTGCGCGCCGCCATTGGCATCGTGCCGCAGGAGCCCGTGCTCTTCAGCGGCACCATTCGCGAGAATATCGCCTACGCCAATCCGCGCGCCAGCGACGCCGACGTGCTGCGCGCGGCGCGCGCGGCACACGCGTGGGAGTTCATCACGCGCCTTCCGGACGGTATGGACACGCTGGTAGGGGAACGTGGCGTCAAGCTCTCCGGTGGCCAGCGCCAGCGCATCGCCATTGCGCGTGTGTTCCTCAAGAACCCCGCGGTGGTCATTCTCGACGAGGCCACGTCGAGCCTCGACACGGAGAGCGAGCGCTACGTGGAGCAGGCGCTCGAGGAGCTGCTGGAAGGGCGCACGACGCTCATCATTGCGCACCGCCTCAGCACCGTGCGGCGCGCCGACAAGGTGGTGGTGCTCGACGCCGGCCAGATCGTGGAGACCGGCACGCACGCCGAACTCCTGGGACGCGAAGACGGCGTGTACGCCCGTCTCTACGCGATCGGGGGCTGATCTAGTACTCGACCTGCAGGCGCGTTTGCACGCCACCGTCCACGCGCACGCGCGCTTCGCGCGTCCCGAGACGCTCGTGCCACACATGCAGCGTGTAGCGGCCGGGCGGCACGCCGTCGAAGCGGAAATTGCCGTCGGCCGCGGTCACGGCCACGAACGGATGCGGCGCCACCACGAGCCAGGCGCGCACCCACGGATGCATATCGTCGCTCACGCGTACGAGGCCGGGGGCCGCACTGGCCTGTGCGGTGGGCACCACCTGTCCGGCATCGGAGAGCAGCAGCGTGGCGCGTGGCGCGGCCTCGCCGTTGGCGGTGAACTGCAGACGGGACATCATGGCGTCGCGGCTGTTCACGAGCACCGTGCTGCCGGCGGCTATGCGCTGCACCCGCGGCGACAGCCGGCAGCCGTCGAGCGTGAGGCGCACGCGCCGCGGGGCGTCGTCGCGCGGGCCGCTGTCAACGCCGCTCAGCCACACCACCGCATCGCCCACCCCCCCATCGAGGCTCAGCACGAGCGTTTCGCTGAAGGGGCGGCACACGGCGAGATCGTGCGTGGGGGTAATGCTCGTGTCCTTGGGCGAGCCGCCGCTGATCGTACCGACCACCACACCGGGCGTGGGAGCGGCCTGCACGCGATAGTCGGTCCCGGCCGGCCCCCCCGCGGCGCGGGCGAGCGACCCGCCTCGGGGCACGTCACTGGGCCCGCTCGCCGCATTCGGCCCCGTACCGATGGTGGCCTCGACATCCGCGATGCGCGTGCCCGCGTCGGGCTGCTCCGCGCAGCCGATCGCCAGCAGCAGGAACAGCCCGGTGATCGACCCGGTGATCGACCGGCACCTGCGTCCTGTCTCCTGCGCCCTGCGGCCTGCCCGCGTCTTGGCCCGACGGGCAGCCGGGGGCAGGAGGCGGGACGCAGGACGCCGCAAACGGGTCAAACGACCCAGAGCTCCTGCTGAATCTCGCCCGGCGTGATGAGCAGCGCGTCGTCGCCCACGTAGGCGTTGACCTCGCTGCGCACGCCGAACTCGCCCGTGAGGTAGACGCCCGGTTCGATGGAGAAGCCGACGCCGGGAATGAGGATCCGATCGTCGCGCGACTCGAGGTTGTCGATCTGCGGGCCGCTGCCATGCAGCTCGCGTGCATCGATGCTGTGGCCGGTACGGTGCCAGAAATCCTTGCCGAAGCCGCGCGCCGTGATCACCGCGCGCGCCGCATCGTCGGCCTCACCGCCACGCACGACCTCCCCCGCGGCAATGCGGTCCCGCAGCAGGGTGAGCGCCGCATCGCGCGCATCGCGCACCGCTTCCCACACCTCGACCACCCGCGTGGCCGGCGTGCCGAGCGACGCCATCCACGTCTGGTCGGCATAGATGCCGTTGGGCTCCTTTGCCCAGAGATCGACGAGCAGCACGTCACCCTGCTGCACGAGGCGCGGCCGGGAAGCCGAGGGCACGTAGTGGGGATTGGCCGCATTCTCGGAAGCCGCAACATCGGGGCCGTGGTCGGTGAGGAGCCCGGCCCGCCCGAAGGCATCGAGGATGCGCTGCTGCAGCTCGTGTTCGGCCGCCGGGGTGCCCGCCGCCACACACGCGCCCGCATGGGCAATCGTGTCGCGCGCGATGCGGGCAATGTGCTCGGCCGCCCGCTGGTGCGACGCCAGCTGCGCCGGCGTCCAGGTGGCGTAGACCTGCGACACCAGCTCCGCGCTGCTCACCACCGTGGCTCCACTCGCGCGCACCATTTCGAGCACGCCGGCGGGGATGCGGTCGAGGTAGGGAATGGCATCACCCGGCGAGTATTCCATGGCGACGCGCTTGCCCTGCACCAACGTGGCCAGCTCACTCTCGAGGGCGCGCCAGCCGCTGTACACGCGCAGCGGCCAGCCCTTGGGCCACTGCTTCCACGGCCCCGGTTCGATGGCGTGCTGAATGCCAACGGGGAGTCCGGCCCGCGGAATGAACGCGAACACGCGGCGTGAACACAGGCCGCCGAAGCCCAGCAACCCCGCGGCGATGGCGTTGGTGCCGCGGAAGTCGTACAGCAGCCAGCCGTCGAGGTCCGCGTCGGTCAGCAGCTGCTGCAGGCGCGGCAGCAACTCAGGGGTGAGCATGGGGAGAATCGGACGAGGTGGGGGTCAGCGACGACGCCACTCGGCGCGCCACTGGCAGCTGCTGTCGCCACGGCTGCGACACATGACATGCTCCACGGCGCCATCGGCGTCGGCGAGGAGCAGCAGGGATTCGCGGAACGCCGCCTCGTACAGCCCGCATCCGGCGCCCTTGGGGGCCGCATCGGCGGACACGGGGGCCGGCACATCGAGCAGAAGCGTACTGCCCTTCCGCACCAAGGTACCGTCCATGTGACGGCGGGCAAGCCGGCGCAGCGCCCCCAGGGCGATGGGGCGAGCCAGGAGCGCCGGCAGCGAGCGGGCCGCCCCGCGTCGTGCACCGCCCACGGTGTCCACGATGGCCTTGGCCCAGCGGCGTCCTGCCTCGCGAAAGGCCAGATCGGCGTCGGGACGCCGTCCAATGAGCCGGGCCAGTGCGAGGATCTCGTCGTAGGTGATGCGCTGACGCGCTCGCACGGCATCGCCGTACCGGCGGATCTGCTGGAGGACGGTGTCGCTGAGCCCCAGTCGCTTGTTGCGCAGCTCGTGCACGAAGTCGGCATCCAGCTCCGCGGCCGGCGTATCGATGGCCTTGACCGCCTCCAGCAGCGCCAGCGGCAGGCGCGCGTCGAGGGACCCACCGCTGAGCGGCAGGACGGTGTCCGACGCGAGCGGGGTGGCCCGGAAGCTCCGGCCATCGTTGGCGAGTGACGTACGCTGCATAGTCGTCCATGCTAACGTGTTCCCGGTATTGCAAACAAGCGGACCCTGTCGCCGATGGCGTGTCCGGGGGGCCGTGCCACGCAATTCATGGTCGCGCTTGCGAACCAATTGGCAGGTCGTCAGCGTTTGCCTAGCATGAATGCGCTGCACTTTCCCGTGCTTCCCCGCTCCGACCGTATGGCCGGGGTCGCCGTACGGGACCGCACGACCGTGGTTCCCGCCTCCGAACCTCCCCCTGCCGGTTCACTCCCCCTGGCCGCTGACTGCTTCATCAGTCGACTGCACCTCCACGACTACGTGGACAGTGAGCTCGATACGGATGTGCCCGGTTCCGCATTGCGCGAAATCATTTCCGCGCACCTGCGGCGCTGTGCGCGCTGCGCTCGTCTCGAGCAGCAGGTCCGTGCGCTGCGACGGCGGCTGCGTGAGTACGCCGCGGGCACCGCGGCCGACGCGGAGGAGCGCGTTTCGCCGGAGTTCCGGGTGCGCATGACCCGCCTGCTGGCCGGCTGACCCTGCGTGCTGCCGTCGGCGTTGCGGTCCGACGTACTGCTGGGATTCGGAGCGGCCACCGTCATTGCCACCGTCGCGTGGCGCACCGGGTCTCTCACGCGCAGCGGCGCGCTCATGGCCACGCTGGTTGGCGGGGTGGCCATGACGGCCGGGCGAAGCTGGGGGCTGTTCCTCGTGCTCTGGTTCATCACGGCATCGCTGGCCTCGCGTCTGGGGAAGCGCACCAAGGAGCGGGCCACGGCCGATGTGGTTGCCAAGGGTGGGCAGCGCGACGCGGCGCAGGTGCTGGCCAACGGCGGGGTGTTCGCCGCCTGTGCCCTCACGAGCCTGCTGGCGGCCCACGCCGGTGACACCGCCGCCCTTATGGGCGCCGCGGCGCTCGTGGCCGCCGGGGCCGACACCCTGGCCACCGAAATCGGGACGCTGTGGCGCGGACGCCCCTGGTCGCTGCGCACGCTGGGGCCGGTGCCCACCGGCACCTCGGGAGCCGTCAGCCTTGCCGGTTCTGCCGGGATGGTACTGGGGGCGTGGGCCCTGGCGACCGCCGCTTCGGGTACCGGGCTCATCCCGTCATCAACGGTGCTCCTGGTCGCAACGGCCGGCATCGCCGGGGCCGTGGCCGATACCGTGGTGGGCGCGTTCTGGCAGGTTCGGCGCTGGTGCGCCAGCTGCGCATGCGAAACGGAGCAGATCGTGCACCGGTGCGGAACGCCAACGCAGCCGTGGCGCGGGATACCCTGGCTCGACAACGACCGGGTGAACCTGCTGTGCACGCTGGCGGGTGCCCTTGCTGCGCTGCTGCTGGGGCGCTGACCGGCCCGCGGTGTTCCCCGGGCGAACCAACCAGCCGATTTGGGAGTTATGCTCTCGTGAATTCCATGCCCCGTGTCCATGTCCTTGTCGTCGGCGGCGGGCCCGCCGGGAGTGCCGCTGCCTGGCATTGCGCCCAGGCAGGGCTCGACGTGTGCCTGGTGGACCGGGCGCGTTTCCCGCGCGCCAAGCCGTGCGCGGAGTACGTGAGCCCCGAGGGGTCGCGCATTCTGCACGCCATGGGGGCGCTCGAGATGCTCGAGGCGCAGGCCGCCCCACTGTCGGGGATGGTCGTGCACGCCCCGTCCGGCGACCGCATTCACGGCGAGTTCGTGGCGCGCCATGGTTTCCGCGGCTTCCGCGATCGCGGACTCGGGGTCCGACGCGAGGTGCTCGATACCGTACTGCTCGATCGCGCCCGCGCCGCCGGGGTGCAGGTCATCGAGCAGGCCAAGGTGGAGCAGCTGCTGCAGGACCCCGACGGGACCGTCACTGGCGCCACCCTGCGCACGCCGGAGGGGGAGCGTACCGTGCACGCCGCGCTGGTGATTGGCGCCGACGGGCTGCGCAGCGTGGTGTCACGCCGCCTCGGCCTTGCCCACCAGTCGCGCTGGCCGCGCCGCGTGGCGCTGGTGGCGCATTACCGCCACGTGAGCGGCGTGGGCACGCTGGGCGAGATGCACGTGACCCGCCGCGGATACGTCGGGCTGGCGGCCGTGGGCGACGGACTGGTCAATGTGGCCCTCGTCGTGCCCCGCCGACACGCCGGCGACATGCGCGACGGCACAGAAGCGTACCTCACGCGCTGGCTCGAGGCGCACCCCACGCTGGCGTCGCGCTTTGCCGCCGCGACGCGGGTCACCCCCGTGCGCGCGACCGGACCCTTCGCGTCGCGTGCCCGCCGTCCGTGGCACCCGGGGGCCATGCTCACCGGCGATGCCGCCGACTTCTACGATCCGTTCACCGGTGAAGGGATCTACTCGGCGCTGCGCGGTGGCGAACTGCTCGCCGAGTATGCCCTGTCGGCCGTGCGCGCATCGTCACGCGATGTGCACGTGCGTGCGCTGCGCGGCTACGAGCGTGCCCGGCAGCAGACCTTCGGCGGCAAGTGGCGCGTGGAACAGTTGATCGGACTGGCGGTGGGCATGCCACCGCTGCTCAACCACGCGGCGCGCGTGCTGTCGCGCGATCGCGATCTCGCCGACCTGCTCATTGGCGTGACCGGCGATTTCGTCCCGCCAAGTGCCGTCCTCACTCCTCGCACCCTGCTGCGCTTTCTCGGATGAGCTGCGCGCTCCCCGTTTCCTCTCTCCGTTCTCGTGTGATCGACTCCGACCTGTTCCGCGCCGTCCTCGGCCGTTTTGCCACGGGCATCACGGTCATCACGACCTGCGACGCCAACAAGACGCCGCATGGCATGACGGTGAGCGCCTTCTCGTCGCTGAGCCTGTCGCCGCCGCTGGTGCTGGTGTGTATCGGCAACGATGCCACCATGGCCCCCGTCATCGGCGCGGCCGACTCGTTTGCGGTGAATGTGCTGAGCGCGGGACAGGAGGCCATTTCGCGTCGCTTCGCGGGCAAGGTGGACGATCGGTTCGCGGGCGTTGGCTACACCATGGGCGAACTGGGCGACCCGGTGCTCGACGAGGTGCTGGCGTCGCTGCAGTGCCGCATCGTGGCGCGGCATCCCGCGGGCGACCATATGATCGTGGTGGGGGAAGTCGTGGCGGGCGCGACCCACGAAGGGAAGCCGCTGCTCTACTATCGCGGCGGCTACGCCGTACTCGAGCGGTAGCCGGGGCGCACGTGTTCATCCCGGCGCGGCGCCGCGGGTCGGAGATACTCGACGACCCGAACGCAGACCCCGCGCTCTCGTTGCGTTCGCTGCGCGACATTGCCCTGGCCAACCGATTCTTCGGCGGCCGCGACGCCGTGGTCAACGCCCTGCGCGCCGTGCTGGCCACGCGTCCCGCTGGCGATGCGCCGCTCACGCTGCTCGATATCGGCACCGGGCTGGGCGATATCCCGGCGGCAGCCGAACGGGTGGCGCGCGCGCGGGGCGTGGCGCTGCGCACCATTGGTCTCGAACGGGCGCCGCTGCTGGCGGGCGCGGCGGCGACGCGCTGTACCCACGGGCTGGCCGCCGACGCCATGCAGCTGCCCTTCGTCACCGGCAGCATCGACATCGTGACCATGTCGCAGGTGCTGCATCACTTCGACGGCGCCGAGGCCGAGCACTTGCTGCAGGAGTGCACGCGGGTGGCGCGCGTGGCGGTGATCGTGGGGGATCTGCGACGCAGCTGGCTGGCCGTGGCCGGCCTGTGGGTCTCGTCGTTCGCGCTGGGCTTTCACCCGGTGAGTCGCCACGACGGTGTGCTGTCAGTGTTGCGCGGATATACCCGTGACGAACTGCGGGCGCTGGTCGAGCGCGCGACCCGGTGCCCCGCCACGGTTCGGCACCGGCTCGGCTTTCGCGTCACGGCGCACTGGTCACCGCAGTATCATGCACCATGATGCCGTGACGGCTTCCTTCTCCTCCCAATGATCATGACGTCTCCACTGCACTCCGCCGCCGATCCCTTCGTGCTGGGGCCGCCTCCCACCGGGCGTCTTGTCACCACCGTGGACGAGCTGGTGGTGCGGGCGCCGGCCCAGCGCATCTTCGAGGTGGCAGCGGCGGTGGAGCACTGGCCCGCCTATCTGCCGCACTACCGGTACGTGCGCTTTCGCGAATCGCGACGCGACGGCGGCGGCATCGTGGAGATGGCGGCCAACCGGCCGTTCGGCCCGTTCAATTGGCCCACATGGTGGCTGTCCGAGATGGCGGTGAATCGCGAGGTGCCGTGGGTGCGTTTCCGGCACATTGGCGGCGTCACGACGCGCATGGACGTGGAGTGGAGTTTCACCCCGGTGGACGGCGGCACGCTGGCGCGCATCGTGCATGTGTGGGACGGCCCCAACTGGCCACTCATTGGCCCGTTTGCGGCCACGCAGGTCATTGCCCCGGTGTTCGTGCACGGCATCGCGTCGCGCACCCTGGCGGGGTTGGCGAAGGTCGCGGAGCGCGCCTCATGAACCACCCCCACCGTTCTCCTGTGCACGCCTCGGGCGTTGGTCCGTCGCGCCGACGTGTCGCCATCACGGGCATCGGCTGCGTGACCCCCATCGGCACGGGGGTGGACGCGCTCTGGAGCGGGCTGCGTGCCGAGCAGTCGGTGGTGCAGCGCCTCACCCGCTTCGACGCCAGCATTTACCGCTCGCAGTGCGCGGCGCAGGTGAACGACTTCGATCCCACCACGTGGATCGACGCCAAGCGTGTGAAGCGGCTCGACCGCTACAGTCAGTTTGCCGTCGTGAGTGCGATGCTGGCGCTGGGCGATGGGGGGCTCGATCTGGAGACCGTGGACCGGGAGCGCATGGGCGCGATGATGGGTACGGCGCTGGGGGGCGTAGGGTATGCCGAGGAGCAGGCGGCCCGCTTTGCTGAGGCGGGGCTGCGGGCGGTGGATGCCACGCTGGCGCTGGCCGTGTTCGGGGGATCGTCGAGCTGCAACATGGCCATCGAGTTCGGCATCAGCGGTCCCAACTCCACGAACGCCATGAGCTGCGCGAGCGGCAGCATGGCCATTGGCGAGGCGTTCCGGCAGATCCGCGATGGCCACGCCGACGTGATGCTGGCGGGTGGCAGCGAGGCACCGCTGGCGACACTCTGCTTCGGCGCGTTTGCGCTCATTCGCGCGATGAGTACCCGCAACGATGATCCGGCGGCGGCGTCACGCCCCTTCGACGCCGACCGCGACGGCTTCGTCATGGGCGAGGGAGCCGCTGTGCTGTTGCTGGAGGAGTGGGAGCATGCCACGCGTCGCGGCGCACGCATCTATGCCGAGCTGAGTGGATACGGCACGACCAACGATGCCCACCACATGACGGCGCCATTGCCGGGTGGGGCACAGGCGGCGCGCTGCGTGCAGATGGCGCTCGCCGATGCGAGTGCGGCGCCCGGCGACGTGGAGTACATCAACGCGCACGGCAGCAGCACGCCACTCAACGATCCCACCGAAACGGAGGCGATCAAGCGGGTATACGGCGCACACGCGCACACGATTCCGATTTCGAGCACCAAGGGGTACTACGGCCACGCCCTGGGAGCGAGCGGCGCGTTCGAGGCGGCGATCTGCGCGCTGGCGATTGCGCGCGGCTGGATTCCGCCCACCGTGGGGCTGCGCACGCCCGATGCGGCGTGCGACCTGGATTTCGTGCCTGGCAGCGGGCGCGCGCTGTTGCCGCGCGTGGTGGTGAGCAACTCCTTCGGTTTCGGCGGCATCAACGCCGCGTTGGTGTTGCGGGCGCCGTCTTGAGACGGCGATGGGGCTGTCTCTTATACACATCTGACGCTGCCGACGATCTTACGCGTGT
>ERZ1022729.106-NODE-106-length-11948-cov-5.491970_pt1 | contig 11948 bp, 8 predicted proteins | sample MGYA00520880_ERZ1022729 | MGnify/ENA primary metagenome ERZ1022729 (study PRJEB33162, sample SAMN09537598) | freshwater metagenome | isolation source: freshwater | place: Canada:Alberta | collected 2017-07 | study: EMG produced TPA metagenomics assembly of the...
GGACGAAGGGGCATGGGCGAATCGCTATCCCGACAAGCGGTTGCTCTCCGCGCGGGTCCCCGATCATCCGGTGATCCTGCGCAGCCTGCACGGCTTTGCCTCGTGGGCCAACGAACGCGCGCTCACGCTCGCCGGCATCACGCGCGAGACACCATCGCCCGCCGGCGGGGAGATTCGCCGTGACGGCCAAGGCAACCCCACGGGACTCGTGCTCAATCGCGCGGTGCCGTTGCTCGACGATGCGGTGCCGCTCCCCTCGCCGTCGCAGCGCGATGCGCAGCTCCTGCGTGCGCTGCGCGTGATGGCCGAAGCGGGCTACACCGGTGTGCACGAGGCCGGCGTGGCGCCCGACGTCATGGACAGCTTCGAACGCCTGGCGAGCCGTGACTCGCTGCCGCTGCGAGTGTACGCCATGCTCAGTGCCCGCGATTCGGCGCTCATTCGCCGGTGGATCGCCCGCGGCCCCTTCACCGCACCCCATGGCATGCTGGTCGTGCGTGCCGTCAAGGCGTACTACGATGGCGCCCTTGGCTCCCGGGGTGCGCAGATGCTGGCCGACTATGCGGATCGCCCGGGGCATCGGGGCGTGAGTGGGGGCGCCTACGGCTTCGATCAACGCCTCGTGGCCGATGCCATGACGGCCGGGTTCCAGGTGGGCATTCATGCCATTGGCGACGCGGGCAATCGCGCCACGCTCAACTTCATCGATTCCGTGCAGCGTGCGGCGCCCGCCGCGCGCAACCAGCGCCATCGCGTGGAGCATGCGCAGGTCATTGCACCCGCCGACATCGCGCGCTTCGCGAGCATGGGCGTGGTGGCGTCGGTGCAACCCCCGCATGCCGTGGAAGACAAGGGATGGGCAGAGACGCGTGTCGGGGCCGAGCGCATGGCCGGCGCCTACGCGTGGCGTACGCTGCGCGAAGCCGGGGCTCCGCTCGTCTTCTCGTCGGACCTTCCCGGCTCAGACTGGAGCCCGTTCTACGGCCTGCATTCCGCCATGACCCGTGAGGATACCAGCGGCGCGCCGCCGGGCGGGTGGTACCCCGCGCAACGCATGACCGCCGAAGAAGCCGTGCGCGGGTACACGGCGTGGGGCGCCTTTGCCGGATTCGACGAACGCGACGGCGGCACGATTGCCGTGGGCAAGCGGGCGGATTTCACGGTCATCACGGTCGATCCGTTTCGCGCCGCGCCGCGAGAGTTGCTGCGCGGGAGCGTCGTGCTGACCGTGTCGCGAGGACGGGTGACGTACCGGCGATGAGGTGACGCGGTCAGCGACGCGGGCGGTCGTTTCCCAGCAGCGACACCCCCTCCATGGCCTTCGCCACGGCAGCCGGCGGGGCAATGCGCAGGTGCTGCAGGATGGTCGGGGCGATGTCCACGATAGCCGCTGCCCCGCTGGTGAAGCGCGGGGTAAGCGGCCGCTGGTTGATGACCATCCAGCTGGTCCGTTCGCGCACGGACTGCCCACCGTGGCCCTTGCCTGTGCGGGCGTCGCGCCCGTGATCGGTGGTGACGACCACCATCCATTGCTCGCCAAGTCGCTCGCGACGCTGCACCGCCGCCCAGATGCGCCCCACGCGCTGATCGGCGTCCCGCACGGCGGTGTGAAACGCCTCGCTGTCCCCATGCGCATGCCCGGCATCGTCGGTGTGCTGCAGGTACACCCACGACAGATCAGGCCCGCGCTCGGCGATGTACACGGCGGCCCGCTCGGCAACATGCTCATCAATGGCGCGGATGTGCGCCGACGCGCGGTCATGCGGAAAGGCTACCGTATCGTATTCGAAGCCGTCCGCCGCATGATCGAGGCGGAAGGCACCGGCATTGGGGCGCCCTTGACCCACCAGGATGGTGCGGTTGTCGAGCCACGTGGAGAAGATCGCCGTGACCAGAGTGGAGTCGGCCGCTTCGACAATGCGGAAGAGATTCCAGTAATCGTAGTTGGGCGACTGGTTGCTGTTACCGCGCACGTTGTGCTTGTTCGCCCAGGTACCCGTGAGCAGACTCATGTAGCCTGGCGCCGATACCGTGGGCGTCTCCGTGGGACCACCCAGCTCGCCACCTACGTGCGCGCGCGCATAGCCGCCCTGCGCCGCGATCGCGTCCAGCGCGGGAGTGGGGACCTGCTCGATGACGTCGGCCGGAATGCCGTCGAGCAGGATGAACACGGCCTTGCGTATCGGAGACGGCGTGCCCGTTGGCGACAGCCGACAGCCGGCCAGCAGACCAACCACCACGAGAACGGACGCGACGAAACGGATCATGGTGTGAACACGCCCGCCGTCAGCCGTCCATGAGGATAGGCACCTGTGCCCCGGCGGTGCGCGGCAAATCACCGGTGAGCCGCGGATCCGGAGCCACTTCCACCGCACGCCGATGTGGGGTGAAGCCGGCACGCTGGTAGAAGGCCACCGCCTGCGGATGATCGAGCGTGCAGGTGTGCACATGCAGGCGATGGATGGGACGGTGCCAGGCGCGTGTGAGCGCCTCGCTCATGAGCCAGCGACCGACCCCCTGCCCCACCCGATCGGCCACGAGACCGAAGAATGCGAGTTCGCATTCGCTTGGCACGCGGAAATCCAATTCAAGCAGACCGATATCCTGCGCCCCATCGCACACCGCGTACGCCTCCACGTCAGTATCGCCCAGCAGCGCCTCGAGTGTCTCGCGCGGCATCCGCAGGCGCGAGAACCACAGCCACGGAGTTCCCACCGTGCGGAAGAGCTCGCGGTAACGTTCCACGTTGGTGGCGCCCAGGCGATCGAGCCTGAACGGAATTGCTTCGCGACCCGTCTGTACGTTCGCGGGTGGCGACGTCATCTCGAGGAACGTCACCACACTCGCGATGTGACCGGGCGGCACCAGCGCGTATCCCGGTGGGAGTTCGGGGAACTTCAACATGCGTGGAGACTACCTCGTCGCAGCCGAACGTGGCGCCGCTGGGGAGCTGCCGACACTCGCACGACCGGCAGGCATTGCCGACGGCCGCGTGCGCGGCAGAAACCGCCCCGGCAAGGCTCCGGTCATGATGCCCGCGCGCAGTACGAAGGTGCCGTTCACCAGTACGTGCACCACCCCGTCGGCGTAGTGATGCGGATCGGTATACTGGGCGCGATCCACGATGGAATCCGGATGGAAGACCACCACATCGGCGGCCATCCCTGGCGCGAGCGTCCCGCGGTCGGCCTGCGCCAGCCACGCTGCCGGCATCTGCGTCATGCGCCGTACCGCCTCCAGCAGCGTGAGCGTGCGTCGCTCGCGCACATAGCGCGACAGCACGCGCGGAAACGACCCATAGCTGCGCGGATGCGGGTACCCGATGCCGGGCGTCACCAGATCGCCGTCGGTCTCGAACATGGCGCGGGGATGCCGGATGAAGCGCTCGATATCGCCCTCGTCCATCCCCGTGAACACGCCGATGAAGCCGCCCTCGAGCTGCAGGGCGATGAGCGCCTCCACGGCGGCCTCCACGGTGCGGGGCTGGCCGAGGGTATCGAGGTAGTCGGCCAATGTGCGCCCAGCCAGCTCCGGATGCGCCGCGACCTCGCGGAAGCGAATCGTCTCCGGACCGGGCCCGGTCTGCCGCGGAAAGAGCGCGCGCATCTCGCGCACGAGCTGCGCCCGCGTAGGTCCATCGGCCACGCGCTTCGCAAATGCCGACGGGCCGTCCGCGAGCGCCCACGCCGGAAACATGAGATCGGAGTAGGTGCTGTACGCGTCGTAGGGGTACACATCGAACGCCACGGCGGTACCTGCCGCGGCAGCCGAGTCGAGCAGCGTGAGGATGCGCGCGCTCCACCCCCACTGGTCTGCGCCCGTGACCTTGAGGTGATTGATCTGCACGGGAATACCGGCCGCGTTGCCCACGTCGAGCGTCTGCTGCACCGAGGTGAGCACGCCCGCCCCTTCATCGCGCATGTGCGTGACGTATACACCGCCGTACGCAGCCGCCACGCGGGCCAGCGCCACGATCTCCGGCGGCTCGGCGTACGTGGCCGGGGTGTACTCCAGCCCGGTGGCCAGGCCAAGCGCTCCCTGCTGCATGGACGAGTCCACGAGCGCCGTCATCCAGGCGAGCTCTGCCGGCGTGGGAGCGCGATTGGCGAGCCCCATGACGCGCTTGCGGATCCAGGTATGTCCCGAAAACAGTCCCACATTGGGCGCCATGCGTACGCGCGCCATGTACTGATCGAGCGGAAACGGCTGGTCCTGACTGTGCTGCGGCGCCAGGATGGTGGTGATTCCCTGCCGAATGAAGTTCTCGGCCAGTGGATGCGAGTCCAGCGTCACCAGGTGTGCGTGATTGTCCCAGAAGCCCGGTGCCACCACGTGCCCGCGCACGTCCACGATCGTCTTTGCTCCACGCGCGTCGAGCGCCGGACCAATGGCCGCGATGGAATCTCCCACGATGGCCACATCGGCCACTACTGCCGCCGCTCCGGTGCCATCCACCACCGTGCCTCCCGTGAGCAGCACATCGTACACCGGTGGCACCGCACAGGCGGCGGCCAGCAGCGCCGCGCAGGATACCGCCACACGCCGCGCCCCCCGCACCAGCAGGCGTGAATTCCCACCGATCATCATGGCGTGGCCTCCGGTTGCACCCGCAAGCCGGTGAGCCCGCCCTGCGGGCCACGCGAAACGATCACCCGATAGCGCTCACGGCCGAACCACGCGTAGTACTCGGTCTCCACGTCGTCGCCAAGCATCCGATGCGTGAGATACTCCATGCGAGTGGGAGCACCTTTGCCGCCCAGCAGCGATGTCACGGCCGCCTTGAGCCGAGGAAAGATCGTCTGTCGCACGAAGGCGAAGTCGGCGAGTTCGAGCTGGCCACTGGCGACCTTGCCGAGCATGCGCGCCACATACGCCGTGGCCGCCGTGTCGGGATCGGCGCGTGGCGTGGTCACCGGCGGGACTGGCGCCAGCGTCGTGTCGAAAAGCGCGGCCACCGCCGACGCGATTATCGCCGGCGCCATGGTGCGCCCGTTGGACAGCACCACGATGCTGAGATCGCTGCCGGCGTAGTAGGAGTTCTGGGTCACGAACCCTTGCCACGTACCGCCATGCTCATACAGCGGCGTACCACCAGCCTCACCGATGAACCAGCCGAAGCCATACGGATGCGTGCGACCGCTGTTGAGGGTCATGGGCGTGAAGATCCGCCGCCAGCTCTCGGGGCTGAGCAGGGCGCGGGTACGGACGACCCGGTTCCAGGCCAGCATGTCGCGCAACGAGAGCAATAGTGAGCCATCAGCGGTGGTGTTGAGCTGCGGCGCCACCCAGGTCGCATGTTCCCATCCCCCCGGCACGGGCACGTATCCGCGCGCCCGATGCGGGATGACCTGACTCTCGGTGATGACACGCACCGTGGGCATCCCCGCTGGCGTGAAGAGGCGCTGGCGCAGGTACTCGTGGTACGGCATGCCGCTGACGCGAGTCATGATGATGCCGAGCACCACGTAGCCGGTGTTCGAGTAGTTCCAGCGCGCACCGGGTGTGAACTCCAGCGGGAGTGCCGCCGCCATGCGCAGCAGCTCCTCGTCGGTATAGTCGCGCCGATAGTCGAATCCCTCGCCGGTGTAGTCGGGCAATCCCGAGCTGTGGTCGAGCAGATGGCGCAGCCGAATGGGCTCCCATGCGGCCGGCGCATTGGGCAGATAGCGGCGCACCGAGGCCTCGAGATCCAGTGTGCCGTCTTCCACCAGCGCCATGATGCCGGCACTCGTGAACTGCTTGCCCATGGACCCCGACTGGAAGATCGTTTCCTCGGTAACGGGCGTCTGATGTTCGAGCTCCGCGACGCCGTACCCCCGCGCCAGCAGCACGTCTCCGCGGCGCATGACGGCCAACGCCACTCCCGGCGCGTGCAGCCGCTCCATCGTGTGGCGCACCACGGAGTCCACGGCGGCCATGGTGGGGGTGCCGGTGCGGCGCAGGGCCCACGGCAGGGTGAGCGGCGCCGCCGTTGGCCAGACGCGATCGAGCGTACCGCCGCGGTACAGCGTTCCGCCCTTCATCACGTACGCCACCTCCCGCGTGTGGCGAATGTCGTGCAGCGGATTCCCGTCGAGCACCACCAGATCGGCCACCTTCCCCGCTTCGAGGCTGCCCAGCTCCTGCTCAAGCCCCAGGGCGTACGCCCCTTCCATGGTCGCCACGCGCAGCACCTCGTGCGGGTGCATGCCGCCACGCGCGAGCAGTGCCATCTCCCAGTGGTTGGACAAGCCCTGGACTTCACCGTGGCCGCCCAGTCCAATGTGTCCGCCAGCGCGCAGCACGGCCGCGGCACTCGCGGCCACCTCACGATCCTGATAGTCCTCCGGGGGAAACCAGAGCAGTCGACTGGAACTGCGCTGAAAGAGCTGTCCGTCGGGAAACCAGCGTTCCACCCGCGCATCCTCGTGCGGCCGCTCTTCGGCGAGGAGGCGATACACCGGCAGTGCCGCGCCGAAGCTCACCACCACGGTGGGCGTATTCACGATGCCGGTGCGCGCGAACAGCTGGATGAGGTCATCGTGGAGCGGCGCTTCCGGCACCGCATGCTCGAGGCCGCTGAAGCCGTCGATGGCGTGCGTGATGTCTTCCTTGCCGTCGGCCGCCCCCTCCGTGGTGGGCATCATGCCCAACTCACGCGCCGCCTCGATGAGCCATTGCCGCTGCTGACGATTGCCCACCTGATAGGCTTTGATATAGGGTGTGCGATATACGTCGCGGTAGCGTGCCAGCGTGCGCCGCATGTCGTCGAGCGTCTGGGAGTCGATGCTGCCGAAGACAGCTGGCCCCGTGGAGAAGACGCGCGGACTCGGTACGCCATCGGCCTCCACCATGTCGGCGACCGCGAAGATGTCGGGTGACACCTGGGGGTCGCGCACGGTCGTGACACCCATGGCGAGGTTGGCCAGCCCGTTGGTGGATTCGGGCTGCGGGAGGTCGGCTACCGTGAGTGTACCCTGCCCCGACCCCCAATGCGCATGGAGATCGATGTAGCCGGGCACGATGAATTTGCCGCGCACGTCGATCACGCGCGCCGCGGCAGGTACGGGGCGCGCCTCACGCGCACCCACATGCACGATGCGACCGTTGGTCACCTGCACATCGGCGTTGGCAATGACTTCCGTGCCCCGCATGGTGATGGCGGTCGCACCGCGCAGGACGACGGTGCCCACGACCTTGGCCCGCGGCAGCGACACGGGAACGGGCACGGGAACGCTGGTGCCGGCGGGCGCGGCGGTGCGCACGGCGGGACCCAGCAGCTGCACCGCGCCACCCTGGGCGGAAACGCGCACCTGCTGCGCATCGGCGGGCACACCACCGGGGGGCGCCGTGAGCGTGGACGCGAGCGGCGCCGTGGTGGCCGTGATGGTCGCCCCATCATCGCTCCAGCGCGGCGCGTGCCAGAACGCCGGCGTGGCACTGAGACGCACCGGCTCCCCGCGCCCGTCCGCGCGGGCCTTCCACAGGGCGCCTCCCTCTTCGCTCCACGTTATAAAGGCGATCCAGCGCGCATCGGGAGACCATGCGGGCATGAACTCGCGCGCCTGCGGGGTACGCGTGAGCCGCTGCGGGGCCCCACCGGTCGTGCTCGTCAGCCAGATGCGACCGAGGGCAGAGAAGGCCCGGCGACCGTCGCGGGCCGTGGCCACATGGTGCGCCATCCGCGCGGACACGGCCCCGGTATCGAGCCGCTGCGGCGCGCGCAGCGTGGGCGTCACCTCGAGGGACACGCTCGCGGTGAACGGAATGACGGTGTCGCTGCCGTCGCGCACGCCGAGTCGATGAAGGCGGCCGCCGAAGGCCGCGTACAGCCAGCGACCGTCGGGCGAGAAGGCCGCGTTCGGCAGCACATCGCGCGAGGCGCGCGCCTCCAGCTGATGACGGTCTACGGGATACGCGAGCCACCGTTCGGCGCCGGTGGCGAGATCGCGCGCCTTGAGCCCCGTGCGCCCCTCACGCACGGTGCCGTACACAAGCGTGCCGCCGTCGGGCGACAGCAACGGCTTCATGGCGGGCATGCCCTCCACCACCACCGGCGTGGGCGCCCCCCCAGCCACCGGCACATGGAGAATGGTGCTGCCCGGGCCGTTGCGGCTGCCGTAGGGGCGCGGCGTAACGGAGCTGAACCAGAGACTCTGGCCATCGGGACTCGGCAGGGGGCCGTACGGGCCGGGGGCCGGCGCCGAGACCAGCGGCTGCGCCGGGCCGTTGGTGTTCTCCAGCAGTCGGGTACCCTCACCGGTGGCCACGTCGTAGCGCCAGAGCTCGGCCGCGCGGGTGGTGTAGGGCGCGGTCACCGTCACGACGATGGCGCGTCCATCGCGCGTCCATGCGGGCGACAACATGCCGGCGCGTGGCAGGCGGGTGAGTGGTCGCGCACCCGACCCATCGGCGTTGGCGATCCACACGTTGTCAGAGCCACTCTCGTCACTGATGTAGACCAGCTGTGCTCCCGTTGGGGAGTAGCGCGGCTGCGACTGGAATGCCCGCCCGGTCAGCAGCGGCTGGGCGCGACCACCAGCCACCGGCAGCGTGTACAGCTCCCCGAGCAGTTCGACGACGAGGGTGCGACCATCGGGACTGACGTCGAGCGATACCCACGTGCCTTCCGTGGTGGTGAAGGCGACCGTACGGAACGGCGCCGCGGCGGACGGTGTCGGCGCGGGCCGCACCGGCGCGGGCCGCGCCTGCGCGGACAGCGCCGCGGATGACAGCAAGGTGGCAGCAAGCGCCGTGGGAAGATGTCGCATGAATGACTCCGATCAGCCGGTAACGAGACGACGTACCTGTTCGCGTGCGAAGGATTCCTGCCACTCGGCACTCGCCGTGGGTGACGTCATGACGACGTGAATGGCCAGCCCCTCTACGAACAGCGCGAGTGCCGTGCCAATGCGTGCCACATCGGCATCCCCGGGGATCTCGCCCGTCTCCCGAAGCGGAGCCACCACCTCCCGATAGAGATCGTACCAGCGGCTCATGCGTCGCTCCTGCCCGCGTCGCCGTGCTGGCGATCCGACGGCACTGCCGTAGAATGCCACCAGCAGGCGCCAGAGCTGCCGACGTTCGGCATCGAGGGGCAACACCGCCGCGACGACCGCATGGACCCGCTCCATGCCGGGCGGCCCCACCGCCGCCGCGCTGGCACGTGCGAACGACCGATCGAAGGCGCGGTTCTTGGTGTGGCGAAGCAGCGCGTCTTTCGAGGGGAAGTAGTGGGTGAGCACGCCGGTCGTCACGCCGAGGGCTGCGGCAACACTACGCAGCGTCACCTGGTCGAGGCCGCGCGTCGCGATCAGCTGCGCCGCGGTGTCGGCGATGGCCTCACGCCGCGCCCGATGATCTCCGCGAGGGCGACTCACCGGCGTGACGGTGGGAAACTGATGCGGGCGATGGTTCGCATAACACCGGTTACGCTAACCTGCCGGCGCACTGGTGTCCATGACGCGGCGGCGTCCGCGGCAGGGCGATGTGACGGCGACGGTGCTAGTACGCGTACCCGAAGATGATGTTCATCTCGTCGGTACTGAGCAGACCGAACCCCACCGGCCGATCGGTCGTGTTGTGGTAGGTGACCACGGAGACCAGCGCGTCCCCCGCCTCGAGCACGAGGGGCGTGGGAAAATTGAGAAACGCCGGGTGCTCCCAGTCGGTGTTCACGTACACGCTGCTCTCGGTGCCGTTCGCGCGCAGGACGCGAATCTCGAACCGCTCGCCCAGCGCGTGCATGTGCGACGTGAGCCCCAGCACCGTCGTGCGTGCCGGCGTACGAAACACCGTGCGGATGGTGGTGCGCTGCCGCGCCGGCAGGGTGAAGCTGGTATTGGCCAGGTTGAGCGTGCGCGCCTCGATGCGGACGGCACTGCGATCCACCGTGTACAGGTTCGCCGCCGCCTGACCGGGGAACGGCGCCGGCGACTTGTTCACGTAATGCACGTTCAGGTCGATGGCCGCGTTGGGGGGCAGGCGCAGCGCCACACCGGGCGGGAAGCGATAGTCGAATTCCGGGGTCATGGCGCCAGCGAAGAACACATGGCAGGCCATGGGCAGCATGTTGAGGGCGATCGGCACGCCCTCGGCGGTGCGCAGGTCGCGCACGACGTTGGCCGGAGGCCGCAGGTTGCACGGGAACGTGGTGCGCGACTCGTCGAAGGTATAGAGCAGCAGATGATGGCTGCCGGGGCGCATGCGTGATTCGATGCGCGTGACGTACAGCGCTTCGCGATTGCCCAACGTGCGGTACAGGAACAGCTCCCGCTCGTTGCGTGGCGGCACCGGAAAGCTGTCCACGGTGAGCTGCATCCCGGCGCCGGCCGCTGGTGGCGCCAAGGGGGTGAAACTGGCCACCTGCAGCCGGGCATCGCGCAGTACGGCCGTGTCCACCACGTGCCCCGTGCGAGGCGCCCCCGCTTCGATCCAACGGCGCACGTACTCCAGCTGTCCCATGCTGAGCCCTTGCGTGGTGCCCATAGGCATGAGGTTGCCGTAGTCGGCACTGTGGTGGCCGGGGATCCAGGCGAGCTTGTGGTAGAGCAGGGAGCTGTCGGCACGGAACGGCTTGATGCGCAGCAGGCCATCCGCGCGCGCCTTCGGATGCAGCGACGGAGCGTTTACCATCTGCTGGAAGCTGGAATCCGCTGACAGCACCAATCCCGACTGCCGTGCGTCACTGCTGCCGCTGCGGTGGCACCCGGCGCAGCTGGGCTCGATGATGGTGCGCTGGATGCGCGCAAAGGTCCCGTCGGCCAGCGGGGCGGCGGCGCTACCACCGGTGTCCCCGCCGGAGCAGGCCGAGAGAAGGACCAGCAAACAGGCGGCAACGGGGCGCCACCGGCGCGGGGGGCGGCGACCGCTGAGCGAGATGGGCATGCCTTCATGCTACGGTGTGCGGCGCGACTCGGCAATTCAGCGGAACCGGGATGCTGCTCACCGTGGTGAGCGTCGGCCGAGCCGGAGGCGCAGATCGCACCAACGCCCGCCTGCGGGGTACTCACCCCCACCTTCTTCCGGAGATGCCATGTCCGACACGAACGTCCGTCACATTCTGATTGCCAGCTTCAACACCCCCGGCGGCGCCGAGAGCGGCGTGGCGCTGCTCAAGTCCGCCTCGATCGGACTCGGGAACGTGGCCGTGATCACCCGCGATGCCAGTGGTGAGGTGGAGTTCACCGAGTCCCAGGACTGGGGCGTGGGCAAGAGCGCGCTGGTGGGCGCGCTGGCCGGGCTCATCCTCCCCGGCGTCGGCACCATCACCCTGGCGGCGGGTGGAGCGCTGGCCGCCTACTTCCTCGACCTCGGCTTCCCCGACGCGCTGCTCACGCAGATGGGCGAGGGGCTCACCACCAACTCCTCCATGCTGGTCGCGTTGGTGGATGCGGCCAGCAAGACGCGCGCGGGCGAGGTGCTGGCGCAGGGCGGCGGCGTGGTCATGGCGAGCACGGAAGAAACGGAACTCGCGCGGGCCATGGCATCCATGCAGCGGGCGCCGTAACGAACGGCCCCGGGTGAGAGTGAAACCGCGCGCGCGTCCCACGGTCGCCTGACCCCAGTTCACATCGGGGCGAACGCGCAACGCCCCAAGAGCGAGACCGAGGAGAAGCGGCCGTGCTCGTCCATCCTCGCCATATCGCCGGTGTGCAGCCAGCCGTCGGCGTCGAGGACCGTGGCCGTTTCCTCCGGTCGCGGCCAGTAGCCCTTCATGACCTGCGGGCCCTTGATGCAGAGTTCACCCACCTCGCCCACCGGCAGGAGTCACCCGTCGTCGTCCTTCACGCAGGCATGGGTCAAAAGCACGGAATAGCCGATCAAGCTGGTGTACGCCGGCAGATCCATCGGATTCATGCACGCGGCCGGTGAGGTTTCGGTCAGGCCATTGGCCTCCACCAGCGTACACCCGGTGACCTGCTGCCTGCGTTCGGCCACCGCGCACGGCACAGCTGTTCCGCTGCCCC
>ERZ1022729.107-NODE-107-length-11947-cov-6.038850_pt1 | contig 11947 bp, 13 predicted proteins | sample MGYA00520880_ERZ1022729 | MGnify/ENA primary metagenome ERZ1022729 (study PRJEB33162, sample SAMN09537598) | freshwater metagenome | isolation source: freshwater | place: Canada:Alberta | collected 2017-07 | study: EMG produced TPA metagenomics assembly of the...
CAACAATACCACTCTTACCTGATCCATTTGGCCCGTAGATAACAAAGTTTTTACTTTGGGGTTGCAAGGTGAGTTTCTTTATTCCCCGAAACTCTTCAATATGTATCTCGATTAGCTTAATCACTTTGAAACATTCTCCTTATAAAAAATAGGCACAAGATCGATCGGCTTTACGTTGGCTTCGGATAGCAGAATTGTCTCTAGTTTCTCCGCTATTTTGTCATCAAATTCCTCGTCAGATTTGAGATTTTCTATAAACTTAGAAAGCACCTCTTCATGAAGTTTGTTATTGGCCATAATGGGTCTCAGTATAAAAACGACGGAGATTATCTATCAAAAAACAAAGCAGGCAGTCTATTCATAATTAGAATAGAGCATCAAAACTTTGTAGCCGTTCAGGCGATCGCTGTTGCAGACTATCCTCTAGTTGCGCCCGTACTTCTTGGGTACAATTCATAATGCTTGCTCCAACCTTAGACAAAGATACCACAAATTTAACTCATTGAAACGCGATCGCCCTATTCGTCATGAGACCATATCTTCCCACATCACCATTCCACCTTATCCAGTGGAACACAATCTTCCCAACTTGTATTTTTTCCTATAATTAAATCATCCTTAACCCCTGGAATAGACGATAAATAAAGAGTTTTCTGTAAACCATTCCATTCCTCTAAAGAAACCAATACCGCCTGTTTTTGCTCATCAATAGTGATGAGTGTTGCTTCCTGACCCTGATTAACCCTATCAATGAGGTCGGCAAGGGTCGGATTTGGCTCTTTGAGATTAATATGATTCATAGACAACACAAAAAATTTGTTTTCATTATAACCTCAAAATCCATCATCATCACCCACTCTAAGTTAGCCTAAAGAAAACCCGCCCCCACCTAAATTTATGCGCCGTATCCTTTGCCATAGCGACCTCAGCCAACCTAAACCTAGCCAACCAAGCGATCGCCTAAATATCAGCCCCAACCGCCATGCCGCCAGAGCTTTAGGAGTGCCTTTTTACTCCCTAAAAGAACTCGCCCAAGAAACCATCGCTCAACAAGAAAAGCCCTTCAATCTGGCTTCCCCCGTGCGAGCCTACTACCAACTGCGAACCATTATTCGAGATATTGTTAATCCCCAGGACTTAGAAGGCACAACCCGTACTTGGATGCCCACCATCCAAAGTTTACTCAGTGCGACTCCCCAACTCACCCTCACCGAAACCCTTTCAGACCGTTCAAAACAACTCATTCAAATCGCGATCGCCTATCAAACCGCCCTACATCAAAACCACCAATTTGACTTTGCCGAACTCTATTGGCAAGCTATTAATGCCCTAGAAAATACTGTCCAAAAACGTCCCTTACTCATTTATGGGTACTTCACTCCTAGCCCCGATGAAATTGCCTTTATTAGCGCGATCGCAGGAGATAATAGCCTCATTTATTTACCGACAGGAGAAGAAGATTTATTTAGCTCCCAACGCCATACCATTGCAACCTTAAAACAAGAAGGCTGGCAAACCGTTAAAAGTCAGACTAAACCCACTACTTTACAAAGCCAATTTTTAAGCATAAATCCCCAAAATACCGTTAAAGAAATTCAAACAAGCTATCAAATTTATTCTGATCAGGATATAGAAGCAAGAAGCATATTAACCCAAATCAAACAGCTTTTATCCCAGGGTATCTCCGCCCAAGAAATCGTCATTGTTACCGCTCAGGATAACCTTTGGGGAAACTTACTATTAGATATGGCTTGGGAATTAGGAATCGCCCTCCGTCTTCCCTATAATATTTCCCTCAGTGAAACCCGATTAGGAGCCTGGTTTGCCCATCTGATTCAAGTCATTGATCAAGGCTTTCCCTACGAACTCACCCGCCGTTTATTACACCATCCTCTCAGCCCCTTTTTAACCCCAGAAAATTGGCAAAAAATTCAAGCGAATCCGCCCACAAATCTTAGCGAATGGCAAACCGTTTTAGAAAATACAGCAGTTAATTTACAGGACTTTCCGCTTCCAACTAAAGCCAATCGCCAAGCCTGGTTAAGCACCTTTCAAGAACTATTACAAAATCTACAAATCCGAGAAAATGCGGCTCATTGGGCCAAAGAAAGTGTCGCCTATCAAAACCTAGAAAAAGGATTACAGACCTTAGCAGAACCCAGCCAAGAAATTATTCCTTGGTCACAATGGCGCGATGAACTTGTTACTAGCCTAACTGTCCTACAAACCACTGCTTACCCTGGTCGAGAAGGTGTAGAATTACACAATACAAGCTCGATTGTGGGCGCACGTTATACCCATGTTTTTGTGTTGGATATGGTGGAAGGAAAATTACCCGCCGCAGTTAAAGATGATCCTATTTTAGACTTTTTTGAACGACAAAAATTACAATCCGAAGGTATTGATTTACCCAACGCTGCCGATTTAGCCCGCCAAGAAACCGCTCGTTTTTATCAATTATTGAGTCTGGCTACGGAAAGCATTACCTTTTCCCATAGTCGTATTGATCGTTCAGGTCTTTCCTACAGTAGTGCAGAGGCTTCTTCCTACCTTGAACGACTGGGATTAACAGCGACTGAAGTTAGCTTACCCATTGCCAGTCTTGAACTGGCCCGACAGCAATATTTAAGACATCCCCAAATGTTCCTAGATGACCCTCTTTTAAATCAGATTTCAGAGCATTTTACCATCGAACATCAGCGCGAAAATCAGACCCTTACCGAGGAATTTGCTCAATATAATGGTGATGTCGGTATTCCCGTTAATTTAGAAACCCATATTTTCAGTGCTTCCCAACTTTTACAATTAGGACAATGCCCCTTTAAATGGTTTGCTAACAAAATTTTAAAACTAGCAGAATTAGATGAATTAGAAGAGGATTTAAGCCCTAGTTTACGCGGCAATTTATATCATAAAGTTGTGGAAATTGCTCTCAACTATTGGCAACAAGATAAAGCTATCAATTTGAGTGATCAAGCTCACTTATTCCAATGGTTTTTAGAAGCCGAAAAACAGTTAAACTTTCCGACTTTACCTGCTTGGCCAAATCGCCGCCATGAACATATCAACACCCTAAAAAATACCTTCCAAAAAGCTGATTTTTTACCCGAAAAGAGTGAAGTATTAAAGCTAGAGGCCAAATTTACAGGGGAATGGCAGGGTCTCAAGATTACAGGACGGGTCGATCGCCTAGATGATACTCCAGAAGGATTAGTTTTAATAGATTACAAAACCAGTGGCACTGCTCCCAAGGGGGTCAAAAATGCCGAGGGTGAAGCTAAAATTGATCTGCAATTACCGCTCTATGCTGCCGTTGCGGCCCCTAACTTATTTCCCGATCGCCCTGTACATAAAACCCTTTACTATTCCCTTACCAAAGGTGAAGATATTTCTCCTAAATCTTTTCCATCGGAAGCAGAATTAATCGAAGTCGGCGATCGCCTTAAAACTCATTTACAGACAGGTAATTATCCTGTAGAACCCGATCTTAAAGAAGAAGCCTGTCGGTATTGTGATTATGATCTAGTCTGTCGCAAGCGATCGCCCATAAAATAAAGCCTCAATAGGTGTTTCGGGGAAGTATAAAAGACGGGTAGAACAAAGACCGTTTTTTTGACTTTCTACTTCCATTTTTATAATTTCATTTAATGTAATTTTCTGTATAATTGCTTATTGATCTTGATAAACACAAACGGCTACTCTTTTATAGGCAGGTATTCCACTTTTGGGATCAATTTCTGCTTTAAATAAAACATTCGCTTCGGGGTAAAACATAAAAGCAACGCCTTCCAGAATTGCACCCGCAATAATTTCAATATTATCTAATTCTCCTGCATTTCCTTTCACTTTAACGCGCTGATGTTGCTGTAATCCCGCTTTTTTAATATCCCCTAAATTCATTAAAATACAATGACGATGGGGCATTCCTCGATACTTATCTTCATTACGATAAACCACCGTATTATGTTGGCCATAGCTGCGTCCTGTTCCTAAAATGACGACAATTCCTGATTGATTTTCCGCAATATCAAAGGCTGATTTGGGCGGTAGAGATAATGTTGGTAAAGGGGTGACAAACATTTTCGCTTTGCCATCTTTTGTCGGAAATTTAGGTTGTTCAAAAATTCTTCCTTCAATGGTAAATTCTTCTTTGGTCTGGTCAATTTGTCCAATTTTCTGATAGCCAGGAATCGTTTTGGCGATTAATTCTCTGATATAAGGCGTATCTTGAAGTTTTCGCCAATTTATTGGTGTTTCTCCCTGCAAACGATGGGCAATTTCGGTGATTAATTCTACTTCAGAAATTAGGTCAGCTTCGGGAGCTTGTAAATGACTTTCTCCTTTTTCATTTAAACGGACAAAATTATTCCCTGATTCCGTTGTGGTTAGATGGGGATTTTCAAAGCGGTTAAAGACAGGCAAAATTAAAGTTTGCTGTTTTGCGAGTCCGTGAAAGTGTCCTAGATTTGTTTTGGTTGCAACATAAAAAATGGTTTCAATTTGTGATAGGGCTGATTGGGCTTGTTTTAAATGAGGATTAGCGGCATAGAGATTTCCCCCTAAACAAAAAAGCGTATCGATTTTTCCTAATTCTGCCGCTTCGATTAGGTCACGAGTATGATAGCCAGGGGTTTCACTCAACGGTTTTCCTAACAGTTGGGAGAGTGCTTGCTTGATTTCTTCCCGCAAATTGATGGTGACTCCCATTGAGCCAAAGCCTTGCACGTTGGAATGTCCGCGAATGGGCATTGTGCCTGCGCCAATTTTGCCTGCGTTACCTGTGATTAGGGCGGTATTGGCGATACTGAAAACGTTATCGACTCCGTTTGCATGTTGAGTAATTCCCATTGCCCAGGCAAAAACGACTCGTTCTGAGTTACCAATCAGAGAGGCTGTTGCGGTAATTTCTTCCTGGGAGATGCCACAGGTGGAGGTGATAGTTTGCCAGGAGGTATGGCGAGCATAATCTAGCACGGATTGCCAATCTTGGGTATGGGCGATGAGATAGTCTGTTTTAACTAGATTTTGTTCTAATAGGGATTTTTGTAAGCCAACAAAGAGGGCGACATCGCTACCAGGGATGGGGTGCAAATACAGAGATGAAATATCTGAGCCGCCTCGGAGTAAGGATTTGAGGGGAAAGGCGGGAGAGGCAAATTTTACTAAACCGATTTCAATTTGGGGGTTAATGATAATCACTTTGCCGCCTCTTTCTCGCAACTGAATCAATTCGTTCATCAGTCGGGGATGATTGGCGGGGGCATTAGAGCCGATTAAGACAATACAATCACTCTGTTTGAGGTTCTCTAAGCTGACCATTGAGGTTCCTGAGCCGAAAACTTGTTTTAAACCAATGGTTGAGGGAGCATGACATAAATCCGAACAATCGGCTAGGTTATTGCTACCCAGCGATCGCAGGAATAGTTGCAGTAAATAGGCGGCTTCATTGGAAGAGCGTCCCGAACTATAGGAGGCAATGCGTTCAGGCGATCGCTGAAAAGTCCTTGTTGCGATTTGGTAAACTTCTTCCCAGCTAATCCGTTCGTAATGGGATGATCCTGCCCTGAGAATGAGCGGATAACTCAGTCGCCCTAAGCGATCGCATTCCTGGGAAGTGAGTTGTCGTAATTCACTGAGGTTATATTGCTGAAAAAAATCTGCTTTAATGGCGGGCTGTAATTCTGCTGCGATCGCCTCGACACTTTTGGCACAACGTTGTAAATATTCCCCTGCTTCATTAACAAAACCCCCTTTTTGCCCTCCTGTTCCCCAGGCACAGGATAAACAGGCACTTTTATGATTAAGCGTTTGCCATAGTCGTAATCCCTGGGGTGAGAGCGTTTTTTCTAACCAGTATTGGATAACAGGGAGTCCGCCCCCTGGGGTTGAGTTAGACTGATCACGGGGTAAATGATTCATTGTCTTGTAAATATAGAAAGTTTTGTTTAAAATCGTATCGCCTATTGTCCAAGTATAACTATGTAAAAGCCCAAACCAAGCTAGGACGAGAACAAAACGAGAAGTGCAAGAAGAACAGGCAGTTGCCATTGCTTGACGTAAATATCTAAAGACGATTACATTCAAAAACGATACTTTATGAGAAGACGTATTGCGATTAATTGAACTGAAGCAGAGTCAGTCCTACGAACAGGCGATCGCGATCTTCAAAGATTGACGGGATCTAGCGGAATCTCAGGATAATTTATCGGTATTTCAGCAAAGAATCCAGCAATTGCAATCAAAATACAGTAATCGCCAGGATTAGGGCGTGGATTACAAACGGTTTACTGGTAGAATTGAAAAGTTTAGATATGAATAAACAAGGTAAAGGTGCAATGCCTATTGATATTCGTAAACTTCGTGATTACATCCGCACAGAGCTTGATACCGAGGAGTTGCTGAACCTCCTGGATCGCGCCATTGAACTAATGCCGAAAGACCAACTGCCTGAATTGATAGAAGGCTTTTTTGATCCTGATTTATTGATGGTTGTCGAAGGCTCAGAACGGTCATTACTGGAAGATATAAAGGAATTTCATGTCAACAGTTTGGCGGGAGAGTACTACGAAGATTTTAGGGTGAACTCGAAAAATTTCATGGAAAAATCGCGGGGGACAATCAATTGGATTGCAGAATATGAGCGTTTAATGGAGCGTTGCACTCAAGAGGATATGGCAGGGAAACCTGACCAACTCTGCCAGGCATTTGAATTACTGTTCAACTTGCTTGATGAAGTGGATGAGTGCCGAGATGACATCATTTTCTTCGCTGATGAGGGAGGATCGTGGCAGGTGGGGGTTGATTGGGAGACGGTTTTACCACTCTATTTCCAGACTTTAGCAATGGTTGCCAAGCCAAAAGAGTATGCGGAGAAAGTCATCAATATCGTGAAATCTCATGTCAACTACAACAGTAAGGATTACTTGAAGCAGGCACTAGACAGCGCGAAACCTTCACAAAGAAAGGAACTTAAGGCAGTTATGTCCAAGGTATAAGAGAATTTCTGTTGTGACCTCTACTAATGATTAGTTTTCTTCTTATGCTAAGAAAAGGAATGCCAGCATTTAGTGGAGAAATTAGAACGCGATCGCTTTTTTAATGGAAAATTGAGAATAGATAATTATTAACTATCTATTAATCGGCGATCGCTTTTTCTTGGAAATTACAAATTAAGAATTTGATCGCCTCCTTATTTTAGCCTTGCGATCGCATCCACAGTTACAGCTTAAAGTGCAATCTGACTTCTGGTTTGCTACCAGAGAAAAGTAATTCTGGGTTTCCTGTTGTCAACCTAGCCTACGGCGATAGGCGATCGCACTGTGTTCCCAATATACTTATCCTTCACGCTCACTTTCGTATTGAAAAGGCAGCGCAACTCTACCATGAAAGCTATGATACCGCCTAGAAAAATGCTCTAAGTATGGACTAGCTAAAACTGCTCGGCGTTTGACTATACCAAGTTCAATTTGACGATACAAAGTTGCCACATCCATACCAAATACCCTCTTAAAATCACCAGTAAGTTCAGGTAAACCTTCTTGCTCTACCTCAGATTCAGAAGGGATCTTTTCAAAGAAATAATACCTTTCGTGGCGATGGGCGACAACCAAATCCCATTCCTTCCGATTCATTCCGTCTGCGCTTCTAATTGACTCTGCTGTAGCTATCTCACACAAAATGATCGAATTCAGAAGCTTAGCTGGATTGTCGTTCATCCTTCTAGCTTTATAATCCCAATCGAGGTCACAATCTTGTGTAATGACGATTGCATATGAATAAATAACAGGTGTAAAAGATAACTCTTGAAACTCTTTCGTCATTTCATCAATAACGGGAGTATATTGAATAACACCTGTCACAATTTCCCCTTGCCTTAGCGAGGAATCTTTATCTGATGCTAGGTAGATAGCCCGTTCTTTCATAACGTTATGTATCGAACAATTTAAGGTTCCAAAACAATAGGTGGACTGACCTGCATAGCACGCAATTTACCTCTAAGATTATTAGCAGGAATAATAGGTGTATTAGCTTGAGGAAGGCGATTCATATAGAAGTGATAAATCCCCTCCAATTCCTCAGAAGCTTCTTCTAGAGCAGATTCAGGCAGTTTTTGAATAACAAGTAAGCATTTTAGTAACAGCACCAACTTGTCTGGCGACAGGCGGTACGAATCAGTTCTCAAAGATAAAGATGAACCAGACATCATCAAATCAAAAGAAGGGTACTGAATTACAATAGCTTTGCCACTTTCTCTATCTAAAATTACATTATTGAGAGTAACACCTGATGAAGTTTGACTATGCTTACACTGATACCGATTCAACTGGTTGGGGTTGCATGGCATTATGGAGGGTCTCTGTGATACTCCACCTAAAGAGCTTTCCAGCAGACTGGTTGAATTGACTGAGTACGTTCCAGACATCTTTATTGTCCTCTAGTTTTTTTTCCGTATAAAAATCAGCATCAAACAGGTAAGCAATCTCTTCATTACCAACTTGTGGCTCTTCAACATTAACCAAGCCGTGATTTAGATTGATCTGCCCGATTTCCGTCGTCAAAACTAAATTCTTTACTATTGTTTGAATTGATGAAGAAAAATGTGGTTCATGTAATTCTGAAGCAATATGCCTAGCAATTAACTCCGACCAGTTCCTATCTTCAATTCCAAGTTTTGAACGAATAATTAAGTCCTGATACCGAAGCCCAATCCTTGTGTAAAAGGATGGCTTATAAATATTTTCAAAAACCCCTAGAGCCTCCTCTAGGCGTTGTTTAAAATGCTCATAACGTTCGTAGGAGGAAGTAGTTAAAGCAATGAAATCTTTAGTAAGAGAGAGGCTCCATCTCTGGTCTTCTGACTTGAAACTATAAGCAACCTCACTTTGCAGAGGCAATCCCAGTTGCTTCACAACCTGTGAGATTTCGGATGGAAGCTGCACTCTAGTTGTCTCAAAAAGCGGGTATTTAAATCTAATCGCATCCTGAAGTTCAACTGGCTCTTGGTGAGAAATCTTGAGTATAGGCGGAAAACGCAACTGACAAACAACCTCCACAAGGGGATTGTGCTTGTAAATTACACGATCAAACTCAGGAAAGTTCATCAAAGTCTACTACACGTCCCAAAACTGTTGTCATCGATCTAGTTTAAATTACGGAGCTACCTCTCTACAAGTATTTTCAATAACTTTTCACTGCGATTGTTTTCTCAACGATAATCACTTCGCCAATATTTTTTAGAGAAATGCCCTATCCAACTTCTAAGTCTATCCCTCAAGCAATGGGTCAAGCAGCACACCTGGAGATTATACAGAAACTCCCCATAAGTTGCCACAAAGGCGGATTTTATCGAGAAACTTTTCGTATAATATGCCAAAAAGAGTGTTATGCCGATTGGCGTACTCTTTCATGAACTCATCACCTCCGCAAAAACTCCTTGACATAGTGAGCGAAACCATACGCCTTAAACACCACTGTCTTATTAGACCTGTTGGGATAACGTTGAAAGCCTTGCCTAGCTTAGTATTCAGCGACTTGACGCAGAGATAGCTAAAAGGACTGAGGAGAAAGGGTTTCAAGTTCTTTGGGCTTATTTCCCAACAAATTTATTGTTGATGACTTTTTTGCTCAAAAGTAATTCTGCGGAAAGATCACCAATATTCGCTTAAATACCTGAACATTATTTAATCCCTGAGACAAAATCAAAGAACCTTGCACCAAAATAACCCCCTTTTCAGCTTGCTGTTTCGCCACATTTTCCTCCATTCCCTCTGCCATTAAAACCGCCGCGATCGCTGACTAATTTCTCCGAGAGATTCACGGAATGAAAATGCGTCTTGCCCCCTGATAATCTTCAATATCAACGACAATATCCACCAAACGATTAACACAACGCTCCCGATAATCTGGCTCTACAAGTAGTCGATCAATACGGGCGATTGTCACCACAGGTAATGAGGTTGGCGTGTTTTCTTCCCGCATCACTTGTTCTAAGGAATTTTCTCCCTTCATGCTTCGGTTAGCAGTGATCAGAATCATCTGATTGGCTTGGGCATACTGCCAAACAACACGATCATCACTCGTATCTGCTAATCCAACTTCTTCAAACAGAACAAAGCGAATCGAGATTAAGTCTAGCCAACCACTTGCGGCAAGACTGCCCGCCAAGATGACAGAATGGCCTCGTAAATTATGATCCACTAGAAAATTCATGTTTGTGATGCGATAAACTTAGCTTTTTCGGCCTCAAGTTTTGCTCGAATGACTTCTTTCCCTGATTTTGGTGGTTTAGCCGCAATACGAGTAACACGCTCACGATTTTCTTCTTCGTAATATTGCTGTAGTTCTTCGGCTTCTTTGAGAATAAACTGATATTCTGTTTCAACCTCTGCTCGGTGTGTCTCAATATAAAATAGGGCAGCAGTTACCTGCTCATCTGTCAGCCCTAACATGGCACGGATAAACTTTGGTGGATAGCTTTCTGTCACATAATCCATGACATCGTAGAGCGTTATTCGAGTACCTGCGATCACGCTTCCTCGCTCTGTACGAATAATAATTGCTGGCTCACTTAAGGTTAAAGACATATCTATTAAATTCTCTATCGTTAATCCCATGTTAGCCTACAGGAAACAAAATGTGATCGCTAATTAATTGATAGTTGATAATCACAAAAACGCGATCGCATCAAAACCTATTCCCATTCCTCTAGTTCCCCTAACCAGTCCCGTATTAAAGTGGTAAACTTTTCTCGACTACGTTCAAACGTCGCCGCAATCCAAATAAAGGCTAAACCGATCGCTAATCCGACAATCCATTTTAATAAAGGAAATTCGGTGATTAATATGCCTAATTGATATAAAGTGATCGCCAGAAAAGTAGCAGTTCCCCCGTAGAGAAAAGCCCGTATTCGTAAACCTAAACCGCTAAAGATAAAAATAATACCAATAACGCCAGGAATAATCCCTGGTTGAGCATAATAACGTAGAGCTAAAACGCCGATAATGCCTGTGCCAATTAAATACAAAGTATGACGAGATTGCCGATCTAGATCCGAACCACAAAGAGGCTCTAGCCATGCCCAATAAAACAACGATAAAGCGATTAGAAATCCATATAAAAAGGTGGTCATTAAGCCCAAATGTTCTAGGGTATTTGCTATCGCCAAATTAACTAAGATCAGACTGAGATAACTAATCCGAAATTGTTGCAGATAATAGGCTAATCCTCCATAAAATCCTGCGGCGGCTACAAAATTTAACGGATAAAAACCCTGCAAATTTGGCACAATTCCGACTAAGGGAATCACCATTGCTAATTGTTTCCAGGGACGGGCTGACCATTGCCAACTTGCCCAGGGTAAGAGATACAAAATCATGCCTGCGATCGCCGTTAAAATACCGACAAAGGGCAATAGGATTTGAATTAATTCGGTGGGTTGGAGAAATTGGGAGATAATGTAGCTAGTAATGCCGATTCCCTCTGCTAATCCCACATAAACCCAATATTCTAAGCTTTCAGGCTCATCGGGATCACGACCCTGCCAGAGAGCATAACGGGTCAAAAAGATACCCGCACCGATACCCATGAGTTGATTAACTTCTACTGAAAATAGGGGCGTTATGAATAAGCAAACACTACCTAAAATCCAGTGCAGATGGGCAATAATTTTGAGTTCTTGCTTGCTTAAATAAAGATAATGGATTAACCAAGGCGTTAAGAGACGATAGCAGTACATAATCAGGGTAGCCAGGACGGCCATAGCCAACAGTTGATCCCCAATCTCCAAACCAATAATGGGGTACTGGAGTAGTTCATAGGCCGAGAGAGAAATACCTGCTACGGCGGCATAGAGCAAGGGTTTAAATTCCCGACGACGACGACCGACACCAATCGCAATGATGACTGTCTCTTATACACATCTCCGAGCCCACGAGACTAAGGCGAATCT
>ERZ1022729.108-NODE-108-length-11943-cov-5.571080_pt1 | contig 11943 bp, 9 predicted proteins | sample MGYA00520880_ERZ1022729 | MGnify/ENA primary metagenome ERZ1022729 (study PRJEB33162, sample SAMN09537598) | freshwater metagenome | isolation source: freshwater | place: Canada:Alberta | collected 2017-07 | study: EMG produced TPA metagenomics assembly of the...
TCGTGGGCTCTGAGATGTGTATAAGAGACAGCCGCAATCCCACGCTCGATCCCGCGATGCTGGGACTGTGGGAGCTGGTGCGCGGCGCGATGGCCGACACCCCCGCTGCGGTGCAGGATGCGGCCCGCATCGACGCGGTGCTCGCGTCGCGTCGCGCCGTGACGCAGGCGTTCTTCGCGACCGCCAGCGCCGAATGGGACGCGCTGCGCACCGAGATGTTCGGCGCGCGCGCCGACCTCACGGCGGCATTCGCGCTGCTGTCGCCCGACCTGGTGGTGGGCGATCTGGGGTGTGGCACGGGCGCGCTCAGCGCCGCCCTCGCGCCCCATGTGCGTCACGTGCACGCGGTGGACGCCTCGCCGGCGATGCTCGCGAGCGCCCGCACGCGCCTGGCGGCGTTTCCCAATGTGCAGGTGGACGAGGGCGCGCTCGAGGCGTTGCCGCTGTACGACGGCGTGCTCGACGTGGCCGTGCTCATGCTCGTGCTGCACCACGTGAGCGATCCGGTGCGCGCGCTGCGCGAGGTGCACCGGGTGCTGCGTCCGGGCGGCCGTGTGCTCATTGGCGACATGCGCCCGCACACGCACGAGCGCTATCGCGAGCAGATGGGACACGTGTGGTTGGGCTTCGATGACCACACGCTGCAGGACTGGTTGCACGAGGCGGGCTTCGTGCAGCCGCGATACGTGCCGCTCCCCGTCGACACGGATGCGAGCGGTCCGGCGTTGTTCAGCTGTACGGCGGTGGCGATGCCGCGGCCGATGATGGTGTTGTCGTAACGAAGATCGCGCAGGGCGGGCGAGTATGCAGTTCTCAGTTGTAGTTGTCAGTCATCAGTTCACTGATAACCGACAACTATCACTACCAACTACACACTCGTCCGACGCCACAGAAACCAATCCCAATTCGAACCGAATCCATGGCCACCTCCGTCATGACCGAACACGGCGTCGCGCTGCTGACGTCGCTCGACCGTCCCGCCTTTGCCGTGCGCGATCTCGCGCTGGCCGAGTGGGGCCGCAAGGAAATCCGTCTCGCCGAGCAGGAAATGCCCGGCCTCATGGCGCTGCGCGCGGAGTTCGCCGGCAAGGCGCCGCTCACGGGCGCCAAGATCATGGGCTCGCTGCACATGACGGTGCAGACGGCGGTCCTCATCGAGACGCTCGTGGCGCTCGGCGCCGACGTGCGCTGGGTGTCGTGCAACATCTTCTCCACGCAGGATCATGCGGCCGCCGCGGTGGCCGTGGGCCCGAACGGCACGGTGGAGAACCCCAAGGGCACGCCGGTGTTCGCGTGGAAGGGGGAGACGCTCGAGGAATACTGGTGGTGCACCGAGCAGGCGCTCATGTGGCCCGACGGCACGGGCCCGAACCTGCTGCTCGACGACGGTGGTGACGCCACGCTGCTCGTGCACAAGGGCACCGAGTACGAGGCGGCCGGCACGGTGCCGGGCTTCGACAGCGACAATGAGCCGGAAGAGTGGGGCGTGATTCTCGACCTGCTGCGTGCAGAGCAGCAGAAGAATCCCGGCCGCTGGACCAAGGTGCTCGCCGGCATTCGCGGGGTGTCGGAAGAGACCACGACGGGCGTGCATCGCCTGTACGAGATGGAGCGCGCCGGCACGCTGGCGTTCCCGGCCATCAACGTGAACGATGCCGTGACCAAGTCGAAGTTCGACAACCTGTACGGCTGCCGTCACTCCGTGGTGGACGGGCTCAACCGCGCCACCGACGTGATGCTTGCCGGCAAGATCGTGGTGGTGCTGGGCTACGGCGACGTGGGCAAGGGATGCGCGCAGGCGCTCAAGGGCCAGGGCGCCCGCGTAATCGTCACGGAAATCGATCCCATCTGCGCGCTGCAGGCGGCGCTCGAAGGGTATCAGGTCACGACGCTCGAAGACATCGTGGACCAGGCGGACATCTTCGTGAGCGCGACGGGGAACAAAAACGTCATTACGGTCGAGCACATGAGCCGCATGAAGGACAAGGCCATCGTGAGCAACATCGGCCACTTCGACAACGAGATCGACATGGCCGGTCTCAAGAAGGTCGAAGGGATGAAGCGCATCAACATCAAACCGCAGTACGACGAGTTCGTGCTGCCGAATGGCCGCTCCATTCTCATCCTGGCCGAAGGCCGCCTCATGAACCTCGGCTGCGCCACGGGCCACCCGAGCTTCGTGATGAGCGCCAGCTTCAGCAATCAGGTACTGGCGCAGCTCGAGCTGCACGCCAACGCCGACCAGTACGAGAAGAAGGTGTACACGCTGCCCAAGCATCTCGACGAGAAGGTGGCGCGTCTGCATCTCGACAAGCTGGGCGTGAAGCTCACCACCCTCACGCCGGACCAGGCCGCCTACATCGGCGTGGACATGCAGGGGCCGTACAAGGCGGCGCACTACAAGTACTGAGGGACAGGACGCAGGAAGTGGTGTCGAGGCGCCGTCACGATGCTCGTGGCGGCGCCTCGGTACTTTCGGTGTTATGCTCAAGCCATGATGAAATCACTGACATTTTGCGCGAGTGTGCTGTCATTGATTCCGCTGCTGCTGGGGGCGCAGACCACCCGGCCGGCGCGCATCAGCGGCACGGTATTCGACAGCACGCTCAGTGCGCCGCTCGGGCAGGCCACGGTGGATGCCGTGGACGCGAATGATCCGCTTCGGCTGTGGACCACCACCACCGATGCCAAGGGCGAGTTCACCTTCGAGGCGTTGCCACCGGGCCGCTACGCCGTGGCGGTGTCGCATCCGCGGCTCGACGCCCTCGGCATTCGGCAACTGTCCCGTGGTGTCGCGGTGCGGGCTGGCGAACGCGAACGTGTGCGTCTGGGCGTGCCGTCGGCGCCCACGCTCATTGGCCAGGTGTGCGGTGACAGCATCGTGGGGCAGCGTCTCGGTTATGTGCGCGGCGTGTTGCGCGATGCCGACCGCGCCCCGCTGGCGGTGTCCGGCACCGTGCGGCTGCACTGGCTCGAGCTGTCCATTACCGAGGGGGGCATCGGGCGGCAGATCGCCTCGGTCGAGGCGCGCGCCGACGACAGCGGCCGTTTCACCGCCTGCGGCGTGCCCGCCGAAGGGGTGCTGCAACTGCGCGCCTGGAGCGGCGGCGATTCCACCGGGGTGCTGGAGCTGAGTGTGCCGTACAACGGCATCCTGCTGCGCGACCTGTACGTGGGGCGTGGCCGTACGGCCACCGTGGCGTGGCGTGACTCTGTTCCGCTCACGACCCCGGAGGCTGCCGCCGACACCGGGGCCGTGGAAGTGCGCGTGCGCCGCGGCGATGGCATCCTGCGGGGCACGACACGTGCCGGCGAAGGCACGGCGGTCTCTGATGTGCGCGTGTCGGTGTGGGGAACGGGCCTCGGCGTGCGCACCACGGCCGAGGGGCAGTTCTTTCTCAACGACTTGCCACTGGGCTCACATACGGTGGACGTGCGCGCGATCGGGTATCTGCCCACGCGCCAGATCGTGGATGTGCTGCCCGGCGACAGCGGACGGATCGAGTTCAACCTCGATCGCATGGCACGGCTCGACACGATCCGCATCATGGCCACGCGCGAGCAGATCCTCGAGCGGCGCCTCGCCGAGTTCGAGCTCAATCGCAAGACGCGCGGCATGGGCCGCTTCATTCCTCCCGAGGTCCTCGAGCGGCATCCGCCGCTGCGTGTGGCCGACATGTTCCGCACCATCCCGGGGCTGCGTGTGGTACCGGCGTCAGGGGGCGACGCGGTGGTCATGCGCGGGCAGTCATTCGGCCAGTGGTGTGCGCCCGAGTTGTGGATCGATGGCGTTCGCACGGTGACCAACATGGGGCTCGACGTGCTGGTGAACGCGCAGGATGTGCTGGCCGCGGAGGTATACAACAGCGGCGCCGCCGTGCCGGCGCAGCTGGCCGGGTTCACCGGGTGCGGGGCCATCGTGCTGCATACGGGCATGCGGGAGCGCGCCAAACGCTGACATTGGAGATGGACGTTTCCGGTACCTCTACCCGTCAGGCTCGGCCGTGTCGCGTCGCGGTGTCATCGACCGTGTGGCTGCTGGCGCTGAGCCTGGCGCCGTGCGCCGTGCACGCGCAGGTGCCGGAGGCACCGCCGCTGCAGGTGCTGCCGCGGCGGGTGCTACCTGGTGATTCGTCGCTGCGCCCGCTCCCGGCGCTGCACGACTCGGTGCGCTACACGCTCACCATGTACCGGGATGCCGACGAGATTCCAGTGGGGCGCCTCACGGAAGTGTGGAGCACTGACAGTGCGAACGGCACGGCGCTGCTCGTGCGCGTGCAGCGCCTGCAGCGCGCCACGATGCAGCTCATCGACTCCACGTGGACCGATGCGCGCACGCTGGCGCCGCGCGCCCGTCGCTCGCTGCAGCAGACCCGTCGCGTGCTGCTGGAGTTCAGCGGCGCGCGGGTGAAGGGCTCGCTCGCGCCGCTCGACGCACCGCCGGTACCGCTCGATACGACACTGCGCCTCGCGCCCTTCGACGCCGGCAACTGGGAGATCGTGCTGCGCGCGCTGCCGCTGGCAATCGGGTACGCCGCGCGCTTGCCGGTATACGACCTCGATGGCGGCCTGCGCGAGTATTTGGTGCAGGTGACCGGCCAGACCACCATCCAGGGGGAAGCCGCGCACGTGGTGGTGCTCACCCTCGCCCGCAATCGTGAGTCGGTGGTGTGGGTGAGTGTGGAAACTGGTCAGGTGCTGCAGATCGAAACGATGCTGGGGGAGACGACCCTGCTGCGGCAGGTACGGGTGCGCCCCTGAGGTGCTGCGGCCTCAGAAGGTTCGCCCGATTTCGAACACCAGACCGTCGCCGCGTGTCCCCGGCGTATTGGTCAGCTTGTAGCCGAGGATGACGACCGTGCGGCCGCGGTGGTAGTTGAAGCCCGGCACGAAGTCGGCGAATTCGTGCTGCCCGGCCCACCACTCCCCCAGCAGCGTGATGTCGTGCAGCGCGTGCCCCAGCGCTCCCGGCAACGCGGCGAGCGGCTGTTCGAAGCTGCCCATGAAGTGGGTGGTGGACTTGCCGAACATGGCCTTGGGGCCGTCACTCACCCCCGCCATGAGGCGGGTGCGCAGCACGGGCAGCCGTACGCTCGACTGCAGGTAGCTCCACACCCCCAGTCGTTCGCCACGCAGCGGAATGGCGACCATCTGTCCTGCGCCCACCTTGGCTTCCCACTGGGGGGCGCGGGCGGCCAACCCGGGGATGTCGGTGGCCCCCTTCCACCCCACCCCGAGGGTGGCGAGGCGTTTGAGCGGCGTGCCGATGTTGTAGGCAGTCACGGCGAGCTCGACATTCTCCGTCACGCCGTAGGTGACGAAGTGGGTCGTCTGCCAGAAGCTGGTGTCACCCCAGGAGCGGATTTGGGACTCGTGCAACGCGAACACCCGACCTTTGGGTGTCTGATCTATTGATGGCGCGTTGATGACCGTTTGCTGTGCGTAAACAGGTTGAATTGAGGCCAAGGATACCAGGGTGAGACCGAGCGCGCGCAGCAGGCGAGACGTCCTGCGGCGGGAGAGCGAACCAGGCAGCATGGAGCAAACGGCGAGGCGTGAGCGAACGACGCCATGGACGCCACCAGGGGGGGCGCGACTGACCACGGCACGAAGGACGTGCGGTGGTCTCGCGCGCTGCGGTGCTCTGTCGAGTCACTCCGCAGGCGGGCAACCGGAGGCCAGTGGCCTCGTATTGACGATTGCCCGCTCCGCCGGCGCTGCCGGCGGATGGCTACTCCCCAACCAACGGCGGGGGAACCTAGAACGTCCCGTCCCGTCAGTCAACGGGCCCGTTCCGTCACGCGGCGGCCGCTACATGGGCTTCCGCACGATCACGCCGATCACGATGAAGAAGAGCAGGATGGTCGGGACTTCGTTGATCCAGCGGCACGCGGTCTCGCTGAGGAAGTAGTCCTTGGCAAGGAAGCGCTTGCGGGTGTGCGAGGCGAAGCCGTGGTAGCCGAGCAGGAAGACGATGGCCCCCAGCTTCATGTGCATCCACGGCATGCGGAGCAGCTCCGGCTGCAGCACCAGCATGGTGGTGCCAAGGGCCAGCGAGACGATCATGGCCGGCATCATGATGCCGCGCAGCAGCCGGCGCTCCATGACCTCGAGCGTGGCGGTGACCGCCGGCTCGTCACGCTTCTGCACGTGGTAGACGTAGAGGCGGAAGATGTAGAAGAGCCCCGCGTACCACGCGATGACCGCGATGACGTGAAACGCCTTGATCCAGAGATAGTGGGCAGCCATGCCGCCTAAGATATCCCGGTGACCTCGAAGCGGCAGCAGCGGCCGCCCAACGCCTGGCACTCCACTTCCCGCACGGCGGCGTGCGGTGTGACCAGGGTGCGAATGAGGCGGGCGAAGGTCCCGGCGTAGAAGCTGCACACCGGCTGGCCGGCCACCATGTCGCGGCACATCGCACAGTCATGAAAGGTGAGCTGTGCGCCATGGCGCGAGGTGGACACCGTGAAGCGGCCGCTGCCGGCAAAGGTCCACGCGTTGGCGCGCATGGCCTCCAGCAGGAGCCGGAGTCCGGCGCGCCGGGGCAGCCACCGCATGAGCCACTGCGCCGGCCGCGGAATGCGATGCGCCATGAGGTAGTCGGCGGTGCGCCGGCCGGCTTCGTGCAGCAACCGGGCGCCGGGTCGCTCGCCCAGCTCGCGCATCACGGCGCGTACAAACGCCTGGGCTTCGCGTTCGTCCACCATGGCCCCCGGCAGCGCCCCCAGCGCATAGCCGGTGCTGGACACGAGCAGCCGCGCCGCCACCGACTCGCCATAGTGGTCGCGCAGCACCTGTGCGAGCTGGATGATGGTGTTGGGGCCGATGCGCGCCACCGGCGCCTCGGTCATGGCCACACCGGTCACCGCGGTATCAGACGGCGCGGGAAAAGCGGCGTGTGCCATCGGCCGCTCCGCGGTAGGCATCGAGCGGGAACGCGAGATTGCGCAGGCAGAAGCGCCCCAGCGGGGTCACGATGATGCGATCGGACTCGAAGCGCACCAGCCCATCGGCCGCGCACTGCTCGTAGGCCTCCACCAGTGGCTCGATGTCACCGACAAACAGGTCGAAGGGGAGCTCGGCGTTGCACATGAGGTGCGCAATGGCGGCGCCGCGCTGGCGATCGTCGTCGCTCAAGACATGGCCTCGCGCAATGGGCAGCCGATCGGCGTCGATGTCCCGCTGCCACGGCCCCAGGTCGGCGGCATTCTGCGCGAACCAGCCATCGATCTCCGAGATGGAACTCGTGCCCACACCCAGCAGGTGCTCCCCGCGGCGCGTGGTGTAGCCCATGAAATTCCGGTGCAGGCGTCCGGCATCGGCGGCCAGCGACAGGGGATCCTCAGGGCGCGCGAAGTGATCGATGCCGATCCACCGGTAGCCGTGATCGGTGAACCGGCGTACCGCGTCACGGAAGAGGGCAAACCGGTCACCCGCGCGCGGCAGTGTGCTCTCGTCGATGCGCTTCTGTTGCGGCTTCATCCAGGGCACGTGCGCGTAGCCGAAGCAGGCCACGCGATCGGGCGTCATGGACAGCGCCGTCTCGATGGTGCGCGAGAAGCTGTCGGGCGTCTGCCTGGGCAGTCCGTAAATGAGATCGAGGTTGAGCCCGGCGAACCCTTCCTCACGCGCGAGGTCGACCATGTCGCGCACCATGCTGGCGGGTTGCACCCGGCCAATCGCTTCCTGCACGGCCTCATCCACATCCTGTACGCCGTAGCTGATGCGGGAGAAGCCGAGCTGCCGATAGGTGCGCAGCTGCTCCCGCGTCACGAGCCGGGGGTCGGCTTCCACCGAACATTCGGTGCGCGCGTCGATGCCGAAGGTGTCCTGCAGCCGCGCGAACAGCTGCTCGCACTGCCGATCGGTGAGGAAGTTGGGGGTGCCGCCACCCCAGTGCATCTCGCAGACGCGCGCGCGCTCACCAATGGCCGTGGCGAGCATGTCGAGCTCGCGGTACAGCCGCGTGAGGTAGCGGTCGACCACCTCGGCGCGCGTGGTCACGGTGGCGTTGCACCCGCAGTAGAGGCAGCGCGACGCGCAGAAGGGAAGGTGCACATACAGGGCGAGCGGCGCCTCGCTGGTACCGAGCACCGCGAGATGCCCGCCCCACGCTTCGTGATCGAAGGCGCCGCGCCAGTCGGGCACGGCCGGGTAGCTGGTGTAGCGGGGACCAGGCACGTCGTACTTGGCAAGCAGGGCCGGGGTGACCTCCGGCACGCTCACGAGTGACCCATCAGCACGCACGTACGGCTTCCTCTTCCTGGGGGCGTGCGGGTGCGTGCCCCAGCACCGGTACGCTGCCGCTGAAGTCCACGTCGGCCGCCATCTCCGGCCGGGCCTCGCTCATGGTGCGCAGCTCCTCGCGGGTGAACACCTTGTCCTCATCGAAGCCGAAGTCCGATTCGAGCCCGGTGCCGTTGAACTTGAGCCGTTCGAGATCGTAGAACTTCTTGTTGATGGTGGTCTTGGCGAACGCCCGCAGGCAGCCGCGCAGGTACTTCCGCTTGAACGGATCCTACTGCCACGGATACGACAGCACGGCCTTCTTGGCGTAGAAGCGGGCGTAGTTGCGCAGCACCCCCTTCAGCACCTGATCGCGCGTCATCGCGTCGGGCTGGATGATGGGCGTCACGAAGTTGTACTTCGCGTAGTCGCGCACTTCGACGCGCTCGCCCAGCTCCTGGAACAGTTCGGCGAAGGGCCACGGCGTGTACATGTTCCAGTTGGCCATGTCCGGCTGCCAGTCCTGCGAGTACTTGTAGGTCTCCTCGATCGTTTCGGGCGTTTCGTTCTCCAGTCCGATGATGAACTGCGCTTCGGCGATCATGCCGGCTTCCTTGAGCAGCCGAATGGCGCGCTTGTTCTGCTCGAGGGTGGTCTGTTTGCGGAAGCGGTCGAGCTTGAGCTGCGCGGCGGCTTCGGTGCCGAGGGACACGTGCACGAGGCCGGCCCTGCGGTAGAGGGGTAGCTCCTTCTCGTCGCGCAGGATGTCGGTGACGCGGGTGTTGATGCCCCAGTGCACCGGCAGGTCGCGGGCAATGAGCTCTTCGCAGAGCGCAATGAACTTCTTCTTGTTGATGGTGGGTTCCTCGTCGGCGAGGATGAAGAAGCCCACCTGGTGATCGCGCACGAGCGTTTCGATCTCGTCCACGAACTTCTTCGGGTCACGCGTGCGGTACTTGCGCCAGAACTTCCACTGGCTGCAGAAGCGGCAGGTGAACGGGCAGCCGCGCGCGAAGTTGGGTACGGCGACGCGGCAGTTGAGCGGGATGTAGATGTACTTGTTCCACTCGAGCAGCGACCAGTCGGGGGTGAGGTCGTCGAGGTTGGCGATGGGCGGCCGCGCGGGGGTGGCCACCACCTGCCCGTCCTCCACGAACGCGATACCCTTGATGTCGCGGCGGGTAGCGAGCGCGGTGCCGTCACGCAGATGCTGCATCAGCTCCGCGATGATTTCCTCACCTTCGCCGCGCACGATGTAATCGATCCACGGCGCTTCGTGAAACACCTGCTGGTACATGAAGGTGGGGTGAATGCCGCCCAGGATGGTGTGGGCGTGGGGATTCACCTCCTTCGCGATCTCCAGGGTCTTCTGCGCCTGGTAGATCATGGGCGTGATGGCGGTGGCCAGCACGGCGTCGGGCTTGAGCTCGACGAGCCGACGACGCAGCGCAGCGTCGTCGATGTGGTTGGTCATGGCGTCCACGAACGTGATGTCCGTAAAGCCCGCGTGCTTGAGGGCGCCGCCGATGTACGCCACCCACCCGGGGGGCCAGTTGCCGGCGATTTCGGCGCCGCCTGCGTGATAATTGGGCTGAACGAACACCAGCTTCATCGAGGCTCCCCTGTGCGTGTGAAAAGACAGCTACAGGGTGCCGATGGCGGGCTGGTCCTACAGTCGGCGGTTTTGCCGTGGGGCGGTCGGGGAATCGCCTACAGGCGGAAGCGCATGCGGATGTGGGATTGGGGGCGACGTGGGACGCGGCTGATCAACAACAGACGGCAGACGGCAGGAACTACAGTGCGCAGACGGCAGGGATTCGGTCGAAAAAAAGGGCGCGACTGCTTCGCAGCGCGCCCGATTTCCGTTTCAGTTGGGCAATCGGCGGCGGCGCGCCGCGCACGCCGCCGTGTTGTTCGTCCGCATCTCTCCCGTCTGCACCCTGTGGTTCCTGCGGTCTGCCGTCTGTTGTTCGCCGTTCAGCGCCCTGCCACTCGCACCTGGTCTGCCACGCGTGCAACCCGCCGCTTGGCCATATCGATAGCCGCCGCAAGGTCGGCCGGCCCCACCACCATCTCCGGCACACGCTCGATGGCGCCCAGGTAATAGTCGCGCCACACATCCAGGATGTGCTGTTCGCGCTCGCGGCTACCGCCGCGGGTCAGCGTATCACGCGACAGCGCCGCCTGGGTGCGAAGGGTACGCTCGGCGGTGGTGGCCAGTTCGGCCAGCGCGGCGCGCGCCACGGCGGCGGTGCCATCGACCAGCAGCAGCCCGGTGGTGAGTGCGCAGGCGCCTACGTTGCCCAGCGTGGCCGCACTCACGTTCTCGATGCGATCGAGATCGGTATGGTAGAACACATCGGTGAAGTGCCAGAGCAGCACCGCCGGGATCTTCGCATTGAGGAAGGGCGTGTGGTCGCTGCCCCCCTCGAACGGATTGGCCTTCACCACCCAGGAGGTGCGCCGGGCGCGATCGAGACAGCGCTGGCGCACGAAGTCGTTGAACCAGTGGTTCACGATGGCCTTTTCGTCGATCGGCCGCCCGCCCCACTCGCTGTGCTGGTCGTCGCCGCGCACCCACACGGCCGAGGGGTCGGGCATCTTCTCGATGAGGAAGGTGCCGCCGGTGCGTGCCGTGTTCTCGCCCACCATGTCGAGCGACATGCCCCACTTCACGCCGGCGCGTCGCACGCTGTCCTCCTTGAGGAAGCGGTCGGTGCTGCGAATTTCGTCGCCCCAGAGAAAGGTGAGTGTGCGCTGCGGGCGGGCGGTGCCGTTGCGCACCAGCATGGCCGCCACGCGCGCCATTTCGGCGAGGGCGCCAACGCCGGACGCATTGTCGTTGGCGCCCGGTTCCTGCACATGCGCCGAGTACACGAACCGTTCGTGCGGTGCCGAACGGCCGCGCACTTCGGCCACGAGCGTGCGCTCGGGGCGGCGCGCAAACGCCGTGCGCACGAGGGCATGTACCTGCACCGGCCCCGCCCGTAATGCCGCCTGCAGCGTGTCGTACGAGGTACGCGAGACGAACAGCACCCACCCCTGGTTCACGGTGTCACGCGCAATGCCGGTGAACTGGATGGCGCGTGGGTGCTTGGTTTGCTGGTTGTACGCGGGGAGCGTTTGCGACGCCAGGACCCCGAGCGCGCCGGCACGTTGGGCGCGCGGGAGTACGTTGCGTGCGTTACCGGTGGTGAGCACCACGGCCCCACGCACGTTGAGGGTGCGGAACGCCGAGTCGCTGCCGGTGCCGACGTCCACGAGCGGGGCGGTGACGCCGCTGTCGGGAGTGGACGCCGAGTTGATGGCAATCATGTTGAGATTGCCGGCGAGCGTCTGCAGCGGGACGGTGCGTCCCTTGATGGTCAGGCGCGCGTCGTGCGGCGTCCACGCGTCGCCGGCCATGGGGCGCGACTCGATGCGATACACCAGCCGCGAGCCCGGCAGGGCCGTGGCTTCGTCGACGTAGCCGGCGGCGCGCAGCAGCGATGCGACGGAGTCGATGGCGAGATCGAAGCCCTCGTTCCCCGGGAGCCGGAAACGGCGCTGCACGTATTCCACGGTGGTGAAGGCGCGCGCCCCGCTGATGCCGCGATGCACGGCGTCGGTGATGCGCGCAAAGGCGCCCGGCAGGGCGCCCTCCTGCGCCGTGAGCGCCGCGTGCGGCACGCCGAGCAGGGTGCCCAGCACGGCAGCGGCGAGCCGGCGGGGGAG
>ERZ1022729.109-NODE-109-length-11932-cov-7.379305_pt1 | contig 11932 bp, 12 predicted proteins | sample MGYA00520880_ERZ1022729 | MGnify/ENA primary metagenome ERZ1022729 (study PRJEB33162, sample SAMN09537598) | freshwater metagenome | isolation source: freshwater | place: Canada:Alberta | collected 2017-07 | study: EMG produced TPA metagenomics assembly of the...
TACACGCGTAAGATCGTCGGCAGCGTCAGATGTGTATAAGAGACAGATATTATTCGCAGAGCGCAGGATAATAAACTGGTTTTAGTGGATTTTGGGGCAGCAAAGGCAGTAACGCCTGTTAATCGCTCAGTAACGGGAACGATGATTGGCTCGGCGGAGTATGTGGCTCCTGAGCAGATGAATGGAAAGGCGGTAAATGCCAGCGATTTGTATAGTTTGGGGGTGACTTGTCTTTATTTGTTGACGGGAATTTCGCCGTTTGATTTGTTTGATGTGGGGGAACACCAATGGGTTTGGCGGGATTATTTGGTGGATAATTCGGTCAGTGATGATCTGGGTAATATTCTGGATAAATTGGTTGTTTTTGGGACTAAAAGACGATATCAAGAAGTAAAAGAGATTTTAAGTGATTTAGGTCTTAAAACAGCGACTCAAATTCAAATTCCACCTCAAACTATTACTATTCCTGCTTCTCCTCGTTCCCAAGTCTCTTATCCTCAGCCTTTGATTGAAACTCTTCATGGTGGCATCAAACTAGAAATGGTGATTTTACCCGCAGGAACTTTGATGATGGGATCGAATGAGCGTAACAACGAAAAACCTACACATCAGCGTAACAACGAAAACCCTATACATCAAGTAACGCTTAAGCAATTTGCGATAGGAAAATATCCTATTACTCAAGAACAATTTCAAGCGGTAATGGGATATATGATATGTAGTTCCTCAAAACTTAAAAATAACCCTAAAAATCCTGTTGAGTGTGTAAGTTGGAATAACGCTCAAATCTTTTGTCAAAAATTAAACCAAAAAACGGATAAAAAATATCGCTTGCCCAGTGAAGCAGAATGGGAATATGCTTGTAGAGCAGGAACCCAAACTGGTTATTATTTCGGGGATGATGAAAAGCTATTAGGAGAATATGCTTGGTATAACGAAAATTCAGGAGGCAAAATTCATCCTATAGGACAAAAAAAGCCAAATAGCTGGGGACTATTTGATATGAGTGGCAATGTGTGGGAATGGTGTGAAGATGGTTGGCACGAAAATTATAAAAATGCACCACAAGACGGAACTGCATGGAATGATAATCATTCTCGAAATAAGCATAGACTTCTGCGAGGTGGTTCTTGGCGCTACCATTCGGCGGACTGTCGCTCAGCCAATCGTTATGGGAACGATGCGAGTGGTGGTGGCATCGACCGCGGTTTTCGTTTGGCTCTTTCCCTCCCGTAGGGACATAACACTGTTATGTCCTTAACCTCCAATCACCAACAGAAAAATCAATACAAACCCAAACCGATAATATAAATTAGGACATAATAATATGACGGTTAAAAACATGATTTAAAAATTCCGAAATTTTTATTACCCATGAAAATAAGGACATAATGGTATTATGTTCCTACGGGAAAAATCAAGATTAAAACATAATAGTATTACAGGAAAAATAGGATTTAACCATGCCCTACAATCCAGAGATACATCATCGCAAAACGATTCGTTTAAAAAGTTACGATTATAGTCAAGCAGGTGCGTATTTCATTACAATTTGCACTAAGCAAAAACAATGTATCTTTGGTGACATAAAAAATGGAGAAATGCGATTCAATGCGCTGGGTTCTATTGCAGATAAATATTGGCAAGAAATTCCTGAACATTTTCCGAACGTAGCCCTAGATACTTATACAATCATGCCCAATCATCTACACGGGATATTGTGGATTATTGAATCTCCGCAACGCGATAATAAAAATAGGAAATTTGGTGATATTGTTATAGGTTCAATTTCTATTATTGTTCGTTCCTATAAAGCGATTGTCACAAAAAAAATTAATAAAATCTGTAATACAAAAGGCTTATCTGTAGTTTGGCAAGGTCGATATTATGAGCAAATTATCCGAGATGAAAAGGCATTAGTAAATATTAGAAGTTATATTGTTGATAATCCGTTGAATTGGGATATAGATGAAGAAAATCCTAAAATTGATCAATATCAACCTGATATTTTATTAGATTTACCTTTTTGAAAGTGATCGCTAGGTTCAGAAGACTACCTTTTCTAAGTATAAATTGATAAATTCAGCCTTTTACAGATAAACATCTTTTAAAACGGTATTACTCAAAATCGCTTGCTGTAAATTAGCCCCCCGCAGATTGGCTCCTGTAAGGTTTGCTCCCGTCAGATCCGCCTGACTTAAATTAGCTCCCCGTAAATTGGCCCGTTGTAAATTCGCGCCTCGCAGATTGGCCCCTCGTAAATTTGCCCAACGTAAATCGACACGATCGCCTTCTATTTGACTCAAATTCGCTTCTAAACAATAGGCTTTATGGAAATGAGCCTTAATTAAAATTGCCTGGGATAAATTAGCCCGATAAAAATAGGCTCCTTGGGCTTCTGCCTCGGTGAAGATGGCCTGACTTAAATCCGCTTCATTAAAATGGGTTTCTAATAAATCGGCTTCGGATAAATTACACCGCCGTAAAAAAGCGCGACTGAGATTTGCTCCTCTTAAAACTGCCTCCCGTAACGAGGCCGCAATCAAATTAGCCTCCCTGAGATCGGCTTCTAACAAATTCGCTTGCCTGAGATCGGAGCCGATTAAATTTGCTCCCCGTAAATTGGCGTAGGGAAAATTAGCTTGTTTAAGATTGCAATTGGTTAATTCTGCGTTTTCTAGATGGCCATGACTGAACTGACTGCCCTGGAGATTGACCCCCGCCCTTTTAAAGGGAATCACTAGGGTTTCTTGTTTGCTCATTTCCAACGGCAATGGGGCGATCGCTGACAGGTCATCTTGGCCATTGAGGGGGATAGAAGCCAGAGAACTCGTTGCTTTCCCTTGAACTTCTCGATAAGTAAGATAAGACCTCTTTGCCATTGAATACCCAATTCACTGATATATCTGCATCCCAAGACCCTATTATAGGTTTATTAGGGCGCGATAGCGATTCAGCCGATATAAGAGTAAATTATTATGGCAATTATTCAATGGTATCCAGGGCATATTGCCAAAGCAGAAAAGAATTTAAAGGAACAACTCAAACGGGTGGATGTGGTTTTTGAAGTGATTGATGCCCGCATCCCCCTGGCTTCTCAGCATCCCCAGGTTCCCGAATGGATTGGAACCAAACCGCGTATTTTAGTCCTCAATCGGGTGGATATGATCCCCGAAAGTACGCTTCAACAATGGTTAAATTGGTTGAAATCCAAGGGAGAAAATGCCTATTGTACTAACGCGAAAAAAGGTGACGGAGTAAAAGCAATCCAAAAAGCGGCTCAAACCTTCGGACTGGCGGTCAATGAAAAACGTCTGAGTCGAGGCCTGCAACCCAGACCCGTTCGAGCAGTGGTGATTGGTTTTCCGAATGTGGGGAAATCGGCACTGATTAACCGTTTATTAGGCAAAAAAGTGGTCGAAAGTGCGAGAAAAGCAGGGGTTACTCGCCAATTACGCTGGGTACGAATTTCCGACGCGATTGAATTGCTAGATTCACCTGGAGTCATTCCGATCAAACTAGAAAATCAAGTAAATGCAGTTAAATTAGCGATTTGTGAAGATATTGGGGAAGCGAGTTACGATAATCAACTAATTACTATTGCTTTAATTGATTTACTGGTTAATCTTGGTTTTCCTGAAATTCTCCAATCTCGCTACCATCTCGATCCCCTGGATATGACCGCAGAAGATTATTTATTCCAAGTCGGTGAAACAAACTATAAGGGCGATCGCGAAAGGGCAGCGGTACAAATTTTAAATGATTTTCGTAGAGGATTAATGGGGCCAATCCCCTTGGAATTTCCTCCCATTCCCCTTAAAGACGATATTTATTCCTGAAGCTCATCTTCAGACCGTGCAGATTGTTCATGATATAGTTCATGCAGTTGTTGATGCTTAATACGACGGGACGTTTGACGATACTTTTTCTTTGCTAATTTGGGTTCATACTCCTGCTTTCCCGACTCTTTCGTCATTGACTTTAAACTAGATTCCTCTTCTCCCCTCGCTTGTTGCGCGATCGCCTGTTGAATAGCTTCCTCTAAAAATTTCAAATAATGCTCATAGCGTTCCCAACTACCCCGAACCACACAATTCGGTTCTTCTCGATGGGAACAATCATTAAATTGACAAATACCCGTTTCCAGTAGTCTCCTTGCTTCAGGAAAATGAAAAATCAACTGAGCCGCTTCTATTTCCAAATCAGGTTGATTAAAGCCTGGCGTATCGGCCAACAGTCCCCCCGTCGGTAATTCAAAAAGTTCTACGTGACGAGTGGTATGACGACCTCTGTGTAATTTCCCCGAAACCTGGTTCACCCGTTGAGCAACCCCTGGCACTAAAATATTGATCAAACTGGATTTCCCCACCCCAGAAGGGCCAGCCATCAAGGTGATTTTTTGATTTAATTGCTGGCGGAGGGGGTCTATCCCCTGTTGCTTATCCACACTAATCAATAGCGGCTGATAACCCCATTGAATCAGTCTTTCTTGCCATTGCTTTTGCTCTTCTTCGCTGACTAAATCCTGTTTATTGAGACACAAACATAATTCTAAATCGGCTGACTCTGCTTTCACTAAAAAACGACTTAATTGCCACTCTTCTAAGGGGGGATCGGCCAAAGAAAAGACTAATAAAATTTGATCCGCATTGGCCATCGGCGGACGAGACAACTCATTTTTACGGGGTTCTACCGACGAGATCGCCCCTTGTTGATTGAGATGATCCACATCCTCTACCCAAACGCGATCGCCCACCATCACCGACTGACCAATTTTCTTGAGACGCGATCGACGGGTACAAAGAAATAATTTATTAGAAAAATACTCCAAACGGACTTGATAATAATTCGCCTGGATTGCAATAACAGTTCCGTATTCAGCCTTATTCACGAGAAAAAAACCATCGGCTACAGAGAATCAGGAACACAAATCGTCATTTTAAAAAAAGTCCCCTCCTCAACAATGTCTTGCTTCGTATAACCTTCCATGGCCAAACTATGGGGAACCTGTTCAATCGGCTCCCCGCCATCTAACCAAACTTCCAGCAGTTGTCCCGCCGATAGTTGCGCCAGCTTTAATTTCGTCCGCACAAAATTAATCGGACAGGGCGTTCCCCTGAGATCAAGAAGAACCTTCTCAGACGTTTGATTGGTTTCTATTTTTTGTAAACTGGTCATTTATGGAAAAATCCTCCAATAAATCCTTCCAAGCCACCTTTTCCGTGACCCTCTCCCTTAATACCCGCTAATTTTTCCAATAACTCCCGTTCTTCCGAATTAACACGAGTAGGAATATTGATCTTCACCGTAATCAGGTGATCGCCTCGGAGGGTCGCATTGCCCAACTTCGGCACGCCCTTATTCTCTAGCGTTAAAATCGTATTCGGTTGAGTTCCAGAAGGAATCGTTAATTCATCAGGGCCATCAACCGTATTCACCGTTAAACGACAACCCAGAATAGCCTGTAAATAGCTAATCGTAATCTCTGAACGGATATTAATGCCCTCACGGGTAAACTCTCGATCCGTCTCTACCATGAGATAGACATACAGATCTCCCGCAGGCCCGCCTCGGAGTCCCGCATCTCCTTCCCGCGAAACCCGCAAACGAGTCCCGTCATCCACGCCAGGGGGAATAGAGATTTTTAATTTTTTCGTTTCCTGCTTACGACCCACACCATTACAAACCTCACATTTCTCCTCAATCACCTCTCCCGCCCCATTACAAGTAGGACAGGCAGAAACTTGAGCAAAACTACCAAAGGGAGTCCGAGTCGCTCGTCTGACCTGACCCGCCCCATTACAAGTGGCACAAGTCCGTGATCCCGTCCCCGCCTTTGCCCCCGAACCTTGACAGGCTTGACAGGATTCTAAATGGGGAATCCGAATTTCCTTTTCTCCGCCAAAAATCGCTTCTCGAAAATTAAGCCTGAGATCTAACCGCAGATCATCTCCACGAGTAGGGCCTGTTCTGCGTCGAGCCGAACCTGCTCCTGCCGCCGCGCCCCCAAATCCGCCAAAAATTGTCTCAAAGATATCAGCAAATCCGCCCATATCCCCATACTCAAAGCCTGATGCCCCCGCCGCACCACTGACTCCAGCTTCTCCAAATTGGTCATAACGCGCACGAGTTTCTGGTTCTGAAAGCACTTCGTAGGCACGATTCACCTCTTTAAAGCGGTCTTCGGCCCCTGCTTCCTTATTCACGTCAGGATGATATTTCCGCGCCAAACGACGATAGGCACGTTTCATGTCTTCTTTGCTTGCGTCTCTGGAAACGCCAAGGATTTCGTAATAGTCCGCTGCCATAGGGCCTTACTCTGATTGTTCTTGTTAAGATTAGTTTACATCGGCTTAGTGTTTACTGTAGCAAACTCCTGGCAAAACATCATTAATCGACTGCTTCGTAATCACTGGAAATGGTTTCATCGGCATCAAAATCAAAGTTTTCATTGTCATCGCTTGAATAAATAGGAGACTTTACAGTTTGACCGTCGGCGGTCTTTTTAGCAGAAGAAATCTCGGTAAAGGCTTGGGTTCGACTCTTGAGTTGGGTCAGGATGTCTTCAGGAATAGTCGCATCCAAAGTTTCAAAGGCTCTCATGCTGTCGTTAGTCCCATCTCCCTGTTGGTAAACTTCAGTACCAATTGTCAGGATCAATTGACGAAATTCGTCAACGAGGGTTCGGAGTTTTTCAATTCCAATGGCAGAATTGCGGAGAGCCGCCTGTAACTGTTCTTTTTTCTTTTGGGCGTTGAACTTGAGGTCTGGCTGAATCAAATCCCCATTTTCAGTCAAGGTTGTTTCATAGGTATAGAAAAGACTATCAGATTGGTTTCGCAATTCGATCATTTGCATACGACGATTATCTTGATCGGCAAATTTCGCGGCTTCTTCCCGCATTCGGTCGATTTCAGTACTAGTTAGCCCCCCAGTATGACTAATAACAATACTCTGTTCTCGTCTAGTTCCTTGATCCTGGGCAGAAACCTTGAGAATGCCATTAACATCAATATCAAAGGTGACTTCAACTTGGGGAACTCCTCTGGGAGCGGGAGGAATGCCCGCTAAGAGAAACTTACCCAGGCTTTTATTGTCTAGGGCCATGGCTCGTTCTCCTTGCAAAACGTGAATTTCTACGGAGGTTTGACCGTCGGCGGCGGTGGAGAAAACTTCGGATTTACTGCTAGGAATGGTGGTGTTGCGTTCGATAATTTTAGTAAAGACTTCTCCCAGGGTTTCGATACCAAGGGATAAAGGGGTTACATCTAACAAAAGGACGTTATCAACTTCTCCTCCTAAAACTCCGCCTTGGATGGCTGCTCCTAGCGCAACGGCTTCATCGGGATTGATAGAGCGGTCTAATTGACTTTCGGGAAAAAGTTGCTGAATAATGCGCTGAACGGCGGGAATACGGGTAGAACCTCCCACCAGAATGACTCGATGAATATTGTGGGGTTTGACCTCTCCATCGGTAAAGGCTTGATTGAGGGGGGTTAAGGTTGCCTGAATTAATTGTTTAGCCAGTTCTTCAAATTTGGCGCGAGTGAGATCTACTTCTAGGTGCTTCGGGCCATTTTCATCTGCCGTGATAAAGGGAAGATTGATGGAGGTGGTTAGAAGGCTAGAAAGTTCGATTTTAGCTTTTTCGGCGGCTTCCCTTAAACGTTGGATCGCCATTTTATCTTGGCTTAAATCAATTTTTTCTTTCGCTTTAAAGTTATCTGACATCCAACGGACGATAACGTTATCAAAGTCATCACCCCCTAAATGGTTATTCCCTGAAGTAGCCCGTACTTCAAAAACACCGTTTCCCAATTGCAATAAAGAAACATCAAAGGTTCCTCCGCCTAAGTCAAACACTAAAATCAGTTCTTCTTGGGATTGTTTGTCGAGACCGTAGGCTAGGGCGGCGGCGGTGGGTTCGTTGATAATGCGTAGAACATCTAAGCCAGCGATAGTTCCAGCATCCTTAGTTGCCTGCCGTTGGGCATCGGTGAAGTAGGCGGGAACGGTGATCACGGCCTCTTTCACAGGTTCTCCTAAGAAGGCCTCTGCATCGGTCTTGAGCTTTTGCAGAATCATCGAAGAGACTTCCTGGGGCGTGAATTGTTGCCCCCGAATTTCAATGTTGACGGTGTCGTCTTTTCCCTTGGTGCAGTTGTAGGGAACCCGCGATCGCTCTTCTAGGGTTTCGTCCCAGCGTCGTCCAATAAAACGTTTAATACTGTAAACCGTATTTTCGGCATTGGTAATGGATTGACGTTTGGCCAACTGCCCGACAAGACGTTGGCTCCCCTTGCCAAACCCCACAATACTGGGAGTGGTTCTTCCGCCTTCTGAATTGGGAATCACAATTGGTTTGCCGCCCTCTAGAACGGCAACGCAACTATTGGTTGTCCCCAGGTCGATACCAATGACTTTGCCCATAGTGCCTGTGCAGTGTTAAACGATTTTAAAAAAGATGATTTTCTACGGCTTCACTTACAAGTCTTCCCAAAAAAAGCCGAAGGGCAACCATTCTAAATAAGCTAATTTTAGGAATCGTTGTTTTCGGGAGATTCCGCCGTTTCTTCTTCGACTGGTGTGACATTTTCCTGGGGAGCGGCAACTTTGACCATTGAATGACGTAAAACTTGATCGCCGAGTAAATATCCGCGCACTAGCTCCTCAAGCACGGTTCCTTCAGGATGATCGTTGGTGTATTCCCGCAACATGGCTTCATGGTAGTTGGGGTCAAATAATTCACCTTCGGGACGCATGGGCGAGACTCCCAGACGTTTGAGGCTATCAGCAAAGCTTTTATAGACACTCTGGTAGCTTTTGTGAATCTCCATTTCACCGTCACTGCTGGGTTTGAGTTGGGTTCTGGCCCGCTCAAAGTTGTCCACCACTGACAATAATTCAACGATGGTTTTGCGTTTGACCTGTTGTTCTAGCTCTTTTTGCTCTCTTTGGGTACGTTTGCGGTAATTATCAAATTCGGCGGCTAGGGTGATATAGCGTTTTTTGTAGCCATCCAGTTCTTCTGCCTGTTGGGCAATTTCTTGCTGTTGACTGGCAATTTTTTGCTGTAATTCGGCGATCGCCTCTTCAGGAGAAATTGAGGGGATTGATTCTGTCGTTTGTTCAGCTTGGGGAGATGAGTCATCGAGCTTATCAGGTATTACCTCTACCTCTGTCGTGATTTCTGGCTCCGAGGGGGCTGACACTTCTGCCGTAATATTTTCCATAGACTCGGTTTCGACGGGAATTTGCTCTTCATTCATAGGACACTTAGACTTAAAAATGCTTTGGTTAAAGGGGAATCGGTTTTTAGCAAAAAATTAGACTTTTTGGCTTCTATTGGCGATGGGGAATAGACTCTCACTGAGCGCGATCGCAGGGGACTACTCCGACTCATCAAGTTTGATAATACACCGTACAACAACGCTTTTTCTGGGTAGATTTCCGAACTTCTTAGGATATTTATCAAGACGGATTGTCTATTCCCCCCCTTTGTTACTATAGTACCCAGTCTAGGTTGGAAACTTGATTTTTCAAAATGAGCTTCAAACGTTAAGGCGATCGCTAACTATGAATACGGGGTTGGGAATGCAAGATCACTAAAATTTCACTCTCAAACATGGATAATTCTTCTAAACGGGCCTGTATCGGTTCCCGTTCAAAATAGGTATCCGCTAAAACCCAATAAATTCCATAATGACGAGCTTCGGAAGCCATTAATCCCCGATAAAATTGGGCCAAAGCAGGCTCAGGGCAATAATCGGCGAGTAACCCCAAACGTTCGTGGGAACGGGCCTCAATCAGAGCCGCAACCAGTAAAGAATCGAGTAAATGTGCGGGTTCATCTCGTCGGACTTGTCCTTTTAATTTTCCGCCGTAGGGAGAAGGAGTCAAGGGAGCCAAAGGAATGCCCCGCTTTTCTAGCCACTGATTAACCTGTTCAAAATGTTCTAATTCTTCCTGGGCGATCGCCGTTAACTTACGCACTAACAATTCATGGGAAGGATAGCGAAACAAAAAATTTAAGGCCACGCCCGCCGCCTTTCGTTCACAGTGGGAATGGTCTAATAAAATAACATCCAAATTCGCGATCGCCTGCTCAATCCAAGCAGATTGGGTCGCGCTTTTCAGTAGTTTAATGGTCGGGACAGTGCTAGATACCACAAAAAATAACGGATAAAGATCAAACCCCTGGGAAAACAAGGAACTGGGAACGATCAGCTCTTCCCAATTCCGAATCCCAAAACCTAAGCTTTTCGAGAATAAAACTCAACGACCAACAGTTCGTTAATTTGCAGCGCAACCCATTCGCGGTCAATCACACTATTCACCTTACCGACTAGAGCGTTTTTATCAAACTCCAAATGGGTCGGTAGGTTAGCAAGACCTGGATACTCCATGTTGGTTTGCACCAATTGACGAGAACGTTCTTTGTTCTTCACGGCAATGACATCTCCAGGACGGCATTGGTAACTCGGAATATCAACCACGCGACCATTGACTAGAATGTGACCATGACTGACCAATTGACGAGCCGCAGGAATCGTACCAGACATTCCTAACCGAAAAATGGTATTGTCTAGACGCATTTCTAACAATTGCAACAGAGCTTCTCCCGTAGAACCTGTCGCACGACGAGCTTTTTTCACGTAACGAATCAACTGAGTCTCGGTAATACCGTAGTTGAAACGCAGTTTTTGTTTTTCTTCAAGACGAACCGCATATTCGGAACGTTTTTTACGATTTTGCCCATGTTGACCAGGGGGGTAGGCACGACGAGCAGTTTTACGGGATAAACCTGGTAATTCTCCTAAGCGTCGGGTAATACGAAGGCGTGGGCCTCTATAACGAGACATATAAGCGTTTTTCTCCTATCTGATGGATTACTTTGCCAAAACTATCATTGTACGTTATTTACTACATACTTTTAACTATTGCACAAAAAAAGGGATATTAATAAAGATGCCTTTCAAAGCTTTACACAGTAACGATTTAATTTAATTCACCTCGCACAGCATCCAACGTAACTTAAAATTCACTATGAATCCATCTTTTGAAAACCCTCCCCTGACCCATTTAAACGACCAAGGAGAAGCCCACATGGTTGATATCTCCGAAAAAGTTGCCACCAAGCGAGAAGCGATCGCGGTTGGTGAAGTAAGAATGTCTTTAGCTACTTTACGGGCCATTGAAACGGGAAATGCTCCCAAGGGCGATGTCTTAGGAACCGCGAGATTAGCAGGGATTATGGGCGCGAAACAGACTTCTCAATTAATTCCCCTCTGCCATCCCCTACCTTTGCAAAAAATCGCCGTAGAACTCTGCCCCGATGAGAGTTTACCTGGTTATCGCATCCAAGCAACCGTGACCATCAAAGCTGAAACGGGCGTAGAAATGGAAGCATTGACAGCCGTTTCTGTGGCCGCATTGACGCTTTATGACATGGCTAAGGGGTTAGAAAAATCGATGCAGATAGATAATATTCATTTAGTCAGTAAAACGGGGGGAAAATCAGGGGATTATCTTGCCCCAAAAAGTTAATTTTTAACAAACTTCGCTATCACAAAAAAAATCACTTCATGACAGCAATAATACTGAGAATTAAAGCAATTAACGCGATCGCTGACATAACAATTAGTAAAATTCGTAATAATTTGATTTGCTGAACTAAGTTATTACGATCTTTTTGTTGTAAATTTCGGTTAGTCTGCAATTTTTTAACTAGGTTTGTTAACCGTTCCAGGTCTTGATAGATGATTTCATCATCATAGGTTTTATAAACACTGACAAAATTACATTTAATTTGAGTTCTAGGAGTTAAAAAACGGTTTTCTGTTTGATGATCAATATCACGAGGAGTACCTGTTGGATCTGTTGGAGTTGAGGGGAAAAAAGTATAATAGAGATATAGAGTTAGAGATAATAC
>ERZ1022729.110-NODE-110-length-11906-cov-7.198127_pt1 | contig 11906 bp, 6 predicted proteins | sample MGYA00520880_ERZ1022729 | MGnify/ENA primary metagenome ERZ1022729 (study PRJEB33162, sample SAMN09537598) | freshwater metagenome | isolation source: freshwater | place: Canada:Alberta | collected 2017-07 | study: EMG produced TPA metagenomics assembly of the...
GATGATTACTGGTTTCTTCCTGATGTTTTTTAGTCCAAACGCGCTCAGTTAAGGTTTTAATAACGATATACAAAATGGGAACCACAAATAAACTTAGAAAGGTAGCGACTAACATTCCTCCAAATACCGCCGTTCCCAAGGATTGACGACTTGCTGCCCCTGCGCCCGTTGCGGTAAGAAGGGGAATCGTACCAATAAGAGTGGAGAGGGCCGTCATCACAATCGGTCTTAATCGTTCTTGGGAGGCTTCAATCACGGCTTTCGTGATGGGTAACCCTTTATCTCTTAATTGGTTGGCAAATTCCACAATTAAAATCGAATTTTTACTGGCCAAACCGATTAACATGACTAAGCCAATTTGACAATAAATATCATTGGGAAAACCCCGCAAAGATTGGGCGAGTAAGGCTCCTAAAATTGCCAAAGGAACACCGAGCATAATAATTAACGGATCAACATAGTTTTCGTATTGAGCCGCTAGAACGAGAAAGACGAATAATAACCCTAAACTAAAAATAATAGGAGCTAATCCCCGCGATTCAATTTCTTCTAAAGAACTTCCTGACCATTCGTAGGAAAATCCCTTGGGCAAGACTTCTTTGGCGACTTTTCCCATTGATTGTAAGGCCGTTCCCGAACTAAAACCAGGAGCCGCCGAGCCGTTGATCGCGATCGCCCGAAACAGGTTGTAATGATTAATGGTTTGCGCCCCGACCTTGGGAACGACGGTGACAAGATTCGCCAAAGGAATCATTTGGTCTTGATTAGAACGCACATAAAGTTTGCCAATATCCTCTGGTTTGCTACGAAATTCCTGATCGGCTTGGAGATAAACGCGATAGGTGCGGTCTTGGAAAATAAAATCATTCACATACTGGGAACCCAGAGCGGTTTGTAAAGTATTAAAAATATCATCGACAGAAACGCCTAACGTCTTCGCCCGATTGCGATTCACTTCTACCAATAATTGGGGCGTATTTGCCTGAAAAGTACTAAAAACAGCTTGTAATCCAGGAGTTTGATTGGCTTGACCCAGCAACATTCCCATCGATTGCAGTAGGGTTTCCAAATCACTATCGGTACGGCGGTCTTGTAACTGGAAATTAAACCCCCCAAAATTACCTAATCCTTGGATAGCAGGCGGATTAACGGGAAAAATTCGGGCTTCGGGAATCATCGCAAATTTTCCAAATAATTGACCAACGATCGCTTGAACGGATTGCCCTGGGGCCTGTCGCTCTTCCCAGGGTTTAAGGGTGCTAAAAATGATCCCCTGATTAGCACTATTACCACTAAAGCTAAAGCCTCCTACGGAAAAGGTTCCGACGACTTCAGGTAATTTTAAAATTTCTTTTTCGACTTGATCAATCACCTTGCTCGTATATTGCAACGAAACGCCTTCAGGAGCTTGGATAATGGTAATAAAATACCCCTGGTCTTCGTCAGGCAAAAAGGCGGTGGGAACCTGGGTATAGAGCAAACCTGTAACAACCAAGAGCGCGATAAATAAACCGATCACGAAAATCTTGAAATGGCTCAACCACCCCAATATGGCTCGATAACGTTGGCGGGTTCCGTCAAAAAAATAGTTAAATCCATCGAAAAACCAAGCAATCCAACGAGGAGCGTGTTGTCCCTGTCGTAGTAATAGGGCGCACAGAGAAGGAGTTAGAGTCAAGGCTAAAAAGGTAGAAATGGAGATAGAAAAGGCGATCGTCAGGGCAAATTGCTGATATAACGCCCCTGTGGTTCCAGGAAAAAAGGCAACGGGGATAAATACCGCCATTAACACCAAAGAAGTCGCAATCACCGCGCTTGATAGTTCGGACATAGCAGCGATCGCGGCTTGTTGGGGATTCATGCCCTTTTCTTGAATAAAACGACTGATTTGCTCCACCACAATGATCGCATCATCCACGACCATTCCCGTTGCCAGAGTTAAACCAAAGAGTGTCAGACTATTAATCGAAAAATCAAAGACCTTAACAAAAGCAAAGGTTCCAATTAAAGACAAAGGAATCGTTAAAGTAGGAATTAAAGTGGTGCGCCAATCCTGCAAAAAAATCAAGATTACTAATACAACTAATAAAACCGATTCAACCAGAGTTTTAACCACTTCTGACAAGGATTGCCGAACGTAATTCGTGGTATCAAAAGCTGTTTTATAATCCATTCCCGCAGGAAAATTTTCAGCTAATGTTGCAATTTCTCGTTTAACTTGTTTGGCAACTTCTAGGGCATTACTATTAGGTAATTGATAAATTCCTAAACCGATCGCCTCCCGACCCCGAAACCGTAGAAAAGATCCATAATTTTCCGCCCCTAATTCTACTCTCCCCACATCTTTTAGACGAACAATTAAACCGTTATCTCCTGTTTTCAGAATTAAATCTTCAAATTGAGACGGTTCACTCAACTGACTTGCCGCTCTTAAGTCGATCTGAAATTCCTGTCCCTTGGGCGCGGGTTCCTTCCCTAACTGCCCCGCCCCGACTTGGAGATTTTGCTCTCTGAGTACATCGGCCACATCAGCAGTAGTTAATCCTTGACTGGCTAATTTGAGCGGATTTAACCACAATCGCATAGCATAACGCCGTTCCCCAAAAATACGCACTCCTCCCACGCCTGGTATCCGTTTAATCGCATCAACCAAGTAGCGATCGGCATAATTACTCAGAAAAATGTTGTCATATTCCTTATTTAAACTAAATAACCCGATCGCCAACAATAAATTGGTCGATTCCTTGCTAACTTGTACCCCTGTCTGTTTTACCGAATCGGGTAATTGGGGTTCCGCTAGAGCAACCCGATTTTGCACATCCACCGCCGCAATGTCTTTATCGCGATTGCGAGCAAAAGTTGCCGTAATACTGCTGGTTCCATCATTACTACTACTAGAACTGATATAACGCAGTCCTTCTACCCCATTAATTTGTCTTTCTAAAATATTTGTAACCGCTTTTTCAACAACTTCTGCATTGGCTCCGCTATAGTTCGCACTCACTTGAATTTCAGTGGGAGAAATATCAGGATATTGGGCAACGGGCAAATTAAATAAGCTAATCAGTCCGACCAAAAAAATAATGATGGCGCAGACGGAAGCAAAGACGGGACGTTTAATAAAAAAGTCAACAAACATTTAAAATAGCCTGTAAAAATTATGGTTTTGAGCCTGGCATTTGAGCAGGCATTTGATTCACATCCATCACGGGTATTCCTTCTTGTAAATTCATTGATCCCGCCGTGACAAACTTTTCTCCTGCATTTAATCCCGATCGCACCTGATAATTATTTCCCTGCATATTGCCTAATTTAATCGCTTGTTTTTTAGCAACGAGTTGGGATTTTTTTGTTTTCGGATCAGGCGCAGATTCGGCCACAAAAACAAAAGTTTCTGAGCCGATACGAGAAATGGCAGTAGCAGGAATTAATATTCCCGATCCTTCATTCCAAATGATTTTAGCGGGAACTAACTGACGATTAAGCAGTTCTCGACCAATATTATTAAAACTCGCTCGGACTAGGACACTCTGGGCATTGGTCGTAACATTGGGCGAAATAAAACTAATATTGCCCTTAGTGACGGCTTTTCCCTGGGTATCCAGAATCTGTACGGGCAACCCTAACCGTAACTGGGGAGCCTGATCGAGGGGAACCGATAAATTAATTTCTAGGGCTTTATTTTCTGTAATCGTGGTCAAAGGATCGCCTGCTTTGACATAATTGCCGACTTTGGTGGGAATATAGCCGACAATGCCTGTAAAGGGAGATTTAATCTGACTCTTTTGAATTTGAACCTCAACAGTCCGCACTTTTGCCTCGGATTCGGCAACCTGGGCCTTTGCCTGGGCAATATTTTCAGGACGCGCTCCATTTTTTAAACGGTTTAAATTTTGGCGTTTTTCTTCAACTTCTGCCTTAATGCGATCCATATCCGCTCCCCTGCCCTTACGGAGTTGGGATAATCGCCGTTGGGCCGCCTGCACATCCGCGATCGCCTGTTTTTGTTCCTTCAGACGTTGTTCATAGGCATCCAGGGCAATAACCCCTTCATCTTTTAAGCTTGAATAACGTTGCACCCGTTGTTTCGTCAAATCAGCTTCGGCTTTAGCAGAATTTAACTGAGCTTGGGCTTGGGCAATTTCTTCGGGACTGGCTCCTCCCTGAACATTGGCTAATTGGCTCTGGGCTTGTTGGAGAGTTGCCTTGGCTTCGGCAATATCTTCGACACGAGAACCTGCTTCTAGCTCAGCTAACGCGGCCTGGTCTTTAGCAAGGACGGCCCGTGCTTGTAGCAGTTCCGTTTGCAGGGTATCTGTGTCTAGGCGCATGATAACCTGCCCCTGGGTGAGTAAATCTCCTTCTTTAACCAGAATTTCACTAATTCGACCGTCTATTTCCGAAGAAATTTCTCCCCCTCGACTAGCTTCTAGAGTTCCAACCAATTCTGAGGCGTTTTCAATCGTGGTTAAGCTGGCCGTCTCTAATTTAACGGGAATGGCTTGGGGGCCTGCGGCCATAGCGGGTGGTGGAGATTGTTGAGCTTTTTGCTGTCCCATCCACCAATTGAGGGCAAATCCCCCCGCCGCTAGTAGGACAATTAACCCGAAAATTCCTTGCCATAGATTATTAGGGATGGCTTTCAGCTTTGGAGAAGGCGTAGAGGGTAAAGTATTCGGATTTTCTTCTATTATTTCTTTTTCGTTAACTAAAGAAGTTCCAGACAATTGAGGGTCAGCCATATTAATAAAATGAGAAATAATAATGGAAAAGGATTTAAGGCTTTTGTGTTTAATATATTTCTTAATATTTCTTAGTATAGGGGATAGGGAATTTTTTTTCAGAAAAGAGCATCTATCAAAAGGATTATCTTTGCTGGGTTCTGAGTGTTTAATGAATTGGTACTAAAAAGCTAGGCTATTTTAGCCTCTCTCACTCCGTAATATTGATTAGAAAATCCCTGGTTTTTTAGTCATAGAACTTCCATTTTTAGCTGCACTCTAGGATGCGGGTGTTTAAATCGACCATAGAACAGAGGAATGTGGGTTTTAAGGACATCAAATCTGTGTATAAAATTTTCATTTTGCTCGATCTTCAAAAACTTACACAAAAATCCACATTTTTTAACCACGATGGTTTATAAATCCGCTAATAATCTCGCTTTTCTCAACAGATATTGCAAAATTGTTTCTTCTCTGGAAATGATATCAACTTTTCCCTCCATTCCCAATTGAATCAGGCACTGATTTACTCCTTGCTTTAAAGCCAGATTCTCAGGTTTAATAGTGACTTCATAAAAATTGCGATCAAGATTGTTTGCTTCTGTTTGTGAAAATGTACTATAGCTCTTAAGAGGTCTGGCATCTGGAGAAATTTGCTTCACTTTGCCTTTCAGGATACCATAATCTGGATAAGGACAGGCGGAAACTTTTAACTGTGCCTTTTGCTCGGTTTTGACTTTACTTACATCCTGAGCCGCCACTAAAGCTTTAATCATTAACGGGTTATTACTAGGGGCAATTTGAGCAATTTCCGAGTTTGTTTCGACTGTTTGACCTGGGTTGCGAAGGTTGATTTTTAAAACAACGCCATCAGTGGGGGCTTTAATGATAGTCTGTTTTAAGTCAATAGCAAGTTTTTGTAGTTCTTTAAGATCACTTTCCATTTGTTTTTGTAAATTAATTCGCTGTTCAATAAGGGCATCTCGCTGTTTGTTTAATGTTGCCAGGAGTGCGTTATTAGTGGCTTTCTCTTGGGCTATATTTTCAGTTGCAATGGTTACTTCTGCTCGATTAGGATTCAGAAAAGTTTGCACTCTTTGCAAGCTAGCAATAGTGGCTGTGAAATCTTGTTTATGCTGTTCAATTAGTTCTTGTTGAGCCTTAATAGTTGCTTTTTGAGCTTCAATTGATTCTCTTTGCTGATTGACTGCTAGTTGGGCTTCCTCAAATTGATCTATTGGTAAAGCGCCTTCTTCGACTACAGTTTTATAGCGGTTGCGCCTAACAATCGCTGCGTTTAAAGAATCTTGCAGCGAGCGCAAGTTGGCCTCGGCTCCTTTTAATTCCATTAGGTTTTGTTGCAACTTTGCTCTAGCACTTTTTGCCTTAGCTTGTGCTTCTTCTACATCCGCTTGGCTAGTAATTTGCTTATCTTGATAGTCTCGACGAGAACGACTCAGTCCAGCTTTAGCAGAAGCAATAGCTCGATTTCCTTTTTCAGTTTCTGCAAAAGTCTGAGCATCTTGAGCGCGAATTTGAGCGTTAATTTGCGACAATTGCAATTTAAATTGTTGAATGCGATTTTCCAGTTGACTTTTTTGAATTTGCAGGCGAGAATCGTCTACTATTACAATAGTATCTCCTGCCTTAACTTTTTGATTATCTTTAACAAAAATTTGTTTAACTTGTCCCTCAGTACCTGCTTGGACAATTCTTAATTCTCCATCAGGACGAATACTAGCTGGTGCTTGAATGATAACATTGTATTTAAAAACTGAGGCCAAGGTAATTGTTAATCCAAAGGTTCCCACAATCAACAATCCCCCCCAGTTCATCCAGCGACTGAGGGATGGTAATAATTCTTTTTCTTCGCCTAGAAAAAGAAAATCTTCTTTAGGAGTATTTAACATAAAAAATTAATTCCTCATCGTAAATTTCAAGTATTTAATTAAGGATTAGGCTGTGAGAAAATTCAAATGATCGCCAGGTTGTTGGCGCAATTCTTCGAGATTTCCTTGAATTTTTAAACTTCCTTTGTCTAGCATAACAATCCAATCAGCACGCTGAATGACTCTCGGACGATGGCTAATTAAAATCGTTGTTTTTCCTTGACGGTGTTGTAAAAGATTATCTAAAATTTTAGTTTCACTAACGGGATCGAGAGACCCAGTAGATTCATCTAAAATCAGGATTGGTGGGTCATTAACAATTGCCCTAGCAATAGTTAATCTTTGCCTTTGTCCTCCTGAAAGATTGGCTCCAAATTCTCCTAAAATAGTTTGATAGCGGCTGGGTAAATTGCTAATAAACTCATCTGCCCCTGCCATCTTACAAGCCTTGACAATTTCTTCAAAAGTAATTCTAGGATTAACTAAGTTAAAATTTTCAATGATGCTCCGACTCCAAAAATGAGGATCTTGAGGGACTAAAACAACTTGCTGGCGCAGGCAATCAAGGGAAATATCTTCTATGTTGTAAGAACCGAGCCGAATATTTCCTGATTGCAGAGGATATAAACCTGCCATCAGTTTGGTGAGGGTACTTTTTCCACAGCCAGATTCACCGATGAGAGCAATGACTTTTCCGCCTGGTATAGTCAGAGTAAAATCTTCTAGTAAGGCCATTCGTCCAGCATAATTAAAATTAAGATGGCTACAATTTATCAGAGCATCGCCAGAAAGATTTACATAGGGTTTATGAACATTTTTTTTTGTTTCGGCAGGAGTTTCAATTACTTCTATTAGTCTTTGAGCTGCTGCATCCACTCGGACAAATTCATCAGTAAAAATCACCAAATTAATAAGTAGTATAGAAATATTGCGATTGAGACTGTAAAGAGCGAGTAACTGCCCAGTCGTTAACTCTTGACTTATCACCAAACTACTGCCAAACCAAAGAAAAAGAATCCCTCCAATTCGCTCTACTAATCGAGAAGAAGTATTGTTAGCAATGCTAATTTGAATGGTTTTAAAAGAGACTTGAGCCAGGCGACTAAAACGAAATTTAAATTCCTCCCATAATTGAGGAGCGGCCCCGATAGTTTTAAGAGTAATTGCTCCTTTAAAGGTTTCTATCAAAATAGCTTGATTTTCAGCGTCTTGGCTCAATAAATTCCTAGTTTTTTGCCGAAGCATGGGCAGAAATATTAAGGTAGATAGGAACATTAAAAAAGCAAGTAAAGCTGCTATAAAAGTCAATTTAATATTGTAAGAGAGCATGAAGCATAAGGAAACTATAGCCACAAAAAACTGACTGGGTAAATTGATCAAAACCTGAGAAATCAGTTGATTAATCGATTGAATATCCCGCAAGCGGCTAGTAATTTCCCCACTCCTACGGGATTCGTAGTAGCTTAGAGGCAACCGCAAAATTTGTTGAGCAAATTCCAAAATTAATCTTAATTCTAATCGCTGACCAAAGTGGGAAATAAAATTGGCTTGTAACCAATCTAAACTACTGCCAATCAAGTTCATAACGAGAATAGCAATAATTATGCGAGCGAGTAACTGACTATCTCCTCTGAGTAGTACGTTGTCCGTTAAAACTTGAATCAGCAAGGGAGCGGCTAAGGCAATTAATCCAACTACTAAATTAAGACTTAAAATGTGTAAGAATAGAAAACGCTCATGCCAAATCTGCTTGACAAAACGCCCCAATCCTCCTACTTTTTGCTCGTCATCTTCTTGAGTAAAAAAGTTGACGGGATCTGGTTCAAGAATAAGAGCAACACCGTCCTGCCAAGCTTGCTCTAAGGACTGTTTTTCGATGTACTGAATGCCTTGAATCGCGGGATCGGCGATCGCATATTTTTTGCCCCGTTTTCCGTATAGGACAACCCAGTGATACCCTTTCCAATGAATAATACAAGGCAGAGAAATGGAGCGATCATTAATCGTATTTAGAGTAACTTTAACCCCTCTGACATTGGTAAATTCTAACGCCTCTGCCCCTTGTTTTAATCCTAGTAAAGTTGTTCCAGAGCTATAAGTACCTGCCACTTCCCGAATGCGATTAATGGTAAATGTCCGCCCGTAATACTTGGCGATCGAAGCTAAACAAGCTGCTCCACAATCTTCTTCGTTATGTTGGAGTACATTGACATACTTCATAAGCTCATTTACAAATCAGTTGGAAGGAAAGCTGAGGCTGGACTAATACCATGCCGTCACAGAGATCATCCGCAATTAAGCGTTTACCTTTGCCTTGGGAACGTTCAGAACATAACCGCGAAAGGTACTTCCATCAGCTTCCATTTTTGCTTTTTCTTCTTGCAGTTGAGACAAACGCAATTGGGACCAATTAGCAAGATTTTCATCGCCTAAAAGAGGAGCAATTTGTCCCAAACGTTTAACGGTAGAAATTGCCAAAGGATCGCAGTCTAAACAGGCAAGATAACAATCATAAGCTAACTCTAATTCGCCCCAAGACTGGTAACACTGTCCCATCATAAACCAAGCCACCGCCGTCCCTGGAGGTCCCAAACGAGTTGCACTGCGATAAGCTTGAACTGCCTCTTCAACTTTGCCCCGCTTGAGGAGAACTTCTCCTAACTCCAGTCGATATCTTGGATCTAAGATATCTCGCTCGACAAGTTTGCGGGCGCGTTCTTCAGCTAAATCTAAATCCTGTAGCCAAAGTGCTTCTTTTGTGCGACTTTCCATTATAATACTTTGATTCTCGTAGGAAACAAGCTGTTGGCTCTGGGTTTCACCCTTTAAACCTTCAGCATAAACTTGACAGAGATCCATTTCGGCAACTACTTGCGTCTTATTTTTCTTCAAAAGCGGAACAAACACCGCACCACGATAGAAAATACTCATGATTAGTCCCTCCCCAAAAGCATCCAGTGATGCTACAGTTGCCTTGATTTCTCGCTCCACAAATGAACGCCAAAACTCTGCTCCTTCTAAATCCTTCCAAGTTTTAGCTAAGTAAACTAAGATTTGGAGTCCTGCTGAAATTCTGACTATATTTCCAACTGGTGCATTTTGAGCAATGGTTTCTAAATTTTTAAGACTGTAAGGCAAGTTGCGATCCATGTGTAACATTAGGTCAGACATAGCACGCAAGAAAGCCAGAGTTGCCCTATCTGAATCACCAGCTATTTCGACTGCTGACATGAGTGGCACATATTCTAAAATAGCTTGGTGGAAACACAGGCTAAAAAGAAGTTGAATGACTTTTACTTGGGTTGATTTAGTTAATGCTGGATAATTAGTTAAATGATCGCACAATATATGCCATCTTTCTGTGCGTAATTCAGGAGCTAGTTCTAAAGGATTCTTAACCTGATACTGATGTAGCCCTAATTCGCGGATAAGAAGTTCTCGGAAAGATTCTGAAGGGTTAAATTGCACGTTATATGGTATCGAAGTCTGCTCAACCAATTTATTGTAGCTAAACTCGACTTTATAATGATGAGGTGAACCTCCTCGAAAATTGTCTAAATTCAAATAAATTTGATTGAACCAAGCTTTCGGGGAATTATCTAGCAAAAACATTTCTGGGTCTCCTAAAAATACTCTGTTTCTTGGTAGCCTAGCTGCCACCTTTCTTTTCAGGTGTTTGCAGTTGTTTTAAGAGCTAGTGCCAGAGAGGAATATTTCATCCTGATCTCATTGCACTAGCCCTTTTATAGCGGTTGTTAAGCCAAGGAACTCGCGCTGAAATGCAATGTCAGCCAGGTAATCGATTTTTTCACAGGATTAGCCAAACAATTAATACATTAGATAGCGAATTCTTAACACCACGTTACTGTTGCTGAACACACCAACAACAACAACCACCAGAAAGGGTTTCCATCGCCTCAAAGGACAATTCGGTGATTTCTGGTTTGCTTTTTACTTCTGGACGGACTTCTTTAGCGGGACGATTGGCAGAGGTGTTTTTCGACATGGTGTACTCCTTGTTAGTTAAAAAGAATGAACTTTAATGAATTAGGATTCAGGATTTTTGCTGTCCTGAAATCTAATGAGTATCGTACAAGGGAGATGTCAATCTTGCAATAAGTAATTTTACTGATTTTCGCAATAAGTAATTATACTTAGAAACAAAATCCTTGTTTAGCAAGAATTTTCGGGAATTCAGAGATTTTATAAGGTTATCCAATTTTCGTGATTGAAATTGAAATAGGTGATTGATGGACACATTTTTGATTTTTTCAAGATTTAGGAAATATTCATCAAACCCAAGCTACTCAATACCAAATCACTAACTGCATTCGCGATCGCAAATTCACTAAAAAAACTTTCTCGAAAATCAAAAGCCTGCATTTCGGTCACAATGGCAATCACCAGTGATCCCAGATCATTTTCTCCCTCTAGGCGTTGACGAACAAAAATCTGGGTTGCACGCTGGGCGATCGTGGCATTCACCGCTTCTGGTATAAATTCTTCATCCAGCCAATTTTGCAATGCTTTTTGCAACCATTCCCCTTCTTGAGCATAGTCTTGGACAGGGGGTAAGGTAATAGGAGGAATCGGTTGAACTGTCATAGCTATAATCCTTAAAACCCAGTACGAGTCCGCAAAAACAAAAGGAAAAACTTCAACCTATTATACAGGGATCGGCCCAAGGCTTGAAATACAGAAAAAGTGTTAACCCGAATAAAAACGACGGCTAATCAAGAGAGCAGTTGAATTGAAATAACCTTGGGCTAATTGCCTTACGTCTCGCGCTATTTTGGGATTCACTACCAAATTTTAATGATTATTAGGACATAGCTAACATTCTTTGCATGGGAATTAAAGCCGCCTGTCGGGTTTTTTCGGGTAACGTTAATTCAGGGCTTTTATTTTTCATACATAAATAAAGTTTTTCTAGGGTATTTAAACGCATATAGGGACATTCATTACAGGCACAGTTTTCCTTAATTGCAGGGGCGGGAATAAAAACTTTTTCAGGAGACATTTTTTCCATTTGGTGAATAATGCCTGGCTCTGTGGCGACAATGAAGGCTTGGCGATCGCTTTGTTGAGTATATTTTAATAAGGCAGTAGTCGAGCCGATATAACTAGCATGACGCAACACAGGTTCTTCGCATTCAGGATGGGCAATAATTTCCGCTTCGGGATTTGCCATCTTTAGGTCAATAATTTTACGTTCAGAAAAAGTTTCGTGAACAATACAACTTCCTTCCCTGTCTCTTATACACATCTCCGAGCCCACGAGACTAAGGCGAATCTC
>ERZ1022729.111-NODE-111-length-11824-cov-6.602770_pt1 | contig 11824 bp, 12 predicted proteins | sample MGYA00520880_ERZ1022729 | MGnify/ENA primary metagenome ERZ1022729 (study PRJEB33162, sample SAMN09537598) | freshwater metagenome | isolation source: freshwater | place: Canada:Alberta | collected 2017-07 | study: EMG produced TPA metagenomics assembly of the...
AACGCCTTAAACGTCATCACAGACTAGGTTTCTATTTTTCGGACAGGTCTATTCTTATCACTCAAAGTCAGCAGAAAATTGAATGTTATCGGCGTGAGCTATCAGGATTTTGGTCGGAACAAGCTTATAAAGCCGAAGAAGTAGTAGAATTTCGGAGTGTAAATTATCGCTGTCCGATGGATGATATTTATCGCAAAGTACCTGGGTTGAATTGAGAGTTAAGGGCGATCGCTTTTTGATGATTTTGAGTAATAGTTTCAACACAAATTAAGATGTTTGATCTTTTATTTAAGAACAGCGATCGCACTAAAAATTGTTTGCAAAGCGATCTCTCAACACGATAAATTTTTATTTTTAGCGAATAATTAGGATTTTTTGAGCTTGCTCAAGATTTTTTTGGGCCTCAAGAAAACTGGGATCTAGACGAATAGATTTTTGATATTCTTTGATCGCATCTTTTAAATTTCCCTGTTGTTGGAAGGCCTCTCCTAAACCGTTATGGGCTAAAGTGTGCGCGCTGACAGGAATACCCTGTTGATCGGGAACTGCTAAGGCTTGATGGTAGTAGGCGATCGCGTCTGAATATTGACCCTGTTCGGCGTAAAGATCGGCAAGACTATTGTAGGCATAAACCGCTTGATCATCGACTTCAATGGCTTTTTTCCAAGCTTTAATGGCTTTATCTACCTGTTTATGAAAATAATATCCTTTCCCCAACCAAATATAGGCATCCGAGTCATTGGGATTGGATTCAATGGCCCGTTGAAAGTTACTCATTCCCTCTGCAATATCTCCCTGGGCATACTGAGCAAGACCTATATTGTAATAAGCATCGGTAAACTGGGGATCGACTTCAAGAGCTTGATGATAGGTCGCGATCGCTTCTACTAGGTTTCCTTGTTCGGCGAGGGTAATCCCCAAGTTGTAATAAAGATAGGCATTTTTCGGGTCTATTTCAATAGCTTTCTCATAGGTCGCGATCGCCTGAGTTAATTTTCCTTGATTATAAAAAGCATTAGCTAAATGAACATGAGCGTCTAAATTACGGGGATCTTGCGCTAAAATCCGTTTAAAAACCTGTTCTGCATCGGAATAATTTGATAGCGATTGAGCCGCGTAACCTTTTTGTAAAAGCGATTCCGTCGATTGGGCCGCGATCGGAGAGAAAGGAATCGCTAAAGAGACGGTTAAAAGGACAGCCAAAAAGCGATAATTCATAATGTTATCAGGGGGTTATAATTCCCTATTTTATGACAACTTTTAGGAGGCAATTAGTTTTGTTAGCATTTTGTTGAAAATATTGAGGTTTATTAACAATCAAGACTTTAAAAATTGGGATGAGAGTTCACCTTAATTTTCCTCAAAAATTACTTAGAATCGACAAAAATAGAAAAAACTAATATTTTAGAAGATTCAATACTCACTCGCTTCAATTGGCAAGAAGTCCCTATTATCTGGATTTGCGAAAAGAAGGTAGAAAAGAGACTCCCAGGGAAAGTATCGTGGCGGGAAATACGACAAATAAGAGAATATTGCTGAATATTGGTAGGGTTTCATAATTGGCTGAATCCATAATCAAATAGGCCGTATAGGCGACGTAATAGCTCAAAAACAGTAACCCTTCCCAGCGAGCAATCAATTGTCCTGTAATGAAAACGGGTAAACAAATCACTGCCACTGCAATCATGACGGGAATATCAAACCGCAGAGCCGATGCCGAAACGGTTAATCCGTCAGCGGAAAATAGGGATGATCCGCCTAATACGGCCAAAATATTGAAAATATTACTGCCAATCACATTTCCGACCGCAATATCTCTTTCTCCGCGCACACTGGCAACGACCGAAGTGGCTAATTCTGGTAGGGAAGTCCCTGCGGCTACGAGGGTTAAACCAATAACTAGTTCACTAACTCCAAAACTTCTCGCGATCGCGATCGAACTATCCACCAAAAATTTTGAACCCAATACCAAAAGGGCTAATCCCAGCACAACGAATCCTATATTAATAGCGATTTGTTGGGGAGAACGAGCGGTAGAACCACCATATTCGCGTTCATATTCCTCAGTGACTTCTGGATTCCGTTCCTTGCGACTTTGGATCAACAAAAAGGTAGTGTAGAGAATAATGCCAATCAAAAAAATCCCGCCATCAACCCGACTAATCTTTCCGTCCATCCCAAACATGAGGGTTAGACAGGAAATTCCAATTAAAATGGGAACATCCAAACGAATTAGCTGTTGAGCGACCACCAAAGGAGTAATTAGCGCAGATACCCCTAAAATCAGTAAAACATTAAAAATATTGCTACCCACAACATTTCCTAGCGCAATATCGGGTTGTCCCGCCAAACTAGATTGGATACTCACCATCAATTCGGGTGAACTAGTGCCGTAGGCAACAATGGTCAGACCAATCACCAGGGGAGAAAGCCCGAACATAAAAGCGATCCGAGATGCACCTTTGACCAAAACTTCAGCCCCAGCGACCAATAACACTAAACCCGCAATCAGTATTAAAATTGTAGTGATTCCCATTGTTTTTCCCTAGTTCGTAATCTGTGGTAGCTAAAATACCCTTGTCCCATTATTCAATATAATGAGGCATTGATTAAGGGAAATTTTGGAAATTCTTGAAGGAGAGAAAATTTAGGTTTGAGAACTCATGGTCTTGCGATACAGCTTTTGAATTTTTTCTAGTAATTTATCTAAGGGAGATTTCGACTGTTCATAAATCGGATCAAGTTCTTGCAATTTTGTTAAAAGTCTTGCTTCTTGCACTTCTACATCTCCATCACTATAAATCAGTCCACTCAACGCTTCTAGAAGTTCTTGATAATCTTCTTCTTGATGATTTTCTCCTAAATAATCCGTCAGCCAACGATAACATTCCTGGGCTTGAACAGGCTTTAATTCGGAAAGAAACGGTTTTAATTCAGGCTCATTTTCTACTTGGTAGGTGATCGCGATACGGCGTAAATATTCTCGTTCTTCGGTTTGAATAACCCCATCAATCCAGGCGGCTCCTATAAGAATTTTAATGAGTTGTTTTGTTTTTGTATTTTTATTCATTAGTAATCTCGACTTTTTGATGGCAAATTTATGCTACTTAAAACTTAGTCTAAGTACAAATTAATTTTCCTGATATCTTTCTAATTTTACAATAAAAAAACCATCCATTTTTTGACGATGGGGGAATATTTGAATCCATTGCTCTGTAGTATTCAAGAAAGATTGGGGTAAAAAAGACGAAAGTGGGCAAATTCGCCAATGGGGATGGTTTTCTAAAAAGCGTTGAATGACTGCTTGGTTTTCCTGAAAATTTAAAGTGCAAGTTCCATAGACCAGACTGCCCTGGGGCTTAACCCAAGAAGCGGCTTGAGTGAGCAGTTCTCCTTGTAATTGCGTTAATTCTTGGATCTTATCAGGGGTTTGTCGCCAACGGAGGTCGGGATTGCGGTGCAGGGTTCCCAGTCCTGAGCAGGGTGCATCCACTAAGACGCGATCACCTAAATTAGTAAACTGTTTAAATTCCCGACTATCTCCCACTAGGGTTTTTATCGACGTTATCCCCAAACGTTCCATTGTTTTATCTAATTTCTTCAAACGGGATGCGGTGCGATCGCAAGCCCAGATGCTTCCCTTATCTCCCATTAATTCCGCAATATGGGTCGTTTTACCCCCTGGAGCGGCACAGGCATCAATAATTACTTCCTTGGGCTGGGGATCGAGCAAATGACTAACTAATTGGGGACTAGCGTCTTGGACTGTCCACCATCCTTCGTTAAATCCAGGTAATTTGTGAATGGCGCGAGTTCCCTTGGTTAACCGTAATGCTTGGGGAAAGCCTATTAAACGTGAGACTTCAATTTGATTATCTTGAAACGCTTTTTCGACAGTTTCAAGGGTTGTTTTGAGGATATTAACTCGAATATCAATAGTAGGAGTTTGATTGAAATATTGACAGAGTAATTCTGTTTCTGCTTGTCCAAATTGTTCTAAAAAAAGGGCAATAATCCAGTCAGGAAAACTATAAAAAATTCCCAATTTTGAAATTAATTGATCAGGTAACATTAAGGGATCTTGATTATTTTCACTTAATCGCAAATATTGCCGTAAAATCCCATTAACGACACCTGATAATCCTTTTAGACCATTGCTTTTAGCCAGTTCTACGCTGGTATTCACGGCGGCCGATTCAGGAATTTGTTCTAAATAGCGTAATTGATACAGCCCCATCTGCAAAATTCGTCTTAAATCAGGCGGCTGTTTTCCAATAGGTTTTTGGCTCAATTGTTCAATCAGGGTGTCTAAGGTTCGTTGTCTGCGAACAATGCCATAGACTAATTCTGTTACTAAGCCGCGATCGCTCCCTTTGAGATCAGATTTTTGTAAAACGCGATCGAGGGCAATATCGGTATAACTATCCCGTCGGTCAATATCTCGTAGGGCTAAAAAAGCGGTTTGACGGGCTGAATTCATACACTTTTGGGGTTTTAAAGTCAAGGGCGCACCCATGCGCCCCTACAGGTGGATTATTGAACTATTTGACCAAATGGGCTTCGAGGAACCAGAGGCGTTTGTCAATATTACGGGAAATTTCGGTATAAAGATCGGAGGTGTCGGCATCCCCTAAATCTGCTGTATCCGCGATCGCCGTTCTGACATGAGCCGCATAGGCCCCATAGCGATCGCTTAAGGCCGTTACGTGATCAACTCCTGTCACCGCATCTAAGGGATATTCAGGTAAAACAGAATTGGCCGCCGCCACACGAGCCGTTCCCAAGGGGGTTCCCCCTAAAGCCGTAATTCGTTCAGCCACCAGATCAACGTACTCTTCAATTTCCCCTGCTAACTCATCAAATAATAGGTGTAATTGGTAAAAATCTAATCCTTTGACATTCCAATGAGCCTGTTTAATTTGGGTTTTGAGATCCAAGGTCGTTGCTAAGGTTTTTGCTAAGATGGCGATAACTTGAGTACGGACATCAACGGGTAAATCAATACGAGTTGAATACAATTTAGTAGAAGCTTTGACTTGAGTTACGGTCATGATTCATTTCTCCTGAGATATAAGCTAATTTTAGACAAAATTTAACGTCTTTTTATGCTGGATTAATACTAAAAAAGGGTGGGGGTAAATAGTCTTAATAAATTAAGGATTCTCACCCCCCGAAAATCATTTTCTAGTTAAGATAAGCCAAAAGATCTTCCGAACCACCAATATGTTTGCCATTAATATAAACCTGGGGAACGGTTGTGGCTCCTGCAACAGCTTTTAGGGAACGTGTGGTAATCGTTTCTCCTAAAACAATTTCTTCATACTCTAACCCTTTTTCCTTCAGAGCCGCTTTAGCTTTGGCGCAGTAGGGACAACCGATTTTGGTAAAAAGTGAGATAAATTGGGGTTCTTTGGCATCAGGATTGATATATTTCAGCATGGTCTCAGCATCGGAAACCTCAAAGGGATCGCCTTCTACTTCGGGTTCAATGAACATTTTCGCGATCGTGCCATCTTTGACCAGCATGGAATAACGCCAAGACCGTTTGCCGAAACCCAAGCTAGATTTATCGACTAATAAACCCATTCCTTCGGTAAATTCTCCATTACCATCGGCCAGAAAGGTCAAATTTTCAGCTTTTTGGTCTTTAGCCCACTCATTCATAACGAAGGTATCGTTGACGGAAACGCAAATAATATCATCTACGCCGTTTTCTTTAAAGATAGGGGCTAGAGCATTATAACCAGGAACGTGAGCAGAGGAACAGGTGGGGGTAAATGCGCCAGGTAAAGAGAAGACAACAACGGTTTTACCTGCAAACAATTCGTCGGTTGTAAGGTTCACCCACTCGTCATTAATACGCAGGGGAAAGGTGACGCGAGGGACTTTCTGGCCTTCATGGTTCGGTAACATGGTGATGACTCCTGATTGGTTGGGGTTGGGGTTGGGCTGATTGTAAATGCCCATGAGTAAATCATAGTCATAACGACTTCGAGTTGTCAAGCGAGGGGTGATTATTTTGTTTTTAGCGCGATCGCGTCAGGAGAACTAAAATAAAATGAGTTCAAGATAGGTTTAATCCTATGTCTCAAGATCTGATCACGAATCTCTATAATTCCTTTGATCCCTTTCAGCCTTTGCCTGCGGGGGATGCGGCCTATGTGGATTTGCGATCGGTGCGGGGGGATGCCAATATTCTCAGAGATTTAGGCAATAAAATTATTAGGTCGCCTGGGCGCAATACCTGTCAACTGTATGCAGGCCATCGAGGGGCGGGCAAGTCAACAGAATTATTGCGATTACAGGCAGATTTAAACCAAAAAGGTTGTTTTGTAGTCTATTTTGCGGCGGATCGGGATGATCTTGATCCTGAAGATGCCCAATACATAGATATTTTAATTGCTTGTACTCGCCATTTATTGGATGCCCTTAAAGATGCTAATCCTCAACCTTTATTGACCTGGTTATCTGACAGGCAACAGGATTTAAAAGAGTTAGCATTTACAGAAATTCGCTTTGATGATCTGAAGTTAGAGACGGCGATCGGGCTGTTTGGTAAATTATCTTCAACGATTCGAGCGATTCCCAATGAACGGGCCAAAATTCGCGCTCAATTAGACGCACACACTGTTACCTTGCTCAATGCGTTAAATGAATTTATTCGGAATGCTAAACGTCATTTACCTTCAGATAAATCTCAGTTGGTAGTTATTGTGGATAGTTTAGAGCGAATTGTGCCAGTGAATCGAGATGAAAAACGAACAAACCACGAAGAGATTTTTATTGACAGGGCTAATCAATTAAAAGGGTTAGACTGTCATGTAATTTACACTGTTCCTGTTTCTTTGGTTTATTCTTTTCGTGCGGTGTCTTTGCTAAATATTTATGGGAATGCTCCTTTAGTTTTACCGATGATTATGGTAGAAACTCCAGATGGACAAATTTATCAAAAAGGAATAGAAAAATTAAAAGAATTAATCTATCGTCGTGTACACAAATATACACTAATGCAAATTTTTGAGAATGAAGAAATTCTAGAACATTTTTGCTTAATGAGTGGCGGTCATATTCGTAATTTAATGTTGTTGATTCGTTCCGCCTTTGATCATATTGACAAGTTACCTATTACTAAACGATCGGCACAGAGATCTATTACCCAAGCAAGGGAGATTTATCATCGCACGGTAGAAGAGGATCAATGGAGTTTATTAGTAGAAGTTTATAAAAGTAAAGCGATTAAAAATGATGATGAATATCGCAAGTTGTTATTTAATCGTTGTATTTTGCAATATGCCTTTTTTGATGAAGAAGGAGAAATGCAAGTTTGGTATGATGTTCACCCTTTAATTAAAGAGATGATGAACCTTGACGATACGTCCAAGCCCAATTTACTAATTCCAATGGATGAAGCTTCACAACGATACGCTCAACTTCTTAGCGAGGAAAAGTACGCAGAAGCATCTCAAATTGCTGATTCAATTTATCAAATGTATGAAACTAATGTAAAATCTTTAAAGTCTCGTTCAGAAAGCGATGAATATATTGGCGCAGTATCTTGGTCTTCCTATTGGAAGTTACGACGAGATTTATATAAATCAAGAAATGAGGTTTAATGGAAATTAAAGAGACTTTGGCATTAGTCCCCACCGTTATCGGTAGTCTAAAAACCATCAAAGAAACTTGTGATAGCCTAAATGCTGGTTTTTTACCAAAAAATCGACAAAAGCTAAAAGATTTACAGCAACAAGTTAAGGAACTTGAAGAAAGAGTACAATCAGGCTTTCCTCAATTAGCTTCTTTAACCAAGGGTTATGCTGACGTTTCTGCCAGTGTTCGAGTAGCAAAAGCCTTATCAGATAAAAATCATGAACTGTTAGGCTTTTTACAGGATACAAAATTTGTCTATTCTTTGTTAATTAGAATTCCAGGAGAAATGGAGAGCAACTGTGCAGAAGTTGAAAAAAGAATAACAAATTTACCTGAAACCAACACAATTGAACTGGGACAAGCAAAAAGAACGATTGCAACTATTAGAAGAGATCTTGATCGTCTGAAACAGTTTACTCGAATTGATCCATCGGAGGTAAAAGTTAATCAATCTAAAGAAGAGGCAAGAAGATTAACTGGCGATATTGCGACCCAATATAGTGAGCTTGATGCTATTCTATCCAGTTTGCTTAATCGTATCTTAGAAAATATTGGTCAGGCGAAGCTATAGTTTCTGATTCTCCTTGGGCAGATTAGAAGAAGCGATCGCCTCCTTTGACCACGCTTTGAAATTCAAACCTGATGATGCAAGTGCTTATTACAACAAAGCTTGTACCTATGCCTTACAAGAAAAGATTGATCTTGCAATTGCAAACTTAAAACACGCAATTAATCTAGATTCTAAATATCTAGAAATGGCAAAAACTGACACCGACTTTGATAAAATTCGCAACGATTCCCGTTTTATTGACCTCCTTAATAAAACCGATTCCCCGTAGGTACTTAACACTGTTAAATCCTAAAAATACTGTATCGTAGGATATTATAAAAAAGGACATAATAGTATTTTCTACAGATTTTTGAATAATGCGATAAAGTGCGATCGCGCTTTAGGAAAAATTAGAGAATGCGATCGCCGTTTTAATTACAATACTTTTTTAGCAAAGACAAAACCAACTCCACACGATTAGATTGAGTTTGAACTGCATAGGCTTCTCTCTCCAATTGCTTGCGGTCAGCATCCGCATAGTGCATAAAAAAAGGTTGGGCATAAATGAGCGGATCAATCTCTAATTCTAATAACGATAACTTGCCTTTTCCTTTACAAACTTGGGCGGCATGAACAGCTTCATGGACGAGGGTTTGCTCGGCAATTCCTAAATCAAAAACCACTGGATTAATCCATATTTTTTTACTATCGGACTTCAATAAACCGTAGGCTCCTCTCTGGGGAGGCAAATCCAGAATAACTTGAAATTTTGCTTGCTCTAATTGTTTTTTTATAATTTCAAACGATGACTCTTGGATAGGAACTTGAGCAATTAAAATCATCGTGTGAAGGACAATCGCAGGAAAAATCATCATTGACATAAAACTAGGAAGACATTCCTCCCACCAGGACTCGTGCAAGCCAAAAAGGAATTAAACAAAATAAGGCCACCCAATCCCATCTGACAAGCTGTAATTGATGCCATTCGACTCGGTGCTGATCGGGGGTGGTAAATCCTCTCACTTCCATCGCGATCGCCATTTGTTCGGCTCGGAGTAATAAATTTTCTAATAATCGTTCAATGACAATTAACCAAATCTGAAAACTTTTCTTGAGACCTAATTTTTTCCAATTAATCGCTCTGGTACGGATTGATCGGGCTAGATTTTGAATTTCTTCTAATACCAAAGGAATAAAACGTAGGGATAAAGTAAGGGTTAGGGTAATCTCTGTAATCGGTAACTTAAAACGGCGCAGGGGAGACAATAAATCTTCTAATCCTGCTGTAATTTCTTCAGGAGCAGTGGTTAGCAAATAAAGATTTGTACTATAAATTAGCGTAAAAATGAGGGTACTGACTCGAATGCCTAATTCTAGCGATCGACGAGTTACAAAGAGTCTGCCCTTATCTAATAGAACGTAATTATAATCGGTCGGTTGGGGTAAATTTAGCTCCAAATCGGGAAGACGGGGTTGAGACGTGACGCTTAAACCGTCAGGGGTAATGGACGTGATAATCAAAACGAACAAACAAAGAGTAAATAGCCAGCCCATCTGTTGCCGCCAAACCCGTAGGGGAATCGATGCCGAAAGGGTTAGTAGAAATAATACTCCCGCCAGCCCCAAACGCCAGACTGGATTGGCCAACAAAGGAGCCACTAAAAACGTCATTAACCAAGCGAACTTTACCCTGGGATCTAGTCGATGTAACCAAGTCACTGGTTTTTCTAAATAGAGTCCTATGGGGAGCGATCGCAATAAATCCATAAATACCAGACCAATTGATTTTTTTATCCCCAATCAGGGACTTTTAATATCTTAGAGGTTCACGCCTACAATAGGGAGTGGGTGATCCTTAATGAGTGATAGCAACCTAACTTTGTGGTTAAATCTCCCATCACAAAATTACCCTACTTAATCGTATTTTTAAGTTCCCTTGACTCAATCCCCTTCCCCTCAAGAAACCCACCTCAAGCAAGCTCAGACCAGTATTCAACAAGCCGTGAACTGGTATGCGAGTGTGCGTCGCCATTGGAACTATCCCCCCAATGTTCAATTACAGGCGGCAGTACGTCAAGATATCCAAAATCTCAAAGCGGCTCTCGAAAAAATCGAGCAACAGGTCATAAAAATTGCCACTTTTGGGTTAGTCAGTCGGGGAAAGTCGGCAGTCGTCAATGCGCTATTGGGTCAAAAAGTTTTGGAAACAGGCCCTCTGCATGGCGTAACCCAATGGCCAAAATCGATTCGTTGGACGGCCAATGAGAAGGTACAAATTGAACTGATTGATACCCCTGGTTTAGATGAAATTGCGGGAGAAGCGCGGGCTAATATGGCCAAAGAAGTCGCAGGTCAAGCAGATTTAATTCTTTTCATTGTGGCAGGAGATATTACCCGTACTGAGTACGACGCGCTTTGTGAACTGAAACAAAGCCATAAACCCTTGATTTTAGTGTTTAATAAAATTGATTTATACCCCGAACAAGACCGAGAAACCATCTATCAGCAATTGCAACAATTAGGCAAAAATACCCGCAAATTACCTATTTTATCTGCCGATGATATTATTTGTGTGGCCGCCGAACCCCAACCGATTCCTGTACGGGTTGAATACAGCGATCGCATCTCGGAAGAATGGGAAACCCCGCCGCCTCAAATTGAAGCATTACGACAAAAAATTCTGACTATTCTCAATCAAGAAGGTCGTTCTCTCCTCGCGATTAATGCGCTTTTCCAAGCAAAAGAAGCTCAGGAAAATATTTCCCAAAAAACTGTTACCATTCGTCAAGAAGAGGCAGATTCTATTATCTGGAAATACGCCCAATACAAAGCCCTCGCGATCGCTATGAATCCCGTTGCCGTCTTGGATATTGCGGGGGGACTTGTCACGGATTTATTTTTAATTCGTTCCCTCGCAAGGTTATACGGCTTACCCATTACCAGTTTTGAAGCGGGTAAACTCTGGCAAAAAATTCTTTTCAGTTCGGGAGGATTATTACTCAGTGAATTGGGCAGTAGCTTAATCCTCGGTTTTGGCAAAACGGCGGCGGTGTTTGAAAGTCCAGGCGCGTTAACGACCTATGCGAGTACGGCTTTTTTACAGGGAGGTGTAGCAGGCTACAGTACCTATATTGTCGGAAAAGCGGCTAAACAATATTTAGCGAATGGTTGTAGTTGGGGGCCTTGGGGAGCCAGTACAGTAATTGATAATATTTTGAGTGAAGTTCATGGCAATACGTTTATTTATCGTTTATTTCAGTCAGGCAAAGCTGAATCTCCCCTTTCCCAATCTGGTCAGCAAAGTAAATAATATTTTTGGCAAGAGCAGCCCACGAAAGAATAGGTTGATATTCAAGACTCAAGACTTAAATTAGAAATTAAGCAATCGCGGTTTTACAGAAAAATGATAGAGAGCGATCGCGTTTTATTTTTCTATATCATTAAATTAGTTCAGGCATAAATTATGACAGTTGCCCTAGAAAAAAACATTAGACCTCTTGCAAAAGTTTTTTAACGGCTAATATGAAAAATAAATTTAATCTAGAAAATTTGCATCGACTGTCAAAAACAGTGAGGCACTGGTGTAGTTTGATTAAAGGCGAAAAAAGGTATGGTGTAAGGCTTAGA
>ERZ1022729.112-NODE-112-length-11803-cov-7.091505_pt1 | contig 11803 bp, 13 predicted proteins | sample MGYA00520880_ERZ1022729 | MGnify/ENA primary metagenome ERZ1022729 (study PRJEB33162, sample SAMN09537598) | freshwater metagenome | isolation source: freshwater | place: Canada:Alberta | collected 2017-07 | study: EMG produced TPA metagenomics assembly of the...
GGTTCCTCTTGCCAAAAATATTATTTACTTTGCTGACCAACCTGCGGAATGTGGGATTTAACAATATTATCGAAAATTATACGATCGCAATTTATCTGATCGTTCTGAAAGAGAGTTTGATTAAAAAAGCGATCGCAACTTATGCCAGAGCATCCTTAAGAGCCGTTCTCGCCGCCAGATGATTGCGGGTAGAAATCAAAATTTCAGCCTCTTTTTGTAATCGTTCCGAGGTACTTTGTAATTCCAACAGAGCCTGTTGTTCCGCGGCCACCCCGTACAGATTTCCTGCCACCCAATAGGAAAGCTCAACGGGTAAAACAGGGATATCATCGGGTAACTCTAAGGGTTGATCTGTTAATTTTGCCGAAAGTTTAACCACATCATGGAGTAGGCGATCGACTTCCTTGGCGAGAGGACGCAGATCTTGATTGGTTGCTTCATCTTCAATCCATTCCACCAAACCCACACGGTAGGGCTTTTCTCGCACATATTCCAACACACGGAAACGTTGTTGCCCCAAGGCGAGCATTTTCATTCGATCATCGGGTAAACGCTGAAACCGTAATACCTCTGCACAACAACCCACATTGGCAATTTCTCCCGTCGCAGGATCAATCATTAATACCCCAAAGCGGCGGTCATCTTCCAAAATCGTATTCATCATGATGCGATAACGAAATTCAAAAATATGAAGCGGCAGAGGGCGGCCTGGAAAGAGAACCACTTCGGGCAGGGGAAATAGGGGAAGTTCTCTAATGGCGAGAGAGGATGATGATCGCATGATCGCTTTTATATCAGGGGTAAATGGGTTGATGGTTCTTTTTAATATAACGGAGATGGGACGTTGATGGGGCAGGCGATCGCGGTTTCTAATCGGCTCAAAAGGTCTTTTAAGGATTATTTACCCGTTAATTTGACCAGACCAATTCCCCCAAAATATAACCCTAAAACCGCGCCTGCTAATAAAGATTGGGTCAGGGGATCGGTGGAAGGAGTTAGGACTGCACCAAGAATCACTGATCCTAAAACAACATAACGCCAACCGCCGATCATTTTTTCAGAGGAAACAATGCCTAAATAGCCCAAAATCAATTGGATAACGGGAATTTGGAAGGTTAAACCCGTACTCAGCATTAAAAGTAAAACGAACTCAAAATAACGGTCAATCGACCAGAGTTGCTCGACCACATCCTCGCCGTAGTTGATAAAAAAGTTGAGGGCGGCGGGAATCAGGGCGAAATAAGCAAAGGCTAATCCGACAAAAAAGAGAACGCTGGAACCAAGGACAACGGGGCCTAAGAGGCGACGCTCTCGGCGGGTGAGACCAGGTAAGACAAATTGAATGATTTGGTAAAGAATGAAGGGACTGGCGATGAGAACCCCACTGTAACCCGCCACTTTGATCGAAACAAAAAAGAATTCTCCAGGAGCCAATTGGAGAAATTTCACGTCTTGGGCGGGCAATTCCAATGCTTTTACAAGAGGTTTAACCACGATAAAACAGCCCACCATGCCCACTGCAATCGCGCCTAGAGAATAAAAAATGCGTAATCGAAATTCTTCCAGGTGATCGAACAGAGACATTTCTACCTCATCAGGAAGTTCATCCAGAAAGGTTTCGGGAGTTGGCTCTTGAGTGGTGAGGGATTGGGTTTCGAGTTCTGTGGGGGGCATAGTTTCTAGGGTTAAATCCGCGATCGGTTAACCTATTCTAGCTAAATGTCGCTCGTAGAACTTGGAGGCTCTCTGCTTTACCGATGAAATCATCAGCGAATCGCCTAAAAAGTTTATTGACTCACCGAAGGCTGACGGACAAAACTGGGTAAATCAACGCAACGACGGCTTTTGGGTTCCGAGGGATGGATCGCAAAACTGAGAAAGGAGCGATCGCGTTTAGAAGGGGATTTTTCTATTGGTTTAGAGGGAGACGTTGCAGGTTCAGTCGATTCAACGGAACTGGATTCGGCAATAGTCGTTTCAACCGAAGCAATAACTTCTTGGCTTTCGTGTATTTCCCAAATGTCATCTGTTGTTATTAATCCTGCATTTTCTGCCATAACGGGAGTTATTTCTGGGATCGGCGAGTTTACCTCTGGAGGATCATTTTTATCGGGAAATTTAAACGTTGTTGTCTCGTTGGTTATGGTTTGGGCTGACCAGGGTTGAATTGGGGTAACCTGTCCCGTCAGAGAGGCGATCGCGTGAGCAATATCCGAAGATGGATTGAGATTGGGCATAGCTAAACACTGTTCTAGGGCCGTTTTGTACTGAATTGCGTACCGTTGCTGGCGTTGGAGACGGGTACGGACTTCTTCTAATTGTTGCTCTAATACCTTAATTTGATGGCCCTTTTCCTCACAGTTTTCTTGCAATAGGGAACATTCTCGCTCTAATTCAGCAGTCCGTGCTTGGCTAGTCGCACTGTTTTGGGCTAGGGTTTCGACTTGGAATTGTTGACGCTGGGCTTCTTCCTGGTAAACCTGAAATTCTGCGACAGTATAGGCCAAATGTTCCTGAACTTTGCTTAATTCTTCCGCCTGTTGAGCAATTAACTGGTCGGTACTTTGCGATCGCCTAGTCTTCGCCTCTAATTGTCGTTCCGCTTCAGTAATAGCTTCTTTATAAACTGAAATTTCCTGAAGTAAATCCTGATGTTCTACTAAAAGAGGGGGCGTTAAAACTGAAACCGCAGAAACTTCCTGCGATCGCGAAACCTCTTCTGGGATCACCTCCCATAAATTTTCTGAATCATTGAATAAAGGAGCCGATTCATCAGGATTAAAGGTCAAATGACTAAAAATATCCTCTAAAGATTCCAAGCTTTGCTGAGCTTCTCCCTCCGCCAAACTAGACGGAACTCGCTCCACATCAAAAAGAGAAGTCAATGACTCCGAGGATGGTTCATCTTCAGAAAACAAGGAGAAAAAGTCAGAATTACTCATGGGGAATTAGGCGACCTGGCGTTAGCTTGATTAACAAATAGATGACATTTACCCCGATTTGGTTTCCTATCCCGACAAATCCCATTAGAATAAATCTTTGGTTAAGAAATATTAAGCTGTCGAGAAAACTCATGGGAGAAAAACTCAGTCAATTGTTAGAACCGATCGCCGCCTGGTTTAGTAGTTTCGGTTTACCAGAGGTGATCACCCATTGGGGACATCCCGTCATGATGGGAACGGTAATTTTTGGAATGGGAGGTTATGTCGCCTACGCAGGTTGGCAAAGCCGTTTAAATCCCGATGCCGAAATTGCCGCGAAAAATCGTACCGATCACCGTAAATTAGCTCCTTGGATGTTTTTATTCCTTGCTTTGGGTTATACGGGCGGTATTTTATCCCTGGTCATGCAGAAACATTCCCTCCTAGAAAGTCCTCACTTTCTGACGGGTTCTGTCGCCCTATTACTGTTAGCGACCAATGGAATGATTTCCCTCTTTGGTTTTGGTGGTTCCCAAAAAGAAACTCTCCGTTCTGTCCATGCCTATTTAGGGGCGGGAATTATGGTGTTGCTCATTGTTCATACCGCTTTTGGTTTAAGTCTCGGTTTTTCCCTTTCGTAAATCCTTAGCCGTTAAATTCCCTAGAATCTTGATTTTTCAGGGTTTTAGGGATTTAATCTTTCAATATAAAAAATATATGCTCAAAAAGGCGATCGCGCCGAGTTTTTATTGCAAGCAATCAGAATGTATGGACAGAGAGAAATAGACTAAACTATAAATTATATCAACTGTAGAGAAAGAAAAAAGGTATGACATCTAATCGCATTGATCAATTTCAAGAAGCATTTCGTAATTTACAGTTACAACCGTTAGTAACACCCACAGAAATCAAAAAATTTCGGGTGGAATACAGTGAAGAATTGCTGGATGAATTAGAGCAGAGTGTTTTAGATTGTAGTGATTACAATAATCAACTGATGTTTGCAGGGCATATTGGCTGTGGAAAAACTACTTTGTTAACAGAATTTTCAGAGCGTATAAATAATAATTACTTTACAATATTTCTTCCCATATCTGATTTGATTGAAAGGTCAGATATTAATCATATTAATATTCTGTTTGTGATCGCGTTACAAATGATGGCAAAAGCTGATGCAGAAGAAATTAATATTGACCCAGGAAAAAAACAAGCATTCTTTAATTGGTTCAAAGAAAAAACCTTAGTTGAAGAACATAAAGCAGGTATTGAGGCAGAAGTCGGTTTTGACTTATTTGGATTTATTAAAAGTAAGTTGAAAACGGATGCAACGATGCGCGAGGAAATTAAAACTAAATTTTTGCGTAATCCTCGTGAGCTAATCAATACCCTAAATCTGATTGCGACGGAAATTAAGCTGGCTTGTAAACAAGAAATTGTGGTGATTATTGACGGGCTAGATAAGTTGGATTTGTCCAAAATTGAAGAAATTTTTAAAAATAACATTAAAGCACTTCTAGAACCGAGTTTTATCGTTGTTTATACAATTCCCATTGCCACGATTCGGGATGGTGTTCTCAAAAAACATATTGAAAACGAAACAGGTAATCGTATTTTTGTCATGCCTGTTTTAAAAATTTATGCAAAAGGCGAAAGTCATCAACCCGAACCTCAATTTGTTATCGCAATGATCGAGAGATTACGGATGATTTTAGCTAGACGAATTGATGATGATCTGATTGATGAAGATGTCGCCCAGCAGATCTGTCTTTCTAGCGGTGGTGTGATTCGAGAATTGATTCGCATAGCCCAGGAATGTTGCCGTTTAATACTGGTGCAATTACGTCAAAAACAAAAAAGACAGGAATCAATTGAAGGCTTAAAAATTGATCAAACTATTGTTAATCAAGCTCTGGATATTATACGCAATGATATGGCGATTACGCTGAGTAAAACGGATCGAGAAATTTTAAAAGAAACCTATAATAATTATCGTCCTGATGATCCCAAACAACAAGATTTTCTCGATTTACTCCACAATATCTATGCGATCGAATATCGTAATACGGAAACTTGGTATGATTTGCATCCTTTAATGATCGTGCAATTAAAGCAGGAAGGGTTAATTGCGTGAATACTTTAACGGATCTATCTGTTACTCAAACCAATGAAGAAACTTACAATAAGTTGTTAGTCTCTCTTGAGGCGGGTTTGGGGATGTTACAGATTTTTATTGCGGTCTGTGACAATGATCGCCAACGAGAGGAGATTATTGCTAATTATGAGCGAGAGTTAGCTTCTATTGCCCATCCTCATCGCGTCTATCTTGATCACCATGAACCCAGTTTACGGTTAGCCATTTCTCAGCAAGTGACAGTCAGGGAAAATGGAATTGCAACGGTGACGGGAGCAGAAGGATTGTCGGATCGGGGAGAATCTGTAGAAAAGTTTTTTGGTTATTTGCAGTGGACGCGGGAAGGATTGCGAGAATTCAAAATGCCGATTGTTCTCTGGATTCCAGCACGAATTTTTATTCAACTGGCAAAACAGGCTCCAGATTTTTATAGTTGGCGTAATGGTATTTTTCAATTCCAGCCTGAGCCGTCTCTTGTTACTAATGAACCGTCAGAAAATCGAGGCATTGATCCGACCGTAAATGACTCGTCGAGTTCGTTGTTTTCGGTGGGACAATTAGAATCTTCCCTCGCCCAAGGAATTGAGCAATGGGGAGAAAATAGCCGTAATTTGGAACCACTTTATAGTCAATTGGGCAGTCTCTATGCGACCCGTGTGGAGTCATGGAAGTCAGAGGATCGGAAACGGGAATATGCCCTGGCTCAGGATTATTTGCAGAAAGCGATCGCCCTAGCAACCCAATTTAAACAGCAAGAATCTCTGGCCAGCAGTCTCTACAATTTGGCCAGTCTTTACGATTACTACCGAGAATACGAACAAGCGGAATCTCTTTATTGGAAAGCTCTGGAAATTAATCGCTCTGAAGAAAATTACCCTGAAATTGCAAAAGTCCTCAACAGCTTGGCGATTTTGCACGTAGATAGAAATGAAATAGCGATCGCTGAGCAAGAATACCAAGAAGCCTTGGAGATTTATCGAACATTAGCGGAGGAGAATCCCCGTAGCTTTTTGCCCTATGTTGCCATGAGCCTCAACAATTTGGCAATTTTGCATAGGAATAAAAATGAAATGGTGATCGCTGAGCAAGAATATCAAGAAGCCCTGGAGATTTATATTAAGAAGTTTTGGAGATCAGGAGAACCTTAGCTGGGGATGATCCCCATAGTTTTCTGCCCGATGTGGCCATGACTCTCAACAATTTGGATAATTTGCATAGTAATAAAAATGAAATAGTGATCGCCCTAGCAGAATACCAAGAGGCTTTGCAGATTAGAAGAGAATTAGCAGTAGAGAATCCTCGTTCTTTTCTGCCCGATGTGGCCATGACCCTCAACAATTTGGCTAATTTACATAAAAATACAAATGAAATGGCGATCGCGCTTGCAGAATACCAAGAGGCTTTGCAGATTTATCAAGAATTAGCAGTAGAGAATCCCCGTTCTTTTCTGCCTTATGTGGCAGGGACTTTGATTAATCTCAGTATTTTTTATTCAGAGAATCAACCTAAAAAATCATTATTGTCACGAATCTTTCGTTTTGGGTCAAAGACAAAAAATAAAGACAAGAACGAAGAATCCCTTGCCCTTGCCCAAGAAGTTATTGAAATTGCCCAACAGTTTCCCGATCTGCCAACAGTGCAACAATATGCCGAGACAGCCCGCGCTGTTTTGCAAGCAATATCAGAATGATGATTCAGATCAGGCGATCAGCCAAAATATCCTGGTAGGGACTTTCCAAATGACAGACTCTTTTCTTTATTGTAGATATAATTGATAAACCAAATCACAATAAAACTCCGATGACAACACCCTTTAACCTCAATCAAACCTTTGAGCAACTTTGTGAACAGGCGATTGTTACTCGACAACCCGTAGAAATTCAACAGGAAGGGCGAGAAAGTGTTTCTTTGATTCCTACCGCCGAACTTAATAGTCTTCTGGAAACAGCTTATCTGTTTAGTTCTCAGGAAAATGCCGATCGCCTTCTCGATTCCCTTAAACGCGCCAAAGCCAGAAGCAATCAACCTCAAACCTTAGAAACCCTACGCCAGGAGTTAGGACTTGACGAAACCGAAAAAATCCCTGCTTAAACCAGAACGTGAACTGGTCTTTGATGGAAACTTTTTAATTGATCTCAAATATTGGGTGGAAACTGATAGAAAAATCGCCCTAAGATTGCTAACCTTAGTAGAAGAAATTCGACGAAATCCTTTTGAAGGAATCGGTAAACCTGAACCTTTAAAATATCGAGATGCTAATGTCTGGTCACATCGTCTAACCCAAGCTGATCGAGTTGTCTATGTCGTTAGCCATGATCGTATTGAATTCTTACAAGGTCGTTTTCATTACAATCCTTAAAATTATTATTTTTAAAACGCGATCGCAATTTGCCCCTACAAAATATTCTGATTCGGTAGGGGTTTAGTTTCTAAATCCATTATTTTCTTGAGCCAAAGCGATTTGTTAAAAAGGGCAATTTATTTAAAATTAAAGGGCGATCGCATCAATCCGATAAGTTAATCTACAACTACGCCTGCTATTTATCACCCAAAAATGTCAGCCCCTTTCCCATCACTCATTTAACGGCATACCGTCATAACTTCAGATAAAGAGAACAAGACCGATTAGAATGCTTATTAAAGTTATCGGGCAGTAAGCTCGAAAATTGTTTAATCTCGGTAGCCGTGAGCCTCTGGAGATTTAAAGCACGATTTTTCAATCCCTTTATACCCTTAATTAATCATTCCAATGTTTTCTTCTCATTTACTTATTACAGGCGGTGCGGGTTTTATCGGTTCTAATTTTGTCCATCATTGGTGTCATCAATATCCCCAACATCGCGTAATCGTTCTAGATGCCTTGACCTACGCAGGTAATCGTCAAACTCTCGCTGATTTGGAAGGAAAAGACAATTTTCGTTTTGTTCAGGGGGATATCTGCGATCGCGAATTAATCGACTCTTTACTCAGAGAAGAACAAATTGGCATGGTGGCGCATTTTGCCGCAGAATCCCACGTTGACCGCTCAATTTTAGGGCCTGGAGCCTTTGTGCAAACCAATGTGGTGGGAACCTTTACCTTATTAGAAAGTTTCCGACAATATTGGAATGAAAAAGGACAACCCCAAAGCGATCGCTTTCTCCATGTTTCCACCGATGAAGTCTATGGCAGTCTAGAACCCGATGATCCCGCTTTTACCGAAAAAACGCCCTATTCCCCCAACAGTCCCTATTCGGCATCAAAAGCAGGGAGCGATCACCTCGCAAGAGCGTATTTTCATACTTACGGAATGCCGACGATAATTACCAATTGTTCTAATAATTATGGGCCTTATCATTTTCCTGAAAAATTAATTCCTTTAATGTGTATTAATATTTTGTTGGGAAAACCTCTGCCTGTTTATGGCGATGGACAGAACGTGCGGGATTGGCTCTATGTCGGGGATCACTGCCAAGCTTTAGAGACAGTTTTACAGAAAGGAAAACAGGGAGAAACTTACAATATTGGCGGCAATAATGAGGTTAAAAATCTGGAATTGGTAACGCTTTTATGCCAACTCATGGATGAATTGGCTCCTGATTTACCCATCAAACCCGCGAGCCAATTAATTACCTTCGTTAAAGATCGTGCGGGGCATGACCGACGTTATGCGATCGATGCCACTAAAATCCGTACTGAGCTAGGTTGGACACCCCAGGAAACCGTTGAGCAGGGATTACGCAAAACCATTCAATGGTATTTAGCCAATCCCGACTGGTGGCAACCCTTGTTATCAGAGGATTATAAAAATTATTATCAGAAAGTTTACGGTTAATCGGGTCGATAACTGCCCATCACTCGTCCGCAACTCCACCATTTTTGATAATAAGCTTGGCTAATTTCATCGCCTTCGGGGGAAAGAATATCAATGCCAATGCCATTCCGTCCCATATCTTTGCCTGAACTGTGGAGATAGTAGCGATCGCCTAAATGGAGGGCGACATGATCAACCCGTTTACTACCAAAAAAGATCAGATCCCCAGGCAATAAGTCCGCGATCGCCACTCGTTCCGTAAACGCTTCTTGCTGATAGGAATCCCTGGGTAACCAAATTCCTGATGCGGCAAAGGCCGCTTGCATTAATCCCGAACAATCATAGTTGGGGCCGAGGGTTCCTCCCCAGAGATAATAATTGGGGTGTTCCTTGGCCGCTTGGGCGTAGGCAATAATTTCAGGGAGACGGGCTTCAATTTCTAAACGGGTCAGGGCGATCGGCTGATATTTTTCCGAAACAGGTTCGAGAGTACTTAATTTTTGGAGGGGAAGCCAAGCTTGGTAGCCATCTTCCACTAATTTAACTTTTACGGAAACTGAGTTAGATTCATTTTCAACTACGGTTAGATGTCTGGCCTTTTGGGCTTGGGTTGCCAAAGTTTTACAATCCGTTTCGTCATAGAGATCGAGAGAAACTGAGCATTGGTATTCGAGAGTCATCGAGGGAGCTAAATTGGAAAAAAGACTGATTCACTTTAGCAAAAAATTGTCGAGTGTGAATGGCGATCTCTTGTTCCATGCCAAACAAACGCGATCGCGGTTTTATTATACGAAAAAGACTGGGGAAAACAGCAAATTATTGACTTGTTTGCGATAATTGATTGGTTAATGAACTTACCCCCTGAATTAGAAAAACAACTCTGGACTTCAATTAGTGAATTAGAGAGGAATGTCAAAATGCGCTATGTTACATCGGTAGAACGAATTGGTATCGAACAGGGTATCGAACAAGGTGAAATGATTCTACTGCGTCGAATGTTGACGAAACGTTTTGGTGAGTTGCCTCAAGAGATAGAGATTCGTTTAAGCCAGGCTTCGATCGCTGATTTAGAGTTATGGGGCGATCGCATTTTAGAGGCACAAACTTTAACGGACGTATTTGATTAATCGATGGGTTTACGATTTGTTGGTTTAATCGCGTTTTTTCTTGATCAAGAAGGGCGATCGCTTGTGGATTGCTAGGTTTCTAGGGCCTATGATGAAAGAATGATTCAGCCCTTACCTACTGGACTCGTGAACCTGATCGCGGCGGGAGAAGTGATTGATTCTCTGGCGGCTGTGGTACGGGAATTGGTCGAAAACGCGATCGATGCAGGGGCGACCCATCTCAGAATTCGACTGAATGCTGAAGAAGGTTGTATTCAAGTGGCGGATAACGGACAGGGAATGACTCTAGAAGAACTACAAACCTGTGCGTTACCCCATACAACCAGCAAAATTCGTGAACTAGCTGATCTTTGGAACATTAACACCCTCGGATTTCGGGGTGAAGCATTGCATAGTCTAAGCCAAGTAGCAGAGTTAGAAATTAAAAGTCGTTCTGCCAAGGATTTGAATCAAACAGGTTGGCAAGTCCGCTACCATGACGACGGAAAAGCTCAGGAACCGATCAATGTCGCGATCGCGGTGGGAACCATTATTACCGTTACTGATTTATTTAAAAAAATTCCCCATCGTCTGTTGGGATTGCCGCCCGTTGCTCAACAATTAAAAATCGTGCAGAACTATATTCAAAATATGGCTCTCTGTCATCCCCAGATCACTTGGCAAGTCTGGCAAAAGGAGCAATTGTGGATCAGCATCAGCCCCAGCCAAAACGCGCAAAAAATTTTACCCCAATTCCTCAAAACCATTAAATTGAGCGATTTACAGTCCCTTTCTCTGAGAATTGAAACCCCGACCGATCCCGTTTCCTTTGCAACTTTGGATTTACTCCTGGGACTGCCCGATCGCTGTCATCGTCGTCGCCCCGATTGGATTAAAGTAGCCATTAATCATCGACCGCTTAAAATACCAGAGCTAGAACAGACCATTATTTCGACCTTTCATCGCACCCTTCCCCGCGATCGCTTTCCCGTTTGTTTCCTCCATCTTCAGGTCTGTCCAAGCCAAATTGACTGGAATCGCCATCCCGCTAAAACGGAAATTTATTTGCAATCTCTCCCTTTTTGGCAAGCTCAAATTACCCAGGCGATTAACCAAGCATTACAGCTTAATTTAGATATTTTGCCCGAAAATAGTCACCAACAACGGGTTAATCACCTTCTGAAAGCCGCAGAAGCCCAAGGCACGTATCAAGTCGATTCTTCTACGACGAAACCCTCGCAAAATCTAGGATTAATGCCCCTAAAGGCGATCGCCCAGGTCAATAAAACCTATATCATTGCAGAACATGAATCAGGACTTTGGTTAATAGAACAACACATTGCCCAGGAGCGAGTTTTATACGAAAAATTGCAAGATCAATGGCAATTAGTTAATTTAGAAAAACCGATTATTCTGAATTCTTTAAGTCAAAATCAAATCGACAATTTACAACATTTAGGCATAGAAATTGACTCCTTTGGGGAACAAGCCTGGGCCGTTCGCAATGCCCCCGAATTATTAGCCCATCGAGCAGATTGTGCCGAAGCCCTGATGGAACTCAGTTTAGGCGGAGACCTATCCACTGCCCAAGCCGCGATCGCTTGTCGAACCGCTATTCGCAACGGCATGAATTTAAACCTAGCAGAAATGCAGATCCTTTTAGACCAATGGAAAGTAACTCGTCATCCCCAAACCTGTCCCCACGGCCGCCCGATTTATTTATCCCTAGAAGAATCCTCTTTAGCCCGTTTCTTTCGTCGTCACTGGATGATCGGAAAAAGTCATGGTCTTTAGATTAAAATGATTAATTTAATTTTTTTCAAGAATTGTAGGGACATAATATACTATGTCC
>ERZ1022729.113-NODE-113-length-11748-cov-15.582058_pt1 | contig 11748 bp, 22 predicted proteins | sample MGYA00520880_ERZ1022729 | MGnify/ENA primary metagenome ERZ1022729 (study PRJEB33162, sample SAMN09537598) | freshwater metagenome | isolation source: freshwater | place: Canada:Alberta | collected 2017-07 | study: EMG produced TPA metagenomics assembly of the...
CCGCGAAGGCGGCCGCACCGTCGGCGCCGGCGTCGTCGCCAAGATCGTCAAGTAAGCCGGGATCTGGTCGCACGGTCATGGACAGCCAGAACATCCGCATCCGCCTCAAGGCGTTCGATCACCGCGTGCTGGACGGCAGCACGCGGGAGATCGTCAACACGGCCAAGCGGACGGGCGCGCGGGTTCGCGGGCCCATCCCGCTGCCGACGCAGATTGAGCGTTTCACCGTCAACCGCTCGCCGCACGTCGACAAGAAGTCGCGCGAGCAGTTCGAGATCCGCACGCATCGCCGCCTTCTTGATATCGTCGATCCCACTCCGCAGACCGTGGACGCGCTGATGAAGCTCGACCTCGCCTCCGGCGTGGACGTCGAGATCAAGATCTGACGCGGTCGAAGGGACCAGGAAAATGGCCACGAACGGCCGTACGGGGCTGATCGCCCGCAAGCTGGGGATGACCCGGCTTTTCAATGACGACGGCTCCACCGTGCCGGTGACCGTGCTGCACCTCGATGAGGTGCGCGTGGTCGCCAACCGCACCTCCGACAAGGATGGCTACGATGCCGTCCAGGTCGGCGTCGGCACGGCCAAGCCGAAGAACGTCACGAAGCCCCAGAAGGGCCATTTCGCGAAGGCCGGCGTTGAAGCGCCGCGCAAGGTCGTCGAGTTCCGCGTTCCGGCCGAGGCGCTTGTCGCCCCGGGCGCGAAGCTGACCGGCGACCATTTCGTGAAGGGCCAGAAGGTCGATGTCACGGGCGTGACGGTCGGCAAGGGCTTCGCGGGCGGCATGAAGCGCTGGAACTTCGCGGGTCTCGAGGCGTCGCACGGCGTTTCGATCAGCCACCGCTCCCTGGGTTCGACCGGCAACCGCCAGGATCCCGGCAAGACCTTCAAGAACAAGAAGATGGCTGGCCATCTCGGTGTCGAGCGCGTCACCACCCAGAATCTGGTGGTGGCCGGGCACGACCTCGACAAGGGCCTGCTCCTGATCAAGGGCGCCATTCCCGGCCCGAAGGGTGGATATGTGCTGGTGCGCGACGCGGTGAAGCGCGCGCGTCCGGCCGACGCGCCCTTCCCGGCCGCCGTGGCGCAAGGGTGAACTGACATGCCGAAGGTTCCCGTCATCACGCTGGACAATGCGCCGGCGGGCGAGATCGAGCTGCCGGAGGCGCTGTTCGGCGCCGCTCCGCGCGCCGACATCCTCGCGCGCGTCGTGCATTGGCAGCTCGCGAAGCGCCGCGCCGGCACGCACAAGGCGAAGGGCATGGGGGAGGTCTCCGGGACCACCAAGAAGCCCTACCGCCAGAAGGGCACCGGCAACGCCCGCCAGGGCTCGCTGCGCGCGCCGCAGTACCGCAAGGGTGGCGTCGTGCATGGCCCGGTGGTTCGCAGCCATGCCTACAGCCTGAACAAGAAGGTCCGTCGTCTGGGCCTGATCCATGCCCTGTCCGCGAAGGCGGCCGAAGGCAAGCTCGTTGTCCTCGATGCGGCTTCGGCCGGCGCGGATGCCAAGACCTCGTCCTTCGCGGCGAAGCTCAAGGCGCTCGGCTGGACCAGCGCGCTGGTGGTGGATGCGGCGGTGGATGCGGACTTCGCCCGCGTCACGCGCAACCTGCCGAAGGTCGATGTGCTGCCGACGATGGGCGCCAATGTTTACGACATCCTCCAGCATGACGTGCTGGCGGTGACCCGCGCGGGCGTTGCGGCGCTCGAGGCGCGGCTCAATGGCGCCGAGGAGGCCGCGGCATGAGCGAGACTTCCGAAAAGCCGCGCGGCGTGCAGCTGTCCGCCGAGCGCATGTACCAGGTGATCGTGTCGCCGCTGGTGACCGAGAAGGCGACCCGGCTGAACGAACTCAGCCAGGTTACTTTCCGCGTCGCGCTCGACGCGACCAAGCCGGAGATCAAGGCCGCGATCGAGCGCCTGTTCTCGGTGACGGTCGAGGGCGTGAACACGGTCGTGATGAAGGGCAAGACCAAGCGGTTCCGCGGTCGCGAAGGCCGCCGGTCCGACTGGAAGAAGGCGATCGTGAAGCTGCAGGCCGGCCAGTCGATCGACCTCACCACGGGGCTCGCGTGACACCATGGCACTGAAGAATTTCAACCCGGTTACGCCTTCGCTGCGCGGCACGGTCCTGATCGACCGTTCCGAGCTGTGGAAGGGCACGCCGGTCAAGGGCCTGACCGTCGGCAAGACGAAGTCCGGCGGCCGCAACAACCATGGCCGCACGACGGTCCGGTTCCGGGGCGGCGGACACAAGCAGTCCTACCGCCTGGTGGATTTCAAGCGCCGCAAGTTCGACGTCCCCGCGGTCGTCGAGCGCCTGGAATACGACCCGAACCGCACGGCCTTCATCGCGCTCCTGAAGTACCAGGATGGCGAGCTGGGCTACATCATCGCGCCGCAGCGCCTGAAGGCGGGCGACACGGTGGTGAACGGCTCGAAGGGCGCGGACATCAAGCCGGGCAATGCGATGCCGCTGGCGAACATCCCGGTCGGCACCATCATCCACTGCATCGAGCTGAAGCCCGGTGCGGGTGCGAAGATGGCCCGGTCGGCCGGCACCTTCGCGCAGCTGGTCGGCAAGGACTCCGGCTACGCGCAGATCAAGCTGATGTCCGGCGAGGTTCGCGTGGTGCGGGCCGAATGCATGGCGTCGATTGGCGCGGTGTCGAACCCGGACAATTCGAACCAGGAACTCGGCAAGGCCGGCCGCATGCGGTGGATGGGCTTCCGCCCGCACAACCGCGGCGTGACGATGAACCCGATCGACCACCCGCATGGTGGTGGTGAGGGTCGTACCTCGGGTGGCCGTCATCCGGTCACGCCCTGGGGCAAGCCGACGAAGGGCGCGAAGACGCGCAACAACAAGCGGACCGACGGGCTCATCGTCCGGCGCCGCAACGCGACGAAGGGCTGACGGCCATGCCGCGCAGCGTCTGGAAGGGGCCGTTCGTGGACGGCTACCTGCTCAACAAGGCGGAGATGTCCCGGGCTTCGGGCCGCAGCGAGATCATCAAGATCTGGTCGCGCCGGAGCACGATCCTCCCGCAGTTCGTCGGCCTGACCTTCGGCGTCTACAACGGGAAGAAGTTCATCCCGGTGCAGGTGACGGAGAACATGGTCGGCCACAAGTTCGGCGAATTCTCGCCGACGCGCACCTTCAGCGGCCATTCGGCCGACAAGAAGGCGAAGCGGGGCTGAGATGAGCAAGCCGAAGCACGAACGCACGCTCGAAGAGACCGAGGCGCAGGCCGTCCTGCGCAACATCCGCGTCTCGCCGCGCAAGCTGAACCTGGTGGCCGCGCTGATCCGCGGCCGCTCGGCGCAGGATGCGGTGGCGACGCTGACCTTCTCCAAGCGCCGCATCGCCCAGACGGTGAAGAAGACGCTGGAAAGCGCGATCGCCAACGCCGAGAACAACCACCAGCTCGATGTCGACCGCCTGGTCGTCTCGCGCGCCGAGGTTGGCCGCGCGGTGGTGATGAAGCGCTTCCACGCCCGTGGCCGTGGTCGCGCGTCGCAGGTCGAGAAGTGGTTCAGCCATCTCAAGATCGTGGTGGCGGAGAAGACCGCGGACGCGCCGGCGCCGCAGCAGGAGGCCGCGTAGTATGGGCCAGAAAATCAATCCCATCGGCCTTAGGCTCGGGATCAACCGCACCTGGGACAGCCGGTGGTTCGCCACGGGCGACTATTCCCGGATGCTGCATGAAGACCTGAAGCTGCGGCGGACGCTGCGCGATCGCCTGAAGGGCGCTGGCGTGTCCCGCGTGGTGATCGAACGTCCGGCGAAGAAGCCGCGCGTGACCATCCATGCCGCGCGGCCTGGCGTCGTCATCGGCAAGAAGGGCGCGGACATCGAGGTGCTCCGCAAGGACCTCGCGAAGATGGCCGGCGCCGAGGTGTCGCTGAACATCGTCGAGATCCGCAAGCCCGAGATCGACGCGACGCTGGTGGCCGAGAGCATCGCCCAGCAGCTGGAGCGCCGGGTGGCCTTCCGCCGCGCGATGAAGCGCGCGGTGCAGTCCGCCATGCGCCTCGGCGCGGGTGGCATCCGGATCAACTGCTCCGGCCGTCTCGGCGGTGCCGAGATCGCGCGCATGGAGTGGTACCGCGAAGGGCGCGTGCCGCTGCACACGCTGCGCGCGGATATCGATTTCGGGACCGCGACCGCGAAGACCACCTACGGCACCTGCGGTGTCAAGGTGTGGATCTTCAAGGGCGAGGTGATGGCCCACGATCCGATGGCGCAGGACAAGCGCGCCGCGGAACAGGCCCCGCAGCGCTGATTGGTGATGTGACATGTTGTCTCCGAAGCGCACAAAGTTCCGCAAGGCCCACAAGGGCCGTATCAAGGGCGTCGCCAAGGGTGGGTTCAGCCTCACCTTCGGCGGCTTCGGCCTGAAGGCGTTGGAGCCCGAGCGGGTGACGGCGCGGCAGATCGAAGCGGCCCGCCGCGCGATCACGCGCGCGATGAAGCGCCAGGGCCGCGTCTGGATCCGCATCTTCCCCGATGTGCCGGTCTCGACGAAGCCTGCAGAAGTCCGCATGGGCTCCGGCAAGGGTGCGCCCGAGTACTGGGTGGCCCGCGTGAAGCCGGGCCGTATCATGTTCGAGCTCGACGGCGTGTCGAACGAGATCGCGCGCGAGGCGCTCGAGCTCGGTGCGGCGAAGCTGCCGATCAAGACCAAGATCGTGACGCGCCTCGGCGCGTTGGCGGAGGCCTGATCATGGCGATGACCAAGGTTGGCGATGTCCGCGCGAAGAGCGCGGATGAGCTGCAGGAGATGCTGGTTGGCCTTCGGAAGGAGCAGTTCAACCTGCGCTTCCAGCGGGCGACCGGCCAGCTCGAGGCGGTGGGGCGCATCAAGGAAGTGCGCCGGACGATCGCTCGGGTGAAGACGGTGATGGCCGAGCGCAATCGCGCTCCGGCGAAGTCGTAAGGGGTACCGGGCGATGCCGAGGCGCGTCCTCACGGGCCGGGTGATCAGCGAGAAGACCGACAAGACGGTGACCGTCCTTGTCGAGCGTCGCGTGATGCACCCGCTCTATAAGAAGTTCATCCGCCGCTCGAAGCGCTATGCCGCGCATGACGAGGCGAACCTCTGCAAGGAGGGGGACCTGGTCTCGATCGAGGAATGCCGTCCGATCAGCAAGACGAAGTCCTGGCTGGTCGTTGCGCGCAACGGTGAGGCTGTGGCGCGTCCGGCGGGCCTCGAGCTTGCCGATGCCGCTGCGGCGCCGATGGGGGCCTGATCCATGATCCAGGTCGAATCCAACCTCGACGTCGCCGACAATTCCGGTGCGCGCCGCGTCCAGTGCATCAAGGTGCTGGGCGGCTCCAAGCGGAAGACGGCGTCCGTCGGCGACGTGATCGTGGTCTCCGTCAAGGAAGCCATTCCGCGCGCCAAGGTGAAGAAGGGCGAGGTGCATCGCGCCGTCATCGTCCGCACGGCCTATCCCGTGCGGCGCATCGACGGCACGGCGATCCGCTTCGACGGCAACGCCGCGGTTCTCATCAACAAGCAGGGCGAGCCGATCGGCACGCGCATCTTCGGACCGGTCGTGCGCGAGCTGCGGGCGAAGAAGTTCATGAAGATCATCTCGCTGGCGCCGGAGGTCCTGTAAGGCCATGGCCGCGAAGATCAGGAAGGGCGACAAGGTCCAGGTGCTGGCCGGTCGCGACAAGGGCAAGCGCGGAGAGGTTATCCGCGTGGTCCCGAAGGAAAGCCGTGCCTTCGTGCAGGGCGTGAACATGGTGAAGCGCCATGAGAAGCCGCAGGGCATGAGCCGTCCGGGTGGCATCACGGAGAAGGAAGGTCCGATCGACCTTTCCAACCTGGCGCTGCTCGATCCCAAGACGGACAAGCCGACCCGCGTCGGCTTCAAGACGCTTGAGGATGGCACGAAGGTCCGGGTCGCGAAGGGCTCGGGCGAGGTGATCGACCGATGAGCGATACGAAGAAGGGCACGGCCGCCAAGAAGGCCGGCGGCAAGGCGGCGGCGGGCGGCAAGGCTGCCGCTGGCGGCGAGCGCGGCGGCCAGGCGGCGACGAACGTCACCGTCAAGGCTGGCCCGGCGGCTGCTTCGCCGGCCGAGCTGCCGCGCCTGCGGAAGCATTACGACGAGGTCGTGCGCAAGCGGCTGTCCGACGAGTTCGGCTACAAGAACCCGATGGAAGTGCCGAAGCTCGAGAAGATCGTCGTCAACATGGGCGTCGGCGAAGCCGCCGGCGACCAGAAGAAGCTGGACGCGGCCGTGGCCGAGCTGATGGCGATCACCGGCCAGAAGCCGGTGAAGACCAAGGCGAAGAAGGCGATCGCCGGCTTCAAGATCCGCGAGGGTCAGGCGATCGGCTGCAAGGTTACGCTCCGCAAGGCGCGGATGTATGAGTTCCTGGACCGCCTGGTCACGATCGCGATGCCTCGCGTTCGCGACTTCCGCGGCCTTCCCGGGAATCGTGGCTTCGACGGCCGTGGCAACTTCGCCATGGGCATGAAGGAGCAGATCGTGTTCCCCGAGATCAACTACGATCGCGTGGACACGATTCGCGGGATGGACATCCAGTTCGTCACGACGGCGAAGACCGACAAGGAAGCCAAGGCCCTCCTGAAGGCCTTCGATCTTCCCTTCGCCAGCTGAACCCGTTTGGAAAACCGTCGGGCTGCGAGCCCGGCAGGTTCCGGAGGAATTGAGACGACATGGCCAAGACCTCGTCAGTCGAGAAGAATAACCGTCGTGCAAGGCTCTCGAAGCTGCACGCCCCGAAGCGCAACGCCCTCAAGGCGGTGGTGATGGACCGTGACCGGCCCGTCGAAGAGCGCTTCGAGGCGACGCTGAAGCTCGCGCAGCTGCCGCGCAACGGCGCCAAGATCCGCGTCCGGCTTCGCTGCGAAGTGACCGGCCGTCCCCGCGGGAATTACCGCAAGTTCAAGCTGTGCCGGAACATGCTGCGGGAGATGGCCAACACCGGCCAGCTTCCCGGCGTGGTCAAGGCGAGCTGGTAAGGAGGGCTGCGCGTGTCGCTGTCCGATCCGCTGGGTGACCTGCTCACCCGCATTCGCAACGCCCAGGGCGCACGGCAGAGCCGTTGCGTCGCCCCGGCCTCCAAGCTGCGGGAAAACGTGCTCGATGTGCTGAAGCGGGAGGGCTACATCCGCGCCTTCTCGACCGAGGAGCTTCGCCCCGGGGTGAAGGTCATCAGCATCGAGCTGAAGTATTCCGAGGGCGAGCCCGCCATCAAGGAGATCCACCGGGTCTCCAAGCCGGGCCGGCGCGTCTACTCGAAGATCGCGGAGCTGCAGAAGTTCTATTCGGGCCTCGGCATCTCCATCCTCTCCACGCCGAAGGGCGTGATGAGCGACCATGAGGCTCGCACCGCCAATGTCGGCGGTGAAGTCCTCTGCCGCGTGTTCTGAGGAGGGCAGGGGAATGTCTCGCGTCGGCAAATACCCGGTGCCCGTGCCCTCTGGCGTCCAGGTGGCGCTGCAGGGCCGCACGGTGGTGGCCAAGGGCAAGCTTGGGGAACTCAAGCTCGACCTGACGGATCATGTGGATGTGACGATCGAAGGGGCCGAGGTGGCCGTTGCGCCGCGCGGCGCCGATCGTCATGCGCGCATGATGTGGGGCACCACGCGCAGCCTGATCCAGAGCATGGTGACGGGTGTCTCCACGGGCTTCACCAAGTCCATGGAAATCACCGGCACCGGCTACAAGGCGGCGGTGCAGGGGAAGGACCTGATCCTGAACCTCGGCTACAGCCACGAAATCCGCTACCCGATCCCGGCCGGGATCAGCATCACCTGCGAGAAGCCGACGTCGGTCAAGGTGGCCGGTTCGGACAAGCGCCAGGTGGGCCAGGTCGCGGCCGAAATTCGCGCCTATCGCGGGCCGGAGCCCTATAAGGGCAAGGGTGTGCGCTACGACAACGAAGTGATCCTCCGGAAGGAGGGTAAGAAGAAGTAATGGCCGACAAGCTCGCATTGATGGAGCGCCGCCGTTCGCGGCTGCGCTACCAGCTGAAGGTCAAGTCCGGTGGGCGCCCGCGCCTGTCGGTCTTCCGCTCCGGCAAGCACATCTACGCCCAGGTGATCGACGACAAGCAGGGCCGTACGGTCGCCGCCGCGTCGAGCATCGAGAAGTCGATGCGCGACGGCCTGAAGACCGGTGCCGACAAGGACGCGGCGACGGCGGTGGGCAAGCTGGTGGCGGAGCGCGCGCTCGCTGCTGGCGTGACGGCGGTCGTGTTCGACCGCGGTCCGTACATCTACCATGGTCGCGTCAAGGCGCTCGCGGAGGCTGCCCGCGAGGGCGGCCTGTCGTTCTAAGGAGTTCGGGAATGGCAAGGGGTCCGATGGGCGGCGGCGAAGGCGGTGGCGAGGGCGGTGATCGCCGTCGTGGCCGCGGTCGCGATCGCGGCAACGAAAACCGCCAGGAGCGCCAGGAAGGCGACGAGCTCAAGGACAAGCTCGTTACCATCAACCGCGTCGCCAAGGTGGTGAAGGGCGGTCGTCGCTTCAGCTTCGCCGCGCTCGTCGTGGTGGGCGACCAGAAGGGCCGCGTCGGCTGGGGTGCCGGCAAGGCGCGCGAGGTGCCGGAGGCGATCCGCAAGGCGACGGAGCGTGCCAAGCGCGGCATGATCCGGGTGCCGATGAAGGAAGGCCGCACGCTGCATCACGACATCATCGGCGAATACGGCGCCGGTCGCGTGATCCTGCGCGCCGCGCCCGCGGGTACCGGCATCATCGCCGGTGGCCCGATGCGCGCGGTGTTCGAGACGCTCGGCATGGGTGATGTCGTCGCCAAGTGCACCGGCACGACGAACCCGCATAACATGGTGAAGGCGACCTTCGCCGCGCTCGGCCGCACCACCAGCCCGCGGGCTGTGGCGGCGCGCCGTGGCAAGAAGGTCACCGACCTCCTCGGCGCGAAGAAGGACGCCGAGGCGGGCGCGGAGGCGGCCAATGGCTGAAGACAAGAAGACCGTGAAGGTGACCCAGACCGGGTCGCCGATCGGCCGCAAGCCCGGCCAGCGCGAGACGCTGATCGGGCTCGGCCTGAACAAGATTCGCCGGTCGCGCGAGCTGGAGGATACTCCGGCCGTGCGTGGGATGATCCGCAAGGTCGCCCACCTGGTGAAGGTGGAGGGCTGACATGGTCAAGCTCAACGAGATCCGCGACAACGAAGGCGCGCGGAACACGTTCAAGCGCATCGGTCGCGGCATCGGGTCCGGCAAGGGCAAGACCGGCGGTCGCGGCGTGAAGGGCCAGAAGGCGCGCACGGGCGTCACGCTGAACGGGTTCGAGGGCGGTCAGCTCCCGATCTACCGGCGCGTGCCGAAGCGCGGCTTCGTGAACCCGTTCCGCAAGGACTATGCGGTGCTGAACATCGGCGTGCTCGACCAGGCGATCGCGGAGGGCCGTCTGCCCGCCGGCGCGCCGATCGACGAGGCGGTGCTGAAGGCGGCCGGTGTGGTCAAGACCTCCTCCAAGCTGGTGGGCGTCCGCCTGCTGGCGAAGGGTGAGATCAAGCGGGCGGTGACGCTGACGGTCACCGGCGCCTCCGCTGCCGCGATCGCGGCGGTCGAGGCCGCTGGCGGCACGGTCACCGTGACGGCGCCCGCCGCGCCTGCCGCAGAGGCAGCCGAGGGCTGACGGATGGGGTGTCGCCCTTGCACCATGGCGGTGCGGGCGACACTTGAGGATGGCTGCGCTGCGGCGTCCCAGGCAGGGCTTGGGGCGCCGCAGTCGCGAGGAGGGTAGCGCATGGCGTCCGCCGCCGAACAACTCGCGGCCAATCTGAACCTCGGTGTGCTCGCGAAGGCCACCGAGCTGAAGAAGCGCATCTGGTTCACGCTGGGTGCGCTGATCGTCTATCGGATCGGGTCCTATGTGCCGGTGCCGGGCGTCGATGCCACGGTGATGGCCGAGCTGCTCGACCAGATGGGCGGCGGCATCCTTGGCATGTTCGACATGTTCACGGGCGGTGCGCTGGGGCGCATGACTGTCTTCGCGCTGAACATCATGCCCTACATCTCGGCCAGCATCATCGTGCAGCTGATGACGGCGGCCATCCCCAGCTGGGAACAGCTGAAGAAGGAAGGCGAGACGGGGCGCAAGAAGCTCAACCAGTACACGCGCTACCTGACGCTGTTCATCGCCATCTTCCAGGCCTACGGCATCGCGATCGGCCTTGAGGCCCTGCGCGGCACCTTCGGGCCCGCGGTGATCGAGCCGGGTTGGTTCTTCCGCATCTCCTGCGTGATCACGCTGACCGGCGGGACGATGTTCCTGATGTGGCTGGGCGAACAGATCACCGCGCGCGGGGTCGGCAACGGGATCAGCCTGATCATCTTCGCCGGCATCGTGGCGAATCTGCCCTCGGCCTTGGGCAGCACGCTGGAACTCGGGCGGACGGGCGCGCTGTCCACCTTCTTCATCATCTTCTTCCTCCTCGCGGCGCTCGGCATCATCGCCGCGGTGGTGTTCATCGAGCGGGCGCAGCGCCGGATCCCGGTGCAGTACCCGAAGCGACAGGTGGGCAACCGCCAGTTCGGCGGCGAGAACACGCATCTGCCGCTGAAGCTGAACACGGCCGGCGTCATGCCGCCGATCTTCGCCTCCTCGCTGCTGCTGCTGCCGGCGACCTTCGCGGCCTTCCGGACGGACCAGGGCGAGGCGTCGCTGCTGACGGATATCGCGAACCTGCTCGGGCACGGGCAGCCGCTTTACATGCTGCTCTACCTGGTCGGCATCGTGTTCTTCGCCTTCTTCTACACGGCCGTCGTGTTCAACCCGCAGGAGACGGCGGACAACCTCCGCAAGTATGGCGGCTTCGTGCCGGGCATCCGCCCTGGCCAGCCGACGGCCGAGTATTTCGACCGGGTGCTGACGCGGCTGACCACGGTGGGGGCGATCTACCTGGCCATCATCTGCCTGGTGCCGGAGGTTTTGATCGCCAATTACGGGGTGCCCTTCTATTTCGGCGGCACGTCGTTGCTCATCATCGTCTCCGTGACCATGGACACGGTGGCGCAGGTGCAGTCACACTTGTTCGCCCACCAATATGAGGGGCTGATCAAGAAGGCCCGGCTCGGCGGCCGCGGCACGCAACCTGGGGGACGCGGGCGATGAGGCTGATCCTGTTGGGACCGCCCGGTGCCGGGAAGGGAACCCAGGCCAAGCGGCTCGAGGAGCGCTACGGCATCGCGCAGATCTCGACCGGCGACATGCTGCGCGCCGAGGTGAAATCGGGCTCGCCGATCGGGCTCGAGGCCAAGGCGATCATGGAGCGCGGCGACCTGGTGCCGGACGCGATCATCACGGCCATGCTCGCGCTGCGGGTGCGGAAGCCCGATTGCGCGGCCGGCTTCATCCTGGATGGCTTCCCCCGCACCGTGCCGCAGGCCGAGGCGCTGGATCTGATGCTGCGGCAGCATGGCATGGACCTCGACCATGTGATCGAGCTGAAGGTGGACGACGCCGCGCTGGTTGAGCGGATCGCCGGTCGCTACACCTGCTCGAAGTGCGGCGAGGGCTACCACGACAGTTTCAAGCGGCCGGCGAAGGACGGCGTGTGCGACTCCTGCGGCAGCACGGAGTTCACGCGTCGGGCCGACGACAAGGCCGAGACGGTCGCCGCCCGGCTCGATGCCTATCACCGCCAGACCGCGCCGCTGCTGCCCTTCTACGGGGCCCAGGGGAAGCTTCAGGCGGTGGACGGCATGGCCGAGATGGATGAGGTGACGCG
>ERZ1022729.114-NODE-114-length-11683-cov-7.515566_pt1 | contig 11683 bp, 10 predicted proteins | sample MGYA00520880_ERZ1022729 | MGnify/ENA primary metagenome ERZ1022729 (study PRJEB33162, sample SAMN09537598) | freshwater metagenome | isolation source: freshwater | place: Canada:Alberta | collected 2017-07 | study: EMG produced TPA metagenomics assembly of the...
TAGATAGGGAAAATTGCTCTGAGTATTATTGGTATTAAGAGGAGAATATTGATTAATACCCACTAAAAGAGCCAGTTTTCGGGAATTTGTTGCCGCTAAAGCCGATTTATAGCCGCTAATCGACGGAAATAAGGGCAACCCTAAGAGTGTTGATGGGCTGCCTCCCCACATCAGTAACCCTTGCAAAAATCTGCGTCGATCCAGTTTCATCATTCAGTTTAAAGAAGAAGTTTTGAATTGACGATTTTTCTAATCCGTTCTATTTTAAACTATTGATAGATCAAAAAGAAAGAGATAACAAATTTAGTTGTTCCTAGTTCAACACTTACTAACGATAATGTAAAGAAAGATAATTCCGATATTGGTTTGCTGAATAGACTTGAAAAGAACCTATCTAATCCATGAGTTGCCTGCTTTCGTGATCACTAGCTCGTCTCCTGCCAATAAATAAACATCATTTGGTGAGAACAAGTGCCGACGAAACAATTTTTTTGCTAAGGTATTGGATAAAGTTACGCCCTAAACTTTAAGATTCGGTGAGTAAACGTAAACTTGTTTCTAAAAGTCCCCTGTTGTTTTGGCTCAATGACCAAGCTTATTTTGCTGTGGCGACTATTGTGGTGGCGATCGCTCTGGGTTTGATCATTACCCAAAATGTTAACAATTCTTTAACGATGGGATTGGTTGCAGTCGCCGCCGCTTACGGAGGAAATTTGGCCAGGGAAAAACGACTTCGTTCTGGGCAAAAAAAACTTAAAATGGCCTTAGTGAAAGAAATTTGGAGATTAGAAGAACGCTTAGAAAATTTAGAAAATTATGAGGATAAACTTTATCAGGCGATCGGTTCAGCCCAAATTTTTCACCAAAATATGGAAACGGAGAACAATCAACTGAGGACGGAACGATTTTATTTAGTCGATCATATTTCTAACTTGCACCAGAGGCGGGACGAATTTTATCAATTATTTGCCCAACTTCAACCCCAAAAACAAAAACTAGAGACGGTTTTAGCGGATTTATCCTATAAGATTGAGCAGGCTAACTATCAAAAAGAATCCTTAGAAAAACGTCTAGTCGAAACGAATTATAATATGAAATTGATTGAAAATAGTTGCGATTTCATTCGAGAAGAACTAGAGCAGTTACAAAATGATATCCTTAAAAAAGCTCAATATAAAGAAGAGTTAAAGCAAGAAATTCAGGAATTAGAGAAAAAAACGTCCCTACGGGCAAATAATTTAGATGAATTAATGATCGCAGAGAATCATCTCCAATCAGAAGTTCAGAATTTTATACAATCTAAAATAGAATTAGAGCAGAAATGTCAAAATTTACAAAATAATTTAGATATTTATAACCAAGAAAATAGTCGTCTAATTCAAACGCTTTCCGAAAAACGTCAGGAAATTCATTCCTTAGAAACCTGTTTAAGCTATTTAAAAAATGAGTATGATTACTTGCAAACGGATGTTTTAGAAGCGCAAAATCAGGTTGTTATTTTGACAGAACACCAACAGCAAATGATCACAGGAAAAGATTAAAAAATAAAGGGAAATATTTCAGATTTTATGACTGGTTGCTCAGACTGGATGAAAACGAGGGATAATAGATCAAAGACTTTGTTGAGTATTATTGTTGAGGATCATTCAAGACCATGACTCATGATGCGTTAATTCCAGTGGTCGTCAATGGGGCGGCGGGTAAAATGGGGCGAGAGGTGATTAAAGCTGTTGCTAAGGCAGAAGATATGATGCTGGTGGGGGCAGTTGATGCCAATCCCAGTCTTAGAGGGCAAGATATTGGCGAAATTGTCGGTATTGGCCCGTTGGAAGTGCCTGTTTTAGATGATTTACAAAGTGTTTTGGTGTTAGCCACTCAAGAAAAAATTCAAGGCGTGATGGTGGATTTTACCCATCCTGATGGGGTTTATGAAAATGTTCGTTCCGCGATCGCTTATGGGGTGCGTCCTGTGGTCGGGACAACGGGGTTAAGTGCAAAACAGATCGAAGAACTGACAGAATTTGCCGATAAAGCCAGTACGGGCGGGTTAATCGCGCCTAATTTTGCGATCGGAGTTTTGTTGATGCAACAAGCGGCAATTCAGGCTTCTCAATATTTTGATCATGTAGAAATCATTGAATTACACCACAATCAAAAAGCCGATGCACCGAGTGGAACTGCTATTAAAACCGCAGAAATGTTAGCAGAATTAGGTAAAACCTATAATCCACCATCGGTTAATGAAAAAGAGATTATTACAGGAGCTAGGGGCAGTTTAGGCCCAGAAAATATCAATATTCATAGTATTCGTTTACCTGGATTATTAGCTCATCAAGAAATTATTTTTGGGTCTCCTGGTCAAATTTATACGTTACGTCATGACACGAGTGACCGAGCTTGTTATATGCCAGGAGTTTTATTGGGTATTCGTAAGGTGATTAATTTAAAAACCTTGGTTTATGGCTTGGAAAAACTTTTATAAACGTGAGCAAAAGTCAATTGTTTTCTAGGGATTTTTGATCGCTTTTTTGAATCTACAAGAGGGCGATCGCTGGTATCATTTTAAGTTTTTCTCGAACTAAGATTATTATCAATATGCTCTATTCCCAAAAACGCGATCGCGCCTCACTTGTAAATTGAAAAAAGTCAATAACTTTGGGGTTGAAAGTTGTCAGGCGTATCGAGTTCAAAAACTTGATCCTGAATACGAGCAACATAAAATCCTTCTTGTAACGTTTTTTGACGTAATTCGGGGGACATATCAACGGAGGCTAAAATGCCATAGAGTTGTTTGTCTTTGTGTTCAGGGAAAAAGGTACGAAAACGTTGCAGAATACTTTTTAGTTGAGTAATAGAATCTTCCCTCGCATGACTTTTAACCTCGACGACATAGGCAATATTCAAATTACCATTGGCATAGGCAAGGACATCAATTTCCATGTGTCGGCCTTCTCTACTGGCGCGTACACTAGGACTAATGATTTCCATGCCAAACCGTTGTCGTAGAATCTTTTCCATTGAAGGAAGAGCTAGACCTTCGGTAAAACTGCCAAATTTTGAACCAAGTCCCCCAATTTGTTTGCCTAATTCTTTAATTTGGCGATCAGTTTCTTTTTGTCGTAGGTCGGTCTCTTTTTGAGCGGCAGTTAATTCTGCTAACAGTTGCCATACGTCATCTGCGGTAGTTGCCATAGTTTACTTCTCTCTGCAATATTTGGCTTTCTCTATTTTAATGGATTACCCGCGATCGCCTTCTTAACGCTCAATGCAAAAACGCGATCGCCTGTAGCTCTTTCTCTTCAGTAAAACTTAGCAATAATTCTAACTGCTTGCTATCCTAAAGAAAAATCCTAGAAAATCATTATGACGACTATCACGGAAACCAATCCCTATTTACTCGGTAACTTTGCCCCCGTTTCAACCGAAATTCAAGCCGAAAACCTCAAAGTGATTGGAGAAATTCCTACCGAATTAAGGGGAATGTTTGTCCGTAATGGGCCAAATCCCCAATTTTCTCCCATCGGTCAATACCATTGGTTTGATGGTGATGGAATGTTGCATGGTGTGCATATTGAAAATGGACAAGCCACCTATCGCAATCGCTACATCCGCACCTTTGGCTTTGAACGGGAGCAAGAAGCAGGAAAAGCCATCTGGTCGGGTTTATTAGAACCTCCCCAATTAGATAATCCCTACGGGCCAGGAAAAAATACCGCCAATACCGCGCTGGTCTGGCATAGTGGTAAATTTTTGGCCGTTTGGGAAGGAGGAGAACCCCATCAAATTCAATTACCCTCCCTGAATACCGTAGGAACAATAAACTTTGAGGGTAAGCTCACTTCCGCTTTTACTGCCCATCCCAAAGTTGATCCCATCACAGGAGAAATGCTCTTTTTTGGTTATTCCCTGATGCAGCAACCGTTTTTGCAATACGGCATTGTTTCCCCCGAAGGCGAATTGGTGAAATTGATTCCCATTGAATTGCCCGTCGGTGTCATGATGCACGATTTTGCCATTACGGAACACTACACCATTTTTCTGGATTTTCCTTTAACTTTCCGACCAGAACGGATGGCTCAGGGGCAACCCATGTTTTTATTTGAAGCAGAAACCCCCAGTCGTTTTGGTATTTTGCCCCGTCATGGTGAATCGTCGGATATTCGTTGGTTCGAGAGTCCTAGTTGCTACGGTTTTCATACCCTGAATGCCTATGAATCAGGAGACGAGGTGATTTTGATTGCCTGTCGTATGGAATCAACCAATGCGTTAGGAATTTTTGAAGAAAACGCCAATAGTGCGGGGAATATTCCCTATCTTTATGAGTGGCGATTTAATCTACAAACAGGAGCCATTCAAGAAAGATCTTTAGGGGATCTGGCCTGTGAATTTCCTCGGATTAATGAAAAATATTTAGGACGTAAAAATCGTTACGGCTATGTAGGAAAGTCCAAATTGGGAGAAATGCCCTTATTTGATGGGTTACTTAAATATGACCTAGAAACGGGCAAAACCGAAATTCATTCCTTTGAACCCCATTGTTATGGCGGAGAGGCGGTGTTTGTTCCCCATCCCCAAGCAAATTCCGAAGATCAGGGCTGGTTATTGACTTTTGTTTATCACGAAGCCTCTGAGCAATCCGAGTTAATTGTTTTAGATGCTCAAAACTTTACCCAACCCGCGATCGCCCGAATTATCATGCCCCAACGAGTTCCCTACGGTTTTCATGGAGCTTGGGTTTCTGCCGAGCAATTTGCTTAGAGTTCAGACAGGATAAAAAAATGATAGGCTTCTTCAATCCCTGATTTTCATCAAGTATTGCGAACGGCATCATGTCCATCGGTTTTGTCCTACTGACCCACCATCAACCCCAACAAATTGACAGACTTTTGGCTCAATTGAACAAAATGTTTAATTACCCGCCCATTGCCTGTCACCATGATTTTGATAAATGTGCTTTGTCGGTGGATCATTTATCTAAAAATATTGAATTTGTTCGTCCCCATCTAAAAACAAAATGGGGCAATTTTTCCATCGTAGAAGCCACTGTACAGGGGATAAAATTACTCTACGAATCGGCCAATGCTCCTGATTGGTTTATCTTGCTCAGTGGCTCGGATTACCCCATTAAAACCGCTCAGGAAATATTAAAAGAATTAAATTCTAATCACTATGATGCCTATATTAATCATGAAAAAATTAGGTATAAAGTTTATCAAGAAAACCCCAAAATTAGTCTCATCTGGCAAAAGTTAGCCTACGAAAGATACTGTGGTTTAAAACTATTTTCCATTCCTTTTTTAGGAAAGCGACCCTATTCTAGAGATTTAGATATTCGCATTGATAATCCTTTAATTACCCAATTTTTTATCCCTTTTAAGGATGATTTCAGTTGTTTTGTCGGAGATCAGTGGTTCTACGGAAATCGGCGATCGGCAGAATATATCATTCAATTTCATCAACACAATAATGCCATAACCTCCCATTATCGTCGTCGAATGTTTGCCGATGAATCCTATTTTCAGACCATCCTAGCCAATGCAAATCATTTGAACTTAAAAAATGATAATTATCGCTATGTCGATTGGTCAACAAAAGCCGCCCATCCCAAGACAATGGAACTAGAAGATTTACCGCATCTTCTGGCTTCTCCTGCCCACTTTGCCCGTAAGTTTAATTTAGAAGTTGATCAAGAAGTTTTTGATCAATTAGATAAAATCATTTTGGGCTGAAGTTCTCCATCTCATCTTCAGCTTTGAAAATAAAAAAAGCAGAGGTTAGATTTCCCTGCTTTTTTCTATCCAGAAGAGGTATTTTTATTGAGGTTTGTAGGGTAGTTTCTAAATCCTGTTTTTTAGAAATTTGGAAACCAAACCCTTAATCCCTGTTGATGATATTTTCACGAGAAAAGTAGGTTTGAGGCAAAAGTAATCGGAAAGGGGACTACATCATGCCGCCCATACCGCCCATACCACCCATACCACCCATGCCGCCCATGCCACCCATACCGCCCATGCCACCCATATCGGGCATCGCAGCAGCAGGTTCAGGACGTTCCACCACCAGAGCTTCGGTTGTTAAAACCATGCCTGCAATGGAAGCCGCATTTTGGAGGGCAGAGCGGACAACTTTGGCGGGGTCAATAATCCCTGCCGCAATCATGTCTTCTAGTTTGCCCGAAGTAACGTTGTAGCCGATGTTGTGGGCACTTTCTTTGACTTTTTCGACGATGACCGAACCTTCTTCACCCGCATTACGAACGAGTTGATAGAGGGGAGCTTCTAGAGCTTTGGCAATAATGTCAGCCGCGACTTTTTCTTCGTCATTGCTCAGGGTTGCTTTAAAGGCAGGAATCTTCGACGCGAGATAAATTAGGGTTGTGCCACCGCCTGGAACAATTCCTTCTTCTACCGCCGCTTTAGTAGCATTCAGTGCGTCTTCGATGCGTAACTTGCGGTCTTTAAGTTCGGTTTCGGTAGCGGCTCCTACTTTGATGACGGCCACACCACCCGCTAATTTAGCGATCCGTTCTTGCAGTTTTTCGGAATCATATTCAGAATCGGTGGCGGCAAGTTCGGCTTTGAGTTGACTAACTCGTTTTTGCACACTATCCGAGGTCTTTTTGTCTTGACCTGCAACGAGAATGGTATTGTCTTTCTCGATGGTGACTTTGACGGCTTGACCGAGTTGATCCATTGCAACGGTTTCTAGGCTAAGACCAATTTCTTCGGAGATCACGCTACCACCCGTGATGATGGCAATATCCTGTAAAAAGGCTTTGCGCCGATCGCCAAAGGAAGGAGCTTTAATCGCGGCAACGTTCAATACACCTCTCGCTTTGTTCACCACCAAGGTCGCAAGAGCTTCTCCGTCAATATCTTCTGCAATAATCAGTAGGGGACGACCTGAACGGGAAACATTTTCTAAAACAGGGATTAAATCGGCGATCGCGCTAATTTTTTTGTCTGTAATAAGGATTAAGGGATTGTCAAATTCAACGATTTGGCGTTCTCCGTTGGTGATGAAGTAGGGAGAAATGTAACCCCGATCAATCTGCATCCCTTCGACCACTTCCAATTCCGTATGGAGGGATTTGGACTCTTCAACAGTGATTACACCATCTTTAGTGACTTTATCCATTGCATGGGCAATCATTTGGCCGACTTCTGCATCGTTACCCGAAGAAACCGCCGCAACCTGGGCGATCGCATCTCCTGTGACGGGTTTGGCGATCGCTTTAATTTCGTCAACGAGGAAATGGGTAACTTTTTCGATACCGCGACGTAAAGCAACGGGATTCGCGCCTGCGGTGACGTTTCTCAGTCCTTCTCTGACTAAGGCTTGGGCGAGGATCGTGGCAGTCGTGGTTCCGTCCCCTGCAATTTCCTTAGTTTTAGACGCAACTTCCTGGATTAACCGCGCTCCTGCATTCTGGGAAGGGTTTTCTAATTCAATTTCTTTAGCAACGGTGATACCGTCATTGACGATTTGGGGCGCACCAAATTTCGCTTCGAGGAGAACATTCCGCCCTCTGGGGCCGAGGGTAATTCTGACCGCATCGGCAAGAAGATTAATTCCTTCCTCCAGCGATCGCCGAGATTCGTCTTTGAAGGAGATGATTTTTGACATAGGATTTTTAAGTATTGATTGAACTCCAATCAAACTTTAGCACTCTTGAGGTGTGAGTGCTAAGGTTTGCAAGGTACGGTTTTCCCGTCCTGGGTCGGCTGTGGACACGGAAGTTGTCAAATTTTGATCTAATGCCTAATTATTGAGCAAAGAATAAACTCGTCCATCCAAAAAGATGCGAGTAATGCCCTTGGCCTTGAGATGGGAGGAGGCTTTGCGTAAAACGTTACTATTGGGAACTTTGATCACCCGTTGAGTCCGATTAGAAAAACGACGAGCAACTCGATGATTATCAAAAATCGGTAGGGTTTTTTGTTGGGTTTCTTCGGGGGGAATTTTACCTAAATGGGTAAACTCTTTCAGGGGACGCACAATCAGTTCCGCCGTGCGATCGACGACGAGATAGCAAGTGGTGGGGAAAACTGCCGCCGATAGAGGCAACACCGTTAAATCGCCGCTACCACTCAAGGATGGAAAAAATGAGGCTTCTTCTTCTTCCTGCCAATCGTCCTCTTCTTCGTCATCATCGTCTTCCAGGTCTAACTCATCGTCTAAATCTTCTAGTTCAGGCTGAATTTTGGGTAATTTGCCTAACTCTTCCACCAATTCGCCTAAATCGGTGGCATCTAGAGCAAGGGGCTTGGGAGCAAAATTTTCCGCGATCGCCGATAGATATTGAGGGTTTGTAGCTTCTGATTTGAGAATGATTTTTTGGCTAATTTTTTTCTCAACTAGCGTATCCGATTCGGTCGCTGGCATGACGGAATTAACACCAACAATTTCCGTCACCGCCTCGGTAGATAATTCGGGTTCCTTTTCGTTGGCCGTACTCCGCCGTTTGCGTGTTTTAACTCGAATGGGGTTTTCTTCCGTCGCAGTTTCCTCCGCTTCTGCCATAGAAGACTTGACGACTTCCACAATCTCTAAGGGAGCAGATAGGGTTTCTGTTGCGATCGCCAAAGATTCTGCGGGAGAGGTTGCATTAACCGTATTTTCCAAAGAAAGAGACAATTGACTATCGGCCTTAGAAACACGAGCCAATCGCTTCTGTTGGATCAGCACTTCGTATTCATTCTCTGACAAACTCATTTTTAAAAAACGGCTAATGGTAGAGCTACTCACCGCAAAACGTTCGGCCAAGGTTGAGGTAGTTTCAGGGGTTTGACGGTATAAATCCAGAATTTCCTGTTTATCGTCTTCGGTCAGTTTTTTAGGACTCATAGAATTAAACAACCTTCATAGCATGGTGACATTAGCCGAGCAGACTGAATTGAATCTGTTAAGATAACCTTTGATTCGGTTAGAAAAATTTGATCAAAGCCTCTTAGAAAACCTTATTCAATTTGGCTCCCTCATCTAGTCTATCGCTGACCGATCAATTTCAAACCTGCCTACTCGCCATTATTTATAAGATTATGCCAATTGCTGAGGCTAAACCTGCCCTTTTAGTTCTAGTTGATGGAACCGTCTATCAAGGCTTATCCTTTGGAGCCAAGGGAACCACCGTAGGAGAAGTCGTTTTCAATACGGGAATGACGGGTTATCAAGAAGTTCTCACCGATCCGAGCTACAGTGGTCAAATTGTCACCTTTACCTATCCTGAATTGGGAAATACGGGGGTCAATCCAGAGGATGAGGAATCTAGTCATCCCCACGTTAAAGGCGTGATTGCTCGCAATGTTACCTATCGTCCGAGTAACTGGCGATCGACTCAATCCTTACCCGATTATTTAATTCAAAATAAAGTTGTGGGTATCTACGGCATTGATACCCGTGCTTTAACTAAAAAAATACGCTCAGTCGGTGCAATGAATGGCGGGATTTCGACGGAGATTCTCGATCCCCAGGAGTTAATTCGCTTTGTGCAAGCGGCTCCGAGTATGGCAGGACTGAATTTAGTTAAGGAAGTCACCACTAAAGAAGTTTACGAGTGGTCAACACCGACGGACAGCCATTGGGAATTTGCCTCGGTTGCAACCCAAGCCAATCAGGAACCTTTAACCGTTGTGGCGATCGATTTTGGCGTTAAGCGTAATATTCTGCACCGATTAGCTAGTTACGGTTGTCGAGTGATTGTTGTTCCTGCTTCTACCCCCGCCGAAGAAATTTTAAGCCATAATCCCGATGGTATTTTCCTTTCCAATGGGCCAGGCGATCCCTCAGCAGTCCAAGAAGGTATTGTCACGGCAACGGAATTATTAAAAGCCAAGAAACCGACTTTTGGGATTTGCATGGGTCATCAAATTCTCGGACTTTCTCTAGGGGCAGAAACCTTTAAGTTAAAATTTGGCCATCGGGGCTTAAATCAACCTGCGGGACTGAAGCAACAGGTGGAAATTACCAGTCAAAATCATGGTTTTGCGGTGACTCAAGAATCTTTAAGTTCCGACGTAGAGATTACCCATCTCAATTTGAATGATCAAACCGTCGCAGGTTTACGTCATAAAACTTTGCCGTTCTTCTCGGTGCAATATCATCCTGAAGCCAGCCCTGGCCCCCATGATGCGGATTATTTATTTGAAAAGTTTGTTGAATCTATGCGGGAATATAGGGCTAAGACTTAATTTGCTCTAATCCAGTCCTGCTATTGACAATGAGGCGATCGCGTTTTCTTAATCAGTATTCAGAAGCGATCGCACTCGTTGGAGGGGCCAATAAATTTTATAAGCTTTTCCGTAGATATTTTTTCTCGGTAACATTCCCCAAATATGGGAATCAAAACTATCGTTGCGATTGTCTCCTAAAACAAAATATTGATTGTCAGGAATTACTGGACTTCTGAATTCATAATCAGGATTTTCGGCTAAATAATCTTCTACTAAAGGCGTGCCATTAATATAGACAATTCCTGCTTGAATCGTCACAGTTTCCCCTGGTAATCCGATAATGCGTTTGGTGTAATAGTCGGCAGGACTGGGATCGAGTTCCTTGAGTTTTTCTGTCGGATGAAAAACAATAACATCTTGACGTTGGGGTTGGTAGTTTTGATCTCTGCCCACAAAAATGCGATCGCCCGTTTCGAGAGTGGGGTGCATAGACTGACTCGGAAGAATAAACATCGCCAATCGTTGATCAATTCCTTTAGGGACGTAATTAATCAGCAGTCCGACGAAGAAAATTGCTCCTGTCATGAGGGAAATCAGAGTTCGTTTACCCTTGGGAGAAAAACTGATATAGGAATGGTAAGCTGCGATCGCCGTTATTAAGGGAGTCAGAATGAGGAGAGGCCAATAAAAAACCTGCAAGCGTAGAGAAATTAGGCTTGTAGTCATCAAAATCAACCCTAAAACCGATTGATTAGCATAAAAATGACCTAAACCAGGCAAGATACGAGAGATAGCAACTGCAAACCAAGGATTTTTGACCTTGCGAGGAATTCTTTCCTGGTAAACTTTGGGAGCCTGATAATAAATTAACAAAAGAGCATCAAAGAGATTGAAAATGTAAACTCCAATGGCGATCGCTAAATAAATTAACCCACTCGCCACGTCTCCCTCTGGACTAAATATCGACCACAAACCCGTTCCAATCAATAAACTCTGGACGATTATCAAGACTAACCCTCGGACAAAGTTTTCGGCGTAGAGTTGTCCTAGTCCAGGAAAAAATAGGGATAAATTAACGGCCAGCCAGGGGTCTTTCATAAAAAAGGAGGAGTGAGTTATAAATTTATCTTTTTTGATAATACGGGAATCGCCCTGCTTGAATTCATCCAATATAAAGTTGATGAAAGGGGGAATACCCATAAAATACCCAAATAAAGGACAATTGTTAAGAATTATGATTTTACTTGCACTATTTCACTTGCGCCACAGCAACATTTAACCTAGAATGACATTGAGATAAAACAATAATCAAGAATTGTCTTGAAACTATCTCAACCCAAAAACGTGATCTAGGAGTCAGTTTGGTATGACAGAAAAATTAACTATTCTCAAAAAAGGCGATGATGGCTTTTTAGTAGAGCGATTACAATCTCAATTAGCCAATTGGGGACTGATGGATAAGCTGTTACATATCTAAATAGCATATAATCAAAATAGAAAAAAAAAGAGAA
>ERZ1022729.115-NODE-115-length-11682-cov-4.844500_pt1 | contig 11682 bp, 7 predicted proteins | sample MGYA00520880_ERZ1022729 | MGnify/ENA primary metagenome ERZ1022729 (study PRJEB33162, sample SAMN09537598) | freshwater metagenome | isolation source: freshwater | place: Canada:Alberta | collected 2017-07 | study: EMG produced TPA metagenomics assembly of the...
CTCACGACTCGATGAGTTGGCTGGCTCTGCGGACCGCCGTCACCGGCGGGGTGCTCTTTTCGGACAACGAAGGTGCCCTTGGAGGATCGGCAGCTCGTCGCCGAACTTGAGCGTCTTCGGGAAATCTTCACGAATTCTCTGGCGCGTGAGCGCGCTGCCAGGTGTGGCTGGCCGCTGTGGCGGCCCTGGTCGCTCTCGTGGCGGGCGTAGGGGGGATCCATGAAGACGGTCAACCGCGTGACGTGGGACAAGCGGATAGGGAGCCACGGCCGCATTCACTCTCGCCGGGTCGGTGATTAGGCCGTATACTCGCCAAGATTTTTCCGAGCCGTTTCGGAAGGTCCCCGTCCCGTAATCCCGCTCCCGGAGGAATGTCATGCTCGCTCGTCGATGGTTGTGGTCAGTCGTGGCGGGGAGGGCGCCCGCACTGCCGCGGGTAGCCGCTCTCGTCGCGCTGGCCGGAGTCCTGCTGGCCACGTCGGCCGTCCACGCCCTGCAGGCACAGGGGGCCACCGGCACCGTACGCGGCACCGTTACGGACTCCTCCACCGGCCGCCCCGTGGCGGGGGTGCAGATGACCGTCGCCGGCGGTGCCGCCCGCGCGTCCACCGCGGAAAACGGCAGCTACCAGCTGACCGGCGTCCCCGCCGGGCGTGTCACCGTGCGCGCGCAGCGTCTGGGCTATGCCGCCTTCCAGCGCACCGTCGACCTGACGGCTGGCGGCACCGTCACGGTGGATATCCGCCTGCGCCCCGTGGCCGCCGTGCTCAGCACCATCGTGGCCACCGGCTACGGCAGCAGCCGCCGCGCCACCGTGAGCAACGCCATTGCCAGTGTAGACAGCAGCGCCTTCGACGCCATTCCCGTGGTGAGCGTGGACAATGCGCTGCAGGGGCGCGTCCCCGGCGTGCAGGTCATGCAGAACAGCGGTGAGCCTGGCGGCGGCGTGTCGGTGCGCATCCGCGGCCCGGCCTCGCTCAACGCCGGCAGCCAGCCGCTCTACGTGATCGACGGCGTCCCCATGCTGCAGGGCACGTTCGAGCAGATCACCGGCACCAGCGGCCAGCGCATGACCCCCATCTCGGGCATCAACCCCGACGACATCGCCTCCATTGACGTGCTCAAGGACGCCGCCGCCGCCGCGATCTACGGTTCGCGCGGCTCCAACGGCGTCATCGTCATTACCACCAAGCGTGGCGCCGGCGGCAACCGCTTCCGCTTCAACATGAGCGCCTACACCGCCTCGCAGGAGGTGGAACGCACCGTCGACCTGCTCAATTCGACCGACTACGTGGCGGTGATGAATGAGGCGCGCACCAACCAGGGGCTCGCCCCGCGCTTCGCCCCGGGCACCGACAGCATCAACACCGACTGGCAGGCCGCTGTCTTCCGTCAGGCGCCCATGAGCGAAGTCAACATGAGCGTGAGCGGCGGCACCGACCGCCTCCGCATGTTCCTCAGCGGCAGCGACACGCGCCAGACAGGTATCGTCATCGGCTCCGACTACCAGCGGCAGGCGGTGCGCCTCAACACCGACGCGCAGGCCACCAGCAAGCTCACCATCACCTCCAACATCGGCCTCACCCGCGAGTCCAACGATCGCGTGCCGGGCGACCAGAACATCGACGGCGTCGTCACCAACGCGCTGGCCATGCAGCCCTTCTCGCCGGTGCGCGGCAACTCCTTTGGCTTCGCCGGCATCGCCAACGGCCTCATCTACTCCAACCCGGTGGCCACCGCCACCTACAGCTCGCTCAACGTGAGCACGCTGCGCGCGCTGGGGAACCTCGAGGCCCGCTACGCGCTCACCAACAAGATCAACATCTCCGCGCGCCTCGGCACCGACCTCTACGCGCTCGACGAGCTGCGCTGGCGCTCCCCCAAGGTGGACCGCGCCGTGAGCACCAGCGTGGGCGGCGAAGGCGCTGACGGCCGCACGCGGGCCTTCCGCCTGCTGGCCGAAACCTTCGGCAACTGGGACGTCATCGACTCCGACAACCAGACGCTGCGCGTGACGGCCGGCGCCAGCCAGGAGCGCAACAACACGAACTTCAACTACGTGGCCGGCACGGGCTTCCCCACCGGCTTCGAGCGCTACGTGCGCAACGCCGCGCAGGTGTCGGTGTTCGACGGCGGTGAGACCGAGAACACGCTGGTGTCGTACTTCACCCGCGCCAACTGGACGTGGCGTGAGCGCTACGTGCTGACCGCCAGCCTGCGGCGCGACGGCTCGTCGCGCTTCGGCGACAACAGCCGTTACGGCAACTTCGCGGCCCTCTCCGGCGCGTGGACCGTGAGCGACGAAAGCTGGGCCAGCGCGCTCTCCCGAATCATGACGCTCAAGCTGCGCGCCAGCCGCGGCGCCACCGGCAACCAGCAGATTGCCGACTTCGGCAGCCGCACCCTCGCCGCCGCCCAACCGTACGCCGGCATTGCGGGTCTCGCGCCTTCGCAGCTGGGCAACCCCAACCTGCGGTGGGAGCGCACCACCGAAACCGACATCGGCGCCGACCTGGGCTTCTTCAACGGCCGCGTCAACCTGGTGGTGGACTGGTACAACCGCGCCACCGCCGACCTGCTGGTGAACCGCCCAGTGGCCGCCACCAGCGGCTACAGCACCGTGGCCGACAACGTGGGGTCGCTGCGCAACCGCGGTGTGGACATGCAGCTGCAGACGATCAACATCCGCCGGCCCGGCACCGGGGGCTTCGAGTGGACCAGTGACCTCAACATCACCTGGAACCGCAACCTCATCACCGCGCTCTCCGATGGACAGCCGGTGAATTCCACCACCTCGGGACGCCTCACGAGCGTGGCCATGGTGGGCAAGCCCATCGGCACGTTCTTCATCTACGACTTCCTGCGCGTGGATCCGGCCACCGGCAACGCCATCTATCGCCGCGGCGACGGTGGGGAAACGCTGACCCCGGTGACCGCCGACCTCTCCACCAACCTGGGCAGCGCGCAGCCCGACTACTTCGGCGGTCTCACCAACACGGTGCGCTGGAAGGGACTCGACTTCCGCGCCTTCCTGCAGTTCACGCAGGGGAATGAGATCCTCAACATGAACCGGCTCTTCGCCGATGACGGCGGCAACTCGTCGGACAACAAGTTCGCCAACGTGCGCAACCGCTGGCAGAAGCCGGGTGACATCACCAACCAGCCACGCATGGGCAGCACCGGCGGCGCCCGCTTCATGTCCGACCGCTTCATCGAGGACGGCTCCTTCGTGCGCCTGCAGGAAGTCACCCTCGGGTGGCGTCTCCCGGCGTCGATCGCCAAGCAGGTGCGCGCCGACAACGCCCGTCTCTACGTGAGCGGTCGCAACCTCGTCACGTGGACCAACTACACGGGCTACAACCCCGACGTCAACTCGGCCGGCACCAACGCGAATCTCTCGCTCGGCGTCGACTTCTACGCGTACCCCCTGGCCCGCACCTGGACCGTGGGCATCAACGCCGGATGGTGATCATGACTTCCCTCAAGACTCGCACCCGATCGCTCGCGCGCCTGGCCGCACTGGCCGCCGTGGTCGCCACCACTGCCTGCGACGGCATTCTGCAGACGGAGCCGGTCACCTCGCTCCCGCAGGACCTCATGATTCAGGACGCCGCCACGGCCACCGCGTCCCTCAACGGCGTCTACGACGCCCTGCAGAGCGGCAGCTACTACGGACTCACGGCGAAGCTCGTGGGCGATCTCGCCGCCGACAACACCGTCTGGTCGGGCACCTTCCAGTTCCTCGGGGAGATGCAGACCAACCGCATGCAGGCCGACAACCAGGAAGTCACCGCCTTCTGGACGGCGATCTACTCCAGCGTGAATCGCGCCAACCTAATCATCGACAAGGTGCCCACGGTGAGCGCCATCTCGGAGCCCACCCGCTCCGATGTCATGGGACAGGCGTACTTCATTCGCGCCCTCGGCTTCCACAACCTGGTGAAGTACTGGGGCGCCGTCCCCATTCCCACCAAGGTCACCACCGGGCCCGACGAGTCCAAGAGCTATGTGCGCACGCCGGTCAACGACGTGTACACGCAGGTGCTCAAGGATCTCGACAGCGCCCAGACGCTCACGCGCAACACCACCAACACGCGTTTCGCCACCCCCACGGCGGCGCGGGCGCTGCGGGCCCGCGTGCTCTTCTACCGCGCGGGGCTCCCGGGGAACGCCAACAGCCAGGCCGATTACCAGGCGGCGCTGGATGTGGCCAACCAGGTGCTGGCGGGGCGTGACACGCTGGTGGTGCCCTATGCCGACCTCTTCTCGGCGCTGGGCAGCAACACCACCGAGGACATCTTCCGCGTGGCCTTCAATGCCACCGAAAGCAATGGCCTCAGCAACTACTATCTCTCGGTGGGGCGGGCCGAGGTGCAGCCCAGCGCCGAGCTCGACGCGGCGTATCCCGCGGGCGACATCCGCCGCACCGTGACTGTGCGTCCCAGCGGCGTGGCGGCGCGTCCGCGCAACGGCACCAAGTGGTCGGCGCGTCCGGGCACGGAGCACGTGCATGTGATTCGTCTGGCCGAGGTGGTGCTCATCAAGGCCGAAGCACTGGCGCGGCTCAATCGCTTGCCCGAGGCGGTGGCGCAGTACAACAAGGTGCGCGTGCGCGCGGGGCTGGCGCCGCACACCTTCGGCACTCAGGTCACCATGCAGGCGGAGGTCATCAGCCAGATCGAACTCGAGCGTCGTCTCGAGCTCGCGCTCGAAGGCGATCGCTGGCCCGATCTCGTCCGGCTGGGGCGCGTGATTCAGGTGAAGGGGATTCAGGACCGTGCGGGTCAGGCGCTCTTCCCCCTGCCCATTCGCGACCTGCGCGTCTCCCCGCTGCTGACGCAGAACCCGGGGTACTGACCGGCACGTCGTGCTGACGGAAAACACCGAGGGGGCGGGAATCGGCTGGTGCCGGCTCCCGCCCCCTCGGTGCATCAGTGACCTCGAGTGGGGCTACGGCCGCGCCAACACCCGTCCCGGCCGCGCGGCAGTGACCGCCGTACCGGTCCACACCAGCGTGCCATTCACCCACACCTGCTGAATGCCGGTGGAGAGTGCACGCGGCTGCTCGAAGGTGGCGCGGTCGATCACCGTGGCCGGATCGAAGAGCACCAGATCCGCCTTCATGCCTGGCGTGATCGTGCCGCGATCACGCAGCCCCAATCGCGCCGCCGGCATGCCCGACATCTTGTGAATGGCCTCGGCCAGCGTCATCCACTGCTGCTCGCGCACGAGCCGCCCCAGCACACGCGGAAAGGTGCCTGCGCCGCGCGGATGATTGTTGGAAATGCCGCCGTCGCTCGCCACCATGACCCACGGCTGCCGGTAGAACGTACGCAGATCCTCCTCGGTCATGGCGTGACCGATCATTCCCGATTCCTCATCCCCCTGAAAGCGGATGTACGCCTCGATGTCGCTCACCCCCAGCCGACGCGCTGCCTCGTCGAGCCGCTTCCCCACGAACTCGGGGTGCGCCCCCCAGCGCGTGATCTGCACGTTCTTCGCGCCGCCAATGTCATCGAGTCCGCGGCGCACACTGGCCGAGTCGGTGTAGCGCTTGTTGGGAATGAGCACGCGCGGCGTGGACTGCCAGGCGAGATAGGGATACGCGTCAGCAGTGACATCGACCCCGCGCTTGCGCGCCGCCTCCACCATGGCCACGGCCTGGTTGGCCTGCCCCCACACGCCCACCGTGCCCAGCTTGATGTGCGTGATCTGCACCGGCACCGTGCCTTGTTCACCAATGGCAATGGCCTCGCGCATGGCGTCCATGGCCAGATCGGCCTCGTCGCGAATGTGCGAGATGTAGATGCCCCCCTTCGCGCCGGCAGCGCGCGCCATGGTGACCACCTCGTCGGTGGCCGAGTAGCTCCCCACTTCGTACTCGAGCCCGGAGCTGAGGCCGAAGGCGCCCTCGTTCATGGCCTGCGTGACCAGTGCCGCCATGCGCGCCACTTCGGTGGGCGTAGCCTGGCGCTTGTAGTCGTAGCCAATGACTTCGCGGCGAATGGTGGCGTGTCCCGCGAAGGTCACCACGTTCACGGTGGGCGGCTTGGCGCGCAGCCGCTGCAGATACTCGCCTACCGGCCACGGCGAGCTGCCATCGGGGCCCACCGCCACGGTGGTGATGCCTTGCGAGACCTGCGACACCGCCGCGGGCTCCACCTCGAGCCCCGACGACGAATGGTTGTGCGTGTCGACGAAGCCGGGGGCCAGCACCATGCCGGTGCCGTTTATGACCGGCTCACCCGGGCGCGGCGTCACGGTGCCCACGGCGGCAATGGTGTCCCCCTGCACGCGCACGCTCGCCCGGCGCAGCGGCGCACCGGTGCCGTCGGCGATCTGTGCGCCGGTAATGACGAAGGAGGCGGGTTGTGCTGGCGGCTGGCGCGTAGGCTGACGCGCGGCGTGACCGGCCATGCCGCTGAGGAGCAGCGTGAGCAGGGCGGTGGCGCCGAGCGCCGCAACGCGGGAGGCCAGCGGGGTGCGCGGGAGTCGGGTCATCAAGGGGGGGTGAGCGTTGGCCCTACCTTACCGCCCAGATCCCGATCGCACCACCGTCCCACGCGGCCGTCGCGTATGCCGTATACTCGAGGGGGACGGTCGCGCCTTGGGCAGTCGGTGCGTGATCCCCCACCCCATCAGCGTCGTCGCCAGAGGAGCTGCATGATGTTCCGAGTGATCGCCTCGTCCGTGGTGCCCGTGCTGCTCGCGCCCGCGTTCGCCGAGGCGCAAGCGCCCGCGCTTCGCCAGCCGCCCGCGCCCATCCCCGCGGCGCGCACTGCTGACGTAATCGCGCGCGGCGAATCGCTGCAGCTTCCGGGCACCTGGGAAGCGCCGCCCGGTGATCCGCTCTCCCACAAGATCGCCGGCTTTGCCGTCACGCTCTGCGGCGCGGTGTTCCTGACCGGACTCGACGTGGCCGACGCCGCCGCCAACGTGGGCTTCTTCTCGGGCCCGCTGCGCGAACGGCGCGAAGTGAAGGACACCGTGGTGGACCGCGCCACACAGACGGTGAGACTGACGCTCACGAATGGCGTCACGCGCGTGGCTCGACGCTACGGCTCGCAGGGGTGCGTGCCGTTACCCGAGGGAGAAGACAGCGTGCGCTTCAGACCAAGCGTGGTCACCTCGGCGCTACCGCCGGCGGCCACTACGCCGTGGCCCATGGGTGATGTGCTGCCGCAGTCGCTACCCGCCGGCGCCAACGCGTCACTCATTGCGCAGGGCGTGGACGAAGCCTTCGGCCCCGATTCCGCCATGACGCTCGCCGTGGTGGTGACGTACCAGGGGCAGATCGTGGGGGAGAAGTACGCGCCCGGCATCGGCATTCATACACCGCTCGAGAGCTGGTCCATGGGCAAGAGCCTCACCGGTACGCTGGTGGCGCGGCTCATCCAGATGGGGGTGTACACGCTCGACCAGCCCGCGCCGTTCCCCGAGTGGCAGACGCCGGGTGATGCGCGGCAGCAGATCCGCATCACCGACATCATGCGCATGTCGAGCGGGCTGCGCATTCTCGCGCCGCAGGACCCGGGCTATCGTGAGCGCCCCGATGTGTACCCCGACCATCTGTACCTGTACACGGGGAGCAGCAACGCCTATGCGTGGGCAGCCACCCGTGGCCAGCAGTGGAGGCCCAACACGGTGGGACGCTACCGCAACGTGGACCCGGTGCTGGCCAGCTATCTCGTGCGGCTGGGCGCCGAGCGATTGGGGCAGGACTATCATGCCTTCCCCACGCGCGCGCTCTTCGACAAGCTGGGCATGCGCGACGTGACGATCTTCACCGACCCGTACGGCAACTTCCTCGGGCAGGGGGCGGAGGCGGTGAGTGCGCGCGACTGGGCGCGGCTGGGCAACCTGTATTTGCAGGATGGCGTGTGGAACGGCGAGCGGCTGCTGCCAGCGGGGTACGTGGACTACGTGCGTACCGTGGCGCCGGCGTGGCGGGCCGACGGGCGCCACGTGTACGGCGGCGGCTTCATGTGGGTGAATGGCGACGGCGGCGAACCGTTGCCCACCACCGCCTTCGCCATGCTGGGTGCCGGCGGGCAGAGCGCGTGGATGGTGCCGTCGCACGGGCTGGTGATCGTGCGCATCGGCAAGTATCGCGGCGCGGCGGCGGACGAGGCGGCGCGGCGGAAGGGCACGGTGACGCTCCTCCAGGCGCTTCGTGGCGCTGGAGGACGTTGAGCCAAATCGGTGGCCAATGACGGGCGGTTGACGCGAGCCACGATCTCCGGAGTTGGCAGCACGCCAAGAGGCAACGGTACTGGCACGCTCCCAGCAGGCCGTGCCTCTCCCATCCCAACCCGCTTTTTTTCGAAGGAACGGACATGATGTCGATGACGTGGTGGACCCGCACACGGACGGCGCCGGTCGCCGCGCTGGTGTCCGCGCTGATGGTCGCCCCACTCCCCCCTGCACAGGCCGCTCAGGGGGCAGCCCCGCGTGCGTCGCCCGTGAAGCCCGCTGCGCCCCCGCACTGGCTGCTCGCCTTCGATGGCCGCTCCACCAACGAGGTGGCACACGACCCGCGACTCGGCCGGCTCATCACCCGGCAGATCCCCGCGGCCATGGCCGCGACCCTGCGCGCCGCCCTGAGCGGACCACCCGATCCGCTGCTGGTGACCGATGGACGCACCCTGGCGATGTCGGCCTGCCAACCGCACGCCTGCGGCACGAAGGGGTTCCTCTGGCTCGACCTCGCTGCCGGCACCGCCCTCGGCGCGATCTACGACGCGCCCACCCTGCGACTCGCCTCACGCGCCCTCGCGCCCGACACGCTTCCAGCCGCGGCCCGCAGTGCGCTGCTGGCCTGGCTCGCCGACCTCGATGCCGCGCCGCGCACGGTACGGTTCACCAACGCCCGCGGCACCGTGACACGCCTGGCCGCCGCACCGTTCACGCCCACCGGCCGCTATCACCCGCCGCCGGGCGGCCCATCGTTCGACTGCGCCGGCGCCACCTCGCCGGTGGCGCGTACGCTCTGCAGCGACACGGCCCTCGCGGCGCTCGACCTCCGCACGTGGCGACAGGCCGAGGAGGTGCGCCGCGGTCACTCGACCCGCGAGGCGCGCGCGGAGCTGATGGCGTTCCACGACGCGTGGCGTCGGCAGCGCGACACGCGGTGCGACGCCGCGGCCGATCGCACGGCCTGTTTGCGCGCGGAGCTCGACCACCAGTACCAGACGCTGCGCCACTGGCTCCCGCGCCCGGCGCGGCGGTAGACGCAAAGCGACCGGCCGCCACGCGCCGTTGTTCCCCATGGCGACCGCCTACAAGTTTGGCCGCACATGCCTGCCTCACGTCCATTGCCGGTCGGGTCCCGACCCGCACTTCCCGTCGTTCCGACACCGGCGTTCTGGTACGGACAGACAGCCCTCTTTGGTCTCCTCGCGTTGCCCGGCGTGTGGTTGAACGCTCGGTCGAGCGGCGACGTCGTCTTTCACCTCCTGTCCAGCGTGGTCGGCGCCGTGGGAACGACCTGGCTCAGGCGCGACTTGGCGATCGCGGATCTGCCGATCCTGCAGGTGGCAACCGTGCGTCGATGGGCCCTGCGGGCCGTGCCGCTGACGGCGGTGTGTTGCGCCGTCACCGTCGGGTTGCTGGAGCTCGGCCTGCAGGGCGCCGTATTCCCACCATCCGTAAGCGCGCTGCTGCTCGACTGGTTCCTGCCGTCCGTCGGGCAGTGGTGCCTCGGGCTGGTGATTTGGCTCGCCGTGTACATCAACGCCGTCTCGCTGATGTACGCGGGCCGGGCCGCGGCGGAGCAGCGTCAACTCCAGCGGCTTGCGCAGGACGCGGAGGCGCGGGTGGCGCGCGCCGTGATGAATCCGCATTTCCTGTTCAACGCGCTCAACTCGGTCCAGGCGCTCATTGCCAGCGACCCCGAGCGCGCGCGCGCGATGATCGGGCGATATGCCGATATCCTGCACTACGCGACCGTCACCGGCCGTCGCCACGCGGCGCCCCTGCAGGACGAGGTGGCCACCGCGCGTAGCTACCTCGAAATCGAGCAGGAGCGATTCCACGATCGCATGCGGATCCGTGTCGAGATGGACCCCGCGGTGGCGCAGGCCATGGTTCCCCCGTTGATGCTGCAGACCCTGTGTGAGAATGCCGTGCACCATGGGATCGGCACGTCTCCATCGGGGGGAACCATTGTGGTGCAGGCCCAACGGGCGGGTCGCTCCGTGGAGATCACCATCCGGAACCCCGTGGGCGATGAGCACACGGCGGCGCCGCGCCGGGAATCGTCTGGGCTTCGCAACTCGGTCGAGCGGCTGCGGCTCCTGTATGGAGAGGAGGCCGCCATCGAGTCACGTCGGACGGCACCGACGGAATTCACCACGCACATCCGCTTCCCGCTGAGCGCTGACGACTCGTCCGGGTAACGCTGGCGGATCGCCCGCGGGCCGTCTGGGTTGGCCGGCTCAGGGCAGCTTGCGACTGGCCGTAATGGTGGGCACGAAGATCAGGGCATCGAACATGGGACGCATGGTCAGCGGGAGATACGAGGTCGGATCGGACGCTCCGGCGCCGAGCCATCGCGTGCCCCGGGCTTGCGTGAACCACGTGGCCAGTGAACCGGTCACCGTTCGCAGGTCGAACCAGGCCGGTGTCGTGAGGGCCGACAACAACGCGCCGTCAACGGTGGACGTCGGGGCCGGTGGCGCTGTCTGCGGATCGTTGGGGGCGTTGGCATTGTACTGCCCCCGTCCGAAGGAGAATCCGATCGTCACCAACCCGGTGCTCAGGGTGCGGCGGAGGAACCAACCGGCCGATCTGACGCCGTCCGCGTCGACAACTCCGGTGTGTCCGTTATGCCCCCACAGGACCACGCGCTGCGTGGTGCCGGTTCGTCGGGCCCACCAGAGCAGATTCTCCGCCATGACGCTGTCGCGCAGGGTGAAGGCCCCGTCCTGGTCACCGGACCCCGACTTCACGGCCTGATCGCCGAACAGCCGCAAGACATCCGCGCTGCGTACCGCCCACCCGGCGTCGCTCTCACCGAGTGCCGCGGCCAGCCGCGGCGCGGTGGCCGCCACTGCCGTCGAGGCCTCGCGCAGGGCGGTGGCGAAGCGGGTGGCCTGCGCTGAGGTGAAGCGGGACGCCCGCGTGGCCGTGTCGGCAATGGCATTGGCCGTCGCGTAGTTGCGTTTCACTTGGTCGGCCAGGAGCGGATCCACCCGGCGGAGGAGGGTGTCCAGCTGTGCCATGGTCCCCTCCCCCGTGCTGAAGCCGTAGTCCTGCGGGTCGACCCCCACGAACTGCACCCGCTCGCTGGCGGAGCGGGTGGCGTTGGCCTCGCGGAGCGCTCGCAGCAAGTCCCGCACCTCCTCGGTCCGCCACACGTTGTACTGCAGCGCAGTCATCGCGACCGCCTCCGGCACTGGCCCGCCCTGCACATAGGCGTTCACCGAACGCGTAGCGGCCCACGGGGCTTCGAAGGCGACAATCCGCGTCCCGTTCTCGATCAGGATTCGAATGGCCTGATTCTTGTACTGGAAAAACTCGCGGGTGCCGTGGGTCGCTTCCCCGAGTGTCACAACCGCGGCACCACTGGTGCTTTGCAGTACGCGCTGGCGGATGGCCGCGGCGAGCAGTCCACTGTCGCCGAGCGGTGTGGCCCTGTCTCTTATACACATCTGACGCTGCCGACGATCTTACGCGTGTAGA
>ERZ1022729.116-NODE-116-length-11613-cov-15.971189_pt1 | contig 11613 bp, 12 predicted proteins | sample MGYA00520880_ERZ1022729 | MGnify/ENA primary metagenome ERZ1022729 (study PRJEB33162, sample SAMN09537598) | freshwater metagenome | isolation source: freshwater | place: Canada:Alberta | collected 2017-07 | study: EMG produced TPA metagenomics assembly of the...
GGGCTTCGTGTGGTGGATCAGCACGCTGAAGCCCGCCAGCATCTTCTGATATCGGGACCCGGGCGGAACGCCCGGGTCAGGACACGCAGCGGCCGGCTCAGCGGGCGCGGAATTGCTGGTGGCAGGCGCCGCAGGTGCCACCTGTCATCCGCAGCATGTCGCCCGTCACGTTGCCGGCCTCGGCCGCCGTCTTGAGCGTGGCCAGCGCGGTCAGCATGGCCTGCTGGCGGGTGCCGAAATCGGCGCGGTTGGTGTCGATCGCCGCCAGGGCGCGGGTCTGGCCGTCCTGCGTGCCCTGCGCCGTGGGCGGGGTCAGGCTGGCAGCCGGCACGCGGTTCGGCAGCGACTGGAAGAAGGGAAGCATCTGGTCGACGCGGGCGGCGATCTGCCGCTGGTCGCCGCGCGACTGGACGATGCCGGCGATCGCTTCCATCTGGGTCCCCACCTCGCGGAACCCGGCGCGGCGCTCGGCCACGACATTGCCCTGCGCCAGCGCGATGCCGGCCGATCCCACCCCCGCGGCGACCACCGCGGCCATCATCCATGCCCTCATCGCCACATCCTCAATGGTTGCATCGGGAGCCTCGCAGCGTTCCGGATGCGTTGCAACGATTGATGAGGAGACGCGTGGTGACCCTGGCTTGCCCCCCCGCGGGTGCTTCGCTATACGGCCTCCCTCGCGTCGCTGCCGTGCCGGAGTGTAGCTCAGCCTGGTAGAGCACTGTGTTCGGGACGCAGGGGCCGGAGGTTCGAATCCTCTCACTCCGACCAGCAATGCGCGGCGCGCGAACCCCGCCAGGATGAAGATCCTGGCGGGGTTTTTGCATCCAGAGGGCAACCGGCAAGGCCGAGGCGGTCAGCGCGTGACGCCCGCCCCCCAGAACATCAGCCGGCGGGCCGCCGGCGCCCAGGCGATGCCGGCGACCAGGAAATAGGCGAGTTGCAGGACCCAATGGAGGTCCAGCACGAAATCCGCCAGCACCACCACCAGCGCGACATAGGCGGCGAAGCCGACAAGACCGGTGAGCAGGGCGATGATCGGGCGCGTCATGGCGCCCGATGTGGCCCGCCTGCCGCAGCGCGCCAAGCCCCTGTCGTCGCGCCCGCCTTGCAGGCCCCACTCACCGGACGGTTGCGGGCTGCCCATTGCTCGGCGTAGCGTGGCCCGAGAGGAAGGCAAGTTGTCCCGAGGTTCGCGCAGGATGGTGCGCGGCCGGGGCGAAGCGTGCCCTTCCGGCCCCGAAGGAGCCACGCGACCGTCCCGATGACCGACCAGCCGAACAAGCCCGGCGATGGCGCGCCGCTCGCGCGCCTCGAGGCCGATCCGGGCATCGATATCAAGGCGCATATTCGCGGCATCCCGGATTTCCCGAAGCCGGGCATCCTGTTCTACGACATTTCGACCCTGCTCCGGCATGGGCCGGCCTGGCGCGCCGCCATGGCGCGCATGGCGGCCCAGATCGCGCCCTACAAGCCCGACATCCTGGCCGGGATCGAAAGCCGGGGCTTCCTCGTCGCCGCGCCGCTCGCGCTCGAGCTGGGCCTGGGCTTCGTGATGCTCCGCAAGCCGCGCAAGCTGCCGGGGCTCACCATCGGCCTGAACTACGCGCTGGAATACGGCACCGACCGCATCGAGATGCAGGCGGATGCCGTGCCGGCCGGCAAGCGTGTCGTCCTGCTCGATGACCTGCTGGCGACGGGGGGGACGATGTCGGCCGGCATCTCGCTGCTGCGGCAGGCCGGCGCGGTCGTGCCCTGCGCGGCCTGCCTGATCGAATTGAGCTTCCTCAAGGGCCGTGAACGCCTCGATGTCCCGTTCGAAGCGCTCGTCTCCTACGACGCGTGATGGCGCGGCCCCAGGGGCGGCCCCAGGCGCGGCGGCGGCGGAGGCGGCGCGCCACGCCGCCGCCGCGCTTGCCGCCGCCAACCGGTTCGCCGGGGCGCTCGCCGCCTCCGTCGCCGCCGCGCCCACGGGCGTGGTGATCAGCGATCCGAACCAGCCCGACTGCCCGATCGTCTTCGCCAACCCGGCCTTCCATCGCATCACCGGCTACCCGCCGGAGGAGGTGATCGGCCGCAACTGCCGCTTCCTCCAGGGGCCGGGCACCGACCCGGCCGCGGTGCGCGCCATCCGCCAGGCCATCGCCAAGGCCGCGCCGATCGACATCCGCCTGGTGAATTACCGCCGCGACGGCAAGCGCTTCGTCAACGAACTGCACATCTCGCCCGTCCATGACGCCACGGGGAAGCTGGTCTCCTTCCTCGGCATCCAGCATGACGTGACGGAGCGGGTGAAGGCTGAGGACGCGGCCCGCCGCGCCCGCCGCGCGGCCGAACGGGCGAACGCCGAGAAATCCGACTTCCTCGCCTTTGTCAGCCACGAGGTGCGGACCCCGTTGAACGGCGTGCTCGGCACGCTGTCGCTGCTGCTCGATACGCCGCTCGATTCGGAACAGCGCGCCTATGCCGAGACCGCCCGCCGGTCGGGCGAGACGCTGCTGTGGACGGTCAACGAGCTGCTCGACCTGTCGCGGATCGAGGCCGGGCAACTCGAGCTCGAGGATTTCGCCTTCGATCCCGGCCAGCCGGTGCGCGATGTGCTGGGCCTGCTCGCGGCCACCGCCGCCGACAAGGGGCTGCGGCTGAGCGCCAGCCTCGATGCCGCCCTTCCCGCCCGGATCATGGGCGATGCCAGGCGGCTTCGGCAGGTGCTGCTGAACCTTGTGGACAATGCGATCAAGTTCACCGCAGCCGGTTCCGTGGAGATCAGGGTCGCGCGCGACGCCGAGCGGATCGCGGTCGAGGTGCGCGACACCGGCGCGGGCATCCCCGCGCAGCTGCGCCGCCGCCTGTTCCGGCGCTTCCAGCAGGCCGATGCCGGCACCGCCCGCCGGCATGGCGGATCGGGCCTCGGGCTGATGATCTGCCGGCGGTTGGTCGGGCTGATGGGCGGCCAGATCGGTGTCGAAAGCGAGCCGGGCGCGGGCAGCGTGTTCCGCTTCGACCTGCCGCTCCGCGCGGCGGCGGAGGATGCGCCCGCCCTGCCAGAACTCGCGCGCGCCGAGGCGCCGGCGCGCCGGCTGGCCGGCGATGCCCCCTTCGCGCGCCTGTTGCTGGTCGAGGACAGCGAGGCGAGCCAATTGGTCGCCGCCGCCATCCTTCGGAAGGCGGGCTACGAGGTGGATCTGGCGCGCGACGGCGAGACGGCGGTGGAAGCCGCGGCCAGCGGATCCTACGACGCGGTGCTGATGGATGTCCGCATGCCCGGCCTCGATGGCTATGAGGCGACGCGGCGCATCCGGGCGCTTGGCGGGGCGGCGGGGCGGGTGCGGATCCTGGCGCTGACCGCCTCCGCCATGCCGGGCGATGTGCAGCGCAGCCTGTCGGCCGGCATGGACGCGCATCTGACCAAGCCGGTCGATCGTGCCGGGCTGCTCGGCGCGGTCGCGGCCCTGCTGGCCGCCGTGCCGGCGCGGCCCCGCGCCACGGCCCCGGTCGCCGAGCCCGGCCCGTCCCATGCGCTGCTGGTCCGCGAGACGCTGGAGGAACTGCGCGCCGCCGTCGGGCCCGGGCGCCTGCCAGACCTGCTCGGCGTCTTCGCCGCGGAGACGCTGGCGCGCGTGCGCCGCCTGGTGCAGGACCCGTCGCCGGCGCAGGTGGAGCAGGAAGCGCATGCGCTGCAATCCGCCGCCGGCACCTTCGGCGCGGCGGCCTTGCGCGAAGCCGGCACGGCGCTCGAACGCGCCGCCACGGCTGGCGATGCGGCCGGCATCGCGGCGGTGGTGGGTGACCTGCCGCGCCTTGTCGAGCGGACCCTGCATGCCCTGTCGCGCGCGGCGGCCGTGCCGGCTGGCGGCTCCGAGTAGCCCCCTGTGCCGCTGCCTGGACCCGTCGCCATCCGACCGCGCCACCTTTTCGCCCCATTGGGGCGCCTAGCTGCCCCCTTGCGACCGGGGAGGCCGATCGGATGACGGAATCGCGCGCCACCCGCAGGGCCATGATCGGCGCCGCGCTGGCGGCCGCCGCCCTTCCGGGGCGCCCGCTGCAAGCCGCCACCGGCGTGCCGGAAGCCGCCACCTTGCTGGTTCCCGGCCCCGAGGGCGGCCCGGCCGCCGAATTCGGCGCGCGGGCCGCGCAGGGCCTGGCCCGTGGCCTGGTGCAGGCGGCGGCGCTGCGGGTCAGCCTTCTGGGTGGCCCGGACGGGATCACCGCGGCCAACCGGTTCGCCGCGTCCTCCGCGCCGGATGGGCGGATGCTGCTGGTGCTGACGGGGCCGGCGGCGCAGGCGCTGCTCGTCGGCGACAGCCGCGCCCGCTACGAGCCGCGCCACTGGCCCGCCATCGCCGGCAGTCTCGTGCCTGCCCTGGTCGCCGGCCGTGGTCCGCTCACCGGGGCGCAGCCGCTCCGTCTCGCTCTGCCCGGGCCCGGCGCGGCGGAAGCCGGCGCGCTGCTGGCCCTCGACCTGATCGGGCGCGTCGCGACCCCGGTCTTCCTGCCCGCCGGCCTCGGCCCCGATGCGGCGGTTGGCGCCGGCGTCGCGGATGCGGTGGTGCTGGCCGGGCCTGACGCGATGGCCCGCGCCGCGGCGCTCGGCCTGGTGCCGTGGTTCGGCTTCGATGGCGAGCGCCCTGGCCGTGATGCCGCCCTGGCCGAGGTCGCGAGCTTCGGGGAGCTGCTCGGCGACCGTTCGCAGCCGGAGCTGGTGGCGGCGTCGCGCGCGGCGGGCGCGGCCTTGCGCGTGCGTGGCCTGCTGGTGCTGCCGGCGCTCACCTCGGCCGATGCGGTCGCGCTCTGGCGCGGCGCGGCGCGCAACTGGGTGGAGGAAGCGCGGGAGCCCGAGGAGGCGGCGACCCGCCGCGTCGGGGCCGAGGAGGCCGCCGATATCCTCGCAACCTTGTGTCCGCCGGCGGAGGCATCGACCGCCTATCGAGACTGGCTGCGCCGCCGCCTGAACTGGCAGGCCGGCTGACCCTGTCGCCGGCCTTCCCGCCGCGCCCGTGCCGGCGTAGACCTTGCCGCCCCGGAACCGCCCGTTTCCGCCAGAGAGGATCGCGATGCGCTGGGTCTTCTTCGTACCGCTGCTTGTCCTGCTGGCCCTGTTCGGGCTGTCGAATACCCAGGATGTCGAGATCAGGCTGTGGCCCTTCGACCTGGTCTGGGTCGCGTCGCTCGGCATGGCCGTCCTGCTGGCGGCCGGGCTGGCCTTCCTGCTCGGCGCCACCATCGCCTGGGCTTCGGCCCTGCCCGCCCGTCGTCGCGCCGCGCGCATCGAACAGGCCGCGAAGCTGCTGGAAGCCGAACTCGCCGCACTCCGGGAGAAGGCGGCGCAGGCGCAGCGCGACGCCGATATGGGCCGCGTGCCCGACGCCGCGGTGGTGCCGCTGCGCGCCGCCGGGGGGCGTTGAAGGTGGCACGGCCTTGCGGACTTTGCGTCGCGCTCGATGCGCCTGACCTTGCCACGGCCGAGTCCTGGGCGCGGGCGGTTGCCCCGCAGGCGGGGCTTTTGAAGGTCGGGCTCGAGCTGTTCTCGGCCGAAGGCGGTCAGGCGGTGCGGCGCATCGCGCAGCACGGGAAGGTGTTCCTCGACCTCAAGCTGCACGATATCCCGAACACGGTGGCCGGGGCCGTGCGGTCCCTGGCGCCGCTGCGGCCGGCCTGGCTCACGATCCATGCCGCCGGCGGCGCCGCGATGATCGCCGCCGCGCGGGAGGCGGCGGAGACATCGGGCGGCGCCGACCGGATGAAGATCCTGGCGGTGACCGTGCTGACCAGCATCGATGCCGCCACGCTGTCGGATACGGGCGTGTCGGGCGGGCCGGTGCAGCAGGTGCTCCGCCTCGCGCGGCTCGCGGTCGCGGCCGGCGCGGATGGGCTCGTCTGTTCCCCGCGGGAGGTCGCGCCCTTGCGCGCGGCGCTCGGCGAGGGGCCGGCGCTTGTCGTGCCCGGCGTGCGTCCCGCCGGCAGCGCCGCCGATGACCAGGCGCGCACCGCAACGCCGGAGGAGATGGCGGCGGCCGGCGCCGATTTCGTCGTGGTCGGTCGCCCGATCACCAAGGCGGCCGATCCCGCCGCGGCGGCGGCGGCGATCGTGCGGGCCCTGGCTGGCCAACCCATCCGATGACCGCAGGGCGCAGCGGCGGCACGCCGCGAGCACCGGAGGTCTGAATCGGATGGGCCAGGTGATCACCAAGATCTGCGGCATCAACGATGCCGCCGCGATGCGGGCCGCTGCGGCGGCGGGTGCGGACCTGATCGGCTTCGTGTTCTTCCCGCCCTCACCGCGCGCCGTGACGCCCGCGCAGGCGGCGTCCATCGCGGGACCCGGGGCCGCGCCCGGACCGGCCAAGGTCGGCCTGTTCGTGGATCCCGAAGACGCGCTGATCGAGACCGTGCTCGCCGCCTTGCCGCTCGATGTGATCCAGCTGCATGGCGAGGAGACGCCGGCGCGCTGCGCCGCCATCCGCGCGAGGTTCGGCCTGCCGGTGATGAAGGCGTTCGGCATCGCCACCGCCGAGGATCTTTCGCAGTTGGCGGATTACGCGCCGGCGGTGGACCGCTTCCTGCTGGATGCGAAGGCGCCGCCCGGCGCGCCGCTGCCCGGCGGCAATGCGGCGCCCTTCGACTGGACGCTGATGGCGGGGCGCGCCATTCCGCGCCCCTGGCTGCTGGCGGGCGGGCTCACGCCAGGCAATGTCGCCGACGCGATCCGTGTCTCCGCCGCGCCGGGCGTCGATGTGTCCTCGGGCGTCGAGCGGGCGCGCGGCGTCAAGGATGCGGGGCTGATCGCCGCCTTCGTGAGTGCCGCGCGCGGCGCGTGATCACGCTGCCTTGGGCAGGATGCGCCAATTCGCCTCGGCCCATTCGAAATAGGTCGCGCGCGCCTTGAGCGCCATCGGCCCGGGCTGCATCGCGCGGCCATTGTAGTTCGTGCAGGGCAGGACCTTGGCGTAGTTGCCGGTCGAGAAGATCTCGTCCGCCGTCTCCAGCTCCTCCGGCGTCACGCGCCGTTCCTCCACCGGCACACCGGCTTGGCGCAGCAGCATCAGGACCCGCTGGCGGGTGATGCCGTTCAGGAAGGTGCCGTTGATCGCCGGCGTCACCACCACGCCGTCCTTGGCGAACATCAGATTCGCGCTGGCGAATTCCGCGACATTGCCGAGCGCGTCGCACATCACCGCATTCTCGAAGCCGCGTTCCGCCGCCCAGGCCCCGGCGCGCGCGCCGTTGGGGTAGAGGCAGGACGCCTTCGCATCCGTCGGCGCCATGTCGGGCGCGGGGCGACGATGCGGCACGAGGCAGGCGGAAAAGCCCTTCCAGGCCGGCAGCGGGCTGTCATAGACGGACAGGACGAAATCCGTGCTGTCCGGATCGGGCCGCGCCGAGCCGATGCCCTTGCGGACGAAGAACATCGGCCGGACGTAGAGCTCGGCTTCCGGACCCATGCGGCGGATACCCTCCCGGCACAGATCCTCGATCTGGGTCGCGGTGAGCTTCGGCTTCATCAGCATCGCTTCCGCGCTGCGGACGCAGCGCGCGGCGTGGAGGTCGAGGTCCGGTGCGACGCCGCGGATGGCGCGCCCGCCGTCGAAGATCACGCTGCCAAGCCAGAAGGCATGGTCCATCGGGCCCATCAGCTTGGGCTCCTCGGTCATCCACTGCCCGCCGTACCAGAACACGCCCGCCATCGTCCGCATCCTTGCTGGAACTGCTCCTTCAAAGCACGGTCCGGGGGGTGTTTGAAGGCGGGGGGTGGTTGAAGCGGCCCGACGCGGCCCTTAGGGTGCGGGCCATAGCCAATGGGGGGAAGCGCGATGACGATCCATTTCGTCGTCCATGACGAAGGCGACAGCGTGGGCGTGGTGGTGGTGGAAGGCCTGAAGGCGGGCAGCCGCATCAATGGCTGGATCATGGACCAGGACAAGATGATCGAGTTCGACGCGAAGTCGGACATCCCGATCGGCCACAAGCTGGCGATCAAGCCGATCAAGTCGGGCGACACCATCGTGAAGTACGGCGTGGACATCGGCCGCGCGGTCGCGACGATCGGTGCGGGCGAACACCTGCATGTCCACAACGTCAAGACGAAGCGCTGGTAAGGGAATTCCGCCAATGGGCATCAATCTGAAAGGCGCTTCCTTCGAGGGCTGGCGCCGCGAGAACGGCCGCATGGGCGTGCGCAACCACGTCATCATCCTGCCGGTGGACGACCTGTCCAACGCCGCCGCCGAAGCCGTCGCCAACAACATCAAGGGCGCGATGGCGATCCCGCACGCCTATGGGCGGCTGCAATTCGGCGCCGATCTCGACCTGCACTTCCGGACGCTGATCGGCACGGGCTGCAACCCGAATGTCGCCGGCGTCGTCGTGATCGGGATCGAGCCCGGCTGGACCGGCAAGATCGTCGAAGGCATCGCCAAGTCCGGCACCCCGGTCGAAGGCTTCGCCATCGAACAGAATGGCGACATCAACACCATCGCCAATGCCTCTCGCGCCGCCTATCGGCTGGTCAAGCACGCCTCGCGCCTGAAGAAGACGAAGGCCGACCTGACGGAGTTGTGGGTCAGCACGAAGTGCGGTGAATCCGACACGACGAGCGGCCTGGCGTCCTGCCCGACCGTCGGCAACGCCTTCGACAAGCTGTGGGAGAACGGCAACACGCTGGTCTTCGGCGAGACGAGCGAGATCACCGGCGGCGAGCACCTGGTGGCCGCGCGCTGCCGCACGCCCGAGGTGGCCTCCCAGTTCATGGCGATGTTCAACCGCTACCAGCGGATGATCGAGGCGAACAAGACCAACGACCTGTCCGAAAGCCAGCCGACCAAGGGCAACATCGAGGGCGGCCTGACCACGATCGAGGAAAAGGCGCTCGGCAACATCACCAAGATCGGCAAGAAATGTCTTGTCGATGGCGTGCTGGACAAGGCCGAGGAACCGACGGGCCCTGGCCTGTGGTTCATGGACAGCTCCTCGGCGGCGGCGGAGATGGTCACGCTCTGCGCGGCCTCGGGCTACGCCGTGCACTTCTTCCCGACGGGGCAGGGCAATGTGATCGGCAACCCGATCCTGCCGGTGATCAAGCTGACCGCGAACCCGCGCACCCAGCGCACCATGAGCGAGCATATCGACGTGGACGTCACCGGCCTGCTGCAGAAGCGGATCAACATGGACGAGGCCGGAGAGGCGCTGCTGGACTGCATGCTGCGCACCGCGGATGGCGAGCTGACGGCGGCCGAACTGCTCGGCCACCGCGAATTCTCCCTCACGCGCCTGTACGAAAGCGCCTGAGGCGCCGGGCGCCGGGCCTTCCCCGGCGCCCGTTTTTGCTTGTCGCGGCGGCGCGGCCCGCGTCAATCCGGACATAACGACATGTCCCGGAAGGGCGCATGATCCGCCCCGACACTTGATCCGTGGCGGCACACGTGGTGACGCGGGGCGGATGACCGGAGACATCCCATGCCCCGCCTGACCCTGGCCGATGCCGAGACGCTGGCCTGTGCCGCCCTGGCGCATGCCGGCGCCAATCCCCGCATGGCGGCGCTGACAGCCGCCGCGCTGGTGGCGGCGGAGGCGGAGGGGCAGTCCGGCCACGGCCTGTCGCGGGTGCCGCAATACGCCGCCTTCCTGCGGAATGGCCGCGCCGATGGCCGCGCCGAGCCCGTGATCCGCGCGGAACGTGGCGGGGCGGTGCTGGTCGATGCTGGCCATGGCCTCGCTTATCCCGCTGTCGCGCGCGCGGTGGAGGAAGCGGCGACCCGCGCCGCGGCGCATGGCATCGCCTTCGCCGGCATCACCAACAGCCATCATTCGGGCGCGATGGGCCTGCCCGTCGCGGCCCTCGCGCGGCGCGGCCTTGTCGCGCTGGCCTTCACCAATTCCCCGGCCGCCATGCCGGTGCCGGGCGGCCGGCGCGCCCTGCTCGGCACCAACCCGGTCGCGGCGGCCTTCCCCCGCCGTGGCGCGGATCCGCTCGTGATCGACATGGCGCTGAGCGAGGTGGCGCGCGGCAGGATCATGGTCGCCGCCCGCGAAGGCCAACCGATCCCCGAAGGCTGGGCGCTGGATGCGGCGGGCAACCCGACGACGGATGCGAAGGCCGCGCTGTCGGGCGCGATGCTGGCCATGGGCGGCACGAAGGGTGCGCTGCTGGCGGTGATCGTGGAGCTTCTTTGCTGCGCGCTGACCGGTGCCGCCTTCGGCTTCGAGGCTGACAGCTTCTTCGCCGAAGACGGCAATCGCCCGCGGCTCGGCCAGGCGATCATCGCCATCGACCCCGGCGCCCTCGCGGGGCGCGATGCCTTCCTGGACCGCGTCGAGGCGCTGGTCGAGGCGATGCTGGCCGATGAGGGGGTGCGCCTGCCGGGCAGTCGTCGCGGCGGTCTCGCGGCCAGGGCCGCTGCGGATGGCATCGAGGCGCCGGTCGCACTGTTCCGTCTTCTGCCGGAGGACCATCCAAGCTATATGCGTAACGATGCCTAGGTGCCTGCACCACCACTGGAAAACCCTGACGGGGGCGTTCCGTCGATGAGCCAGCCCTACACGCCGGGCGAACAGGTGCCGGGTTTCCACGCCCGCAGCGCCGTCAATCCGCGCTTCGCCTTCGACACGCTCGGCGGGCGTTGGGTCATGGTATTGGTGCCGGGTTCTCTCGCCGAAGCGGGAAAGGCCGCGGCGGTGGCGGGCATGATCGAGTCCTGGCCGCAACACCTGACTGTCGCGCAGGCGATGCAGCTGGTGATCGGCACCGACCCCGAGGATGAACGTGCCGGCCGCCTTGTCGATGGCCCGGTGCGGCGCGTGCTGTGGGATGATGACGGCGCGGCGCGGCAGGCGCTGCGCGCCACGGCGCCGGATGGCTCGCTGCGCGAGGGCTGGATGCTGCTCGACCCGACGTTGCGCGTCTTCGCCACCTGGCCGCTCGCGGCCGGGGCGGAGGCGATGGCGACCTTGGCCGCGCTGCCGGAACCCGGGGCGCATGCCGGGGTTGCGATGCATGCGCCCGTCCTGATCGTCCCCCGCGTCTTCGAGCCGGCATTCTGCCGCCGGCTGATCGCGCTGTACGAGGCGCAGGGGGGTGGCGAAAGCGGCTTCATGCGCGATGTCGAAGGCAAGACCGTCGGCATTCTCGATGGCCGTCACAAGCGCCGCAAGGACGCGGTGATCGAGGATGAGGCCTTGCAGGCGCAGCTGCGCGCCCGCATCTCCGCGCGCCTGTTGCCGCAGATCCACAGGGCCTTCCAGTTCAACCCGACGCGCATCGAGCGCTACATCGTCGCCTGCTACGACGAAGCCGACCGGGGCTTCTTCGCGCCGCATCGCGACAACACCACCCGCGGCACCGCCCATCGGCGCTTCGCGGTGACGATCAACCTCAATACGGGTGAGTATGAGGGGGGCGAGCTCTGCTTCCCCGAATACGGCCCGCAGACCTATGTCGCGCCCGCCGGCGGTGCCGTGGTGTTTTCCTGCAGCCTCCTGCATGAGGCCCGGCCGGTCACGAAAGGCGTGCGCTACGCCAGCCTACCCTTCCTCTATGACGAGGACGCCGCGAAGGTGCGGGCTGAGAATCTTCGCTTCCTCGACGGCCGCGACGGCGCCTCCGGGGCGCGTGCAACG
>ERZ1022729.117-NODE-117-length-11586-cov-5.772526_pt1 | contig 11586 bp, 10 predicted proteins | sample MGYA00520880_ERZ1022729 | MGnify/ENA primary metagenome ERZ1022729 (study PRJEB33162, sample SAMN09537598) | freshwater metagenome | isolation source: freshwater | place: Canada:Alberta | collected 2017-07 | study: EMG produced TPA metagenomics assembly of the...
AGATTCGCCTTAGTCTCGTGGGCTCGGAGATGTGTATAAGAGACAGCGCGAGGGCTGTGCATTGGCCACGCCGGCCCCGAAGCTGCCGTTGGCGGGCCCATTGCCGCACTGCGCGACGGCGACATCATCGCCATTGATGCCAGGCCGGAGGCGCGCACGATTGTCGTGGAGCTGAGCGACGAAGCGCTCGCCATGCGACTGGCGGCGGTGACACCGCAGCCGCAGCCCGTGCGTGGCGGGCTACTGGAGAAGTACCGCGCCGTGGTCGGGCCGGCGCACCGCGGTGCGGTTACGCACTCGGGGCCGGGTGCGCGGTGAGCGGGTAAGGGGACAGCCGCCGCCTCACCGCTCCCGCGGCGCCGCGGGCATGACGGGGAGGCACATCACGTACGCGTGATAGCGCGTCTCCCCCGGCGCGAGCGCGCGCGCCAGATCCACGCGATCCTCGGCGTCGGTCATGAGCATCGCGTCGCCGTACACGTTGAACAGACAATCGGCCTTGCCCATGCGGAAACGCAGCGACGCTTCGCTGGGGGCATCGTACGGGTCGGGGGTGCGCACCCAGCCCACCGCCCGTACGCGCTCGTAGAAGGCCACGGCTTCCGGCTGCACACCGCGCACCGTGCCCCCGGCCGCCGTGATGCGACAGCCGGTGAGCCGTTGTTTCGTACGCCAGTCGTCGAGCGTGTCCGGCTCCACCACCACGGCCATGTGGCGATCGGTCGTGAGGAACGCGGCGGCGTCAACGCACAGCGGCTGCGCGGCCGCCGCCGGACGCACCGGCGGTTGGTCGATCATGGCCGACCACCATGTGGCGGCCCCGAACAGGAACGGAAGTGTATGCATGACGCACGGAGAATGCGGAGTACGGTTGGCGTTCGCCAGTCATGTCGCGTGCTGCGTACCGCTTCCCGTTCAGGGTGTACGCAGCACGGCGAACCACGTGGACGGCGCCGGCGACGGCGCCCCGCGCCACTGCAGTTCAGCGCGGTACAGCCCCGGCGCAAGCACTCGCCCGGCACCGGTGCGCAGGTCCCACGTTACCGTACCGCCGCCGTTGGTGGGTACGGCCAGTTGCAGTGCGCCATCGGGGGTCGAGACCAATACGTACCCCTGCGGCGGCGTGTTGGTGAAGTGCACGCGATCAGGCGCCGCTACCTGCACGCCGAACGCCGCGGCGGCAGGCGCCGTCTGCACGGCAGCCACCGGCGAGGGAAGCGCCGCTGCGCGGCGCACCTTCTTGTCGCTGCCCTCAACAGCCACGAGCGCGGCGAGGGCCGTGCCGTAGGCCGGCTCCTGTCGTACGGCCTCCAGCAGCGCCTCCGCCGCCGGCGCCGTCTGCCGCTGGGCGAGCAGCACGAGGCCCAGGTTGAAGGAGGCGGCGGCGAGACTGGGCTGCTCGGCCAGGGCGGCGCGGTACTCGCGTGCGGCCCCGGCGAGATCGCCGTTGCGATGCAGCGCGTCGGCGTACTCCGCACGGATCCACGCGAGCGCCGGCTGCTGCGCCAGCGCCTGCACATACAGGTCGCGCGCCTCGTCATCATCACCGAGTTGCAGTCTGGCACGAGCGAGCGCGCGCAGCAGCTCCGGACGCTCGTCGCCCAGCGCGCGAGCGCGCTCGAAGGCCGCCACGGCGTCGGCCGCACGCCCGCGGGACTCGTGCGCCACCCCCAGCAGGAAGAACGCCTGCGGATGCGTGGTGTTGTCGGCCAGGAGCGGCTGCAGGGCGCTGGCCGCATCGTCGAACAGCTTGCCGTTGGCGGCGAGCGAGGCGAACACCACCGTACCCATGGCCCGGTACAAGGGCGCCTCGGCGCCGCTGCGATCACGCTCGAAGTAGGGATCGATGGGGCCTGCCGTGACGGACGTCGATGGCGTTGCGACCGCGGCGGCGCCGGGCACGCGAATCCAGTGATCGCTGAAGGTGCCATGCGGCACGGTGCGTTCCTTCACCACCGGCATGTGACACGACACACAATCACTTTGCGCAGCATGGGCGCGCTTCGAGGCGGCAACGGGAAAGCGCGACGCGAGCGACGCCGGGGTGTGGCAGGCCAGGCAGGGCTGGTTGCGCGTGGCCCGCGTGGGCGGCGGCGCGTGGGGATTGTGGCAACTGGCGCACTCGAGCGGTGCCTTGGAGGCAGCCGTGGCGCGGAAACAGGCACTCTGGCGCAGGCGGTCGGCGTGCGACACGAGGTCGATGTCCCCACCGTTCTTGTAGTACGCGTACTGCGCCGCCAGCTGCCGCGCCGGGGTGAAGTCGAACGTCTGGCGCCCCGGTCGCAGCACCGCCACCGAGGTGTGCACATGACACTGCTCACACACGTCGAGGCGCCGCTCCAGCGGGAGGCGCCGCGGATTCACGATGGTCGGGTCGAAGGCACGCTCTCCCGCAACCGACGCGCCCTGCGGGGCCTCACGCCGCGCCTGCACATGCGCCGCCCCGGGACCGTGGCACCGCTCACAACCAATTCCCGGGCGCAGCACCGGATACTTGCCTTCGAGGTGCGGGGCCGCCACCGGATAGCTGGAGTGACAGGCAATGCAGCGGTCGGGGAGGAGACGCGAAAAGCGCGCATTGTTGACCTCGTACCCGGGGCTGAAATCCCACCCGTGATCGGCATACCAGGTGAGGGGCAACTGAAACAGCCGCCCGTTCTCCGCGGTGAAGTAGGTGCGGGCGAGTCGACCGCTGCCCATGACGTAATCGATGCGGCGGCGCAGCTCGTGCGTCGGCCGTGCGGCGTCACCTGGACGGGTCTCCACCTGCCAGAGTGCGCCGGCGCTATCGACCACGCGGTACGCAAACCCCGTTGGCACGTTGCGCAGCGCCTCGGCCATGGCCTGTTCCACACGGGAGTCGGGGGACCATGCGTGGAAAGACCGCGCCATGCTGTGCTGGGCATACGATGCCGCCGCGGCGGCGTGACAGGAGGCACAGGAGGAGTCACCCACGTAGGCGGTGGGGCTCGCCACGTTGGCAAAGCGTGCCTCCACCGAGTCCGGAGGGGCGGCGGCCGACCCTGATGGTCCGCGCGACGATGCCGACTCGTTGCACCCCCCCACGAGCAACGCGGCTAGCACCGCCTGGACCGACCGCCTGGAGTATCCGGCCCCCACTGTCCATCCCGATTGCATCATGTGCCTACAGTAGCGCCCGGACCGTTGCCGCGACACGCACCAGCCGCAGGATGAGTACGGTTCAACGCGAGGGGGGCGGCAGCACGTTAGCTTTGCGCGGTCATCTCCATCCCGAGGCTCACATGGTTCGTCGCCTTTCGTTCGGTCTGTGCCTGGTGGCACTCACGGGCGCCTGCACGCTGCAGCGCAGCACCCCGTCCGCTCCCGCGTTCGCCCGCTCGTCGTCCACGCCGGGTAGCCTGGCCGCCCGGGGCGTGAGCAGCGACGAACACCTCGCTCACATGAATGCCGCCGATCAGGTGGCTCCCGCCCCGGCCGCCGCCGTCGGTCCGCAGGACCTGTCGCTGCCGCCCAGCAGCAACGGCGCGGCGGAACGCGTGAAGAACAGCCCGCGCCACGGTGAGTGGGTGAAGATCGCCTACGAGGCCGGCTCCACTGACTCGCTCATGGCGTGGGTGGTGTATCCGTTCAGCAAGTCCGCCAGCCAGAAGGCGCCCGTGGTGGTGGTGGTGCACGAGATCTTCGGGCTTTCCACCTGGGTACGCGGTGTAGCCGATCAGGTGGCCGCCGACGGCTTCATTGCCGTGGCACCGGATTTCCTCTCGCGGGTGCGCGGCGGCCCCAGCACGGTCGAGCTGTCGTCCGATACGGCGCGCCGACTCATCCAGGGGGTCAGCACGACCGAGCGCAACACCATCATCAAGGCGGCCGCCAACTACGCCATGATGCTCCCCAGCGCCCAGCCCCGCTACGCCGTCATCGGCTACTGCTGGGGCGGCACCACGACGTGGGCGCACGGCGTGAACGGCGGGCTCAAGGGCTTCGCCGGGGGCGTTGCCTTCTACGGCGCGCCGTACACCCGTGGCGGCTCGCCGGCCACCGCCACCACCGCCGCGGTTCCGGCGTCGGTGGATGCCGATTCGCTGGCGAAGCTGTCGCAGCCCATCATGCTGCTCAACGGCTCCAAGGACGCGCGCATTGCCGCGCTCATGCCGGCCATCGACTCCGTGATGAAGGCCCAGAAAAAGACGTACACCGGCGTGAACTACGAGGGCGCCGTGCACGGCTTCCTGCGGGCGCAGAACGATCCCCGCCCCGCCAATCGCGATGAGACCGAGGAGGCGGCCAACCTTGCCGCTACCCGCGACGCGTGGCCGCGCACCATCGCCTTCCTCCGCAAGCAGCTCGGCGTGAAGTAAGTCGCCACTACAGCTTGTGGGTGGACAGCAGGAGACTGGTTTCCGTGTTGGCCACCCCCTTCACCTTGCCGATGCGCCGCAGGACGTCGTCGAACTCCTGCAGCGTGTCGGTGGCGAGCTCCGCCACGATGTCCCACCGCCCGTTGGTGGTGTGCAGCGCCCGCACCTCAGGCAGGCCCCGCAACGTACGCAGCACCTGATCGGCGTCCCCCTCCGTGCGCACCATCGTGATCGCGCGAATGCGGTACGATGCCGCCTCGGGTGCGGTGCGCACCGTGAACCCCAGCAGCGTCCGCTCCTCGAGCAGACGATCGATGCGGTTCTGCACTGTCCCGCGTGAGACCTTGAGCAGCCGGGCGAGCGTCGCCACCGGCGTGCGCGCGTTCTCGCGCAGCAGGGCAATGAGGCGGGTATCGAGAGCGTCCATGACCGGGTGATCCACGCGCTGGGGGAAGGCGATGCGACACTTTGTCGCTTTCGGCCTATCAGAATGCTAGCTGTGCTGCATTACTTGCGCACTTTTCTGTCTTGTTGCTGGCACGGGTCGCCCGCATCGTGTGGGTATGCCAACCGTTGCTTCCCCCGCCGCCAGCGCGCGCGCCGTCGAGATCATCGGCGTCCCGCTCGATCTGGGCGCCAGCCGCCGCGGCGTCGACATGGGCCCCTCGGCCATGCGGATCTCCAGCCTCGTGCGTCAGCTCGAACGCCTGGGGTGCGCCGTGCGCGACACCGGCAATGTGCCGGTCCCCGACCGCGCCGCGCTGCCGGCCGTACCCGGCGCCTTTCTGCAGGCCATCACGGCCGTATGTGCCGATCTTGCGCGTCGCACCGCCGCCGCCGTGCACGCCGGCATCACCCCGCTGGTGCTGGGCGGCGACCATTCCCTGGCGGCGGGCTCGGTGGCCGGCACCGCCACCGCGTTGCACGAGCGCGGACAACGGCTCGGGCTCATCTGGCTCGATGCCCACGCCGATCTCAACACCCCCGACACCAGCCTCAGCGGCAACGTCCACGGCATGCCGGTGGCCCACCTGCTCGGACTCGGCGATGCCCGCCTCGCCTCCTTGAGTCACGCCACGCCCGCCGTACGCCCCGAACACCTCGTCTACGTGGGGCTGCGCGATCTCGACGACGCCGAGAAGGCGTGCATACGCCAGCTGGGCATCCGGGCCTTCACCATGCGTGACATCGACGAGCGTGGACTGCGCGCCGTCATGGACGACGCGGTCACGATTGCCACGACCGGCACCGGTGGCGTGCATCTCTCGTGCGACGCCGACTGGGTGGACCCGCAGGAAGCCCCCGGCGTTGGCACCCCGGTGCGCGGTGGCGCGACGCTGCGTGAAGCGCATCTCGCCATGGAGATCATCCACGATGCCGGCGCGCTCCTCGCCATGGATCTCGTGGAGATCAATCCCATTCTCGACGCCGGCAACGCCACGGCGGAGCTGGCGGCGGAACTCATCGCCAGCGCCTTCGGCCGCCACATCCTCTGACGGACTCTCCGCATGATCGATCGCGAGCACTCCCCGACCATTCCCGTCCCCTCGTCATCCGTCGCGGTGCGCGGCGCGCACGGCGCGCCGGTCTCCACGCGTGACGCCATTGCCCGCGAAGAAGCGTGGGGGGCGCACAACTACCACCCGCTCGATCTGGTCATTGCCGAAGCGCGTGGCGCCTGGGTGACCGACGTGGAAGGGCGCCGATATCTCGACTGCCTGAGCGCATACAGCGCGGTGAATCAGGGGCATTGTCACCCGCGCCTGCTGCAGACCCTGGTAGACCAGGCATCGCGCGTCACGCTCACCTCCCGCGCGTTTCGCAATGATCAGCTGGGCGGTTTCTGCGAAGAGCTCGCCCAGCTGTGCGGTATGGAGATGGTGCTCCCCATGAACACCGGCGCGGAAGCCGTGGAGACGGCCATCAAGGCAGCGCGGCGCTGGGGCTACCGCACGCGACAGATCCCCGACGGGCAGGCGCAGATCATTGCCTTCGAGAACAACTTTCACGGGCGCACGACCACGATCGTGGGCTTCTCGAGTGAGCCGGCTTACCGCGAACAGTTCGGGCCCTTCGCGCCGGGATTCGTACTGGTCCCCTTCGGCGACATCGAGGCCGTACGGCGCGCCATGACGGCCAACACCTGTGCGGTCCTCATCGAACCCATCCAGTGTGAAGCCGGGGTGCTCCTGCCGCCGGCCGGCTTCGTGCGGGCGCTGTCGGCCCTGTGTGCCGAGCGCGGCGTGCTGCTCATGGCCGACGAAATTCAGACGGGGCTCGGACGTACGGGCGCGCTGTTCGCCTGCGACCACGACGACGTCGTGCCGGACCTGTACATCCTGGGAAAGGCGCTCAGCGGCGGCTTCTACCCGGTGTCCGCCGTGGTGGCGCGGCGCGAAGTCCTGGGCGTCTTCGATCCGGGATCGCACGGTAGTACCTTCGGCGGCAACCCGTTGGGGTGTGCGGTGTCCCGGGAGGCGCTGCGCGTCCTGCGCGACGAACGATTGATCGAGCGCTCGGCCACGGAAGGCGCGTGGCTCTTGGAGCAGCTGCGGACGTTGCGCCATCCGGCCATTGCTGCGGTTCGCGGTCGAGGGCTCATGTGCGCCATCGAGCTCACGGTGGCGGCGCGCCCCTTCTGCGAGGCGCTGCAGAAACGCGGGGTACTCTGCAAGGAGACGCACGGCACCGTCATTCGCCTCTCCCCACCGCTTGTGGTGGAGCGCCGTGATCTCGAGTGGGCGGTGACCCAGTTGCGCGCGGTGTTCCACCATACCGTAGGCACGTAACATGAAAGGTTCGTCTCGTTCACAGTACATCAACTCCCACGGATGGCGCCTGCGGCGTAACAGGACCAAGGCCCTCTGCTGATCGGTCACGGACGCGTTAAGGCCACCCTGCGGCTGGTCGACAGTCGTGGAGACACCACTGCCGTGATCATCGTCGGCACGTCACTGCGACGGAGCAACGCTGTAGTTTGTCAACTGACCACCGTGAGTCAGGACTGGTTGCCGGGGATGGAGCGCATCGGCACACGCCGTGCCGAATGGCTCACGTAACGTGTGCTCCAGCACGCCTTCGCAGGAGCCGCCGCGGCCGATCGTGAGGCCATCGAGTCGCAACTCGCGACACAGCGCGAACGCCTTGCGAAGGCAGTCAAGGCGTACGAGGAAACCATCCTTCTCGACAACGACCGCCAGCTGTTCGCCTCGGCCACGGCGCAGACGGAGCAGTCTCTCGCCGCATGGCCGGCGGTCGATACGCTGGTGCGCACCGGACGTATCGTGGATGCGCATCATGTGCTCTCCAATGATCCGACAAGCCCTGGAGCACACTGACCGCCACGCTCGATTCGCTCGTCAACTTCTGCCTGCCCGGCCTCCGGGGCGTGCGAGGAGATCAGCGCGTCGGTGAACCGGGCCGTGGGGACCCTGCAGGAGAGCATGCAGCAGGTGGCGCAGACGGCCACGCAGGTGCACGGGGCCTCCGTGCAGATTGCCGATGCCTCGCAGATGCTGGCGGCCGATTCCGGGTCGCTGGCGGCGGGGATCGAGAAGATGGCGTCGAGCACGACCGAGTTTGCGAGCATGGCTGACAGCGCCGCGGCAGATTCCCGGCAGGCGCTCACGCTGCTGGGCAGTGCGCGGGACGCCGGCGGCGAGGCGCGTGAACACATGGCCCAGCTCACGGCCGCCATGAACGACCTTCGGTCGGTGAGCGGCGATACGGCCAAGATCGTGAAGACGATCGCCTTGATCGAGCGCTCGGTCGGCCATGCCGAACGGGGCGTCACGCTCAATACGCGCGCTACGCAGAGCTTCACGCACATCGAATCGCAGGTCGCGCGGGTCGCGATGGTCGTGGAGGAGATCGCTACCGCGTCTGCCGAGCAGGCGCAGGGCGTGGCGCAGATCAACGGCGCCATCGATCACTTGAACAGCGCCACCCAGCGTTCTGCCGCGAGTGCCGAGGAATCGGCCAGCACGGCGGAAGAGCCGTCGGGCCAGGCGAGTTCGCTGTCGACGCTCGTGTCGCGTTTCCAGCTGGGCGGCGTTGCCCCTGCGGCGCATCGCGGGCGAGCCGAGGCGGCGGTGGTCGCTCGTCCCGGTCGTTACTCAGCGCCCATTCGTGCAGCGCGCCCGGCCGTGGCGCTGATCCCGTTCAACGACGCGGATGACCAGGCGGACACGGCGACGCCGGCCGTTTTCTCAGATACGGGCACGAGCGCTTGGAACAATGTAGGGGCACAAGACAACGGGGACGCTGCCAGGCAGCGCCCCCGTTGCTGTTGCGTCACCCGCCCACGTTCGGGTTGCCGTTGATTTCGTTGATCGGCAGTGGCCAGCAGGTGATGGATTCGTTGTACACCTGCCCCGAGGTGGTACCGGGATACGGCCCCTTGGGGAAAAGGTCCACGTTGTAGAACTGCCGGTAGCGCCGCAGGTCGCCCAGGCGATGTCCGTCGAGGTAGAAGTCGCGGCTGCGCTGGTCACGCAGCTCGGCCATGAGCTCGTCGCCCGTGAAGGTCACCGGCGCCTGCAGCCCCGCCGCACGCCGTTCATTCACGAACGCCAGGGTGGCCTGCGTAGGACCGGCCGCTTCGGCCACGATGTACCGCGCCTCGAGGCCACTGGCGAGGCGCACCGACATGATGGGCGCGAAGTCGGCCCCTGCCACGGTGTTGCTGAAGGTGCTGTACGACGACGGAGCCAGCGGCGTGTTGGCGCGCGCCGCCGGCGCCGCCGCGCGCGGTACACGCGGATCCCCCGCCATGGCGAGGAAGGGCGTGTTCAGCATGAACGCGTTGCTCCCCAGCGTGAGCCGCTCGAAGACGCGGTTGCGCTGGCCCGTGGTGTTGTCGCTGTAGTAGGCGCGGAAATCGAAGGTGGCCGGCACCGCCGAGGCGAAAGTACTGGCCTGCGCCCGGTCGTTGCGGTTGAGCGCCGCCCGCGCCGCCCCCACCCGCGCGAAGTTGAGCACGGAGTCCGTGGCCAGCAGCGCGTTGCTGTTCACCGGGGTCTGTGCCGACAGGAAGGTGCGTGACGCCTGCGCAATGGTGATCGCCTCCTGAAAGCGCGTGATGGCATCGGCGAACATCTCGGGTGACGTCTTCGGCCGGCCCACGTTGATGGGTGTGGTGCACATCGTTTCGCCAAGCGCGATGTAGCTGTACCCCTCGTAGGCCAGCGCACGCGCCACGCGCAGGTCACGGGTGGCCGTGTCCCCCAGCAACGACTTGAGACGACGCGCCCCATCTTCACCCAGAAAGCGGGCCCGCTGCATGGGGGCGTAGATGAAGGCGTTGATGTACGTCATGTCGCTGAACAGCTCACGCCGGTCGATCTGCCCTTCTTCCACGAACACGGCACGGTTGAACAGCTCGTCGGTGAACTGCGCATTCCAGTACGTCATGTCGGTCCACGCCTGCTGGAACCCGAAGATCGGGCCGTTGGCGATGAGCCCCACATACGCCGGATTGCTCACATCCTGCACTTCAACCGCCCCGGGATTCTCCGCCTGCAGAAAGTCGTTGCAGGCCGTAGCGGTACCAATGGCCAGCACGCCCAGCGCCAGGGACGCCAGGCGACGGCGACGGGATCGAATCGGTGTCGTCATGTCGTCGGCTCTCAAAACGTGAGGTTCATGGCGGCCGTCCAGCGCCGCATCATGGGCATGGCATAGGCGTCGACGCGCACGAAATTGCGTCCGCCGTACGAATTCACTTCGGGGTCCACGCCGGAGTAGTCGCTCCAGATGGCGAGGTTGCGTCCCGAGATGGTGAAGGAGGCCGTGGACGCCTTGGTGGCGCGCAGCAAGCGTTGCGGCAGATCCATCGAGATCGAGAGCTCACGCAGCTTGATGAAGTCGGCTGGTTCGATCCATTCGGGGGACACGCTGGTGCTGCGATACACCGCCAGCTCCTTGAAGAGCACCGTGTCCGCCGCCGTCTGCGGGAAGCGGGCCCGGGGATCGTTCACGCGGGCGCAGTTGTCGTTGGCTGCCTGGCAGCGATTGCGCTCCTGCAGATTGAAGATGTAGTGCCCGCGCTTGGCATCGAGCAGTGCGTACACGCGGAAGTACTTGAACACGGTGAAGGTGTTCGCCCAGTTCCATTCCAGCGTGGGCGTGGAGGGACCGATGTAGCGACGGGCCGTATCCCCCAACGGGAACTGCGCGGCACCGGTGGTCGTGAGCAGCGCCGAGCCATCGGGGGCGCGCAGCGGCGGCGTGACCCAGTACCCACCCAGCGGGAAGCCCACGCGATGCTGCTGCACCGACCCGTAGGCCTGCCCGCCCGGCGTTTCCACGATGCGCCCCGGAATGCCGAAGCTCAGCAGCTCGTTGGTGTTGGTCGCGATATTGAGGCGCGAGTCCCACGAGAGATTGCTGCGCTGGATCACCTTGCCGGTGAGTCCCAGTTCGATGCCGCTGTTGCGCACGGCACCCAGGTTGGTGAGCTGTGTGCTGATGAAGCCCGACGACGGTGGTACCGACACCGCCTGCAGCATGTCGGTGGTCTTCTTGTTGTAGTACGTGAAGTCGATGCCGATGCGTTCATCGAACATGGCAATGTCGGCACCCACTTCCAGCTCTTCGCCGCGCTCGGGCTTGAGGTCGGGGTTGCCGAACGCTGCCGTGCGGATGGCCGAGCCGGTGGCGGTCCCCAGTGTCACGCGATCCACCGTGTAGGTCTGCGGCGCCGAGAAGGCGCCGGGGGCGCGACCGGCCTGCCCCCAGGCGGAGCGGAACTTGAAGGTGTTCACCTTGAGGCTGCGCAGGCGCTCCTGCAGCGCCGGTTCGTCGCTCAGTACATATGAGACCGAGAACTTGGGATAGACGATGAGATCGAAGTTGGTGCCGAAGCTCGAGTGGTCGTCGGCGCGTACCGCGCCCGTGAGGAACAGGCGGTCGTTCCACCCCACCTGCTGCTGCACGAAGTAGCCCACCGAGTTGTTCTCGCTGAACGACTCGCCACCCACCGAGCGCTGCAGCAGGTTGACCAGCGTGACGTCGGGCGCACCGATACCGATGCCGGTGGCGCTCAGCACCGACGACTGGTCGGACACGATCTGGCTGCCGAAGGTGGTGGTGAGCGCGTAGCGCCCCACCGTCTTGTTCACGATGCCGGCGTAGTCGAGCGTGAGCAGGTCGCGGGTGGGGGTGCGGCGCAGGTTGGCGCCGGTGGCGGCATCGGGGTCCTGTCTCTTATACACATCTCCGAGCCCACGAGACTAAGGCGAATCTC
>ERZ1022729.118-NODE-118-length-11564-cov-13.872621_pt1 | contig 11564 bp, 9 predicted proteins | sample MGYA00520880_ERZ1022729 | MGnify/ENA primary metagenome ERZ1022729 (study PRJEB33162, sample SAMN09537598) | freshwater metagenome | isolation source: freshwater | place: Canada:Alberta | collected 2017-07 | study: EMG produced TPA metagenomics assembly of the...
GGCTCGGCGATGCCGATTTCAATGTCGTGCTGTACCCGGAAATCGCGGGCCAGGCGGCGTCCTGGCTGAAGCGGAGCTTCGGGCAGCCTTCCACCACCGTCATCCCGATCGGGGTCGGCGCCACGCGCCGCTTCATCGCGGAAGTCGCGGCGCTTGCCGGCCTGCCCGACGCACAGGCCGAGGCGGCGTCGCGGATGCCGTGGTACTCGAAATCCGTCGACAGCACCTATTTGACCGGCAAGCGGGTTTTCGTGTTCGGCGACGCGACGCATGCGATCGCGGCCGCGCATGTCGCGCAGCATGAGCTGGGCTTCGAGGTCGTGGGGCTTGGCTCCTACAGCCGCGAATTCGGGCGTGAGCTGCGCGAGGCGGCGAAGACCTATGGCGTCGAGCCGCTGATCACCGACGACTACCTGGATGTCGAACAGGCCATCGCCGCCCTGCAGCCGGAGCTGGTGCTCGGCACGCAGATGGAACGGCATATCGCCAAGAAGCTCGGCATTCCCTGCGCGGTCATCTCCGCGCCCGTGCATGTGCAGGATTTTCCCGCCCGGCATTCCCCGCAGATGGGGCCCGAGGGTGCGAATGTGCTGTTCGACACCTGGGTCCATCCGCTGATGATGGGCCTCGAGGAACATCTGCTCGCGATGTTCCGCGAGGATTTCGAGTTCAACGACGATGCGACGCCTTCGCACCTCGGCGCTTCCGCGCCGCAGCGCCCCGAGCCGGGCGGCAAGGCGGATCACGAGATGGGCAGCGGGGAGGCGCCCGCCGCGCCACCCTTGCCCGCGCCCGCAGTGGTGACTCCCCACGCCGCTGCGGGCGACCCTTCCCTGTGCTGGGGCGCGGAGGCTGAGCGCGAGCTGAAGAAGATTCCCTTCTTCGTGCGCGGCAAGGCGCGTCGCAACACCGAACGCTTCGCGACCGAACGCGGCATCGCGACCATCACCCTCGAAACCCTGTATGATGCGAAGGCGCATTATGCCCGCTGACGGCAGCATCCCCGTCGCGCGGAGCAGCCCCGTCCAGGGTTCGGGCGGCGGCATGCGGGTTGTTGTCGTCACGATGGACAGCCACCTGGCCAGCGCGATGGTGCATGCGCGCGGCGATCTGCGGCGCGAGATCCCGGGCCTCGATCTGAACGTCCATGCCGCCGACGAATGGGCGAGCGATGACGGGGCGCTGGCCGAATGCCTGGCCGACATCGCGCGGGCCGATATCGTCGTGGCGTCCATGCTGTTCCTGGAGGACCATATCAAGGCGGTGCTGCCCGCGCTGGCCGCGCGGCGCGATCATTGCCAGGCGATGGTCTGCATGCTCTCGGCCGGGGAGGTGATGAAGCTCACCCGGATCGGCCGCTTCGACATGGGCGCCGAGGCCACCGGCATCATGGGGCTGCTGAAGAAGCTGCGCGGCGCGAAGAAGGAAGGCGGTTCCTCCGGCCAGAAGCAGATGAAGATGCTGCGCGAGCTGCCGAAGCTGCTGCGCTTCATCCCCGGCACGGCGCAGGATGTCCGGGCGTACTTCCTCGCGCTGCAATACTGGCTGGCCGGCAGCCGCGCGAACCTCGCCAACATGGTCCGCCTGCTGGTCAATCGCTACGCGGCCGGGCCGCACAAGGCGCTGGCCGGTACGCTGAAGGTGGCGCCGCCCGAGCATTACCCGGATGTCGGCCTGTACCATCCAAGACTGCCCGGCCGTGTCACCGAAAGGCTGGACCAGCTGCCGCAGGCGGGCCGGGCCGGGACGGTCGGACTGCTGATCATGCGGAGCTATGTGCTGGCCGGCAACGCCGCGCATTACGACGGCGTGATTGCCGCGCTGGAAGCGCGTGGGCTGCGGGTCGTGCCGGCCTTCGCCTCCGGCCTCGACAACCGGCCGGCGGTCGAGCGCTTCTTCATGAAGGATGGCGTGCCGGCGGTGGATGCGGTGGTCTCGCTCACCGGTTTCTCGCTGGTCGGCGGCCCCGCCTACAACGACGCCCATGCGGCGGAGGAGCTGCTGGCGAAGCTCGACGTGCCCTATGTCAGCGCGCATCCGCTGGAATTCCAGACGATGCGCCAATGGCAGGCCGATCCGCGCGGGCTGCTGCCGGTCGAGGCGACGATGATGGTCGCGATTCCGGAACTCGATGGCGGCATCTGGCCGATGACCTATGGCGGCCGCTGCGGCTGCGAGGTCCCTTGCGGGAATTGCGGAGATGCCGACGGCGCCGGCAGCGCGCGCGACATGCGCGCGCATCCCGAACGCGCGGGCCGGCTGGCGGAACGCGTGGCGCGGCTGGTCGCGCTGCGGCGGTCGGAACGGCGCGACCGCAAGGTCGCGATGGTGCTGTTCAGCTTCCCGCCCAATGCCGGCAATATCGGCACGGCCGCCTATCTCGGCGTCTTCCAATCCCTGCACAACACGCTGCGCGCCATGGAAGCCGCCGGCTATGGCGTGGAAGTGCCCGAGAGCGTGGACGCGCTGCGGGACCGCGTGCTGCAGGGCAATGCCGCGCAGTTCGGCTCCATCGCGAACATCGCCGCGCGCATCGGCGCCGACGACCATGTCCGCCGCGAGCCCTACCTTGCGGATATCGAGCGGCAATGGGGCCCGGCGCCCGGCCGCGCGCAATCGGATGGCGCGACCATCCATGTCCTCGGCGCGCAATTCGGCAATGTGTTCATCGGCATCCAGCCCGGCTTCGGCTGGGAAGGCGACCCGATGCGCCTGCTGTTCGAACGCGGCTTCGCGCCCACCCACGCCTTCAGCGCCTTCTATCGCTGGATCCGCGAGGATTTCGGCGCCCATGCCGTGCTGCATTTCGGCACCCATGGCGCGCTGGAATTCATGCCGGGCAAGCAGGCGGGGCTTTCGGCCGAATGCTGGCCCGACCGGCTGATCGGCGACCTGCCGAATTTCTATCTCTATGCCTCCAACAACCCGTCGGAAGGCATGCTGGCCAAGCGCCGCGCCGGCGCCGCGCTGATTTCCTACCTGACGCCGCCGGTCGCCAATGCCGGGCTCTATCGCGGCCTGCTCGACCTCAAGGCGTCGCTCGATCGCTGGCGCGGCCTCGACCCCGAATGCGATCCCGCCGTGCGGCAGTCGCTGGCGGAGCTGGTGCAGGCGCAGGCCTCGGCCGTGGATCTGGCGGCGGCGGAGCCGGCCTGGCCGGCGGAAGAATGGCAAGGCCGCGTGGTCCGGATGACGGAAGCGCTGCTCGAGCTGGAATACACGCTGATCCCCCACGGCCTGCATGTGATCGGTGAGGTCCTGAACCGCCAGCAGCGCGCGGAGACGCTGGACGCCGCGGGCGTGACCGACGCGGCCGAACGCGCGCGGCTCGAGGCGTTGCTGGCGACCGATCCCGAATTGCCCGCGATCCTCCACGCCCTCGATGGCGGCTATATCCGCCCCGCGCCTGGCGGCGACCTGCTGCGGACCACGGCGGTGCTGCCGACGGGGCGCAACCTGCACGGCTTCGACCCCTTCAAGATCCCCTCGGCCTTCGCCGTTCGGGACGGCGCGCGGCAGGCGGAACGCCTGCTGGCCCGGCATGCCGAGGACGGCAACGGCCTGCCGGAAACCGTCGCGATCGTGCTGTGGGGCACCGACAATCTGAAGACCGAAGGCGGGCCGATTGCCCAGGCGCTGTGGCTGATGGGCGCGGAGCCGCGCCATGACAGCTATGGCCGCGTCAGCGGCGCGAAGCTCGTGCCGCTCGCGACGCTGGGTCGGCCGCGGGTGGATGTGATGGTCACCCTGTCCGGCATCTTCCGCGACCTGCTGCCGCTGCAGACCAAGCTGCTGGCGGAAGCCGCGCTGCTCTGCGCCGAGGCGGAGGAACCGCCGGAGATGAACTTCGTCCGCAAGCATGCGCTCGCCTACCAGGCGCAGCATGGCGGCGACATCGCGCAGGCCGCGCTGCGCGTCTTCGGCAATGCCGAGGGCACCTACGGCGCCAATGTGAACGCGATGCTCGATGCCGGCGTCTGGACGGATGAGGACGAGCTGGCCGAGACCTATGTCCGCCGCAAGGGCTACGCCTATGGCGTGGATGGCAAGCCGGCGCGGCAGGACAAGGTGCTGACGCATCTGCTCGGCAGCGTCGATGTCACCTACCAGAACCTGGATAGCGTCGAGGTCGGGCTGACCTCCATCGACCAGTATTTCGACACGCTCGGGGGCATCAGCCGCGCCGTGCGCCGCGCGCGGGGTGGGGCGGAAGCGGCGGTCTATGTCGGCGACCAGACGCGCGGCGAAGGCACGGTCCGCACGGTGGCCGAGCAGGTCGCGCTGGAAACCCGCACCCGCGCGCTGAACCCGAAATGGTTCGAGGCGCTGCTCAGCCACGGCTATGAAGGCGTGCGGCAGATCGAGGCGCAGGTGACGAACACCGTCGGCTGGTCCGCCACCACCGGCCAGGTCGCGCCCTGGATCTACCAGCAGCTGGCGCAGACCTACATGCTCGACCCCGAGATGCGCGCGCGCCTGGCGAAGCTGAACCCGACCGCCTCCGTGCGGATCGCGAACCGCCTGATCGAGGCGCATGAGCGCAACTACTGGCAGCCGACCGAGGACACGATCGAGGCGCTGCGTCGCGCCGGCGAGGAACTCGAAGACCGGCTCGAAGGATTGAATGTGGAGATGGCCGCATGACCGTGATCATGAGACCCCCGCCGAATTCCAGCCTGTCCCGGCTGGGCGATGGCGATGGCAGCGTGCAGGTGCACGCCGATGCCGCCGCGAAGATCGATGGCGCGACCGTCTTCGCCATCTACGGCAAGGGCGGCATCGGCAAAAGCACGACCAGCTCGAACCTCTCGGTGGCCTTCAGCAAGCTCGGCAAGCGCGTGCTGCAGATCGGCTGCGATCCGAAGCACGACAGCACCTTCACGCTGACCGGCCGGATGATCCCGACGGTGATCGACGTGCTGGATGGCGTCGGCTTCCACGCCGAGGAGCTGCGGCCCGAGGATTTCGTGGTGGAAGGCTATAACGGCGTGCTCTGCATCGAAGCCGGCGGCCCGCCCGCCGGCACCGGCTGCGGCGGCTATGTCGTCGGCCAGACGGTGAAGCTGCTGAAGGAGCACCACCTGCTCGAGGAGACGGATATCGTCATCTTCGACGTGCTCGGCGACGTCGTCTGCGGCGGCTTCGCGGCCCCGCTGCTGCATGCCGATCGCGGGCTGATCGTGGCGGCGAATGATTTCGACAGCATCTTCGCGATGAACCGGATCGTCGCGGCCATCAAGGCGAAATCGGCCAATTACGGCGTCCGCCTGGGCGGCGTGATCGCCAACCGGTCGCGCGAGGTGGACCAGATCGAGAAGTTCAACGCCGTCTCCGGCATGAAGACGCTGGCGCATTTCCCGGATCTCGATGTGATCCGCCGGTCGCGGCTGGCGAAGAAAAGCCTGTTCCAGATGGACGACAGCAACCCGGACGTGAAGGCCGCGCAGGACGAGTATCTGCGCCTGGCGGCCTCCCTGCTCGGCGGGATCCAGCCGCTGGAGGCACGGCCGCTGAAGGATCGCGAGATCTTCGACCTGCTGGGGTTCGACTGATGCCCACGGCCACCTACCAGACCCGCCGCGGCGAATTGCTGGACTATTTCGACCGCACGGCGCTGCGCGCCTGGGAAAGGCTGACCTCCGACGCGCCGGTCTCCGGCATCCGCGCGACCGTGCGGGCGGGGCGGGATGCGATGCGCGCCACGCTGCTGTCCTGGCTGCCGGCCGACATGACCGGGCTGCGCCTGCTGGATGCGGGCTGCGGCACCGGCGCGCTGGCGATGGAAGCGGCGAAGCGCGGCGCGCAGGTCACCGCCATCGACATCGCGCCCGGCCTGATCGAACTCGCCCGGCAGCGCGCGGGCGAGGTCGAGGGACCGGGCAGCGTCGCCTTCATGGTCGGCGACATGTTCGACCCGGCGCTCGGCCGCTTCGACCATGTCGTCGCGATGGACAGCCTGATCCATTACCGGCCCGAGGATACGGTGCGGGTGCTGGCGGGGCTGGCCGCGCGGACCGATGCGTCGCTGGCCTTCACCTTCGCCCCCCGCACGGCCCTGCTGTCGGTCATGCATGCCGCAGGGCGGTTCTTCCCGCGCGGCGATCGCGCGCCGTCCATCGTGCCGGTGGCGGAGATGTCGCTGCGCGGCCTGATCGGGCGCGATCCCGGCCTGCAGGATTTCGCGGTCGGCGAGCATCGCCGGATCGCATCGGGTTTCTACACCTCTCACGCGATGGAGCTGCGCCGGCGATGAACCGGGTCGAGGCGAAGATGGCGCGCGTCTGGACGCGGGTGGGAAGCCACCTGCTGCCTTTCGCTGACGCCACCTCCGCCGACCTGCCCTGGTCGCGGCTGCTGCGGCTTTCGCTGTTCCAGATCTCCTGCGGGATGAGCGCGGTGCTGCTGATCGGCACGCTGAACCGCGTGATGATCGTGGAGCTTGGCGTGGCGGCCGGGCTGGTCGCGACGATGCTGGCCCTGCCGCTGGTCTTCGCGCCGCTGCGCGCGCTGATCGGGTTCAAATCCGACACCTATCGCTCGCTGCTCGGCTGGCGGCGGGTGCCCTATATCTGGCTCGGGACGATCGTGCAGTTCGGCGGGCTCGCGATGATGCCCTTCGCGCTGATCGTGCTGTCGGGCGACACCTGGGCGCCGCCCTGGGTCGCGCAGGCCTCTGCCGCCATCGCCTTCCTGATGGTGGGCGCGGGGATGCATGCGGTGCAGACCGTGGGCCTCGCGCTCGCGACCGATCTGGCGCCACGGGACTCGCAGCCTACGGTGGTTGCCGTGCTGTCGCTCATGCTGCTGTTCGGCATGGTACTGGCGGCGGTGGTCTTTGGCCTGGCGCTGGCGGATTTCAGCCAGCTTCGCCTGATCCAGGTGATCCAGGGCTGCGCGGCCATGACGCTGGTCCTGAACTTCATCGCCATGTGGAAGCAGGAAGCGCGCGACCCTTCGCGCACCGATGGCATGCAGGCGGGCGGGCGCAGCTTCCTCGACAGCGTGCGGATCCTGCGCTCCGTCGCCTCGTGGGACCGCAGGTTGCTCGCGGCCGGGCTCGGGACGGCCGGGTTTACGATGCAGGATGTGCTGCTGGAACCCTATGGCGGGCAGATCCTGGGGCTTGGGGTGGGCGCGACCACGGGCCTCAGCGCGCTGCTCGCGGGTGGCGGGGCGCTCGGCTTCATCGCCGGCGCGCGGCGCCTTTCGGCGGGGGCGGATGCGCATCGCCTGGCGGCCTATGGCGCGTTGACGGGGCTGATGGCCTTCGCGTTGGTGATCCTGTCCGGGCTGGTGGAATCGTCGCTCGTCTTCGCGCTGGGCGCGTTCTGCATCGGGCTTGGCGGCGGGTTGTTCACGCATGCCACGCTCACGGCCTGCATGCGCCTTGCGCCCCCGGAGCAGGTCGGTCTCGCGCTTGGCGTCTGGGGCGCGGTGCAGGCCACGGCCGCGGGGCTCGCCATCGCCACCGGCGGCATCGTCCGCGATGTCGTGAGCGCGCTGGCTGAAAAGGGCGCGCTGGGAGAGGCGATGTCGGGCCCGGCGACGGGCTACGTCGTGGTCTACGCCGCAGAGATCGCATTGTTGTTCGTCACCTTGGCCGTGGTCGGTCCGCTCGTGCGTGGCACGGGCAGCACCCAGATGCGGCCGCAACCCAGATCCGGTGTCGCCGGGTCCGCCCACGTCTGAGGGATCATACGGAGGTCCGCATGCAAGCCATTCCCCCCACCAGCGTCTTCACCGACCTTGCCGCCTTGTCGCTGTATCTGTTCTTCGCCTTCTTCCTGGCGCTCGTCCTGTGGTTGCACCGAGAGGGCAAGCGCGAAGGCTACCCGCTGATCTCGGACCGCGAGGGCCGGCCGCTTCGCGCGCCGATCGAGGGCTTCCCCGCCACGCCGGATGCGAAGAGCTTCATCCTGCCGCATGGCCATGGCGTGGCCCGCGCCCCCGGCGCGATGGAAGAACGCGACATGACGGGCATCCTGAAGGCCTATGATCCCTTCCCCGGCGCGTCGCAGGTCGCGCTCGGCGATCCGATGCAGGATGGCGTGGGCGCGGCGTCCTATGCGCTGCGCGCCGACACGCCGGACCTGGATTGGGACCATGGCGAGCCGAAGATGGTCCCGCTGCGGGCCGCGCCCGGCTGGACGATCCCCGAGGAAGATCCCGAAATCCGCGGCCGGCCGGTGATGGGGCTCGACGGCAAGGTGGCCGGCACGGTGGTCGATCTCTGGGTCGACAAGTCGGATGTCCTGCTGCGCTACATCGAGGTCGAGGTGGTGGATGGCGGCAAGCGCGTGCTGATCCCGCTCGGCGTCGTGCGCTGGAGCGGCGATGGGCCGGTGAAGTGCGACACCGCGACCTGCGCGCAGATCGCCGCCGCCCCCGTCACCGCGCACCCTGAGCGTGTGACGCTGCGCGAGGAAGACCGCATCAGCGGCTATTTCGGCGGCGGCGAGCTCTACGCGCAGCCCGGCGACAGCGAGCCCTTCGCATGACCGCCGCCCCGCGCGCCGAATTCTTCGAGCATGACAGCGAGCCGGTGCCGGGGCTTCCCGCCTCGCTGCCGGCCGGGGAGACCATCATCTGGCAGGGCGCGCCGCGTTTCAGCGGGCTGGCCCGCCGCGCGCTGCACCTGCGCTGGATGAGCGTCTACTTCCTGGTCCTGGCGCTGTGGCGGGGCACGGCGCTGTATGCCGAAGGCCTCGGCGCGGCCGCGATCGCGCAGGGGGCGGCGATGATCCTGGTCATCGGCGCGGTGCCGCTTGCGCTGCTCGCGCTCTATGGCTGGGCGTCGGCGCGCAGCACGCTCTACACCATCACCTCGCGGCGGGTCGTGATCCGCACGGGCGTTGCGCTGCCGATGACGGTGAACATTCCCTTCGCGCTGATCGGCAGCGCAGGCGTCGCGCCGCATGCCGATGGCACGGGCGACATCGCGCTGCAGATCATGGCGCCGCATCGCGTGTCCTGGGTGGCGCTGTGGCCGTACACGCGGTCCTGGCAGTTCTCCCGGCCGCAGCCGACGCTGCGGGCGGTCACGGACCCGCAGGCGGTCGCGCAGATGCTGGGCCGCGCGCTGTCCGCCGCCGCCGCGATGCCGGTGCGCGCCATGGCGACGGAGCCTGCCGGGCGCCCCGCCCGGCAGACCGGCACCGAGGCGATGGCCTGAGGGAGATGGCGATGTCCGGCGCCTTCATGCGGAACGGCTCACTGCCCCGGGGGATGGTGTTCGGCACCGCGCTGGTGCTGCTGGGCACCTTCTTCCTGACGACGCTGGGGCACCAGGCGCCCGTGAATCCCGCCGCTGTGGGCGCGGTGCCCACCGCGACTCGCGATATTCGCTTCACCGATCGCGCCGATGGTGCTGTGGTGGTGACCGATGCGCGCGACGGTCGCCAGATCGAGGTCGTGGAACCGGGGACGGAGGGCTTCGTGCGCGGTGCGATGCGCGGTCTCGTGCGGCAGCGTCGCCTGGCGGAGATCGGGCCGGACCTGCCGTTCCGGCTCAGCGCCTGGCCGAATGGAAGGATCACGCTGCAGGACACGGCGAACGGCAACACGATGGAGTTGCACGCCTTCGGGCGAAGCAATGTCGAAGCTTTCCTGCGTTTATTGGCAACAGAGGAGTAAGAGAGCCATGACGGACCACTGGGGAGTGGGCCGGGCGATCTTCGGCGGACATACCGTCGATGTGCCCTGTACAGTGGAAATCGAGCGGACGGCGGAGTTCTTCCACGCCAACGCCATCCCGGAAGGCATCCAGCTGCGTCCGGGCGACCGCGTGCTTGTGCATGGCGCGCCCGACCACATCGAATTCGGCGAGAAGATCACCTTCGAAACGCGCGCGACCGTCTATCGCGCCGGCCCGATCGAGCGCGTCTGGACCCAATGGGCCGCGCTGTTCGAGCTGACGGAGCTCTATCATTGCGGCTTCGAGCCCAAGGAGGCGGCATGAACGCCATGACGCCCGCCGGGCGCCCTTCCTCCTCCAGCGAGAGCACGAAGCTCGCGCTGACCGAGACCGTGCTGTCGCCGCGCTTCTACACCACCGATTTCGCGGCGATGGACGCGATCAGCGTCGAATCGGTGCGGGAACAGTGGGACGCGCTGATGGCGGAGTTCCATGCGGATCCGAATCGCGGCCACTTCATCCGCACGGCGGAATTCGACGCCTTCGACCTGAACACGCTGCCCGAGCCGCTGCAGAAGGAATTCCTGGAATTCCTGGTCAGCAGCGTGACGGCCGAATTCTCGGGCTGCGTGCTTTATGCCGAGATCAAGAAGCGCGTGACCAACCCGGACATGAAGGACCTGTTCGGCGTGATGGCGCGCGATGAATCGCGGCATGCGGGGTTCATCAACGACACGCTGAAGGACATGAATGTCGGCGTGGACCTCGGCTTCCTCACCAAGGCGAAGAAGTATCACTACTTCCAGCCGAAGTTCATCTTCTACGCGACCTACCTGTCCGAGAAGATCGGCTATGCGCGCTACATCACCATCTTCCGCCAGTTCGAGCGGCATCCGGAACTGCGGATCCACCCGATCTTCAAGTGGTTCGAGAAGTGGTGCAACGACGAGTTCCGCCATGGGGAGGCCTTCGCGCTGCTGATGCGGGCCAACCCGGACCTGCTGAAGGGCGTGAACCGGTACTGGGCCCGCTTCTTCCAGCTGGCGGTCTTCGCGACGATGTTCGTGCGCGACCATGACCGCCCGGAATTCCACAAGGCGCTGGGCATGGATGCCACCGACTACGACATGCGGGTCTTCCGCATCACGGAGGAGATCTGCCGCCAGGTCTTCCCCGACACGCTCGATGTCGACCACCCCGCCTTCCTGCGCGGCCTGCAGCGGCTGAACCGGATCGCGGGGGCGATGGGGCGGGCCAAGACCCAGGGCGGCGTGGTGGGCAAGCTGAAGCAGGCCGGCCTGTCCGCCGCCGCCGCTGCCGTCTTCGGCCGGCTCTACCTGCTGCGCCCGCGCCGGCACGCGCTGCCGGCCGATGTCCGCATGTCGCCGGCCTGGTAGGGGGGGCGTCGCCGCATGGCCGAGTACGGGCTTCCCGCCCTGTTCACGCTTCTGCTGTGGTGGTTCAGCACGGGGCTGATCATCTATCTGGACGGATTGCGGCGGGAAACCTTCCGTTGGACCATGCTGGGCGCCACCACGCTGCTGCTGGCGGGGCTGTTCGGCCTGCATGCCCTGGCCTGGAATACCAACCCGGCCGGGGCCTGGCTTGGTTTCGTCTGCGGCCTTCTCTGCTGGGCCTGGATCGAGATCGCCTTCCTCACCGGGCTGGTCACCGGCCCGCGCCGGACGGCGATCCCGGCCGGTCTGGCCGGCTGGCCGCGCCTCAGGGCCGCGCTCGCCGCGCTGCTCTGGCATGAATTGGCCATAATCGTCATGGCCGCGGCCATCATCGGCTTGACATGGGGCGCACCGAACCAGATTGGAACCTGGACTTTCCTGGCTTTCTGGGTGATGCGGCAAAGCGCGAAGATCAACGTCTTTCTGGGTGTGCGGAACCTTTCGGAAGCTTTCCTGCCGGACCACCTCCGCTA
>ERZ1022729.119-NODE-119-length-11402-cov-6.942187_pt1 | contig 11402 bp, 11 predicted proteins | sample MGYA00520880_ERZ1022729 | MGnify/ENA primary metagenome ERZ1022729 (study PRJEB33162, sample SAMN09537598) | freshwater metagenome | isolation source: freshwater | place: Canada:Alberta | collected 2017-07 | study: EMG produced TPA metagenomics assembly of the...
CTTGTTTGTAGAGAAATTAAGGGGTGATCACGTTTGTTGTAGGGAAGTTTGAAGTTTAAGACGCGATCGCTGTTTTAAATATGAAGATAAGAGGCGATCGCTGTTTAAATCGGATTTGAGAGGGGTGATCGCTATTTTATGAGAAGTTTAAGACGCGATCGCAGTTAATATTTATTGGCCTCGTCCTGGTTTACAATCAACAAAACCCAACGCCTCAGTATCCAGAAAAGAGGCGATCGCCATCTCCAAAACAGCCTCAATCGGATAATCAATTTCCACAGCCCTATCAATTAAAGCCAATCTAATGCGCTCAGGTAAACATTCTAAAATAACGGCGGCATCAGAGGGCGAAAGTCTCTCTAAAAGTAATGCTTGCATAACCTAATTATTCCATTGGTATTTGAACATTGTAAGGCGGTTCGGTAGCTCTTAGAATGATAGCTTCCAATTCCAATAATAGTGCAGGATTTTCCCAATGAGGAACAGCCTGGACTGCAATACGAACCTCATCATCAAGATATTTATCAAGCCAAGCCCATAAAAAAGCTTTATGACCACCATTAAAGCGACTACGCAAATTTTTTGTTTTTCCAATATAAAGCAAACCATCAGTTTTATGTCTGATTGCATAAATGCCAGGAAGAGCAGGAATATTGTTAAATTTACGATTTAAAGGTTGACATTGTTCAAAGGGCATAAAAGCAATAGTATCAAGAATTTTTTGAGCGTGTTCTTGGGTTGCAGCGTCATTCATTAACTTGATAATTTGAAATGGGAAGATAAAGAGCGATCGCATTTATGTCGAGAAATAGAGAGATTAAGAAGCGATCGCAACTATTGAATCCATACGGTTTTAGCATTCACAAATTCCAAAATTCCCATTTTGCCCAATTCCCGACCGTAACCAGATCGCTTAATGCCGCCAAAGGGAATACGGGGATCGGATTTGACCATGCTATTAATAAACACCGCCCCTGCCTCAATTTCGTTGATTAATTTTTCCTGTTCTTTGGGATCATTTGTCCAAGCACAGGCTCCCAATCCAAAGGGAATGTCATTCGCCAGGGCGATCGCTTCCTCCAGATTTTTAACCCGAAAACCGAGGGCAACGGGGCCAAAAAATTCTTCTCGATAGGTACTGGCCGTTGGGGGAATATCCGTCAAAAAGGTAGGAGGATAAAAGTAACCTGCTCCTTCCAAACGTTTACCGCCTAATTGCAATTTTGCCCCTGCTTTTAGGGTTTGTTCGACTTGTTTTTCGATATCACTTAAGATATCTGCTGTTGCCAATGGCCCGATATCGGTAGTTTCTTCAGTTGGATCACCGATTTTGAGAGATTGAAATTTTTCCGTTAATAACGCAAAAAAGCGATCGCTAACGGATTCCTGCACAATAAAGCGTTTAGACGCAATGCAAGATTGGCCATTATTTTGCATCCGAGCCGTAACTGCCACACTCGCGGCCATTTCTAAATCTGCACTTTCCATGACAATAAAGGGATCACTACCGCCCAATTCCAAAACCGTTTTTTTAATCTGTTTCCCTGCGGCACTGGCTAAACTCGAACCCGCCATTTCACTGCCTGTTAACGCGGCGGCCTTAATGCGATCGTCGGCCATGAGAGCAGACGCTTCAGATCCACTGATTAAAATAGTTTGAAAAACCCCTTCAGGAAAACCTGCATCTCGAAAAATTTCTTCTATTTTCAAGGCACACTGGGGAACATTGGAGGCGTGTTTTAAGATTCCTACATTCCCCGCCATCAGAGCAGGAGCGGCAAAGCGAAACACTTGCCAAAAGGGAAAATTCCAAGGCATAACCGCCAAAATTGCTCCTAGCGGTTGGTAACGAATAAAGCTTTTTTTCGCATCCGTCGTGACGATTTCATCTTGTAAAAAATTCTCGGCTTGTTGGGCATAAAATCGACAACCCAAGGTAGATTTATTGACTTCCGCGATCGCTTGTTTGATGGGTTTACCCATTTCGAGGGTCATCAATTGGGCGAATTCCTGTTGACGTTGCTCCAGAATATCGGCGGCGTTATTTAACCATTGACCCCGTTGACTGATGGGGAGATTACGGTAGTTTTCAAAGGCTTTTTGTGCCAAGGCTAATTTGGCATTAACGATTTCTGGGCTGTGGGCGGTAAACGTTTGAATGATCTCGCCTGTGGTGGGATTGATGGTTGCAATGGCCATAAAAATTCTCTCTCCCTAATCAAAAATAATCACTCTCGATGAAGTAGTTCCCCTCTTCCCAGTTTAGTCTCTTCTGTCGATGGGTTATCGCGAAAAAGAAGATAGCTGATGGAATTAGGGCTTCATTACCAAACGGACAAATTTTTTCTTGCCGACTTGTAATACCTTGTTATCGAGATCAGTCGCTTGTTCAAACGCTAAATTAACATCCGACAAGCGATCGCCGTCTAACCGTACCGAACCGCCTTGAATTTGACGACGACCCTCACCACTACTGGCACACAGACCACTGGCATTCAGTAAATAAAACAATTTAGCAGGAAAAGTTACCTGATCTAGGGAAAATTCAGGCACACTTTCTGCTGAAGCCGTATTACCCTGCATTACCAACTCTTGAGCCGTTTTTTGAACCGCGATCGCCGCCTCTTGACCATGAAACTGAGTCACAATTTCCAATGCCAAGAGTTTTTGGGCTTCCCTGGGATTTTCAGGGATTTCAGTGAGGGAATAATTCGTTAAAAGCTCAAAATAATCCTTAATTAGGGCATCGGGCGTTTTTTCTAACTTAGAATACATGGAGAGGGCATCTTCTCGCAATCCCACGTAATTATTCAAAGATTTAGACATTTTTTGACTGCCATCGGTTCCAATCAAAATGGGTAATAGCAAACCAAACTGTGGCTTTTTACCGAAATGACGCTGTAAATCTCGACCAACTGCCACATTGAATTTTTGATCTGTTCCGCCCAATTCCACATCTGCATCCACCATCACCGAATCATAGCCCTGCATCAAGGGATAGAGAAATTCGTGGAGAAAAATGGGATTTTCCTTAGTAAAACGCTCCGAAAAACCTTCCTTTGCCAACATCTGTCCAACGGTCATAGTCGCCAATAATTCCTGAATTTTTGCCAAATTTAACTGGCTCAACCAATCGCTGTTATAACAAATCTCCAATCGTCCAGGCGTATCAAAATCCAAAATCGGACGCAATTGCTCTAAATAATTTCTGGCATTTTCGCGGACTTGTTCGGCGGTTAATTGTTTACGAACTTCGGATTTTCCTGTAGGATCGCCAATCTGAGCAGTAAAATCTCCAATAATGACAACCGCCGTATGCCCTGCATCCTGAAAAGCCCGCAATTTACGAAAGGGAATGCTGTGACCTAGATGAATATCCGTTCCTGTGGGATCGATGCCTAATTTGATGCGGAGGGGGCGATCGCTTTGAGTGATGAGTTGGGTCAGGTTTTCTTGACTGTTTTGAGAGTCGGGTTGATGGGGAAAAATTTCGTGGGTTCCGCGATCGAGCCAGTTTAGGGAATTATTTACAACAGTCATTACATAATTGATAGTTAATAATTGATAATTAATAATTGTCCGTTGTCCATTGTCCATTGTCAATTATCATGGGTTTTAGGGAAATGAAATTGCTGATTTTAAGTAATGGTCATGGGGAAGACGCGATCGCCGCCCAAATCGCTGAAAAATTGCAATTAATCTCTAATCTATCCGAATTAGCGTTTTTACCCCTCGTCGGTGAAGGTCATGCCTACAGAGGCTTAAACATTCCCTTGATTGGTCGGGTCAAAAAAATGCCATCGGGGGGATTTGTTTATATGGATGGTCGGGAATTATGGCGAGATTTACAGGGAGGATTATTGCAATTAACTCTCGCTCAATTCCAATCAATTAGACAGTGGGGCCAAGAAGGTGGAAAAATTTTAGCAGTAGGAGATATTCTCCCTTTGATTTTTGCCTGGATAAGTGGGGCAGAATATGCGTTTGTGGGGACAGCGAAATCGGAATATTATTTACGGGATGAAAATAGCTGGTTAGCTTCGACTTCTTTTTTAGAACGCAGCTTAGGATCGGATTATTTTCCCTGGGAGCGTTGGTTGATGACTCGTCAAAAATGTAAAGCCGTTTTTCCCAGGGATACCTTAACAAGTCAAAATTTAAAGCAATTTTCCATTCCTACTTTTGATCTCGGTAATCCCATGATGGACGGTTTACAAGTTACAACCAAACCAGTCTTAACCCAACCAAAAACCCTAACAATTTTGCTGTTACCTGGGTCGCGATCGCCTGAAGCGGAACGCAATTGGCGGTTAATTTCACAGGCAATAAATGAAATTCTTCAACAATTTAGGGATCAAGAAATTTGTTTTTTAGCCGCGATCGCCCCTTCCCTTGCTTTAGACTCTTTTAAATCCTTACTTATAGAACAACAATGGCAAACGATTAGTTTAAATTCAGTCGATATTCCCATTCATGATCCCCAGGCGATCGGCTTTCAAAAAGGTAACGCCAAACTTTTTCTGAGTCAACACGCCTATGGAGATTGTTTACATTTTTCTGATATGGCGATCGCAATGGCTGGAACTGCAACGGAACAATTTGTTGGTCTCGGAAAACCTGTTTTTAGTTTACCTGGTACAGGCCCACAATTTACTTCTAACTTTGCTAAACGTCAAACTTACTTATTAGGTGAATCGGTCATTCTAGTTAATAATTTAGCGGAAATTGGTCATGAATTAAACTCTGTTTTAAACTCTCCCGAAACACGCCAGGCGATCGCCGAAAATGGCAAAAAACGCTTAGGACAACCAGGCGCGGCCGCTCGAATTGCGAATTGTTTACGGGATATTTGGGAATAATCTAGACAACTAGAAAATAACGTAGGGACATAATATATTATGTCCTTTTCTTAGCTAAGGCTTAGGAAAACGACGTTTTTGTAGAAATGCTGGAATATCTAAGGTCGGAGGATTAGGAGATTCTTCTTCCTCTACAACAGGCAAAACCAACGGTTCATTAACGGCGATCGCGGCTTTAACCGTTTTTTCCGCTTTTTTCTCTGGTAATGGGTCTCCACTAAAGCCTGTCGCAATAACCGTAATCCGAATTTCTCCCTGCATTTTCTCATCAATAACAGCACCAAAAATAATATTCGCATTGGGATCAACGACTTCATAAATCGCCTCCGCCGCAATATTAACTTCATGGAGAGTCAAATCTCGACCGCCTGTAATGTTAAAGACGACTCCTTTTGCACCTTCAATTGAAGACTCCAAGAGTGGTGAAGAAATGGCCCCCGTTGCCCCTTCTTTGGCCCGTGATTTACCCGATCCAATGCCAATCCCCATCAGCGCGGAACCCGCATCGGCCATGATTGCACGCACATCAGCAAAATCCACATTAACCAAGCCAGGAATGGTAATAATATCTGAAATGCCCTGAACCCCCTGACGCAAAATATCATCCGCTACCCGAAAGGCTTCTTGGAGCGGTGTATCGGCGGGAATAACCGTTAACAATTGATTATTAGGAATGACAATTAAGGTATCCACGCGGGTTTGTAATCCATTAATGCCTTCTTCTGCCTGGGCCGCTCGACGACGACCTTCAAAGGAAAAAGGACGAGTCACAATCCCCACCGTCAAACAGCCGATTTCCTTAGCAATTTCAGCCACAATGGGAGCCGCCCCCGTACCAGTGCCTCCGCCCATCCCCGCCGTAATAAAAACCAGATCAGTATTTTCTAGGGCGCGAGCAATTTCTTCCCGTGACTCCTCTGCGGCTTTTTGCCCGATCGCAGGATTACCGCCCGCCCCTAAACCGCGTGTTAATTTTTGACCAATTTGCAACCTCTGGGGAGCCGAGGATTGAACTAATGCTTGGGAGTCGGTATTAATCGCCCAAAATTCTATGCCACTGACACCGCCACTGATCATCCGGTTGACCGCATTACAGCCGCCGCCGCCTACCCCAATGACCTTAATCTTCGCGACGCTACTGGGAAGAATTTGATGTTTCTTGGGATCGGTTTTGGAATTCACAGTAGATTCTGGTTTAGGCGTAAAGGATGAAAGGGGTGTGGTATTGGGGAGTGTTTTGTCCGTGCTCTCCGAAGGTTGGTTGGCTTCGGCACTGTTAAGGGGGGGATGGCTTGAAGGAAGATCTTTGTTCAGAGTCATTGTAATTAGGCGAGATTAGAGCACGGTTGTCTTATAGGGTATCAGAAGAATATCAAAAAATATTATTACCGAATAAACTTATTTAAGGATATTGTCGTCGCTGGATTGGGACAATAGTTTGAGAGTTACTCTTCTCCATAAGATTATGTTATTCAATAATGTCAGCCTTAGACTAAAAAAAATACAGAATTTTGTCAACAGAAACGAGATATTCGATGATCGATTCAAATCCTATCATGGTTTTTTGATATTGCTCAATAATGATGGTTTCGGCTGAGCTTTGAGTTGAATGGACGGAGAAGCGACGTTACTGAGATCAAGATAGGCAATTCGACTAGCGGGAATACGAGAGGGTAGTTTTTTCATTCGCGCTAGGGTCTGGATTTGTTTAGTCAGTTGATTAATGTCTGCTCCCAGATGGACATTGCCAATTTCTGTTATCAAGATGATATTAGTCGAACTGCGTCCATCTATCATGCTGATTTTGACGGGGGAAGATTGGATTAGGGGATAAATTTTTTGCCAAAATTTCCTATGTTGAGGGGAATATCCGAGAAATTTGGGAGAATTTGGGATTTTTAGCCCAGGTTTAAGGGGTTCATAAAAGGATTGGGCAATAAAGTTGCCTTCTTTGTCTAAAAAACCTTTGCCTTCATTGGAAACCGCGATCGCGATCGGTTGCTTTTCTTGAACGGCAATATTTAACTGAGCGGGAAAGAGTTGACGAGTGATTTCAACTTTCGCCAAGGGCGGAATCGTTTCCATTTTTTCGCCGAGTTCTTGGGTGGAAAGTTGCCAGATCGATTGGGGATAACTCAGGGGCAGTAATCCATAGAGCTTACTAGACGGGATAAACTGATTACCACTGAGGGTAATTTGTGACTTATCCCGAATCGTCCACTCTGGCCGACTCATTAACCAAAACAATCCTCCAGCCATGCCCAGCAGAACAGAAATCCGCCAAAGGGATTGCCAAACTTTTAAGCGGCGTTGACTCTTCAGAGCTTGTCTTCTATTTTTGAGAGAATCAGACACAATTAAATCCGTCATCATGAGATCACAACAGTCACTATCCAGAAATGTTATAACTAGATTGAGAAATTATTTTAAAACAAAGTAGTTTTTTTTAATGAATTTTCACCCTCAACCACAACAAAAGTTATGATTAAACAAAAACGCGGGATTGTTCTGGGTTCAGCAGCCGTCCTTTTGGCAACGCTCGCAGTAACAGGAGTAGGATTGCGCCTCGCTCGTTCACAAGCATCCTTTCAAGATAACCCAAAAGAGGTCGTTGACGAAGTTTGGCAAATTGTCAACCGCACCTATGTAGATGGAACGTTTAATCAGGTTGATTGGCGGGCAGTCAGAAAAGATTATTTAGGACGAACCTATAAAAATCAGGAGGAAGGTTATAAGGCCGTCCGAGAAATGTTGAAAAAACTGGGTGATCCCTACACTCGCTTCATGAATCCAGAAGAATTTCAGGCGATGCAGATCGATACTTCTGGGGAACTAACGGGGGTTGGTATTCAGCTTGCGAAGGATGAAAAAACAAATCAGTTAGTGGTTATTGCCCCCATTGAAGATACCCCTGCTTTCAGGGCAGGAATTTTGTCTAAAGATGTGATTGTCAAGGTGGATGGCAAAACCACTAAGGGCATGGAAGTCGATGATGCTGTTAAGCTGATTCGGGGTAAACCCAATACAAAAGTTGTTCTGACCATCAAACGCGGCGATCGCAATATTGATTATCCCTTGGTAAGGGCAAGAATTGAAATTCACCCTGTCCGCGCCCAGGTCGAAAATACGCCCATTGGTAAGATAGGGTATATCCGACTCAATCAGTTTAGTTCCCATGCTAGTGACGAAATGAAAACCGCGATCGGTGACATGGAAAAACAAAAAGTCAAGGGCTACATTCTCGATTTGCGCTCTAATCCAGGGGGATTGCTCTACTCAAGCGTAGAAATTGCGCGACAGTGGCTAGATACTGGAAGAATTGTTTCTACCGTTGACCGTAGAGGCGAAGTGGAGCAACAGACTGCCAATAACAACGCCTTAACCGACAAATCTCTAGTGGTTTTGGTGGATGGTGGTTCAGCGAGTGCCAGTGAAATTCTGTCGGGAGCCTTACAGGATAATAAACGCGCCCTAATAGTCGGAACCAAGACCTTTGGTAAGGGTTTAGTGCAATCGGTTCGCGGCTTGGGAGATGGATCGGGTCTGGCGGTTACGATTCAGAAATACCTAACGCCTAAGGGGACGGATATTAACAAGCATGGCATTAAGCCTGATGTAGTGGTTGAATTGACGGATCAACAACGTAAGGATTTACAAAAGGAGCGGGACAAAATTGGCACTATGGCCGATCCTCAATTTGCAAAAGCTTTTGACATTCTCAAACAACAAATTGCTAAACAGGGCGGATCAGGCTCTCAGGCAACTAAATAATAATTAATAGCTTGTTAAATAAAAGTGATTGAGGAGAATAGAGGGGAACTGAAAAAATTTCAGCTTCCCTTTTTTTCGTCAATAATGAAAAATAATCAAAACAGGCAATCAAAATTAGGCTTAAAATAAAGTTAATCTGATAGATAAGGTTTATGCTAAAAGACGAATGCTTGTGGATGGTTTTAAGGAAAATCCTCCTATCATTGTTACTGAGCTTGTGATGACTCCATGAATAAAAAATCTTCTTTACCCTACCAAGGATGGTCTTTAGTTGAGCGAGATCCGAAAACCATTGAACAATTAATGCCCTTTTGGGAATGGTTTTACCGTTATTATTTTCAAGTAAAAAGCGATGGTTGGCAGAATCTGGATTCAGAACAACCAGTGCTGATCGTGGGTTCCCATAACGGCGGACTCACTTCTCCTGATATGGTGATGATGATCTATGACTGGTTTAAACATTTTGGTACGGAACGCCCGATTTATGGATTAATGCACCCGACAGTCTGGAAAATCAATCAAGATGTGGCCCAATTAGCGGTTAAAGTGGGAGCCGTTCAAGCAAACCCCAAAATGGCGATCGCGGCTTTGCAAAGAGGAGCGAGTGTTTTGGTGTATCCGGGTGGAGCGCAGGATGTTTTTCGTCCCCATTGGCAACGCTACCAAATTCAACTAGCAGGACGTAAAGGCTTTATTAAATTGGCTCTCAGACAAAAGGTTCCCATCGTTCCCGCCATTTCAGTTGGAGCCCACGATACCCTAGTGGTTCTCACCGATTGTTATGAACAGGCTAAACGATTACATGAATTAGGAATGCCCTGGGTGTTGGATACTGATCCCGTTGTTTTCCCGATTTATTTAGGCTTACCCTGGGGAATCGCCCTTGGCCCCTTGCCTAATTTTCCCTTACCTGTTCCCATGCACACCCGTGTTTGTCGGCCGATTGTGTTTGACCGCTATGGTGAAAAGGCCGCCAGCGATCGCCATTATGTAGAGGAATGTTATCAACGAGTGGAGAGAGAGATGCAACAGCAATTAGACCAATTATTATTGGATAGTCGAGTATAATCCTAGTTAAAGAATACAATATCTAAAATTCTATGGTTCCTGCTTGGTTAATTATTGGTACGGTCGCCTTTGTGGTTGCTTGGTTACTCAATCGGCTCTCTCCCAGAGATATTCGTTGGTTTAATCGCCTACGCAGACCGAATTGGTTAACTTTTGAATGGGCAATTCCTTGGATCTGGATTGCTATTTTTATTTTTAGTACAATCTCAGCAACGCTTCTCTGGCAAGCCGCTCCCCATCAAGGTCGAACCTGGGCATTAATGATTGGTTATCTCATCTTAGAAATTTCTATCATGGCCTACACTCCTGTTATGTGTAAACTCCGTAGTTTAAAGATCGGAACGTTGATTGGAGGAACAGGTTTTTTAATTGGGTTAGCTTTAGCAATTTTTGTGTTTCCTGTGTCAAATATTGCAGGAAAATTTTTAATTCCCTATTTGCTTTGGAGTCCTATTGGGACTTATGTTACCTGGGCAATGATTCCCCTTAATCCGAGAGATTTTGATTAATAAATTGAATTAATCATCTTTAATCGAATAGGACGGCTGTAACCAACCCCGTCGCCAAAAGAAAATCAGAGAGCCGCCTGCGATCGCGAGCATCACACCCCAGGTGCCGATATAACCCCAACGAGATTTTAATTCGGGCATATATTCAAAGTTCATGCCGTAAACCCCTGCAATAAAAGTGAGGGGAATAAAAATAGTGGAAATGACAGTCAAAAATTTCATCACCTCGTTCATTTTATTACTCATCGAAGTCATATAAACTTCCATTAAACTCGAAGCCAATTCTCGATAAGCTTCAATAATATCTAATACTTGAATAATGTGGTCATAGCAATCTCGGAAATAAATACGAGCGTCACTACTAATCAAAGAATTGGTATCTCTCAATAAAACATTCATCACATGACGTAGGGGCCAAATCAAGCGACGAAGGGCTAATAATTCCCGACGAATATTATAGATTTCTTCCATTAACTGACTACTAGGATTGCGAATAATGGTGTCTTCCAGTGCCTCAATTCGCTCCTCATAATCTTCTAATAAGGGAAAGTATTCATCAATCAGCATATCCAAAAGTAAATATACTAAATAATCGGCTCCTTCCTGACACACTTTTCCCTGATTGGAACGAATGCGATCGCGAACAGGATCAAAACAATCGCTTAATTCTCCTTCTTGAAAAGTCAATAAATAGCGTTTTCCTAAGACAAAACTCACCTGCTCACTTTCAAAACCGTCTTCTTCTCGATTAGGGCGGACACGATGGGCAATGAGCATAATGTGATCATTATAATCTTCAATTTTTGCCCGTTGGGGAACGTTCACAATATCTTCTAAAAGTAGGGGATGAAGCTTAAAAATTTCACCGACTTGTTTTAAAACTTCCTCACTTCCTAGCCCCTGAATATCCATCCAAGAAACCGTATTTGTTCCTAAATAGGGACGCAAAGCATTAGGCGTTAAATCCGATTTTCGCACCGCATGATCTTGACTGTAATCAATCAAAACAATCTTGGAAGGTTGGGCATCTGGCTCAATACTTAATGTGCCTGGTTCACTGCCTGGTTCATCATAAAAATAGTCAAAATAATCTTCTTCTTCCTCATCCTCCTTTTCTTCATTGGCAAGAGATTGGCGTAGGAGGACTTCAGGACCTGTCTCTTATACACATCTGACGCTGCCGACGATCTTACGC
>ERZ1022729.120-NODE-120-length-11384-cov-5.551152_pt1 | contig 11384 bp, 11 predicted proteins | sample MGYA00520880_ERZ1022729 | MGnify/ENA primary metagenome ERZ1022729 (study PRJEB33162, sample SAMN09537598) | freshwater metagenome | isolation source: freshwater | place: Canada:Alberta | collected 2017-07 | study: EMG produced TPA metagenomics assembly of the...
ATTCGCCTTAGTCTCGTGGGCTCGGAGATGTGTATAAGAGACAGGGGTGAAGCAGAAGTACCTAAAACTTCGAGTTGCCCAGGGTGACCTAATCATTCAGGTACCTGCAGCCAACGTGGAAATGGTCGGCGTTCGAGATGTCATTGATAAAAAAGGTGTTAAGCAGGTGTTTGATGTCCTGCGCGCTGAGTTTGTTGAAGAACCAACCAACTGGTCTCGTCGCTACAAAGCAAACCTAGAGAAGCTGGCAAGCGGCGATGTTGTTAAGGTTTCTGAAGTTGTGCGCGACCTCTGGAGAAGAGACCAAGACCGCGGACTCTCCGCTGGAGAAAAGCGAATGCTTGCCAAGGCCCGACAGATTCTGATTTCGGAGCTGGCGCTTGCACGCAAGGTTGATGAAGAGAAAGCATCTGCCGAACTCGACAAGGTATTGGCCAGCTAGCTCATGTCAGTTGCGGTGGTATTAGTTGCCGCCGGTAAAGGGACAAGACTCGGTGCCGGACAGCCAAAAGCAGCAACAACCGTTGCTGGAAAATCACTGCTTGAACTCTCCCTACTTCACATTTCTGAATTCCAGCCGAATCAACTAGTGGTGGTCGCTCCGAGCGAACTTCTAACTGAGTTCACTCGATTAACTGCAAAATTCTTTGACGACTTTAAAGTTGTAGTGGGTGGTGAAACGCGTCAGGACTCAGTAGCAAATGGTATGGCCGAAGTAACTACTGATTTTGTTCTTGTTCACGATGCTGCAAGGGCATTCACTCCGAAAGAGGTTTTTGAGAGAGTTCTAGCGGGATTGCAAAACGCAGACAGTGTTGTTCCGGCCATCGATCCGGCTGACACCGTTAAAGAAGTTGCTGAGAATTGGGTTCACCACACTTTGGATCGATCAAGACTCAGAATGGTTCAGACTCCGCAGGGATTTAGAGTGAAAACACTTCGCGAGAGCCTCGCCAAAGCTCCGGGAAACTTTACTGACGAAGCAGGACTGCTTGAGTCGATGGGCATAAAAACGGCGATTGTGGACGGGCATGAACACGCTTTCAAGATCACCTATCCAACTGACCTTGAGAGAGCCAGAGCAATCTTTGCGGATGTACGAAGCGGTATTGGAGCGGATGCTCACCACTTCGGAGATTCAGGTTCCTTGATGCTCGGTTGCGTGGAGTGGCCAGACTTACCAAGATTGATTGGTCACTCAGATGGAGACTCGGTTGCCCACGCCATCGTCGATGCTTTGCTATCGGCAGCCAACCTGGGTGACATCGGCTCTAACTTTGGAACAGATCGAAATGAATATGCCGGGGCATCTGGCGAGCGCTTCATCAAAGAGACTCTAAAGCTGCTCTCCGATAATGGATTCACGCCAGTAAATGTGGCTGTTCAAATCATTGCTGAAAAGCCAAAGATTTCTCCAAGACGATTGGAATTGGAGCATCACCTGACCGAGGTAGTGGGTGCGCCTGTTTCCGTGCTTGCTACAACCACAGATGGGTTGGGTTTCTTAGCGGATTCACGCGGTATTGCCGCGGTGGCAACCGCTCTGGTTAGAACCCAAAGCTAGGCTTTTTGCTATGAAGCTGTTCGACACCTCAACAGGTGAATTGCGCGAGTTTAAGCCGGTTACGGCTGGTCAAGTCAGCCTGTATGTTTGCGGACCAACGGTGCAATCAGAGCCTCATATCGGCCATCTTCGTTCCGCCTTGGTCTATGACCTTTTAGTTCGCTGGCTTAGCGAGCAGGGCCTTTCGGTGAAGCTAATAAGAAATGTCACAGACATTGATGACAAGGTTTTGGAAAAAGCGCGCGAACAAAAGCGAATGTGGTGGGAAGTTGCCTTTGAAAACGAACAACTTTTTGCTCAAGATTATGCTCGACTGAAGTTAGCTCTTCCAGCGCTGGAGCCCAGAGCAACTGGCCACATCCCTCAAATGATTGAACTAATTCAGAAACTGATTCAAAAAGGTCACGCCTACCAATCACCTGGCAGTGCAGATGTCTATTTCGACACCAACAGCTGGCCAGCTTATGGAGAGCTGACGAATCAAGACCTCACAGATGTCGAATCTGAAGAACTACACCCTGGCAAGAAAGCTCAAACTGACTTTGCGCTATGGAAGAGTTCCAAGGAGGGTGAGCCAGAGAGTGCTAGTTGGAATTCACCATTTGGCGTAGGAAGACCAGGCTGGCACATCGAATGCTCTGCAATGGCCACTCACTATCTCGGAGCGAGCTTTGATATTCACGGAGGTGGGCTAGATCTTCGCTTCCCTCACCATGAAAATGAACTGGCACAGTCAAAAGCCGCTGGCGATAAGTTTGCCAACTACTGGATTCATAACGGTCTTGTGAACGTCGCTGGACAGAAAATGTCCAAGTCAATCGGGAACACAGTTTCTAGCCGTGACTTATTTGCTCTGGCATCAGCTGCCGCGGTTCGCTACTACCTATCGAGTGCGCATTACAGGTCTGTCCTTGATTATCAGGCGTCCGTACTCACTGAAGCTGAATCTGCCCTTGAGAGATTGAATGATTTTCTAAAGCGAGCAGAGCGAGAGCTAAAGCAGACCCAATTCGCTCAGCTTGATGAATCAATTCAACTACCAGCAGGCTTTATTAATGAAATGAATAACGACTTGAACGTCCCAGCGGCGCTCGCAGTGATTCATGATGCTGTCACAGCAGGTAACAAGGATTTAGACGAGCAGCAGTGGCGTGAAGCTGCCCAAAAACGAGCACAGGTCAATCGAATGCTTGGCATCCTTGGCCTGGCACCTTCCCAATGGGTGAGTGCCGCAAGTGAAGAGCACACTGCGCTAGATCAGTTGGTAAAGCGCTTGATAGAACAACGTGAATTGGCTCGGCAGGAAAAGAACTTTGAGTTGGCTGATTCCATTCGCAGACAGCTTGAAGAAAGTGGCATTGAATTGTCAGATGGACCAACTGGAACTCATTGGAGTGTCAACTAATGGCTGCAAAAGGTAAGAAACCCACCAAGGGAACCGGCGGTCACGGCAGAAAAGCACTCAGAGGAAAAGGTCCAACACCAAAGGCAGAAGATCGCCCGTATCACAAGGCATACAAGGCCAAAAAAGCCAAGCAAGCGCAGACCACCAAACCAAGAAGACAAACCAGCTCACGAGCAAAGAAATCTTCAGCTCACGAGGTAGTTTGGGGAAGAAACTCTGTAGTTGAGGCACTGAGAGCAAAAATTCCAGCGACAGCTTTATTCATTTCTCAGAAAGTCGATCTTGATGACAGAGTGCGCGAAGCAATTGCTCTAGCTAATAACCGTGGAATTCCGGTCGGAGAAGTAACCAGAGCAGAAGTTGATCGCATGTGCGGTGGAGATGTAGTCCACCAAGGAATTGCCCTGCAGGTTCCCGAGTATCAATACATCTCAAGCGGAGAACTTCTAGATAGAGCGCTTTCTCAGTCCAGCTCGCCACTAGTTGTTGCATTAGACGGAATTACAGACCCAAGAAATCTTGGAGCCATCATTCGTTCAGCTGCAGCATTTGGTGCCAACGGAATTGTCTTGCCGCAGCGCAGAAGCGTCGGTGTCACGGCCAGTGCATGGAAGACCTCGGCTGGAGCAGCTGCCAGAATGCCAATTGCGATGGTCGCAAATTTGAATCAGGTAATTGCTGATTACAAAAAGCGTGGAATGTTCATCGTCGGGCTTGATGGCGATGGCGATGTAAGTCTTCCGGAGTTCAAGCTTTCAGATTCACCATTACTTCTAATTGTCGGCTCTGAAGGCAAAGGGCTATCCAGACTTGTCAGCGAGAACTGCGATCAAATTGTCAGCATTCCGATTAACTCCAAGACTGAGTCGTTGAATGCGGGGATAGCGGTTTCGGTGGCGCTCTACAAGATTGCTAGCTCGCGCTAGACCTTGTCGCGCCAGTCGCCCTCTTCTTCATCCTCAGCAACAATCAATCCCGTTGGGATTGGCTCAGGAAGCGAGATTGCTTCAGTGTTTGAGCCGGTAGACAAATAAGAAGCCTCTTCGCGCCTGTTTGCTAGAACTTCTCCAACGTAGGAACGGACAGCGTCTTCCAAGGAAATGTCTTGCCCTGCCTGCTCGGACTTCTTGAGCCTGTGCTCAAGGACTTCGTGGAAAATCTCTGCCGCTTCCAGTCTCCCGGTCATTTCCTGAGGAATGGCATTTATTACCGGTTCGTAGACATTTGACTGCCACTCATGCGCCATAACTTCTTCATCAGCGCCAGCTCTTGCATTGCTGAGTCGATACTGATCAATGTCATTTAGCAAACGCCGTGCCTGGTTTTCCTCAACATCCAAACCAGTTAGCAACAAAAGCCTTCGAGCATGGTGACCGGCGTCAACCACTTTTGGCTGAATTTTCACCTTTTGCCCGTCTTGTTCTTGGGTCATCGACAGCTCTTCAATGTCAAATCCCAATTCATTTAGTCTTTGCACACGCTTGGCTATGCGCCATCGTTCAGAAGCATCAATTACCTCAACAGCCGTTAGCTCTTTCCATAGCTCGCGATACTTATCAACGATTCGTTGGCTGACCAGTGCTGGATCGATGTCAATTCCTTTGCCTGAGGCAATGAGGTCCATTAGCTCACCAGCTATGTTCACTCGCGCTATTTCTAGGTCGTTTTCTCTTTGCCCGTTAGAAATTCTTCCTTCATAAAGCTGGCCGGTTTCAGCATCAACCAGATATGCGGCGAACCTTCCAGCGTCACGGCGAAACAGAGTGTTTGAAAGGGAAACATCACCCCAGAAGAATCCAGCCAGGTGAAGGCGCACTAACAACAGCGATAGTGCATCAACCAAGCGTTTGGCAGTTTGTTCTCTAAGTCCTTGCGACCACATGGCTCGGTAGGGGAGTGAGAACTTCAAATGCCGAGTGATTAGTACCGCTGGCAAATCCTCGCCATTTTTATCCTTGCGATTCGAGATTATGGCAAAGGGTTCAACGCAGGGAACATCAAGCCTCTCTAGCTTGCGAAGCATTTCATATTCGCGCTTGGCAAGATCAAGCAGAGTCTCCTTAATAGCAATGACGTGCTCACCAAGATGGGCAAATCTCACAGTGTGGCGAGACAGACCTTTTGGAAGCGCCGCAATTGTCTCTTTTGGCCAGTCCTCCAACGGCAAATGCCACGGCAAATCCAGCAGTGCTGGCTCTACCGTGGCAGCCGTAATAGAAAGGCTAGGAGCCATCAATTAGTTCAGTCGCTCGCCACTTTCCACATCAAAGAGGTGGAGTGCGTCCTTGTCGGCATGCAGGTGAATCTTCTCTCCTGCACGAGGGTGGTTTAGAGCATCGACTCGAACAACGATTGCTTGCTCGGTGCCATCAAGTTGCGCGCGGCCATAGAGGTAGCCATCGCTACCTAATTCCTCCACAACATCAACATCGGCAACCAGTCCGTGTGGAGCTGGGGTTAGTTTTTCAGGTCGAATTCCAACGGTAACTTTCTTAGCGCTGGTCTTGCCAAGAATGCTTCTGTCTACTGGAAGCACTTCATCACCAAATTGAACTCCACCATCAACAATTGGCAGCTGCAGTAGGTTCATAGCTGGTGAGCCAATAAATCCTGCAACAAAAACATTTTGTGGCTTGTCATAGAGAGCACGTGGTGAATCAACTTGCTGGAGTATTCCGTCTTTCAAGACAGCAACTCTGTCACCCATGGTCATTGCTTCAACCTGGTCGTGGGTCACATAAACAGTTGTCACACCAAGTCTTCTTTGCAGAGATGCAATTTGTGTTCTGGTTTGAACGCGAAGCTTGGCATCAAGGTTTGATAGTGGCTCGTCCATTAGGAAAACCTGTGGTTTGCGAACAATAGCTCTTCCCATTGCAACACGCTGGCGCTGTCCACCAGACAAAGCCTTCGGCTTACGGTTTAGGTATGGCTCGAGGTCGAGCAGTTTGGCTGCCTCAAGTACTCGCTCAGCGCGTTCTTCTTTGCTAACTCCGGCAATCTTCAGCGCAAACCCCATGTTCTCTGCCACGGTCATGTGTGGGTAGAGAGCGTAGTTCTGGAAGACCATTGCAATGTCGCGGTCTTTAGGTGGGACGTCAGTAACATCGCGGTCACCGATGTAGATTGCCCCGTCGTTCACTTCTTCTAATCCAGCCAGCATTCGAAGTGAGGTGGATTTTCCGCAACCCGAAGGTCCGACCAGCACAAGGAACTCGCCGTCTCTGATTTCTAGATCTAGCTTGTCTACTGCTGGCTTTGTTCCGCCTGGATACAGGCGAGATGCACTCTTAAATGACACTGATGCCATGATTACCCCTTCACCGGCAGGTACGTGCCGGACGATCCGTAGTGATGAGTTCCTGCCGAGGCAGGTGGGATAAGTATGCCACCTACTACTTAGAATGGTGGGGTTGCAAACCACCTTCAAAGGGAGTCCCAGTGAATCAGAAGCCAACCAGATCCGAGCAGCGCGAGGCCGCCAGAGCCAAGGCTAAGGAGCTACGAGCTCAGTCTGCCAAGAAAGAAAAGCGCAGCAAGCTACTCATTCAGGTCTCAGTGGTTTTGGTCGCTCTTGGCATCATCGGTGGTGTGGCGGCAGTAATCGCAATTGAGCAGGCTAACCAAGCTGAGGCACCCGTTGTCTCCGAAGTTCCCAACAACCTCACCGAGTGGGGTGGACTAAAAATGGGTGTAGGTCTGCAAGCATTCACCGCCAGCAAGACACCAACTCCAGACGCTGAGGGTGAGATTCCTGAGATTGTTGTTTACGTTGACTACCAGTGCCCGGTTTGCCAGGCATTTGATGTTCCAAACTCTGCCCAGATCCGTTCATGGGTTGACACTGGTGCTGCAACGCTAGAAATCAGACCGATTTCTTTCTTGGATCGAGCCTCACTGAATGAATATTCTTCTCGAGTTGCTAACGCAGCTTTCTGCGTCGCTAACTTCGAGCCAGACGCCTTCTTTGACTTCCACGAGACGATGATGCTCAACCAGTCTGAAGAGGGAACCGAAGGACACAGCGACGATGCAATCTTTGAATTTGCCACGGCTGCAGGTGCAGGCACAGAAGAAATCAAGGGCTGCATTCAAGCCAAGAGCTTCGAGGATTACATTCGTGCCCACACTGAAACTGTTCTTGGAGAGCCTCAGCAAGGCATTTCAGTAACAGGCACCCCAACGATCTTGGTCAATGGCCAGCAGTACATCTGGGCCAAGGGGGAAGAACTTGTATCAGCGGCTAACTTTGCCGCATTTGTCCAGTCACAGATGGCGCAGTAACGCTAAACTTTCTGGGCAGTAAGCCGACCTGGCGCAATTGGTAGCGCACCGCACTTGTAATGCGGGGGTTACGGGTTCGAGTCCCGTGGTCGGCTCTCTAGATCAACACTTGGACCAAAAGCGTTAGCAAGGGCGCAACAATCAACGCCGGCAATAGTGAGGCAACGCTCACCATTCGAATCTGCAGAACTCGCAAACCAGTTGCCAATAAGAGAATTCCACCTGTAGCCGTTATCGAGGAGATGATGGCGGCTGGCATAAGAGCTCCGGCAAAAGCTGCAATAACCGTAAGAACTCCCTGCCAAACTCCAACTGGAATCGCTGAGAATGCAACTCCCCAGCCGAGTGCTGCAGCGAATGCAATAGCAGTGAAACCGTCAAGGGTTGACTTCAGAGCAAGAGTCTCAAAACCTTGACCAAGACCATCGGAGAGTGCACCTAGAACAGCCATCGGACCGATGGTGAAAAGAAGTGATGCATTAACGAAGCCTTCAATAAATTTTTCCTTTGAGGCATCTTGCTTACCCTTGCTGGTTTTTCTTTGGAGCCAGGCTCCGAAGTTCTCAAGTCTCTCTTCAATCTGCAGAAGCGATCCGGCAATTCCTCCAATAAGTAGAGCACCCAGAACCACAAGCAAAGTTCCTGCACTCGTTACTGCCGCAACGTATTCACTATCCCATAGAGCCATCAGGTTAAGTGCACCAATGACTAGAACAATCAATCCCATGGCGTCGGTCAAGACCCTGGACATCTTCTCAGGTAGACGGTTACCTAAAAGCACTCCGATAGTTGCACCACCAACAATTGCAACAACGTTGATGATTGTTCCTAGTCCAAGCAATTGCTCTCCCTCTAACCTGAAAATGCTAGCGAGAATCAGTTCTTCGCTTTGAAGGTGATGCTCACAGAATTAATGCAGTAGCGATCCCCAGTCGGAGTTTGCGGGGCATCCTCAAAAACGTGGCCAAGGTGAGAACCGCACTTGGCACATCTAACTTCGATTCGAACCATGCCATGCGAGCGATCCTCTATGTATTCAATGGCCTCGTTGCCCTGGGGCTTGTAGAAACTGGGCCAGCCACAGTGGGAGTCAAACTTGGTGTCAGATTCAAACAGAAAAGCATCACAGCCTCGACAGTGATAGCTGCCAGATCTTTTCTCCTCCAGAAGCTCCCCGGTCCAGGGCCTTTCGGTGCCAGCAAGCCTCAGAACCTGGTATTCAAAGTCAGTCAGCTCCTGTTTCCACTGCTCATCTGTCTTATAGACCTCATATTTCATGGATTCTGCCTCCTGCCCATTTATAACCGTTCTGTAACTAATTTTGCTCCAGCCCGTATCCCGAATAGAGTGGGACATGTCGAGCAGGACCTAGGTTGAGCCCGATGCACGTGTGAATTACGCACGTGGCTTTAGGCATCAGGAGCAACAATGGCACAAGGAACCGTAAAGTGGTTCAACTCTGAGAAGGGTTTTGGGTTCATTACTCAAGACGACGGACCAGACGTATTTGCACACTTCTCAGCAATTCAGACAGACGGCTACCGCGAACTCAAGGAAAACCAGCGAGTTCAGTTTGACGTCAAGCAGGGCGACAAAGGCCTGCAAGCTGAGAACATCACAGTCCTCTAAATAAGGCTAAAAACCGGGACCCCGCCCTAGGGTGGGGTATTTCCGCTTGCACTCTGGGCCCAAGAGTGCTAAAACTGAGTTAGCACTCGCAAAAGCAGAGTGCTAATCCAAGTCTTAGTGCAAACGGGAGAAACCCTCATGGCAAAAATCATTACCTTCAACGAAGAGGCTCGTCGTGGCCTCGAGCGCGGCCTAAACATCTTGGCCGACACCGTGAAAGTGACCTTAGGTCCTCGCGGAAGAAACGTAGTGCTCGAGAAGAAGTGGGGAGCCCCCACAATTACTAACGACGGTGTTTCGATCGCAAAGGAAATCGAGCTATCCGATCCATTTGAGAAGATCGGTGCTGAGCTCGTTAAAGAAGTAGCGAAAAAGACCGACGATGTTGCCGGTGATGGAACAACCACCGCAACTGTTCTTGCTCAGGCTCTGGTTAAAGAAGGTCTGCGCAACGTAGCAGCTGGTGCTGACCCAATCACATTGAAGCGCGGCATTGACAAGGCAACTGAAGCTGTAACCCAAACTCTTCTTAAGATGGCTGTCCCAGTTGAGACCAAAGAGCAGATTGCTGCTACCGCTTCGATCTCAGCGGGTGACACAACCATTGGTGAAATCATCGCCGAAGCAATCGACAAGGTTGGAAAAGAAGGCGTTGTAACTGTTGAAGAGTCAAATACTTTCGGTATTCAACTTGAGCTGACCGAGGGTATGCGATTCGACAAGGGCTATGTTTCCGCTTACATGGTGACAGACCCAGAGCGTCAAGAGGCAGTGCTTGAAGATGTCTACATCCTGATTGCTAACAGCAAGATTTCCAACATGAAGGAACTACTACCAGTAGTAGACAAGGTCATGCAAGCAGGCAAGCCACTTCTAATCATTGCTGAAGACATCGAAGGCGAGGCTCTTGCAACTTTGGTTGTAAACAAGATTCGTGGAATTTTCAAGTCAGTTGCTGTGAAGGCTCCTGGTTTTGGAGATCGCCGCAAGGCAATGCTGCAGGACATCGCAATCCTGACCGGTGGTCAGGTAATCGCTGAAGAGGTTGGTCTCAAGCTTGAGAACACCGATCTAGCAATGCTCGGCCGTGCACGCAAAGTCGTGATCACCAAGGACGAAACCACAATCGTGGAAGGCGCCGGTGACGCAGGTCAGATTGCAGGACGAGTCGAGCAGATCCGTCGTGAAATTGAGAACACTGACAGCGATTATGACCGCGAGAAGCTTCAGGAGCGACTAGCCAAGCTGGCAGGTGGTGTAGCAGTCATTAAGGCCGGTGCGGCCACTGAGGTAGAACTCAAGGAGCGCAAGCACCGCATCGAAGACGCAGTGCGCAACGCAAAAGCTGCTGTCGAGGAAGGCATTGTTGCTGGTGGTGGTGTTGCACTACTGCAGGCTGGCAAGACCACTTTCGCAAGCCTCAAGCTAGAAGGCGACGAAGCAACTGGTGCAAACATTGTTCGCGTAGCAATTTCAGCTCCGCTAAAGCAGATCGCTATCAACGCAGGTCTAGAGCCTGGCGTGGTTGCAGAAAAGGTAGCTAACTTGCCTGATGGTCACGGCCTAAACGCCGCCACTGGTGAGTATGTAGACATGCTGAAGGCTGGAATCAACGATCCAGTTAAGGTAACCCGCTCTGCGCTTCAAAACGCAGCATCCATCGCAGGTCTTTTCCTAACAACCGAAGCTGTTGTTGCGGAGAAGCCAGAACCAGCAGCTCCTGCTGCCGGCGAAGGCGCTGGAGGAATGGACTTCTAAGAAGGTCAACTAAGGAAACAGGGTGGCATTGCCACCCTGTTTTTTTATTTGCTTATTTCAAAGATGAAAGTTGCTCCGCCACCAGGGGTTTCTTCTAGCCAAATCTTGCCACCGTGAGCATCGATAATCGACTTAGCAATTGCCAAACCTAGTCCTGAACCACCAGTTTCGCGGTTGCGCGAATTATCAATTCTGTAGAAGCGCTCAAAGATCTTTTCACGAAGCTCCTGCGGAACTCCTTCACCTCGATCGATCACTTTCGCTCTTATGTGGTCGGCAGCTTCCTCTAGCTCGACTGTTACTTCAGATGAGCTAGGGGCAAAGCGTGCGGCGTTAGCAAGGAGATTAGTGAAGACCTGCTTTATACGATCCCCATCTACATCGATGACACACTCACTCAAATTAGTTGCGACCCTAAAGCTAATTTGTTGATGTGCGACCGATGCATCTTTAACACTTGCTTTAGTTAGAGCCACAATGTCAGTCGGTTGCTTCTTGAGGTTACCTAGCTCGTCCATGCGCGTTAGCGTAAGCAAACTCTCTACTAAACCACTCATTCGAATGGCTTCGCTTTCAATTCGACCCATTGCCTCTGCGAGATCATGTTTGCTCTTGATCGCACCCATTCGGTAAAGCTCGGCATAGCCGCGCACAGTTACAAGAGGAGTTCGCAGCTCGTGGCTGGCATCTGAAACAAATCTGTCTCTTATACACATCTCCGAGCCCACGAGACTAAGGCGATCT
>ERZ1022729.121-NODE-121-length-11377-cov-7.124006_pt1 | contig 11377 bp, 10 predicted proteins | sample MGYA00520880_ERZ1022729 | MGnify/ENA primary metagenome ERZ1022729 (study PRJEB33162, sample SAMN09537598) | freshwater metagenome | isolation source: freshwater | place: Canada:Alberta | collected 2017-07 | study: EMG produced TPA metagenomics assembly of the...
TCATTTAGATTATGGGGTAATTCTCCGTTATCTTGTGGTTTATTAGTATATTTGTTAGGTGTTTGAGATCTACTTTTAAAAATAATCCAGTAAAACCAATAAAATATCAAGTCAACGCGATCGCCGATAGAATGAATGAGATTATGATTCTTGGCAAATAGCTGGAGGTTATGGGAAAGAGGAGGAGTATGGGTTTGGTTTTGTAAATCTAAAAGGAATTTTTTTAAATATTTAATACGCCCCAGGACAATGCGCTCTAATAGGATAAAAATAAGACTAATGGCCAATAATCCTAGAAAAAATTTAAAGGCAAAAAGTCCTTGCCGTTGTAAAGAACTCGGTTGACGCTCTTCCCAAGCCCGAATTAAGGCCTGTCGAATAACTTCAGTGGATTCATTGGCAATATCATTAATATTTTGTCCATAGAGTTCTGCATCGGGTTCGGTAATAGTGGCAATGATCTGGGGTTTGAGATTTTTTTGATCACTTACCGAAATAACGGTTTGTCCATGCAGTGTAGAAGTAAAAACCTGTAAAGTAGTCGGATCGAAGCCCCTCTCAATAATTTCTTTGATTTTATTTTCAATTCTTTCTACTCTAGTTTGCAGGGGAGATGGACTTTTGTTATCGCTACTCTCGTTTTTTGCTGAAGATGGAACGGCAATTAATCCGATGGGGCGGCCATCAATTTTAATCGGGGCATAGAGCAAGTTTCCAATCTGTCCCGACAATTGACGACGATTATTTACTAGCTCTTTTTCAGTACTCGGTAGGGAAGGAATTTGAGAGGGTACGGCTAAAGGGAAACTCAAACTGAGAATTAAGGTCAGCAATCCCACTAGGATTAATTGGATCGCGCTCTGCCCTAAACGAGATTGTTGAAGAGAATTATCCTTTTTAAGGAATGCCATCATACTTGTCGAACCTAGAGAATGCTTTAATCCTATGACAAATTGCGATCGCAGACGAGATTTTTGAATTAATGCCATTAATTTAAGAAAAGGTTGGGAAAATCCTCCTTATTTCGTTGCGAGGAAATGTTCCTGATTATCTTGCCAAATTTGTTCGAGAAACTGACGTAATTTTTGTCTAGAACTAGGATTAGGTTCCTTGGTTTCATCTAGGTTTTCTAATTGACCAATGAGAGGAATCACTTCCGTATCCAACGCAGGACGAAACAGGGGTAAAGGATAGGCTACATCAGAGGTAAACCTCAAATCTAGTAATTCCTTCGCGTCTAAAAAATCATCGACGGCACGCACCACTGGCGGAAAACTTACGAGCAGGAGAGGACGCATCCAACACAAATTTTTGGATTCAACAATTTGAATCACTTCACCGTAAAGATAACTCTGTTGATATTCTAAACAGACAATTTGATGGGGAGAAAAAGATGGCAAAGAATCATCAATCATGGAATGCAACCTTTAAAAACTAAACTTCATTGGGTAACATTTCCCGAAAACGCACTTCGTCTCGGTGGGGATCGGCTCGACTCACCTGGATGGATAGGCGATCGCCGAGGGAAACGGGACGATCAAAACGATGGGTTAATTCTAAGCCCAACTCTTCAAATAAAAGAACCCCTAAACCCTCATCTTCCCGTAACCAACGCAAAACCAGACATTGCCAAACCTGATCCGCATTGCGTCGCAAATATTCTAGTCCCCAATAGCGATTCGTTTGTCGTTCTACTGCCGTTGCTTCTTGGGAAGAAAGGGTGACACTATACAAAATTTGCTGGATTTGATCCGCAGGAAAAGGCAATTCATCGCCTCGCAGATGGGCTTTGAGTTGAAAATGGGTTAATAAATCCGTATAACGACGAATGGGAGAGGTTACCTGGGTGTAGGTATCCAAACCTAAGCTGGCATGACGGTAGGGCGTAATACTAATTTCACTACGGGGCATACAACGGCGTACGGCACAGGCTCGCACAGGGCCAGGGGGCAATAAGAGTAATTCTTCTTCGGGCGGTAATTCGGGCTGGGGTTGACCGCGAAAAGGAACGGGTAAACTATGGGTCTGGCAATATCGTCCTGCCACTTCTCCCGCTAAAATCATCATTTCTGCCACCAGTAACCGAGAAACAGAAGCTTCTAACACCTGAATAACGACTTCTTCTTGTTCATTAACTTTTATGATTGCCTCTGGCATCTTAATATTGATCGCTCCCTCGGATTTACGCCAGTTTTTGCGTTGGGAGGCGGCCTTGGCTAAAATTTCAATTTCCTTTTCATCCTGAATTTTCATCACAATCATTTCATCCACATCTTCGTAGGTCAAACGATAGGTGGGTTTGATCAGACTGGCATGAATGGTGTAATCCTGAACTTCTCCTAATTCGCCTAAAATTACGCCAAAACTGAGGGAAGGGCAGAGTTTACCCTGAATTAAACTCATCGGCCCCGTTGCCAGTTCGGGGGGAAACATGGAAATCATTCCCGTTGGTAAATAGAGAGTTGTACTACGTTTACGGGCTTCTAAATCCAGTTCATCGTTGGGAATCATCAAACGAGTCGGATCGGCAATATGAATCCAGAGTCGCTCTCTGCCGTCGGGTAAAATTTCTACGCTCAGACCATCATCAATTTCCTGGGTACTTTCATCGTCAATGGTATAGACCTTGAGGTGCGTCAGGTCTAGACGATCGCTGTCGAGGTCAGGTGGGGGCGAGTGTAGATAGGATTGAAACACGTCAAGCACCTTTTTAGGAAACTGGAGGGGGTAAGCACTTCTGCGGAGAAAAAGATTTTCATGATATTTCCACACGCCTAGTTTAACTAATAACTCAAAGGCTGATTCGGGTGTGGGATGACGATCAATTAGGGTGAGTAAATCCTGGGCGTTGCGGGGATTCAGTTCGGGTTGCAAAATATAGCGTTCCAAGGATTCTAATCGCAGGCGATCGCTATCCGTCCATTCTACCGTTTCTCCTGCGATCGCTTGATGTAAACGGGCTAAAAATCCTTCTTTTTCTTGCTGACGTTGTTTTTCGACGGCAATCTGGTGTTGAATTTCCTGGACTTGACTGGGGGAACGGGGTTCGTAGTTATCTCCCTTATTTTTAAAAAAGATTTTATCTTCAGCCAGTAAGCTATGGGCGGCATAACAGAGAACAGGACTTTTTTCAGAAAAAAGCAATTGGGCCATCTCAGCGGGAGTCACAGCCGCATTATCTTCCACCAAAATTTCCCAAGCCACTTCCAAACTCGATGGATCAAGATAGGGCTGAACTTTTTCTAAAAAAGAGGCAATATCCTTCGATTGGTAAGGGCCGCCATCAATTTCGTATTCTACGCGCTGGAGACGGATTTTATGGGATTGTCCGCCTTGATCGACCGCAATCCAATCTTTTTTTCCCTCTGGGCGATCCATTACCGCAAGACGACGTTCTCCTTGTAGCCTGAATTCGATTAACTTTCCTTTTTCCACTTCGGGTGACTCTAATTTCTCTTTAACAGTGATATACAAATTATAAACACGACTGGCTCATTCTCTTATTTTAATCAACAAGAAAGTAGGCGTTCGCAGAAGCAAACCGCTTAATGAGATTGATTACGCCTCAATCATTCAAATTAAATATCTTCTTCTTGCTCCTGACGGCTCACACTAGGGGAAGCATTATAAAGCGCGTCTAACTGTTGACGGGCATCTTCCACATTCACCGATCGCATCACTAACAAGGGTTCATTAATGCGATCGCCATTCTCATCAAATAACTCAGGATGATAGCTTTTTTGTCCCAGCATACCATTTCGATAGTTTCCGTTGCCCTGGGGATAATAGGAACGTTGGGTTCCCATACTCACCGTAATCAGACTACGAATGAGATTACTCACTGCAAGAAAGGCAATAATCGTAAAGGCTAAAATATAAAGTAGATGCAACACCTGAATTGGCTCCGTCAAAAGGGCATAGGAAAGAAGAAAATTGAACTAAAAGCTTTAAAACGGTGAGAATCAGAAATCGCTCTGAATCGCCCAGTCAAAAAAGAAGGAAATAGGAAAAAGTTTTAATAAACTCTCTACCACTAGCTTAACAAGAATTGAGGAAATGCTAGAAATCATCTCAGAAATTACTATTTTGTTTGTCGTGACGCAAGCGTGTTGAAACCTGCCAATATTCTGTCACCAGTTGATGCCAGACCATCAGCATCGCCATATCCACCCCAACTTGCTCGTTCATCGCCTCAAAGAGCATTTTGGCCGACAAGACCTCTTGCTGGGCCTGTCTAACGCGCCCTAGTAAGTTGGCTTGTTCTTCCTGAGAAAAAAAAGGTATTAACTCGGTTTCCAATAGAATGGTCGCACGAGAGAACCAATATTGAAAATCCCCTAAAAGAGGTTCTAGAAGAGTTTTCAGCAATTCTTTCTCGCTGGGATGGAAATTAGGCATAGTTTTATTTTTAACTGATTACTCTCATCTTACCTTAATTTTAGTTACATTTCTTAATATTCTAGAGAAGTATTTTTCCTTGAATGGATTACCCTAATTTTCTGACCAGCTACTGCGCCAAGCATTTTTGGCTTCAACCGTTAGATATTCCCGCTTCAACTGACGATATTGTTTGCGAAGTTTACCTAGCTTTTCTAAAAAATCTCGTAATTGTTTACGGGCATGACTTAAATTGGGGTCGCCAAATTCAATTTCGGCTAATCGTAAATGGATGGCCGTAATTTTGGTAATAGAGCTAGGATTGGGCATTTCATCATCATCATCGTCGTCATCATCATTCTCGTCATCATTATTTAATTCCGAGACTGCGGTTGCTTCTATCAATAAATTTAAAATGTTAGGCTGTCCTGAGCGATTCATTCCGATTCCGCTTTCTTCGGCTTCTACGGCCATTTCTAGGACTTTTGCGGGAATGGCATTGGACAAAATCGCCGCTCCTCTTAAGAGGGAATTGGCTTCTTTGGAGATTTTTTCTAGAGTTTCGCGCACGCCATATTCAACGCTCCGACTCCAGTGCAGTAGCTCATCGGGGTTAGCGGTATTCAGGGGAACGGTTTTAGGCGAGCTTTCACTCTCTTCAGTTTCGGTCATTTCGGAGGTGGGATTTTCTGCTGATTCTTCGGGTTCTATCAACAATTCAGCTTGATTTTTTAAAAAGACAAGCAGATCAGCCTCAAATTCTCGTCCTAATTTGCGAAGGCGGTCTTGTAAGCGTTGGCGTTGATTGAACGTGAGTCGGAGAAAGGCATCGGGATAAATTTCGGTACAAATATGGTGGGCCGCTAGGATTAATTGTTGCTCAATGCAATAGCTTAATAATTTTAAATATTGGCGGTAAAAATGCTGGAATTCCTGAAAAAATTCGGTGGTATCCGTTTCAATTTTGCTGATTTTTTCTTCAATACCCGTGAGCGATCGCGACATAATCAATTTTTTAAAATTAAGATAAACTTCATCTAATTTTATGACAATTAGAGAATTCAAGACCTGATTAACGACTAACAATGCCAGACCATTGAACTTTTTTTTCGTGGGTACGACGGTAGGAAAAAAATCGGTTGGGGTTTTGGTAAGTGCATTCGGGAGCGATCGCGATATTTTCGGGTTTAATACCCAACTGCGCTAACTGCAAGAAATTAATTTGGCGTACATCCAAGCGCACCTTGTCGGGATCGGGATCGGACAAAATAGGAGGAGTCGGTAATGCCTGTAGGATCGATAAAATCTCTGCTGAAGGTTTTGTTTCGGAAAGAAATAAACTCGCTCCCACCTCGACACCGACTGAGCGAGCCACTTGATACACCTCTCCTGCGATCGCGGGGCCCATCACGAAACGTAAATTTTCTAACTGACTTCCCTGTTTTAAAAAATGCTCTACTGCTTTAGGCACAATGCGTTGAGCCGTTCCTCGCCAACCCGCATGAATAGCCGAAACCCGTCCTGTAAGGATATCTCCGATTAAAACAGGCGTACAATCAGCACTGGCAACCCAGACAGCTTGTTGGGGCTGGTCACTCAGCACAGCATCAGCAGGAGGTAAAACGTCTTCCGATTCTCCTTGGCTCATGACATGATGAATTTCTGTGGGGGTTAAAACGCGATCGCCGTGAACTTGTTTAACCCTATAAACAGTGGCGTTGGAGTCTAGTACGGTGACCAATTCTTCGGGCAAGCGGGGATAAAAATCCTGGGTAAAAAAGCCATGTTGCCAACCATCCAGTAAAGAACAGGTTAAATACGGGAGATTATTCCAGATTTGCCATTGCCAGAGATTCTTTTCCATTGCCTTTATTTATGAATTATTACTAACTATTATGGGGGTAATTGGCCATGTTCAAGACGTTAGATCGAGAAAAACTAGAGACAGAATTGGCCAAATCCCTTGATCCCGCCTGGCTGGAGAATCTGTCTATTTTACTCTTCGATCAGATTCCCTCGACGAATCAAATTGTCTGGGACAGCCTAGAGCAGGGAGAGAATAATCTACTCGTTGCGATCGCTTCAGAGCAAACCGCAGGACGGGGACAGTGGGGACGGAGTTGGCAATCTGAGCAGGGAGGCTTGTATTTATCTCTTGGTTTACCAATGGAAATGGTAGTTGAACAAGGCCCCCATATTACCCTGTGGAGTGCCTGGGGAATTGCCGAGAGTTTAAGACAACAGGGAATTGCGGTGTCTTTAAAATGGCCCAATGATTTGATTTTAGAAAAAAAGAAATTAGGCGGTATTAAAACAGAAACGAAAGTTTATCAAGAAAAAATTATGCAAAGTGTTATTGGAGTCGGGATTAATGGATCTAATTCTGTCCCAAGCACAGGCATTAATTTGGAAACATTTTTAACCCAGAAAAAAAACTTTTCTATCCATTCCCTAGAGGCATTAGCCGCCATCACTTTACAAGGATTATTTTTAGGTTATCAACGCTACCAAAAAGAAGGAATTGAATCTATTTTATTAGCTTATTTAAAGTATTTTATTAATTTAGGACAATCTGTTTTGATTGAAAATTGTCCAGGAATTATTACGGGAATAACTACTCAAGGAGAATTAAAAGTTCGTTTAAAATCCCCAGGGGCAACCACCGAAATAATTTTGCCCCTGGGTTCCCTTCAGTTGGGCTACGGGCAATAGTTAAAAGATAGGTCAAAAAAGTGACTGTCTCAAAATTACGTTGATAGGTTAAATTTATCTCTCCAAGGGCGATCGCAGTTTGATAAATTCACTGACCACAATTCACCTTTAGCGGTAATATTAGGATTAAAGTCTATTTAAGCTCTATTTTTTAATTCACCCTTGATAATTGGGACTTAGTGAAGAATGGCCGCTCAAAAGAAACCCGCAGATACCACGATTTATCAACTCAAAATTTCTCTGAGAGATACCAAACCACCCATCTGGAGAACGGTTCAGGTTCTCGGTTCTACGACCCTGCAAGAGTTACACTTCATTATCCAAGAATCAATGGGTTGGTATAATTCCCACTTACATCAGTTTTTGATTGATGGGGTTGAATATGGAAAACCTGCCCCTGAATATGATTTTCATGTGACTGATGAGGCAACGGTAAAACTATCTAAAGTTGTGGGGGGAGAAAAGGCTAAATTTTTATATACCTACGATTTTGGGGATGGTTGGGATCATACTATCCTAGTCGAAAAGATTTTACCCCGTGATCCTAAAGTTATTTATCCGATTTGTATTAAAGGGAAACGAGCCTGTCCTCCTGAAGATTGCGGCGGCCCTTGGGGATATGTTGAGTTTCTAGAGGCAATTCAAAACCCGTCCCATCCCGATCATGATGATATGTTGGAGTGGATTGAGGGGGCTTTTGATCCAGAAGAATTTGATCTAGATGAAATTAATCAAAGATTAGCTTGATCAGGATAAAAACTCAAGTAAATAAATACAGTATTTTCATTTTTAATGATGTCTCAAAAATCCGATTCCTCTAATGCCGATGAGCGTGAAGCTGAAGATCTCGCCCGCGATCGCGAACTATTTATGGAAGCCCTGTGTGGCCGAGAATTTACCCTATCCGATATTATTGCCCAGGCGGGGGGTAATTTTTTGAAAGGTGCATCTCCCATTCCCAAATTGGTGCAAATTAAAAACGAACTTAAATTGTTTATTAGTCAAAATCTTCATGATTTATCGGGTTCACTCCAAGCCGTTTTGCAGTTATATATCGATCAAGCAGATGAAGCGATTAGTCGTCATGTAGAACAACCCCTTCTAGTTTTACAAGCGTTAGTAGAGCAGATTTTAAACCAGCCCGAAGTCTTCTATGAATTAGTCAAGCAAGTTGATTGTAAATATGGTCAAATGTACGAAGAGCGGCCCCATTTTCAACGCCCAGGTGCGCCAGCCCATCCTGATGATGAATACAGTCATGAATCCGTCCGAGTACAACTAACCCATTTATTAGAGCGAATTGAAAATACTTTAGGAAGATGATTTCGCGCCTTGGTAATCATCAAATAACTATCCGAGATTTTTGACAAACCCTCAATCCAATCAATGGGTAAAAACGACGAAAAACCGATAAAATGTCGGGAATATGTCCGATGGACGGCAATGCGATCGCCCATTCCTTCTGGGGATCAACTAAACTAACTCAACAAAGGGTCAATCATGAACGAAAGCAGGGCGAAGAATCGTCTATGCTATTAAGCGCGTGTAGCATTTTTTGGATGACCGTCGATTTTATCGGTTCTAAGGACTAACCATCATGGAAAAAACCTATTTACAGACTGTGATCAATGACAAAAGTCCGATCAAGGTAGAAGACGATCGCACGGGAATGGGTGAAGAAACCCTCAAGCGAGCTTTTCTGGATAACTTGTTCTATCTCCAGGGAGTTGATCGTTCCCAAGCTTCTCCCTACGATTACTATTTGGCTTTGGCCTATACGATCCGCGATCGCCTCTTACTGCGTTTTCTCAAAAGTGTTGCCACCTACAAGCAAGAGAAAGTCAAAGTCGTGTGTTATCTGTCGGCGGAATTTCTCATGGGCAGACACCTGGGCAATAACCTAATTAACTTAGGGATTTACGACAAGGTTAATGATGTCGTGGGATCTTTCGGTCTAGATTTAGAAGAAATTCTGGAACAAGAACCCGATCCAGGTCTGGGTAACGGAGGTTTAGGAAGACTCGCCGCTTGTTTCCTCGATTCCCTGGCTTCTTTGGAAGTTCCTGCGATCGGTTACGGCATTCGCTACGAATTTGGGATTTTTCATCAACGCATCCAAGATGGTTGGCAAGTGGAAGTCCCTGATAATTGGCTTCGTTTTGGTAATCCTTGGGAACTGCCCCGTCCTGATGAATCCGTTCCCGTAAAATTAGGCGGTCATACGGAAATTGCTCGTGATGAAAAGGGCTTTACCAAAACCGTCTGGATTCCTGAGCGGGTGATTTTGGCGATTCCCTACGATACGCCTGTTCCAGGGTACAAAACCAATACAGTGAATCCCCTACGTCTGTGGAAAGCAGAAGCCAGTGAAGATTTTAACTTTGAAGCCTTTAATGCGGGGATGTATGACCGTGCTGTGGCTGAAAAAATGGATGCAGAAACCATTTCTAAAGTCCTTTATCCCAACGATAATACGCCTGCGGGTCGCGAATTACGCCTAGCTCAACAATATTTCTTTGTTTCTGCTTCTCTTCAGGATTTAATCCGCATTCATCTTCGTATTCACGATAATTTGGACAATCTCCATGAACGGGCCGCTGTTCAATTAAACGATACCCACCCCGCCGTTGCGATCGCGGAAATCATGCGGTTATTGGTGGATCAGTACAACTACGATTGGGAGAAAGCTTGGAGTATTACCCAAAAAACCTTTGCCTACACCAACCACACCCTCATGCCCGAAGCCCTAGAGCGTTGGGAAGTGAGTTTGTTTGCCAAATTATTGCCCCGCCATCTGGAAATTATCTACGAAATCAACCACCGTTTCCTAGAAAAAGTGCGAATTTGGTTTCCTGATGATGAAGCTCTCGTCAGCAGTCTTTCTATCATTGAAGAAAATCATGGTCAAAAGATTCGCATGGCTAATTTAGCCTGTATCGGCAGTCATGCCATCAACGGTGTGGCCGCTCTCCATACGGAATTGCTCAAAAAAGATACCCTCCAGGATTTTGCTCGACTCTGGCCCCAGAAATTTTTTAATAAAACCAATGGTGTCACCCCCCGTCGTTGGATTTTGCTGAGTAACCCTGAACTCTCTGCCCTCGTTTCTGAAAAAATTGGAGACAGTTGGCTGAAAAATTTGGATGAAATGCGACAAATTGAAAAATTTATTGACGATCCCGAATTCTGCGATCGCTGGCGACAAATCAAACAAGATAATAAACAGCACCTTGCCGATTATGTCCGTAAATATCGCGGCATCGAAATGGATGTCAATTCTATTTTTGATGTTCAAGTCAAACGGATTCATGAATATAAACGCCAACATTTAGCGGTTTTACAAATTATTGCTTTTTACAACCGCATCAAACAAAACCCCGAAACGGAAATTGTTCCCCGCACCTTTATCTTCGGTGGAAAAGCGGCTCCTGGTTATTTCATGGCCAAATTAATTATTAAACTGATTAATGCCGTCGGGGAAGTCGTCAACGCCGATCCCGATGTGCGTGGCCGTTTAAACGTCGTCTTTTTACCCAATTTTAACGTTTCCCTCGGTCAACGAGTCTATCCCGCAGCCGATCTTTCTGAACAAATTTCCACCGCAGGCAAAGAAGCTTCAGGAACGGGCAACATGAAATTTGCCATGAATGGAGCTTTGACCATTGGAACCCTAGACGGAGCCAATATCGAAATTCGGGAAGAAGCGGGGGCAGAAAACTTCTTCCTCTTTGGATTAACCGCCGAAGAAGTCTATGCCACCAAAGCGAAAGGCTATCATCCGAGGGAATATTACGAAAAAAATGCAGACCTGCGGGCAGTCATCGATCGCATTGCCAGTGGTTATTTCTCTCACGGTGACAAATCTCAGTTCCAACCCATTGTCGATTCCTTGCTGTATAGCGACCCCTATATGCTCCTAGCTGACTATCAAGCCTATATCGATTGTCAGGATGAAGTTAGTGCCGTTTATCAAGACCAAGCGCGTTGGACAAAAATGTCGATTCTCAACTCAGCCCGTATGGGGAAATTCTCCTCAGATCGGACGATTGCGGAATATTGTAAAGAAATCTGGGACGTTAACCCCGTCAAAATTGAATTAGACGAGTATAGTCCTGTAATCTAAGCAAAAGTAAGGGGATTAGGGTTTGGTTCATCTAGACTCTGATCCACTTTTAGCAGGGGCGAATTGCGATCGCCCTTTAACAAATTTTTTAGAGAATTACATTCCCCCTTTAACAGATTTTTAGTTAAAATTGTTACTCTTTGGCTCAGGCTTTTCGCCCCTACA
>ERZ1022729.122-NODE-122-length-11305-cov-7.366667_pt1 | contig 11305 bp, 13 predicted proteins | sample MGYA00520880_ERZ1022729 | MGnify/ENA primary metagenome ERZ1022729 (study PRJEB33162, sample SAMN09537598) | freshwater metagenome | isolation source: freshwater | place: Canada:Alberta | collected 2017-07 | study: EMG produced TPA metagenomics assembly of the...
TACACGCGTAAGATCGTCGGCAGCGTCAGATGTGTATAAGAGACAGCTTCACATCATGCAGACTCCCGATCAACAAATGTAATTTACAGCCCATGCTATGCCCCATCCCATAGATCGGCAGGTAGCCCTTCGCTAAAATATTTCTCGTTTGCAAGCGTTCCAAAATATTTTCAAACCGATTTAAAACACTACGGGCGATCGCGGCATGGTCGAGGGTATTCACAAAAGGAGTCGTAATAATCGCGTAACCCTGTTTACCCAGTTCAGCTAATAACCAGCGATAGGTCACACTAGGAGCCGTCCCGACGAAAGCACCGCCCAAAAAATGAATAATTGCGATGGGTTGTCGCGGAATTAAGACCCAACTGCCAGAAATTTCTTGCCATTCCATGATGATTGAGGGGTTTGCTGAGATTAATTCAATAAGCCTCTATCCTAAACGAAAATATCTAAGCAACGCCCTTGCCATCGCCGATTTTGTCAATCTTGTTACCGCCAATCCTAAGTTAGTTTAAACTGAAGACGACTTGCTTTTTACGCCGAATCCCCATTCTCTATGCCCATTAGTCCTTTTAAAACTGCTGTGCGGAAGCTCAACGCTGAAAAGCGAAAATGGGGTGTCGCCATGAGTCAGCACGCCCCCAGACGAGTTAATCGTTGGTTTAAATGGTTAGCTCCAGGGCTATTTGTAAAACGTTGGTTATTGATTAGTTCCGTTGGCATTAGTTTATTAATTTTAGGGTTAGCGATTTGGGTAAAATTGACCCCTATTTATCGAATTGGTGAATTTGTTTCCCAATCGATCGAAACGCTTTCTCAGTTTTTTCCCAGTTATATTTCTGGCCCTGTTTTATTTTTTGGGGGCTTATTTTTTGTTCTTTGGGGGCAAAGTCGCACGATGAATGCGATTACAGAAGTTTTGCAACCCGAAAGTAATGAAGAATTGGTAGATGTTTTATTAGCCCATCGTCGTCTCAATCGAGGGCCAAAAATTGTGGTTATTGGGGGAGGAACAGGTCTTTCAACGTTACTCAGGGGTTTAAAACTCTATAGTGCCAATATTACGGCGATCGTGACGGTTGCTGATGATGGCGGATCGTCTGGACGGTTGCGGCGAGAAATTGGGGTTTTACCGCCAGGCGATATTCGCAATTGCATTGCCTCTTTAGCCGATGAAGAAAAATTATTAACAGAATTATTTCAATACCGATTTGAAGCAGGGGATGGATTAGTCGGTCATAGTTTTGGGAATTTGTTTTTAACGGCGATGACGGCGATTACAGGAGATCTGGAGCAGGCGATCGCGGCTAGTTCTAAGGTGTTGGCGGTGCGAGGAAAAGTGTTGCCTTCTACCCTGACGGATGTGAGTCTCTGGGCAAGATTGAGTGATGGTCGTTTAATCGAAGGAGAATCGAATATCACAGGCGCAGGGGGGAAAATTGAGGAGATTGGCTGTCGTCCCGAAAATCCCGTTGCCTTACCCGCCGCAATTCGGGCGATCGAGGAAGCTGAATACATTATTATCGGGCCAGGCAGTCTTTACACCAGTGTAATTCCCAATTTATTAGTTCCCGATATTCGAGCCGCGATCGCAGGAGCCGATGTGCCTCGCATCTATGTTTGTAATATCATGACTCAGCCAGGAGAAACTGATAACTATACCGTCTCGGATCATCTGAGCGCGATCGATGCTATTTCCGAATATCGCCTCTTTGATGCGGTTCTAGTGCAGAGAACACCTCCCTCTCCCGAGTCTCTCAAGCACTACGCCCAAGAAAATTGTCACCCCGTCTTTCTAGACCGCGAAACGGTGGGCGCGATGGGCTGTCGTATTGTAATCGCTAATGTCATGAGTGAAAATGAAGAAACGGGCAGAGTACGTCATGATCCCCATCGATTAGCGCGAGTTTTATTACGATGGTATGGCGGTCAATAAATTTTGAGATTTTTTAAATTTCAGCGTATAATCAGTCTAATATTTTTGAATAAAAGCGTGATTAAGATGAGTAATGACACAATTTTCGGTAAAATCATCCGACGAGAAATTCCTGCCGATATTGTCTATGAAGATGAGCTTTGTCTGGCGTTTAGAGATGTGAATCCCCAAGCTCCCGTCCATATTTTGATTATCCCCAAAAAAGCTATTCCCCAACTCTCTGCCGCGACAGCCGAAGATCAAAACTTACTCGGTCATCTTCTATTAACCGCCAAGCACATTGCTGAAGAAGTGGGTTTAAAAAAAGGTTATCGACTTGTCATTAATAATGGTGAAGACGGTGGACAAACGGTTTATCATTTGCATTGCCATCTCCTCGGCGATCGCGCTTTAGGCTGGCCACCAGGTTAATTGGTAAATTAGAAAAGATTACAATCTTTAAGATCATATATGGCGCAAAAAAACGAAATCCCAATTTTATTGACCGCTTTGTTAATTACCCTAACTATCATAGGGGGCATAGGCTTTATTTTATTTCGATTATCGCCAGATCCAATACAAGACAATTTCTCTAGTGTGGATAATGCGAATAGAAATTTATCTAAACTAATCAGTTCAGGCTCGACTATTCTGGTTCCAGGGACTGACAATGAAGCCAAACAATTTGCCGCTAAAGCGATCGCAGAAGGTAACAACACAGAAGCGATCCGACTTTTTTCAAATTATTTGTGGGTAAATCCCAATGATCCTGAAGCCTTGATTTATTTCAATAATCTTCAAGCGATAAGCCACAATCCTTTAAAAATAGCAGTGGTTGTACCCATCGGAAGTAATCTTAATATTTCTCAAGAAATGTTGCGTGGTTCAGCCCAGGCACAAAATGAAATTAATAAGAGAGGAGGCATTAATGGAAGATATTTGCACATTACGATCGCCAATGATTCCAACCAACCTGAAACAGCTAAGCAAATTGCCCAGACGTTGGTTAATACTCCTGAAATTTTAGCCGTAGTGGGACATAATGCTAGTAATGCGAGTTTAAGCGCGGCACCGATTTATCAAAATAATAAATTAGTAATGGTTAATCCAACCAGTTTTGCTAATGGAATATCAGATGTGGGTGATCATATTTTTAGAGTCGTTCCCACTGTTAGTTCGTCAGCTAAATCTTTAGTGAAGAAATTTAGTAAACACAATCAAAAAATTGCCATTTGTTATGATTCCCAAGCTCCTGACGGCGTATCGTTTAAACAGGAATTTGTTGCTAACTTATTAGCACAAGGATTGCGGCAAGCACCCACTGTTTGCGACTTGAATGATCCCTCTCTTAATTCTCAAACGGAAATTGCTGAAGCAGTAAATAGTGGAGCGGATAGTCTCTTGATTCTCCCTCACATTGATAGATTGCAAAAAGCTTATGATCTGGCCAAAGCAAACAAAGGGGAATTAAGTCTTTACGGCAATAGTACCCTGGCAACGATTAAAACGTTAGAGCAGAGAAAAGCGTCCCAAGGTTTAACATTGGTTGTTCCCTGGAGTTCCAAAACTATCGAAAACATGAGATTTGCTCAAGCGGCTCGTCAACTATGGGGAGGAGATATTTCTTGGCGTAGTGCAGGGAACTATGATGCAACCTATACGGTGGCCACAGGGCTAAAACAGAGTCAAAATCGTCAAGGATTACAAGAAGCCTTGGAAAGCCCCAATTTTATCTCAACAACGACTAACGGAGAGGTTAAATTTTTGCCTAACGGCGATCGCGCAGGTCAAGGAATAATTGTTCAGGTTAAGCCATCTAGTTCCCATCCGACAGGGTATGATTTCATCCCCCTTCCACCATAAGTTGCTTGTCAGAATATGATAGGATTTCTAGAAAAAGCTTGTTTGTGTCAAATTACTTCAGAAAAGTTTGGTTTTCCCTATGCCCTATAAAATCCTTTTTGTCTGTCTCGGTAACATTTGCCGATCGCCCTCGGCGGAAAATATTATGAATCACCTGATCGAAGAAGCAGGTTTAAATTGGCAAATTCTCTGTGATTCGGCGGGAACCTCTAGTTATCATGTGGGTTCTCCCCCAGACCGCCGCATGACCAGTGCCTTAATCAATCGAGGCTTTAGGGTAAATGGCGAGGCCCGACAATTTGAATATTCAGACTTTGAAGAATTTGACTTGATTTTGGCAATGGACAAGGAAAATTATCAAAATATCCTCTCCCTAGACCGCCAACAAATCTATGGCGACAAGGTGAAATTGATGTGTGACTTTGCCCAAAACTACTCTACGAAGGAAGTTCCCGATCCCTACTATGGCGGCCAAAAAGGATTTGAAAACGTGATTGATTTATTGATTGACAGTTGCCAGGGACTATTGATGTATGTCAAAAATCAATTAAAGCTTCATTAAAAATTGTTCCTGAAGTATTCCTATTTCCTTCATTATCAATTGAACATCGGCTTAAATATTGAATGATTTAAAAACTCGTTTAGGGTATCCTATAAAAAAGTTATTCTATTCAACCCTAAAACGATAATCATGGTTTATAGTCTCAGAATTGCCGATTTGCCGACTACCGAGCGACCGAGGGAGCGTTTATTATCTTTGGGTTCAAAACACCTCTCGACGGCTGAATTGTTAGCCATTCTCTTGGCAACGGGTCAGGGCAAGGGAAAACTTTCTGCGGTTGGCTTGGGGCAACATATTCTCCAACAGCTAGGACAACATCAACGAGATCCCCTGGATGTGTTGCGAGAGATTCATCCCCAAGAGTTGATGAATTTTCCAGGCATTGGCCCTGCTAAAGCAACAACGATTTTAGCGGCGGTGGAATTGGGGAAACGGGTTTTTCAGTTGCGCCCATTAGAACGGGTGATCGTGGATAGTCCTGCTTCGGCGGCGGCGGCTCTGGGTCATGAGTTGATGTGGCAGTCCCAGGAGCATTTCGCGATCGCGATGTTGGATGTGAAAAATCGCTTATTGGGAACGAAAGTCATTACAGTGGGAACAGCGACGGAAACCCTGATCCATCCCCGTGAAATTTTCCGAGAAGTCATTAAACAGGGAGCGACCAGACTTATTGTGGCCCACAATCATCCTTCAGGGAGTTTGGAACCCAGTCCAGAAGATATTAAGTTAACGGAATTACTGCTACAGGGCGCGCAATATTTACAAATTCCTGTTCTAGATCATTTAATTCTCGGTAATGGAGAGCATCAAAGTCTGCGCCAAATTACGGATTTATGGGAGCGTTATCCCCAGGAAAATTGATCTCAGGGGGTTATTGTTAGAAAAATCTATGGCTATTTTCCAATAATGGGAAGATAGGGGGGATAATAATTGATGGGACTATTCTCCTCTCACTTAATAAGGATTTTAAGAGGATTGCCATGACCTCAATCGATCAATTAGAACCTGCAACGAAGGGTGATGTGATGATTTATCAACCCTATTACCACAAAGATAAACACAAGACTTTACCATTATCCATTAGTTTGTATCAACAGGGACGACTAGAAGGACAACGCCGCATTGAAGGAGGAGAGGGAATTACATTTGCCGCTTCCTGGTATGTGTCTAAGCTTCCTTCCGAATTAACTCGTTGTCGTATCCAATTTGACGGACAAGCGGAGTTGAGCTATGAGATGACGATTCTGAACGCAGAGTTTATTGATTATCTCATTGAGGTGATTAATATTAAAAAAGAAACGAAGGTTGTGGATTTTCCCCAGGGCTTTTATAGAAAACTGCTTAAAATGGACGATCCATCGCCTACAGCAACTCTATCGTCGTAGGATTGAAACCTTGTTTTAACTTGGACTAAAAAATTTATAGAGGAGTAGTTTTGTGGCAAATTTGTGCAAATTTTTATTAATTGGTTCCATTGAGTCCTATAGCGGTAAGTCTGGCACGATTTTAGGGCTGGGTCGTCAATTGCAGGAGGCAGGTTTTGCGATCGCCTACGGCAAACCCATTGGAACGGATCTCAGTGAAGATGTTCAGGAAAATCAAGATGCTGATGTCCAATTTGTCCAGGATGCTTTGGGATTAAAAGACAACCAAATTTGTCTCCCTTTACTGTTTTTGACCCCAGAAACCATTCAAAAACGTCTTGAGGGAACGGATAGTACCAATTATTTAGACAAACTCCAGTCGGCTCTGGGGAACATTGAATCAGATGTGGTCTTATTGGAAGGGCCAGGCAATTTAGGCGAGGGCAGTTTATTTAATCTTTCCTTTGAAGATTTGATTACTTCTCTCACGGACAACGGTGCGGCAACGAATCTGGCGAAAATTATTTTGGTCGCTCGTTACCATTCCCCCCTCGTGGTCGATGGTCTTTTGAAAGCGAAAAAGGAATTGGGTGAAAATTTACTGGGAGTGGTGATTAACGATATTCCCCCTGCCGCGATCGCAGAAACAAAAGATTTGATCAAACCCTTTCTAGAAAAACAAGGAATTCCTGTCTTAGGGATGCTACCCCAGAACGATTTACTCCGCAGTGTAAGTGTGCGAGAATTAGCCCATCAACTGAAAGCAAAAATCCTCTGTCGTCCCGATCGCTTGGACTTGATGGTAGATTCCCTGACCATTGGCGCGATGAATGTCAACTCGGCATTGGAATATTTCCGTCAAGGAGAAAACAAAGCCGTTGTGACAGGCGGCGATCGCACAGATTTACAGTTAGCGGCCCTGGAAACCTCCACCAGTTGCCTGATTTTGACAGGAAATGTCTCGCCCCAGGCTTTAATTATCAGTCGAGCAGAGGATCTAGAAATTCCCATTTTGACCGTCAATCTAGATACGTTAAAAACCGTAGAAATTGTCGATCAAGCCTTTGGAACCGTTCGACTTCAAGAATCGATCAAGGTTGATTGCATCCAACAATTAATGAAAGATCATTTCAATTTTGAGGATTTTCTTGAGAAGTTTGCACTCAGATAACCGCAAAAAATCCCCACAAATTCCCTCAACAAACAGGCTATAATCGGGAAAGTGTTTCTTTCCCAGGGTTGGCCGAGCGGTTGAGGCAACGAACTCATAATTCGTGCAAGGCAGGTTCAACTCCTGCACCCTGGATTATTCATGGCGATCGCAGGAGCTGATCAAAATATGAGAGATGTGTTAAATTTGGCATAAACTCATGGCAGACTTTACGGAAACAACGGAAACACGCAAAGCAGACCACATCAAGATTGTCCTTGAAGAAAATGTCAGAGCTAAGGGAGTAACAACGGGGTTTGAGCGTTTTTTTTTAGACCACTGCGCCCTGCCTGACCTGAATTTAGATGAGGTTGATCTCGGTTTAACCCTCTGGCAAAAAAAGTTACAGTCTCCTTTGCTTATCAGTAGCATGACGGGGGGAACCAAGGCCGCCTGGACGATTAATAAACATTTAGCCGAAGTTGCCCAATCCCTGGGAGTCGCAATGGGAATCGGTTCCCAACGAGCGGCCATTGAAGATCCCAGCTTGGTTTCCACCTATCAAGTGCGGTCAGTTGCACCCGATATTCTCCTTTTTGCCAATTTAGGAGCCATTCAACTGAATTACGGCTATGGACTAGAGGAAGCGCAACGAGCCGTTGACATGATTGAAGCCGATGCCTTGATTTTACACCTCAATCCTCTTCAGGAAGCGGTTCAACCAGGGGGCGATCGCCTGTGGTCGGGATTAGAGCAAAAAATTGAAAAATTAGTGACGAAATTAGCAATTCCCGTGATTATTAAGGAAGTCGGCAACGGGATCAGTGCCTCGGTGGCCAAACGTTTAAAAAATTGTGGGGTAGCCGCGATCGATGTGGCAGGAGCGGGCGGAACCAGTTGGAGCGAAGTCGAAGCTTACCGACAAAATGACCACCGTTATCAACAAATTGCCCATAATTTTGCGAGTTGGGGTATTCCGACCGCCGTTTGCTTGAAAGAAGTTCGTCAAGCGGTTCCTGATTTACCGATTTTTGCTAGTGGTGGGATTCGCAATGGTCTGGATGCGGCCAAGGCGATCGCGATCGGAGCCACCTTAGTCGGCAGTGCGGCCCCCATTCTACAAGCAGCTACGGTTAATTTGGATGTGGCCCAGGAGCAGTTTTCTAACCTGATTGATACCCTGAAAATTGCCGCCTTTTGTAGTAATGCCGCTAATTTAGAGCAACTACGTCAAGTTCCCCTACGCGATCGCGTCACTGGAGAAATCATCAAAATAGTTTAAGAGTATAACCTTGGATATTGCGATTACGGGCATTGGTTTACGGTCAGTTTTAGGGAATTTAGCAGAAAGTTGGCAGAATTTAATTGAAGGCAAGTCTGGCATCCAAATCAAGCAAATTTTTCCCAGTTTTCCTCCCATTCCCTTAGCCATGACTGGTAACGCTCCCCTAAGCTTGGGACAAATTGTTCAAATAACTGTCCAAGATGCCCTAGAAGATGCCCAATTAGTTATTCCCCTCGAAAACTGTGGTGTCGCGATCGGCTCTAGTCGGGGTTGCCAGGGCTTGTGGGAAAAGTTCGCCTGTTCTCCCGATCAATTTCCCATCGATTGGCTCGAAACTCTCCCCCACCAAGGCGCGATCCTAACCGCTCGTCAGATTGGCACTCAAGCAATGGTTTTAGCTCCCATGGCCGCCTGTGCCACAGGAATTTTAGCCCTCAGCCAGGGCTGTGAATTAATTACACAAGGACGCTGTGAAAGAGTTATTGCAGGAGCCGTAGAAGTCCCGATCACGCCTTTAACTCTGGCGGGATTTCAACAAATGGGAGCTTTAGCCAAAACGGGCTGTTATCCCTTTGATCAACAGAGAGAGGGATTAGTTTTAGGGGAAGGAGGAGCCGTTTTTGTGTTGGAATCCCTAGAATTAGCCCAAAAACGAGGCGCGAAAATTTACGGAACCATCAAAGGCTGGGGCTTTACCTGTGATGCTAGTCATGTCAGCGCACCCGCCGAAAATAATCACAGTGCAACCTTGGCGATTAAACACTGTTTGGAACGAAGTGATTTAACCCCGAATGACATTCAATTTATCCACGCTCACGGCACAGGAACCAATTTAAATGATCGCCGAGAAGCCGCTTTAATTCAATCTATTTTTCCTGAACAAGTCGCGGTTAGTTCCAGTAAGGGAGCAACAGGACATACCCTGGGGGCTTCGGGAGCCTTGGGGATTGCTTTTAGTTTAATGGCGTTACATTCGCAAATCCTACCGCCCTGTGTGGGTCTGAATCATTCAGAGTTTGGGTTAAATTTTGTGAAATATTCCCAGTCGGCCTCGATAAATCACGCCCTTTGTCTGAGTTTTGGTTTCGGCGGACAAAATGCCGCGATCGCGTTATCGGCTTAAAAATCGGCATTAATCAATCCCAATCACATACTTGCGCCATTCCTGATTATGTTCCCCCCTAGTATGTTTGACCAGTTCAAAATGCAGACTACTGTAGGGGCGACGGGGTTGAATAGCAAGAGGCATCCCCGCTTCTTTGGGGGTGCGGTTCCCTTTGTTGACATTACATCTCACACAGGCGGCAACTAAGTTATCCCAAGTATCTCCGCCTCCCCTAGAACGAGGAATCACATGATCCAGGGTTAGTTGTTCCCCCCGATAGTTGCAATACTGGCAGGTATGGCGATCGCGTTCTAGGAGATTGCGCCGAGTAAGGGGAATTTCTTTATAGGGGACTTTAACGAAATGACGTAAACGGATAACGGTCGGAAAGGGAAAATCGGTATAAATAAAATGGCCGTTATGTTCCAGTTGCTCGGCTTTTCCCTTAAGCAACAGAACTACCGCTCTCCGCCAACTGGTGATGTTAAGCGGTTCATAGGAGGCATTTAGCACCAGAACCTTACTCATGAAACTGAAAGTCGGACTAAATTGGTTAGAAATTTTTCTGATGCTAACATAATACCCCCTATTTTGTCTGCTGTCCTGGGTCAGTTGTTCTTTCTACTTTTTTCTACTAAAAAAAGCGATCAATCTTGCACGAAACCGATATTTTCCATCTCAGATGGGACTGACATCCCTAGACTAAAGACCTAACGTAGAGATATCGGTAGAGATTAAACCGACCACCGCCCAACTTCAGGAGAGGAATTTTCAATGTTGAACTTTATTCATAAACAATCTGGAAAAGCAGCGATCGCGGTTTTATTGGTGGGTACAACCCTATTAGGTTCCTTTGTTCCTGTTTCCGCCAAACCCGTGCGTCGTCCAGCCAACACCAGCTACAATCTCTTGCGTTCACCTTCTCCCTCATCCACTTTTAACCGCAATCAGAGTGTCCCAACCTTTAACCGCAACCAAAGTCAAACGTTTTCTAATCCTAATCAGGGGACTATTCCCGTTGGGACAACGATTCCTATGACCTTCAACGAATCTGAAACAATTGAAATCAGCCCCAATGAGTCTCGTACTATCACCCTCTACACAGCATCTAATGTTCGACAATCCAATGGTAATATTCTCATTCCTGCGGGGAGTGAAGTGTTGGGAGAATTACGCCCTTCTAGGAATGGAGTCCAGTTTTTTGCTCAACAAATTACGCTCAAAAATGGTCAACGCCTGAATTTTAATGCGACTTCCCGTGAATTAGTGGGTTTCCAAGCGGTTAACGTCGGAGCGTCAACGGCCGATATCGTTACAGGAACCCTCGCAGGTGCGGGGGCGGCCACTCTCATTGCAGGGGTCACGGGCGATCGCCATATTAATGCCCTAGAAGTTTTGGGAGGCGCGGCTTTTGGAGCTTTAGCAGGATGGGGCTTACCCCAGGCAGGCATTATTGGCGGCGGAACCAAGGAAGTGATGACCATTAATCCGAGTCAAGATTTAACCCTCACTGTTCAGGCTCCTTTGTACCTCAATAACACCTCATTTCCTTCTCAATCTCCTTCCCAATCTTCTTCTCAATCTCAATGGGGACGCGATCGCTATTCAGCTTGGTAATGTTGAGTAACCGCCAGTTTCCTCTTTTTTTCTAATCCCCTCGCCGTCAGGGGATTTTTTTCTGGGTCAGTAAATTGGAGTGAGCTAGAATAGGTTTCTCCTAATCACTACGCGATAATTTATAAAACGGTAACAAAAGTAGCGGTTTCATCTAAGTATCATCCGTTATCGTTTCTCAAACGATCTTCCCATAGGAATAAATACTCATGTCTGAATTTACCAGTGAAGTCTGTCCAGTCTGCGGCGTAACCATTGAGAACGGAGCTAAAGTGGTGTTTTCGGTGGGGCCATCGGGAACAAGAGCCAAACTTTGGGCAAGGGTTTGTAATTTTGCTAAAAATCCTGATTGTATTAATCAAGATGAAGACTCTATTGGGGCTGTTAAAAATAATGATTATTACAATTGAGACTGTCTCTTATACACATCTCCGAGCCCACGAGACT
>ERZ1022729.123-NODE-123-length-11299-cov-5.491640_pt1 | contig 11299 bp, 14 predicted proteins | sample MGYA00520880_ERZ1022729 | MGnify/ENA primary metagenome ERZ1022729 (study PRJEB33162, sample SAMN09537598) | freshwater metagenome | isolation source: freshwater | place: Canada:Alberta | collected 2017-07 | study: EMG produced TPA metagenomics assembly of the...
GGCTCGGAGATGTGTATAAGAGACAGGAGAACATCTATGCCCTCGTTCGAGTGGCAGATGAAATTGTCGATGGATCCGCCGCTGAGGCTCAATTGCTTCAGCCGCAAGTGAACCCAGCCCAACTCTTATCCGAGTTTGAGAATGAAACTTACCGGGCAATGGAAATCGGTTACTCGACCAACCTGGTGATTCATGCATTTGCACTGACAGCTAGGGCTACTGGAATCAAGAGAGAAATTGTTGAACCGTTTTTCTTCTCAATGCGTCAGGACCTTACGGAGACACAGCACAATCAGCAGTCCTTTGAGAAATACGTTTACGGCTCGGCTGAAGTGGTGGGCTTGATGTGCCTGCAGGTGTTTATGCATGGCAAAACCTACTCAGAATCAGAGCAGGAAAAGCTCATGCTGGGCGCAAGGGCCTTGGGCAGCGCTTTTCAAAAGGTTAACTTCTTGCGGGACTTATCAGCGGACTTCCAGCGATTGGGAAGAAGTTACTTTCCAGGTGTGGATGTGAAGAGCTTCAATGAGGAAACTAAGCAGCGCTTGGTAGATGATATAAAGGTTGATCTTGGTGTCAGTGCTCAATCACTCCCCCTTCTTCCTAAATCTGCTAGAAGAGCGGTAGCGGCTGCTCAATTGCTTTTCACAACGCTAAATAACCAAATCGAAAAAACTTCCGCAACTGAGCTAATAAATCGCAGAATCTCAGTTGGATCATTAAGGAAAGCTTCCTTACTGATTAGAGCACTAATAGGAGCAAAAGTTTGAAAAAGCAAGCAGTTGTAATCGGTGGAGGAATTGCGGGATTGGCAACAGCTGGTCTTCTCGCCAAAGCGGGCATGGATGTCAAACTCTATGAGGCAAGAAATTCCTTGGGTGGCAGAGCTTACCTATGGGAGAAAGATGGCTTCAGATTTGATATGGGCCCTAGTTGGTACCTCATGCCTGATGCTTTCGAGCAATTTTTCAAACTAATGGGAACATCCGCAGACGAACAGCTGAAGCTAGTCCGCCTCGATCCCGCCTACCAAACTCGCAACGAAGGCCTTGGCGACAAAATCCCAATGCCGCAGAGTGTTGATGGCATCAAGAGAATGTTTGATGGAATCGAGCCTGGCGCCGGAAAGCAGCTCGGTAAGTACCTTGAGTCAGCAGAAGAAGCATATGAACTGTCAATAAAACACTTTCTATACACAAACTTTCGTGACCTTCGAAGCTTTACGCAGCCTGATGTTCTGAAGAAACTTGGCAGGTTCTTGATGCTACTGACGACATCCCTCTATAACTTTTCTGGGAAATACGTCAAGGACGAGCGACTAAAGAAAATGTTGAATTTCCCTGCAGTTTTCTTGGGGGCGTCTCCTTACGAAACTCCTAGCATGTACCACTTAATGACTCATGTCGACATGAATCAAGGCGTCTTTTACCCTATGGGCGGAATCCACACCATTATTGAATCTCTAACTCGCCTAGCCGAATCACATGGCGTTGAGATTCATACCTCATCGCCTGTCCAGCAAATTTTGGTTCAAAACAAGAAAGCGGTTGGTGTCAAGCTAGCTAGCGGTGAAATACGAGCTGATGTTGTTGTCGCCACTGCGGACCTACAGCACGTGGAAACCAAATTGCTGCAAGAACAGCACCAAAGCTATCCGGCTAAATGGTGGGAGAAGAAAGTTGCAGGTCCTTCTGCATTACTTCTCTACTTAGGTGTCAAAGGCAAAATTGATGAGCTGGATCACCACACACTTCTATACACAGCCGATTGGAAGACAAACTTCGCGGAGGTCTTCCACGCTCCGGACGGAAAACGTCGTGTCCCAAACCCGGCATCTCTCTACATCTGCATGCCTTCAAAAACAGATAAAAACGTTGCCCCTGCGGGCCACGAGAACATTTTTGTCCTTGTCCCCACAGCAGCGGATCCGTCCATTGGTAAAGGAGGCATCAATGGAGCAGGTGATGCGCGACTTGAATCTGCGGCTGACCTAGTAATTGAACAAATTTCTAATTGGTGCAACATACCTGACCTGGCAGAGAGAGTGGTTGTTCGAAGAACCGTTGGCCCAATGGATTTTGTGAATGAATTCAATGCCTGGAACGGTACGGCACTTGGCATGGCCCACACTCTGTTCCAAAGTGCCTTCTTTAGACCAAAGAACAAGTCAAAAAAAGTTCACAACCTTCTCTATGCAGGGCAGAACACTTTGCCTGGAATCGGTTTACCAATGTGCCTTATCGGAGCAGAGCTGGTTTACAAGCATCTCACTGAAGATCGGTCAAGCGGTCCATTGAAAGGAGAAGTTGAGTCTGTTACGAGTTGGAAGGGATTGCGCTAGTGAATGAGTCCTTTAGTTTCGTATATCTCTTTGTTCTACTTGTTTCTATCCTTGGTCTCGTCGGAATTGATCGAAAGCAGAACCTGGCACTTTTTCGTAGCCCACTTCCCACGGTGATTAGTGTTGGGATTGCGGTAATTGTCTTTCTTATTTGGGACATTATTGGAATTTCATTAGGAATTTTCTTCCGTGGCTCAACGCCATTCCTATCTGGCTTACTTCTAGGCCCTGAGTTGCCGCTCGAGGAACTATTCTTTTTGATTCTCCTGAGCTACAACACCTTGTTGGCATATCAATTCTTTGCCCTGAAGGGTAAGAAATGAGCTATCCAACTCTCACGCTGTTTGTTCTATCAGTCTTCGCCGTTTTTGCCCTGCTTATGCGTAAATGGCTTAGTTGGAAGGCACTCGCACCAGCTGCGCTATTCATGCTGCTCATGACCTTGGTGTTTGACAATTTGATTATTGCTAGCGGAATCGTTGACTATGACTATGACAAAACTGCCGGCATAAGGTTGTTCTTGGCACCAATTGAAGACTTTGCTTACACACTGGTTGCACTAGTGCTAGTGCCAAGCCTTTTCAATTGGCTGAGGAGCCGGCTGTGAAGCTTGCTCGCCGATTGTTGGTTTCATCAAGGCCAATTTCATGGATAAACACTGCCTTTCCTTTTGCGGCGGCTTATTTCTTCTTGGGTGGCGAACTTACGGCCAGCTTCTGGGTAACAACCTTTTTCTTCCTGATCCCCTACAACTTGCTCATGTATGGAGTAAACGACGTCTTTGATTACGAAAGTGATCTGAGGAATCCTCGAAAAGGAGGCGTTGAAGGAGGCTTGCTTCCTCCGGAACTGCATAGAGCCACGCTTCTCGTTGTAGCTATTGTGAGCCTGCCCTTTATTGCATACATTGCTTGGCAATCGGCTACCAATCTCTTGGCACTGACAATCTTTATTGTCACCATCTACTTTGTTGTTGCCTATTCAATAAGAGGCTTGAGATACAAAGAGATACCTTTGCTTGACTCAATCAGCAGTTCAATTCACTTTGTAGGCCCCATGCTTTTTGCCGTGGCGCTAGTTGGCGAGTTCGACATCTGGATTGTCACTTCAAGTTTGGCCTTCTTTCTTTGGGGTGCTGCCTCACACGCCTTTGGAGCAGTGCAAGACATTAGAGCTGACAGAGCAGCTGGCATTGCTTCAATCGCTACAGCATTAGGTGCAGCGAGGACGATTCGCCTTGCTTTTGCTCTCTACCTCGTTGCCGGAGTGAGCCTTTTGTTCTTGCCAGATAGATTCGCTTTCGCATCCATAGCAGCTATCCCTTATCTTCTAGTGATAGCGAGAAGCTTTGACGTTACAGACGCAAATTGCGAGGAAGCAAATAAGGGATGGAGATTGTTTCTTGCGCTCAACTTTTTTGCCGGGGCGCTTGTTACTTCGCTACTAATCGGACCCATGTGATGACCACTCAATTACATAGTCATCGTTGTAACCATTCGCACAGTTTCGACAGCTCAAAAGTGCATTAGGTCTGCGCATCCGGAAGTGCTGGTGGCCGGAGGGGCAGAAACCAATCCAGCGAGCTGAGGTGTTAGCCATGAGGTGCCAGCTGGTTGGTTGAAACTTGTAACCGATCTCGCGGGCTTTGGCCCTCCAAATTGGGCCGTGGCCGGCTGCTTTACCTACCAGCGCATGGGCAATTTCATGCAAGATGATCTGTTCGACTTCTTGCAAACTGCAGTTCTCAACCAGATGCCGGCTTATGGTGATCCGTCGAGCCCTAAAGTCACATTGACCTGCACGATTCACTGCGCGGTCAAAACCAAAAGAGTAATTGATAATTCTGTGCTTGATAAAAAGCTCTTGAGCAAGCTCTACTGCCTGCTGGTGAGCAGACTGATATTCAAGTTGCAGTGCCATCTAGGCCTCCAAAACCTTAGCTAGACGGCGAACCGCCTCTGCTATTCGAGGTTGGCTAGTTGCGAAGTTAAGTCGAATGAAATCTGAATACTTACCATCATGTGAATGCTCAGGACCTGCGACGACAGCTATCTTTCCCTCTTGCAAGAGTCTCCCTTGCAAGTTATCCAAGCTGTAAGCACTTAGATCAAGCCAAGCTAGATAAGTAGCAGACATGTCAAAAAATTTAGCTCTAGGTAGCTGTTTTGCTAATTCGAAACGCAGAAAAGCCAAATTATTCTGAATTTCTTTTACTGTGTCATCAAGCCATATCTCGCCATTTTCATAGGCCTCAACCATTGAAAATGCACCCAAAAGCGACGCGCGCCAGTTCATTGCCTCAGGAAGACTCCGCATTTTTTCTTTCATGTCATTCGATTGCGTAATGAGAAAGCCGGCCTTAAGGCCAGCCGTATTCCAAGCTTTCGATGTGGAGGTTATTGTCACAGCACGACTTGATGCCTCAGCTCCGAGAGAAAGAAAAGGTACAAACGTATTCCATGCCAACGGAGCATGAATTTCATCGGAAATGATTAGTGCATCGTACTTCGCAGCCAATTCAGCGATACGCGATAGCTCATCGTGAGTGTGAACTGTTCCAACCGGATTCTGCGGTGAGCAAAGAAGGAACACCTTAACCCCAGACTTGAAAGCATCCTCAATCGCATCTAGATCTAAGGACCAGCGCTGACCCTGGAGTTTCAAAGGCGCATCGTGAGGAACCATGCCAACCTCAGAAATCCACTTAAAGAATGAGGAGTATGTTGGCGAATTCACAAGCACGCGATCGCCCGGTTGGGCAACTTTTCTAAGGATCTCAACCGCAGCAACACCTACATCTGTGGCAAGTCGAATCCCCTGTTCGTCAATTTCCCAGTCCCAGCGAGATTTTGCGAACTTGCTAAAGGCAGGTGCGAGTTCCGGCAATGGACCAAGATATCCCATGTCTGAGTTGTTGACCATTTCAACTAGTCGACGCCTTATGGGATTTGCTACATTAAAGTCCATTTCGGCGACATGCATCGGTAAGACATCCTCCGGAAACCTGCGCCACTTGGAAGAAGTTCTTCCAGCAGAGTTTCCAAATGAATCTGGACTATTTAGCACATTCCGATTATCTACCCCTAGTTGCTAATTGAACTGGAAGGTAAGCAGCATTGCAGCAATTGATATCATTACTGCTGCGATAAAGACGTCCAGAACTCTCCAAAACATCGGGTTCTTGACAAATTTCCCAAGCCAGGCTGCACCGAAACCCAAACTGAAGAACCAAACAAAAGACGCTGTCATTGCACCTAGCCCGAAGAGCCATCTTTCTTCAAACTGGTTCGCTATCGAACCCAGCAGTAGCACGGTGTCGATATAAACATGCGGATTCAGGTAAGTCAGAGCGAGTGCGGTTAGCGCCGTCGCCCGAAATGAATCAGCGTTCTTTTCAGACTCGACCAAAGCTTGTGGCTTAACTGCTCTTCGCAATGCACTTATTGCAAACCAGAGCAGATACGCAGCGCCGCCATAGCGGAAAATTTCGATGAGCAGTGGGGCCGAATTGATTGCCGCTCCCAGCCCAAGAATGCCAAGCCCGATCAAAAGAGCGTCTGAAAACGCACAGATTAATACGACAGTCAAAACTTGCTTTCGGCGCAAGCCCTGTCGAAGAACAAAGGCATTTTGGGCACCTATGGCAACAATCAATGAGAGGCCTGTTAGGAAACCGGCTGGCAAAGCTAGCAATCTTGCACCTATTCGCAGTTAGTCTTGAAAGATGCTACTTACTTTTCCAGCCATAGCCGCAGCCGCGACGAACTTTGACGTCAATAGAGTGCCTACCGGCCAGGGCATTGACTTTTTGATCTGGCCAGTCATGATTGGTGCCTTTATCTACATTGTTTACCTGACCACCCGTAAGAACCCCTCGGACAAGGGGAATAAGGACAAGAAAAACTAGTTTTCATCTTGCATGACACTAAAAATTGGATCAGCTGCTCCAGCCTTCAAGCTGAAGAACCAAGATGAAAAGCCGGTTTCCCTTGCTGACTTTAAGGGCAAAAACGTAATTGTTTACTTTTACCCTGCGGCTTCCACCCCCGGGTGCACGACGCAGGCTTGCGACTTTCGAGACAACATAAACTCTCTAAAGTCCTCCGGCTACGTGGTTATTGGAATCTCACCCGACGAGCCAGTAAAGCTGAAGAAGTTTAAGGACAAAGAAAAACTAAACTTTGAGCTTCTCAGTGACCCTGACAACAAGATTCAGGAAAAATACGGAGCTTTTGGAGAGAAGAGCATGTATGGAAAGACCTACATGGGGACCATCCGCTCTACCTTCGTCGTAGACAAAGCTGGGAAACTGCAGCATGCCTTCCACAACGTCAAAGCCAAGGGTCACATCGAATTTCTTCGGAAAGAACTCGGGCTTTAGCCTCTAAGCGGCAGCAGAGCGCCGATCGCGATAAAAACTGAACCAAAGACTCGGTTAAAGTTCTTGCCTACACGCCTAAGCCAAGGTTGAATACGGTCGGCCATGGCAGCCACCAAAAATTCATAAATGAATTCAATGACCACGAATGTGGCGGCCATAACGACAAATTGAATAATCAGTGAGCCTGCTGGCTCGATGAACTGCGGCAAAAATGCGACGAAAAACAAAATTCCCTTTGGGTTGCTCACTGCCGAGAGCAGTCCTGCTTGAAACAAGCTTCGATTAGACGAGCCCTGAGATTGACTCCTCGACTCAGCCAGCGATGGGGATCGCCAGACTTGGATACCAAGAAAAACTAAGTAAGCACCACCAAGCCATTTCAACACCACCAGCAAACCGACGTTTGCTGCCAACAACGCTCCTATACCGAACATTGACAAGCCAATCACGGTGGTAAACCCAACTGAACCACCAAGAATTGTGAATATGGTTCTCTTTGCGCCGTAAAGCGCTCCGTGGGTTAGGGCAAGCAGTCCATTTGGTCCAGGCGTGAGCGACAAGCCCAGTGCCGCAAGAGTATAAAGAAGCCACGTCTCTAGATTCATCTCAGTATCCAAGCTCCGGACTAACTACACCCGTGAGCGGTGCACCCTTGATGTATGCACTCACGTTTTCGCGTAGACGCTGCGCAAACAACCTTGCAACTATCGGCATGGTGTCGGCAGTGTGTGGGGTGATTATCAGGTTGTCCAATTGCCACATAGGGTGACTCTCCGGAAGGGGTTCAGGATAAGTGACATCCGTTGCAGCAGCAGCTATAACGCCTTCGGTTAACGCCTCGACCAGATGCTCTTGATTTACAATTTCACCTCTTGCCACGTTGATCAGATAGGCATCTTGGCGCATACGAGAGAGCATCTTCTCGTCAAAAAGAAACTTGGTTTCTTCTGTTAGCGCGCAAGCAAGTAAAACAAACTTGGCTTTCGAAACCTCTGACGCAAGGGAATCAAAGCCCACCACCCTCGAATAGGCGGTGTTACGAAATGGTTCAGCTGTTCGTTTTCTGACCACTGTGACTCTCGTTCGATACGGCTCTAACAAATCAACCGTTTGCTGAGCAATTCCCCCTCCGCCCACTATTAGAAATTCTTCATCAAATAGTGAATCTGCGTATTTTTTACCCCAGCTGTTGGCACGGATTCTTTCAGGAAGTACTCGCCCTAAAGCCATGGCCAACATCACGGCATGCTCGGCTACCGGTTCCGAGTAGGAACGCTTGGCGCTTGTAAATGTAATCTGTTTGTTTTCCGAAATAATTTTGCTGAAGGCATCAACTCCTGCAAATGGCAGCTGTACCCAGACCAGCTGGGGATTGTTGGAAATCGCTAGTTCCAAAAGATCCGGTCTCGCGTAATCCGTCCAAATTAGGGCGGTCACCTCTGGAGCGAGCCCAACAAGCTCTCCACCCGAATCTTCGATGGCTGCCACGTATTGATCAAACCTCTTGGGTTCGAGAGCAATCTTGTTGTTCAAATCTGGCCCATCTTCATAGTCCTGAAAATCTCTCCTGATTTTTTGGCTAAGTGAGATTCTGGCACTGAAATGAAAAGTACGCCCCCCGGGACTCGAACCCGGAACCCGCTGATTAAGAGTCAGCTGCTCTGCCAATTGAGCTAGAGGCGCAACAGGCACAAAGCTTAGCACTCACTTACCCCCGCCCTCCCCGCTCGACAGGCGCGCAATGGGCGAATATTCAGGACTTGTTCAGCCTCGGCGAATAGTCTGGATGGCGTCGAAGGAGAAGCGGTGCCAGAAAACGATCAGCCTTTATCCCCTGGCGATCAGGCCCCTGCTTTCGCGTTGCCGAACCAGAATGGCACAATCTTGACCGAAGCTGAGCTATTCAAACAAAACACCATTCTTTACTTTTTTCCTTCGGCTGGAACGCCCGGCTGCACTAAAGAGGCTGCTGATTTTCAGGACCACCTAGCCGCATTTTCAAAACACGGCTATCAAGTAGTGGGAGTGTCACCAGACTCGGTCAAGCGACTGAAGAGCTTTGAAGACAGTCATGAGCTGACCTTCACTTTGCTATCCGATGAATCTGTGGCTGCACACCAGGCCTATGGTGCCTTCGGGGAAAAGAACATATTCGGCAGGATCTACCGAGGAGTTATTCGTTCGACCATTGTCATTGAAGCAGGCGGTCGAGTGAAGGAAGTCATGTATAACGTCAAGGCGACTGGCCACATTCCAAATTTGCTAAAGATTATTGCTAGTTAGCGTTGTGGAATAACTCCCGGATCCCGCCACCGAACAAAGCTACGAAGCAAGTGATTGAGGCAATCAGTAGCGCAAACCCGATAACCGGTTGAGCAAACTCTCCACTAAAGCTGGCTGTTGCTATTGCAGCAAAAATCAACTGAAGCACTAAGCCGGCCGTATGTGACCACTTCTTTAATCTAAAAAGTCCTATTCCGATATTGAATGTCCAGAGTGCCATAGCGAACAAAATTCCAGTTAAGAACAAGGAGCTAGCAATATTCAAATAATCGCCAGAAAACAAGGCAAAAAGTGACCAAAATGTCAAGCCCCAAATTAGAGCACTTTCCAGAAAAACGACAATTATCGCTATCAGCAAACGCGTAGGTAAGCGGTTGAATTGGGTATTGATTTCTTTGCCCCCGTGTGAAAACATTTTGGCGTCAGTAGGACTCTACCTGCAAACAAAGACGTAATCGACCTTAGGAATAACTGAAAACTATGGATATGCGTTGGCTAAACGAAGCCCGTTGCCTCAATGAAGATCCGGAGCTTTTTTTCCCCGTTGGAAACACCGGGCCGGCTCTCGAGCAAATTGAGAAGGCAAAGTCAATTTGCCGTCAGTGCAACGTATCCGCGCAGTGCCTTGAGTATGCGATTAGGGAGAACCAGGACACCGGTGTCTGGGGTGGTCTGAGCGAGGATGAGCGTCGATCCCTGAAGCGTCGATACGCAAGAGCCCGACGAGCTAGCTAAACAGCCAGGTTCAAAGAAACCTTTGTTCCACCGCGTATCGGTGAGGTCCAGCTAATCGTCCCTCGAAGTTCTGACTCAACTAGCGTGCGCACAATCTGAGTTCCAAGCCCAGTACCTACTTTGCCTTCTGGTAGTCCGACTCCGTCATCGATAACTTCAACCTTCAATGACCGAGCGGCTCGCTCCGCCGTCACGGCAACCTCACCAGATTTATCTGCCAAACCATGCTCAACGGCATTGGCTACTAATTCAGTCAATATCAAAGCCAATGCGGTTGCTTTCTCAGTGGAGAGATCTCCGAAACTTCCACTCAGCGTAGTTCTTACGGTTGTGTGATAGCCGGTCGCGATTTCAGGTACTAGCGCCAAAATTCGATTGAACACCTGGTCGAAAGAAACTTCCTGGTCGATACCTTCTGATAGGACATCGTGAACTACTGCAATTGCGCTGACTCTGCGCATCGCTTGAGCAAGCGTTTCCTTAACCTCTTCGGAGTTGCTCTGGCGGGATTGAATACGAAGTAAAGATGCGACAGTCTGCAAATTGTTCTTTACCCGGTGGTGAATCTCGCGGATTGTCAGATCTTTAGTCAGAAGTTCGCGCTCACGAACTCGCAATTCAGTCACGTCTCTGCACAGCACTGCGGCTGCGACCCGCTCCCCTTTATCTGTGATTGGGATAGAGCGAGCCGCAATCGTAATCTCCGGAAATTCAATATCTGTGCGCCACGCCCCCTTGCCAGTCAGAACGAGTGGCAATCCTTCATCAACACTTGACTCTCGATCGGAAATAGCGTTGACAACTTCTGCCAGCAGTCTTCCTTCAAGCTCTCCATCCATGCCAGCCCTGTTGAACATTGAAAGAGCATTTGGCGATGCGAACAGCACTCTGCCGGATTTGTCCAATCGAATCAGACCGTCTGTAACTCTTGGGGCTCCTCTTCGGGGAGCAGTGCCCGCCTCTCGAATGGGAAACTCCGCCTGGCTAACCATCTCAAGGAGTTGTTCGGCTGTGGCAACAAAGTTCAATTGAAGTTTGTTTGGATAACGCGACTCTCCGAGATTTGTGTGACGGGTGATGATGGCAAGGGGCTCGCTGCGCGGTGTCTGATCTGGAGCAAAAACGGGATAGGCAGAGATGCGGGTAGCGTTACCGCTGAATTCAGAGAGGGTTGGTGCCACTACTGGCTTTCCACTCTCCCAGGCTTCGTTGATGACCTTGAGCCAATCAGTTCTGGCCACCGTTCCCGTGATGTCTCGGTAAAACAGGGTCGCTGCTGTGGAAGGGCGAGCATGAGCATAGACATGCAATTTAGTTCTTTTTGGAACCCACAAGACTAAGTCTGAGAAAGCAGCATCGGCAATTAACTGCCAATCAGCCATCAGCGTTCTAATCCACTGCTGGCTAGGTTGCGACGTTTCCTCCACCTTGGCGAGTTTACTCGCCTACTGCTACCGAGATTTCTTGAGCCAGCCGTCTAATCCCCTGCTGCGCTTTTGAAGCGCGGCCCTGTAGCTGCAGAGGACGTGTGCTCTGCAGCATTATGTCAAAGCCTGTCT
>ERZ1022729.124-NODE-124-length-11280-cov-11.015323_pt1 | contig 11280 bp, 12 predicted proteins | sample MGYA00520880_ERZ1022729 | MGnify/ENA primary metagenome ERZ1022729 (study PRJEB33162, sample SAMN09537598) | freshwater metagenome | isolation source: freshwater | place: Canada:Alberta | collected 2017-07 | study: EMG produced TPA metagenomics assembly of the...
GCCCCCCCGCCGCCCCTGACCAGGTCTTGTTGGGGGAAACGGCGGGCCACAGCTTCGGCCCGCCAAAGGCCCGGCCCGCCATGTAGGCGCCGATATCCGACGCCCAGACCACCAGGAACAGGAACAGGACATTGGCGCGCCCGGCTTCGTTGTCGTGGCGCAATTCGATCAGCGCGATGCCGGCCAGCCCGATATAGAGAACGCCGAGCGCAAGGCGGAATGCCGGCTGGGTCAGCTTCTCCGCCATCGAACGGGCAAACCACCAGGACGCCAGGAAGCCGGCGCCGAGCACGACCAGCGACAGGCGGACATGGTTCGTCACCGCCAGCCCGCCCGCGGCCAGCACGGCCAGCGGCACCGCCATGCCCGGCAGCACGCGCACGCGCCGGCCGCACATATGCACCCATTCCCAGGCGAGCAGGGCCACCATCAGCGCCATCATGCCCGCGAAGGCCTCGGCACCCAGCCAGATGCAGGCCACGGCGGCGGGGCCGAGAACCATGGCCGAAAGCGCCCGCTTGCGCAGGTCGCCCCATTTCTTGGCCTGCGCGGCCGCTTCCGCCTGGGCCGCGGTGCCGCGGCCGCTCCGATGCTTCGCGTTCACGATCCCGCTGTACCTCAGGCCGCGCGCGTGCCGAATCGGCGTTCGCGGCGCGCATATTCCGCGATGGCCTCGGCCATGTGCTCCGCCCCCCAATCCGGCCAGAGCACGTCCTGGAACACGAATTCGGCGTAGGCCGCCTGCCACAGCAGGAAATTGGAGATCCGCTGTTCCCCCGAGGTGCGGATGATCAGGTCGGGGTCCGGCATCCCGGCCGTGCCGAGGAAGCCGCCGAACAGCGACTGGTCCACCTGCTCGGGGTCGAGCGTGCCGGCCGCCACGCGGCGCGCGATCTCTCGCGCTGCCGCGGCGATCTCGGCCCGGCCGCCATAGGACAGCGCGACATTCAGGTTGAGCCTGGTGCCCGCCGCCGTCTTCGCCTCGGCATGGGCGATCAGGCGCATCGTATCGGCGCCGAAGCGCTCGCGTTCCCCGATGATGCGAAGGCGCACGCCTTCCTGGGCGAGCCGCGCGACCTCATGGTTCAGGTAGTGGCGCATCAGGGCGGTCAGGTCGCGGACCTCATCCGGCGGACGGCGCCAGTTCTCGGAGGAGAAGGCGAACAGCGTCAGCCACCCCACCCCGGCCTGGGCGGCGGCTTCCACCGCGCGGCGCGCGGCCTCGGCCCCGGCCTTGTGCCCAAGCGCGCGCGGCAGCCCGCGCGCAGCGGCCCAGCGGCCATTGCCGTCCATGATGATGCCGACATGCCGCGGGACGCCCGCCGCGCCCTCAGGCCCGGAGAGCGGCTTCGCGGCCGCGCCCATCCCATCCATCACGCGCGCCTCGCCGGCCGCTGGTCAGCTGGTCCGGATGTCCTTGTCCTTCTCCGCCAGCGCGGCGTCGATCTGCTTGATCTGCGCGTCGGTCATCTTCTGCACCTCGTCGCTCCAGCGCTTCACGTCGTCCTGGCTGGCCTCGGCCTTCTTGTCCTTTTCCCAGCCCTTCACCTGCTCCATCCCGTCGCGGCGCACGCCGCGCACGGCGACGCGCGCGGCCTCGGCGTATTTCGCGGCGGTCTTGGCCAGGTCGTTCCGGCGTTCCTGGGTGAGCGGCGGCAGCGGCACGCGGATGGTCTGGCCTTCGGCCATCGGGTTCAGGCCCAGGCCCGAATCGCGGATCGCCACTTCGACCTGCTTGGTGATCGACCGGTCGAAGACCTGCACCGCGAGCAGGCCGGGGCCGGCGATCGAGATGTTCGCCACCTGGTTCAGCGGCTGGTTGGTGCCATAGGCCTCGACGCGGATCGGCTCGAGCAGCGCGGGGCTGGCCCGGCCGGTGCGAAGCCCGGCGAACTCCTTCTTCAGCGTCTCCATCGCGCCATCCATCCGGCGCTGCAGGTCCTTCTTCAGGCCCTGGAAATCTGCGGGCATCCCCTGCTTTCCCCCTTACAGGTCCACCACCGTGGTGAACTTCCCCTCGCCCTTCATCACGGCGGTGAAGCTACCCGGTTCGTGGATGTTGAACACGACGATCGGCAACTTGTTCTCGCGCGCCAGGCTGATCGCGGCAGCGTCCATCACCGCCAGGTCGCGCGCCAGCATGTCGAGATAGGTGAGCGTGGTGTAGCGCTCGGCGGTCGGGTGCTTGCGCGGGTCGGCGGAATAGACGCCGTCCACCTGCGTGCCCTTCAGCAGCGCGTCGCACCCCATCTCCGCCGCGCGGAGCGCGGCGGCGGTATCCGTGGTGAAGAAGGGATTGCCCGTGCCGGCGGCGAAGATCACCACGCGGCCCTTTTCCATGTGGCGGATGGCGCGGCGGCGGATGAAGGGCTCGGCCAGCGACGCCATCGGGATCGCCGATTGCACGCGGGTGCTGACGCCCAGCCGCTCCAGCCAGTTCTGCATCGCCAGCGCGTTCATCACCGTCGCCAGCATGCCCATGCCATCGGCCTGCGCCCGGTCCATGCCGGACGACGCGCCGGCCATGCCCCGGAAGATGTTGCCCCCGCCGATCACCAGGCAGACTTCCACGCCCAGCTTCACCACGTCGCGGATGTCGACGGCGATGGCCTTCATCGTCTCGAGGTCGAGCCCATAGTCGCGCGAGCCCATCAGCGCCTCACCGGACACCTTCAGAAGGACGCGTTTGTAGCGGGGGGTATCGGTCATCGGCGCTCCAGCGAGGCTCCGGCGGAGGCGCCCCGGCTGGGGGCCGGCGGCGGGCGGCGGAACATAGGCGCGGGGCTGTGGCAACGGCAAGGCAGGCCGCATGCTCTTCCCCCCTCAGGGCACGCATATCGGCTGCAAAGGGCCATCAAGATTGCGCGCGGACGTTGCGGAGCCTTGCGGGCCGCGCCCTGGCCGGGTGGGGCAGCGCATCAGCCGGGCGGGACTCGGCCGCGCCGCCGAGTCCGGGGCCGCACGCAAAACGGCCCGGGATGCGGGGCATCCCGGGCCGTCCCGAACTCGAACCCGCCCTGAAGGGGCGGGGCGCGTTAGCCCTTGCCGGCGGCGGCCGCGACCTCGGCCGCGAAGTCCGAGGTTTCCTTCTGGATGCCCTCGCCCAGCTGGAAGCGGTCGAAGCCGGTCAGCTTGCCGCCGGCCTTCTGCACCACTTCCTTCACGCGGCTTTCGCCGTCATGCACCCAGACCTGCTCCAGCAGCACCACTTCCTCGTAGTACTTGCGGATGCGGCCTTCGATCATCTTCTCGATGATCGCCGCCGGCTTGCCCGAACCGGCCGCCTGCTCGCGCAGCACGGCCTTCTCGCGCTCCAGCTCCGACGGCTCCACCGCGCTGATGTCGAGCGCGGTCGGGCGGGTCGCCGCGACATGCATGCCGATCTGACGGCCAAGCATCTCCATCGCCGCGACCTCGCTCTCGGCCTCCAGCGCGACCAGGACGCCGATCTTGCCGAGACCCGGCTTCACCGCGTTGTGCATGTAGGTCGCGACCGCGCCGGAGGGCACGCGCAGCACCCTGGCGCGACGGATGTTCATGTTCTCGCCGATCGTGGCGATCATCCGGGTCAGCTCTTCCTGCGTGGAATGGCTGGTGCCGGGGAAGGTCGCGGCCTTCAGCTTCTCGATGTCGTCACCGACCGACAGCGCGAGACCCGCCACTTCGGAGACGAAGTTCTGGAAGGTCTCGTTGCGCGCGACGAAGTCGGTCTCGGCATTCACCTCGACCATCGCGGCGACGTTCGGGCCGGAGGCGACGCCGACGAGGCCTTCGGCCGCGACGCGGCCGGACTTCTTCGCGGCGGCCGCGAGGCCCTTGGTCCGCAGCCAGTCGATCGCGGCTTCCATGTCGCCGGTGTTCTCCACCAGCGCCTTCTTGCAGTCCATCATGCCTGCACCCGTGCGGTCGCGCAGCTCGCGCACCATCCCCGCGGTGATCTCGGCCATCTCCGTCACTCCTGATCGGATCGATTCAACTTATACGCTTGAACGCGGCGCGGGCCGAGGCATCGCGCCCCGGCCCACGGAAGTCACGTGACAAGGTGGGGACGGTTCCCGCCCCCACGCAGGTCAGCCGGCGGCGGGCTGCTCGGCGGCAGCCTCGGGCGCAACCTCGGCGGCGACATCGGGCAGCGCCTCGGCCGGCAGGTCGGCCATGGCGCCGAGATCGGCGCCCGAGGACGACATCGCGCCCGCGATACCATCCAGCACCGCGCCGGCAACGCTGTCGCAATACAGGTGGATCGCGCGGATCGCGTCGTCATTGCCCGGGATCGGATAGGCGATGCCCTGCGGGTCGGCGTTGCTGTCCACCACGGCGACCACGGGAATGCCGAGCTTGTTGGCTTCCTCGATCGCCAGCTTCTCCTTCACCGTGTCGATGACGAAGATGATGTCCGGCAGGCCGCCCATGTCCTTGATGCCGCCGAGCGCGCGGTCGAGCTTCTCCTTCTCGCGCGTCAGCATCAGGATCTCCTTCTTGGTGAGACCCTGGATGTCGCCGCCGAGGCGCTCTTCCATCTGCTTCAGGCGCTTGATGCTGCCCTGGATGGTCTTCCAGTTGGTCAGCATGCCGCCCAGCCAGCGGTGGTTCACATAATACTGGCCGCAGCGCCCGGCGCTTTCCGCCACATACTCGGCCGCCGCCTTCTTCGTGCCGACCAGCAGCACGCGGCCGCCGCCGGCGACGACATCACGGATGGCGCGCAGCGCGCGCTCCATCAACGGGACCGTCTGCTGCAGGTCCAGGATGTGGACCTGGTTGCGGACGCCGAAGATGAACGGCGCCATCCGGGGGTTCCAGCGGCGGGTGTGGTGGCCGAAATGCACGCCGGCCTCGAGCAGGCCGCGCAGGGTGACGTCGGGCATCGCCATCGGCGAAATTCCTCTTTTCTTCCAGTGGTCCGGTTCAGCCTCCGCGGCGCCACCCCGGTATGTCCGGGGACCGAACCCCCCAGCCCGGCCTCCCCGAAACGAGGACACCGGGCCCGGAAGGGCGCACCGCGTGCGGATTTGCCACCGCAAGGGAAGCCCCGGCGGCGACGGCGGGGGTATGCAGCAGCCCGCGGCGCGGCGCAAGGCCGACGTCTACGTCCCCCCGCAGCGCGGCAGGCCCCCGGCCCGATCCAGTCGGCGAGCTGTCCCGACAACCGACCGAAGGCGTCCACAGGTCTCAATGGTTATCGCCAATGGGGGCTTCACCCCGCCCGGTTCGGTTGCTATACGCCGCGGCCTTGGCTGATCCGGCGTGGCGCAGCGGTAGCGCAGCGGACTGTTAATCCGTTGGTCGTTGGTTCGAATCCAACCGCCGGAGCCAATCCTGCACTCCCCCGTGGGCCCCGCCCGCGGGGGAGTTGCGTTTCCACCCCCTCGATCCGGGCGCCCGATGCCGCCAGATCGCGTCCATCCCCGCCTCATCATCCTCGATTTCGACGGCACGCTGGCCGATAGCTGGCCCTGGCTGGTCGGCGCGCTGGCGGAGACGGCGCGGCATTTCGGCCTGCCGCCCATCGCCCCCGCCCAGGCCGAGGCCCTGCGCGGCCAGGACAGCCAGGCGGCGCTGAAGGCGCTTGGCGTGCCGGCATGGAGGCTACCGCGTCTCGGCAGCCACCTGCGCCACCTCGCGGAAGCGGCGCCGGCCCCGCCCCTGTTCCCCGGCATCCCGGAGCTGCTGCAGCGGCTGGCGGGCGCGGGGCTGACGCTCGCCATCGCCAGTTCCAACAGCGCCACCCAGATCCGCCGCACGCTGGGGCCGGAGCTGACGGGGCTGATCGCCCATCAGGCCGTGGAGGCATCGCTGTTCGGCAAGGCCGCGCGCTTTCGCCGAATCCTGCGCGCAAGCGGCATTCCCGCGAAGGCCGCCATCGCGATCGGCGACGAGTCGCGCGACATCGCGGCCGCGCGCCGCGCCGGCATCGCGGCTGGCGCCGTCGGCTGGGGCTATGCTTGGCCGTCGCTGCTTGCGGCGCGGAAGCCCGACGCGCTGTTCGACTCGCCCGACGACATCGCGCGCTTCTGCGGCGCCTGACGCGGCGGCCTTCAGCCCAGCCGCGCCGCCCCGAGCGGGGAGAGCCAGGCCAACCGCCCGGCCGCAAAGGTCGCGACCGGCGCGCGCGTCGCGGGGTCCACCACCACGACATCCCCGCGCAAGCCCGGCGCGATGCGCCCCCGATCGAGCAGCCCCGTCGCCGCCGCCGGATTGGCCGAGATCAACGCCCAGCTGGCAGCGAGATCCAGCACGCCGCGCCCGGCCAGCACGAAGGCGGCCTCCGCCATCGTCGGCCAGACGTAATCCGAGGCCAGCACCGTGACCAACCCGCGCTCCGCCAGCGGCGCCGCCGCGGACCAACCCAGATGGCTGCCGCCGCGCACGACATTGGGGGCGCCCATCACCACATGCTCGCCGGCCGCGCGGGCCTCTGCCGCCACATCCTCCGCCATCGGGAACTCGCAGATGGCAGCGCCGAGGGCGCGGAACTCCTGGCGCATCGCGATGGTCGCGTCGTCATGGCTCAGCATCGGGATGCCGGCGGCGCGCGCCGCCTCCGACAGGCGCAGCCGCGCCGCCGGCACCTCCGCGCGCCGCGCCCAGGCCTGTTCGGCCAGCGCGACGAAGGCGGCGGGTGCGATGCCGCAGCGGCCGGCATATTTCGCGACCTGCTTCGCATCGCTGAGGCGCTTCATGATCCCCGGCGTGTGGTCGTTATAGGCCAGCAGCTGCACCCGGCCGGCGGCGATATCCGCCAGCAGTTCCTCCAGCGCATCGAGGTTGTCGGCCTCGAAGCGGCAATGGATGCGGAGATCGACGCCCGCGACGGCGCGCGCTTCCGCCACCGTGGCCAGGGTCTGCCGCCAGGCCTCGATGCCGCGCAGCCCCGGCTCCCAGGACAGGGTCACGCCGAGAAAGGCGGTGGTGATCCCGGCCGCCAGAAGCTGCGCGGCCGAATCGCGCAGCGCGAGCCCGGGCGGCACCGCGACGCCCGGCCGCGGCTGCATCTGGCGCTCATGCGCATCGCCATGGATGTCGACAAGGCCCGGCAAGACCAGCAGCCCCACAGCGTCGAAGCGCAGCGCATCGGACGACGCCTGCGGCGCGATGCGGGATGCCGCCAGCGCGACATCGGCCCGGCGCAGCGCGCCATCGATCAGCGCCTCGCCACCTTCGATCGACCAGGCCATCCGCCCCACCTTACGAATCCACGACCAGCTGCACGCGGCCGGCCGCGTAGCGACCGAAGGTGACATCCACCACCGCGCCGGAGGGGTCGATGTTCACCGCTTCCGCCACCAGGATCGGCCGCGCGCGGGATTGCTGCAGCAACGCCGCTTCCTCCGGCGTCGGCAGGCGGGCCGTGATGCGCGTGACCTGCCTTCGGTAATCCGGCACCCCACAGGCCGCGAGCGCCGCCGAGATGGAGGGATTGGCTGCCAGCAGCGCCGGCAATTGCCGGAAGCGCGCCGCGGGAAAATGATGCGTGCCGAGCACCACCGGCCGCCCATCGGCCAGCGCCAGGCGTTCAGCCACGATCACCGCACGCCCACGCCGGATGCCCAGCGCCTCGGCCAGCGTGGCGTCGGCCGCCATCTCCGCCACCCGAAGCAGGCGGCCTTCGGGTTCCCGGTTCTGACGGCGGATGTTTTCCGAGAAGCGGGTGCGCGGGCCGAGGCGGTAATCGACCACATCCTCTGCCACGAAGCTGCCGCGGCCCTGTTCGATGCGGATCAGGCCCCTCCCCTCCACCTCCTCCATCGCGCGGCGGATGGTGTGGCGGTTGACGGCGAAACGCGCGGCCAGCTCCGCCTCGGTCGGCAGCCTTGCGCCGGGCTTGTAGGCGCCGGCGGCGATATCGGCCTCGATTGCCTCCTGGATCTGGCGCCAGAGCGCGACGCCTTCGCGGCGGGCGAGGCCGCCCGGCTGCGGCGTGGGGGGAGCATCCGTCATGGAAACTTCAACCTACTGGCCTCCGGAGGGTGGCAGTTTCGGCTTGACCCTAATGGGACGGACAACTAGTCGTCTAGATGAATTTGGACAGAGCCATGGCCGACGCGCCCCCCGCAACCGAGCCGCCATCGCCCCCCGTCGCTGAGCGCCGGCGTTGGATGGGAATCCTGGCCCGCGCCAGCGCCGCCGAGATCGAACAGCACCTCGCGGACATCCCCGCGCCGCCGCCACATCGGCGCCTGCGCGGACCGGAGACCGGGCTGGTCATGGTTCGTGGCCGCGCCGGTGGCGATGGCGCGGCCTTCAACCTCGGGGAGATGACCGTCACGCGCTGCGCGGTGCGCCTGGAAGACGGGCGCGTCGGCCATGCCTATGTCGCCGGGCGTGATGCGAGGCAGGCGGAGCTGGCGGCGCTGGTCGATGCGCTGCTGCTGGATGACGCCGCGCGCCCCGCCATTTCCGAAGCGGTGATCGAACCGCTGGCCGCCGCACAGCAGGACCGCCGCGCGGCCGAGGCGCGGCGCGCGGCGGCGACGCGCGTGCAGTTCTTCACCATGACCCAGATGCGCTGAAGGCCGCCGATGGACACGCGCTTTCCCGGCTTCGCCGACCCCGTCCTCGACGCCCAGGCCTGCTTCCGTGCGGTGCTGGAGGCGATGAGCCGCCCGGGACGGATCCAGCCCATAACCCCGCCGCCCGAAATCCCGCCTGGGCTCTCGCCCGCGGCGGCCGCCGTGCTGCTCACCCTGGTCGACGCCGCGACGCCCCTGCGTCTGGCCGCCGGCGACGACGCGGCATCCTGGGTGCGCTTCCATTGCGGCTGCGCGCTGGTCGCGGGCGCGGCCCCCTTCGTGCTGGACCCGGCGGCGCGACTGCTCGACCTCGACCCCGGGACCGAGGAGGAGCCGGAGCGCGGCGCGACGCTGATCCTGGAGGTGACGTCGCTACAGGACGCGCCGGGCTGGACCCTCTCCGGGCCGGGCATCCGCGACACGCATCGCCTGCGCGTGGAAGGCGCGCCGGCCGGCTTCCTGCCGGACTGGACCACGAACCGGGCCCGCTTCCCGCGTGGTGTGGATGTCATCCTCTGCGCCGGGACCCGCATCGCCGCCCTGCCCCGCACCGTCCGGATCGAGGAAGCCTGAGATGTATGTCGCGACCAAGGGCGGCGAACAGGCGATCGGCGCGGCCCATGCGTGGCTGGCCGAGGAACGCCGCGGCAACCCTGGCCTGCCGGAGCTGGACGCCGCGCAAATCGCCGAACAGCTCGGCCTCGCTGTCGATCGGGTGATGGCGGAGGGAAGCTGCCATGATCGCGACCTCGCGGCGCTGGCGGTGAAGCAGGCGCGCGGCGACCTGATCGAGGCCGCCTTCCTGCTCCGCGCCTATCGCACCACCCTGCCCCGCTTCGGCGCCAGCGCGCCGATCGACACCGGGGCGATGGCGATCCGGCGACGGATCAGCGCGACCTACAAGGACCTGCCCGGCGGGCAGGTGCTGGGGCCGACCTTCGACTACACGCACCGGCTGCTGGATTTCCGCCTGGCCGCGGCGGGCGAGCCGCCGGCGCCGACGCCCGAGGCCGAGCCCGATGGCGCGGCCGCGCCGCGCGTGACCGAGCTGCTCGCGCGCGAAGGGCTGATGCAGCGGGAGACGCCGTCCGATGCCGAACCCGGCGACCTGACGCGCGAACCACTCGCCTTCCCCGCCGACCGCCCGGTGCGGCTGCAGGCGCTGGCGCGCGGCGATGAGGGATTCCTGCTCGGCCTTGGGTATTCCACGCAGCGCGGCTACGGCAACAACCATCCCTTCGTCGGCGAGATCCGCGTGGGCGATGTGGCGGTGGAGTTCACGCCGCCCGAGCTCGGCTTCGCGATCGAGCTGGGCGATATCGGCGTCACCGAATGCCAGATGGTGAACCAGTTCAAGGGCAGCCGCAGCGAGAAGCCGCAATTCACCCGCGGCTATGGGCTGGTCTTCGGCCACGCCGAACGCAAGGCGATGTCGATGGCGCTGGTGGATCGCGCGCTGCGCGCCGAGGAACTGGGCGAGGAAGCGGTGGCCCCGGCGCAGCAGCCGGAATTCGTGCTGTATCACTGCGACAATGTCGAAGCGACGGGCTTCGTCGAACACCTCAAGCTGCCGCACTACGTCGATTTCCAATCGGAACTCGAGAATGTCCGCGCGATGCGGGAGGCCGCGGAATGAGCCACGATCCGGGCTACAATTTCGGCTACCTGGATGAGAGCACGAAGCGGATGATCCGCCGCGCCATCCTGAAGGGTGTCGCGATCCCCGGCCATCAGGTGCCCTTCGGATCGCGGGAGATGCCGCTGCCCTATGGCTGGGGCACGGGCGGCATCCAGGTGACGGCGGCGATCCTCGGTCCGGCGGATGTGCTGAAGGTGATCGACCAGGGCGCCGACGACACGACCAACGCCGTCTCCATCCGCGCCTTCTTCCGCCGCGTCGCCGGCGTGGAAACCACGGAACGCACGGCGGAAGCGACGGTGATCCAGACGCGCCATCGCATCCCCGAACGCGCGCTGACGGAAGGCCAGGTGCTGGTCTACCAGGTACCGATCCCGGAACCGCTGATGCGCCTGGAACCGCGGATCGCGGAGACGCGGCGAATGCACGCGCTGGCCGATTACGGGCTGATGCATGTGAAGCTGTACGAGGATATCGCGCGGCACGGCCATATCGCGACCAGCTACAACTACCCGGTGATGGTGGATGAACGCTACCTGATGTCGCCCTCCCCCATCCCGGCCTTCGACAATCCGAAGATGGACCGCATGCCCGCGCTGCAATTGTTCGGCGCGGGGCGGGAGAAGCGGATCTACGCCGTGCCGCCCTATACCCGCGTCCGCAGCCTGGATTTCGAGGACCATCCCTTCCGCCCGATCCGCGCGCCGCATGCCTGCGCGCTGTGCGGGTCGCGGGAGAGCTACCTGGACGAGGTCATCATCGACGATCAGGGCGGGAAGATGTTCGTCTGTTCGGACACCGACCACTGCACCGAGGTCCAGGCCTTGCGGGAGGCCGCCGAATGACACCGCCCCTGCTCTCCGCCCGCGACCTGATGCTGCGCTTCGGCCGCATCCCGGCGCTGGATGGCGTCGATCTCGATATCTGGCCCGGCGAGGTTGTCGCCATCGTCGGCGAATCTGGCAGCGGGAAGACGACGCTGCTGCGCGCCCTCTCGGGCCAGATGCGCCCCGATGCCGGCACCGTCACCTATGCCGGGCAGGATGTGCTTGGCATGGGGGAAGCCGGGCGGCGGAACCTGATGCGGACCGAATGGGGCTTCGTGCACCAGAACCCGCGCGACGGGCT
>ERZ1022729.126-NODE-126-length-11248-cov-5.456982_pt1 | contig 11248 bp, 12 predicted proteins | sample MGYA00520880_ERZ1022729 | MGnify/ENA primary metagenome ERZ1022729 (study PRJEB33162, sample SAMN09537598) | freshwater metagenome | isolation source: freshwater | place: Canada:Alberta | collected 2017-07 | study: EMG produced TPA metagenomics assembly of the...
CGGCATACGAGATTCGCCTTAGTCTAGTGGGCTCGGAGATGTGTATAAGAGACAGCTCCTGGGACGACCTGGCCGTCGAGGAGCTCACGCCGCTGATCGGCCGGCGCCTGATCTACACGGACAGGCAGATGCTGGCCCACGTGTACCTCAAGCAGGGCGCCATCGTACCCGCGCACGATCACGTGAACGAGCAGATCACCTACATCCTGAGTGGTGCCCTGCGCTTCTGGATCGGTGAGCACGCCGACAACCCGGGCGCGACGTTCACGGATGTGCGTGCGGGTGAAGTGCTGGTGATTCCCAGTATGGTGCGGCATCGCGCCGAGGCGCTCGAGGACACCCTCGACGTGGACATCTTCAACCCGCCGCGGCAGGACTGGATCGACAAGAGCGACGATTACCTGCGCACGGGCGTACCCATGAGCAACGGCGGGCAGGGCTGATGGATCTCGGTATCCAGGGAAAGGTGGCGCTCGTGTGCGGCGCCAGTCGTGGCATTGCCTACGCCACGGCCGAGGAGCTGGCGCGAGAGGGCGTGGACCTCGTCATCTGTTCCCGTGACGGCGCCGCCATTCGCGAGGCACGCACCCGGTTGAGCGCCCTCGGCGTGACCGTCATTGCGCTCGAGGCCGACCTGTCCACCATGGCCGGCATCGAGCATGTGGTGCAGCGCACGCGCGCCGCGTATCCCACGGGGGTGGACATTCTCGTCTGCAACACGGGTGGCCCACCAACGGGTGCGCCGCTGTCGCACGACTGGTCGGCCTGGAGCGCGGCCAGCGACCTCTGCTGCGCAGCGTGGTGGAGCTCACGCGCGCCTTCGTGCCGGCCATGCAGCAGAAGAAGTGGGGGCGCGTCATCGCGATCACGTCGTTGGCCGTCCGGCGCCCGCAGGGGTCCCTCGTGTTGAGCAATGCCCTGCGCGCGGCGGTGACCGGCTTCCTGCGCACGCTGGCTGATGACGTGGGCAAGGACGGTGTGACGGTGAATACGGTGTTGCCGGGGTTCACGGCCACGGAGCGCCTCGACGATCTGGCGCTGGCTACCTCGCGCCGCACCGGGCAGTCGCAGGAGGCGATCTTCGCCGGCTGGGCGAGCGAGTCACCGCTGGGCCGGGTGGGGCGCCCCGAGGAGCTGGCGTCGGTGATAGCTTTCCTGTGTTCTGCGCGGTCCGGTTTCATGACGGGGCAGGCCGTCCTGGTGGACGGTGGTGCCGTCAAGTCGCTCGTCTGATCACCGCTCCGTCACCTCCGCTCCCTCAGCACCACCATACATGAGCCGCATCACCGAGACGCAGTGGATCTGGCGCGATGGCCAGTTCATTCCGTGGGCCGACGCCACGATTCACGTGCTCAGTCACTCCGTGCAGTTCGGATCGTCCGCCTTCGAGGGCATTCGTGCCTACAGCACGCCCCGCGGCCCGGCGATCTTCCGGCTGCGCGAGCATCTCGAACGGCTCTTTCATTCGTGCAAGATCTACCGCATGGATGTGCCGTACACGATGGAGCAGCTGGTGGACGCCTCGCGTGAGCTCATCGTGCGCAACGGGCTCGACGCCTGTTACCTGCGCCCCATGGTCGTGCGCGGCTACGGCACGGCGGGCATGGTGCCCATCGGCGCGCCGGTGGAGACCTACCTCCCCTGCTGGCCGTGGGGGGCCTATCTGGGCGACGAAGCGCTCGACGCCGGGGTGGATGCCTGCATCTCGAGCTGGCATCGCGTGCAGCCCAACACCATCCCGGCCATGGCCAAGATCGCCGGCAACTACCTCAGCGGGCAGCTCATCAAGATGGAGGCGCTCGCCAACGGGTACGCCGAGGGCATCGCGCTCTCCCCGAGTGGTGTGGTGAGCGAAGGGTCCGGGCAGAACGTGTTCGTGGTGTCCAAGGGAACGCTCATCACCACGCCGCTCGACGGCAGCATTCTGGGTGGCATCACCCGCGCCACCATCATGCAGCTGGCGCAGGACGCGGGCATCCCGGTGCGTGAGCTGCACATTCCGCGCGAAATGCTGTACATGGCCGACGAGGTGTTCTTTACCGGCACGGCCGCCGAGCTCACCCCCGTGCGCAGCATCGACAAGATCACGATCGGCGCGGGCAAGGTGGGGCCCATCACCAAGCAGCTGCAGCAGGAGTATCTGGGCATCGTGAAGGGTCAGATCGAAGACCGGCACGGCTGGCTGACGCACTGCCGGTGAGGGGACGGTTGGACTGAACGGAGTGTTCGGATCGGTCGGATGCTCGGAGGTCGGATGCTCGGAGGTCGGATGCTCGGAGGTCGGATGAATGCCGGAGGTCCGAGGCCGGAAACGGCGTTCGGAAATCGGAGGTCGGAGGTGTGTGCGGCCTGTTGATGCGCGCGCACGGTGCGTCCGACCTCGGAGCTCCGAATGCGGTTTCCCGGCTCCGATTTCGGGTATTCATCCCACGTCCGGGCATCCGACCCATCCGCTTATCCGATCTTCGGATCTTCTCCCCCTTCGACCAACGGCCTCCTTACGACGATGGCACTGACCTCCACCATGTACGCGCTGCAGGTGCAGCTCGCCCACGTGGACCGCGGCGTGTACGAGTCGCTCGAGTTCCGCATGGCCATGCATCCGTCGGAGGCGCCGGAGTATTTCGTCGCGCGCCTCCTCGCCTACTGCCTCGAGTATCGCGAAGGGATCGCCTTCTCCAAGGGGGTGTCCGATCCCGATGATCCCACCGTGAGCGTACGCGACCTCACGGGTACGCTCACGCACTGGATCGAGATCGGGCTTCCCGACGCGGCGCGGCTGCACAAGGCCAGCAAGGCGGCGCCGCACGTGGCCGTCTACACGCACAAGGATCCCAGCGTGTGGCTCCGGCAGCTGCAGGGATCAAAGGTGCACAAGGTGGAGCGGATTGCCTGCCATGTGCTCGATCGCGCCCTGGTTGATGCCCTCGTCGACCGGCTCGATCGCCGCCTGTCGCTCGAGCTGTCGGTCACCGATGGGACGCTCTTCGTGAACGTGGGGAACACCACGCTGACGGGCACGACGGAGCGGGTACCGCTGAGCGTGTGAGCCACGGGGGCACCAGACGGCGGGCCCCCGCCGAGGTCGTGATCGTGGCCGGACGCCCGGGTCAGCAGAGCCCGGATTGACGGATGGCGGCTGCGGCCTGAGGTTGAGGGATGACGGTCACCGCCACCTACCGCGCCTTCGTGCTCGAACGGCTTCAGCGCGCCCTGCCGGACGTGCGCGCTCGGGACATGTTCGGCGGGGTGGGCATTTACGCCGGTACCACCTTCTTTGCGCTCATCGGCAACGATGTGCTGTACTTCAAGGTGGATGAGCACACCCGCGGCGAGTTCGAGGCGCGCGGCATGCGCGCCTTTCGTCCCTTCGGTGAGGGTGGCGAGGTGATGCAGTACTACGAGGTGCCGGTGGACGTGATCGAGGATACGGACGCGCTGCGCGAGTGGGCGGCGGCGGCGGTGTCCGTGGGGCGCAAGTCGAAGCAGAAAAAGGCGAAGCGGTCCGCGTAGTGCTCGACGTGCCTGATCGCTCCTCGGTGCTCGACGTGGTGCGGGCCCACCCGCTGTGCGCCGAAACCCCCCTGACCCTGCTGCAGCAGGCGATCACCCCGGCGCCAAGTGTGTACGTGCGCAGCAACTTCGAGACGCCCGTCGCGCACGCCGACTGGTCCATTGTCGTCTCGGGCGACGTGGCGCAGGTCACCCGGGTCTCGCTCGACGCGCTGGCCGCCATGCCGCAGCACGAGGTGCTGATGACCATGGAATGCGCCGGGAATTGGCGGCTGGGGATGGACCCGGTGCCTGCCGGCGAACCGTGGCAGTACGGGGCCGTCAGTACCACCCGGTGGCGCGGGGTGTCCCTGGCGACGGTACTCGCCCAGGCGACGCCGGCCAGCACGGCGGTGGAGCTGCTGGCGTGTGGTGCCGACGCGGGACCGCGCGATGACGCCGCCGGCGTGGTGCGCTTCGAGCGGGCGCTGCCCCTCGACGTGGCCATGCACCCCGACACGCTGGTGGCCACGCACATGAACGGTGACCCACTCACCGCCGATCACGGCGCGCCCGTGCGTCTCGTGGTCCCCAACTGGTACGGCATGGCGAGTGTGAAGTGGCTCGCCGGGGTGCAACTGCTGAGCGCGCCCTACACGGGGTACTTCCAGCAGAAGCGCTACGTGTACGAGGTGGACGGCGACGCGCGTCCCGTGACACGCGCGTTGGTGAAAAGCATGATCGTCTCGCCCATGCCGCAGCAGATCACGACGCGCCAGTGCACCGTACGCGGCTGGGCCTGGTCGGGGTCGGGGCCCATCACGCTGGTGGAGGTGGCCGTGAACGAGCGCTGGTCTCGTGCCACGGTGTCGGCCCCGGCGTCCCCCTACGCCTGGACCCCGTTCTCCCTGGAGGCCGAGCTCCCCACGGGCGACGTGATGCTGCGCAGTCGCGCCACGGACGCCACCGGGGCCGTCCAGCCCGAGGCGATCGTCTGGAACCGGCTCGGTTATGGCAACAACGCCGTGCGCGCGATTCCGGTGCTGGTGCAGCCGTGATGGACACGGATCCGGCGACGCCACGCATTCGCCGGGCCGGGATCAACGACGCTGACGCGCTGAGTCGCTTCGCGCGGCGCACGTTCTCCCACACGTTCGCGGCCGACAACGATCCCGCCGACATGGCGGCGTACCTGGCATCGGCGTTCAGTCCCGCGCGGCAGCGGAGCGAACTGGCGGAGCCCCGGCGCATCTGTCTGCTGGCCGAGCTGGACGAGGTGCTGGTGGGGTATGCGTACCTCATGCAGGGAACAGCGCACGAGGCCGTGGCGGCCGCGCATCCGGTGGAGCTTGAACGATTCTATGTGGATCACGCCTGGCACGGTCGCGGCGTCGCCACCGCGCTCATGCAGGCGGTGCTGCTCGCCGGTGGCGAAGGCGGTGGCGACGCGCTGTGGCTCGGTGTCTGGGAGCGCAACGCGCGCGCCATTCGCTTCTACGCCCGATGGGGCTTTGTCACCGTCGGCACGCAGACCTTCCTGCTCGGCTCCGATCCCCAGCGCGACGCGGTGATGCGGAGGGAGTTGTAGGCACGCCGTGCGCCGTGCGCCGTGCGCCGTTGGCTCAGCCGCGCTTGCGGGCGAGTATGGTGCCCCGGCAGGTGATGGCGCCGCACGCACAAGGATAGCGTCGCTTGGCGGCCGGGGTGTGACGCTCCTCGAGCACGAAGGCATAGTCGTACACGAGCTCTTCCCCCACCTCGATATCGTGCAGCGCCTCGATCCAGAGGCGCTTCTCGTCCACGACGACGTCGCAATTGGGGGCACACGAGTGGTTGAGGAATCGCGCCTCGTTCCCGTTCACGGAGGCGTCCACCACGACGTCGTCGTCAATGGCGAACAGAAAGGTGTGATGCCGCGCCCCGGCCACGTCGGGGTAGCGCGCGTCGGCCTGTGCGGGTGTCAGTCGCTCCCCCGCGTATTCGATGATGCGCGTCCCGGCCGGCATGGGCCTGATGGCGAAGGCGCCCAGTCCCTGAATGGGACTGGGACGGACATCGAACGGGAGCGGTTCGGGGGGCGACATGCCGGAATTTCTCCGCCCGAGGGCCCAATGTGCTACCTTTTACGATTACAGGAGAATCCCATGACGAACATCAACGCGGGCGACGCCACCAACGGCTTCGCAACCCTCGGGGTAGACCCGCGTATTGCCGACGCGCTTTCCGCCCTCGGCTACGAAGAACCCACGCCGGTCCAGCGGGCGTCCATTCCTCCCCTGCTGGAGGGCCGCGACGTGCTGGCGCAGGCGGCCACCGGCACCGGCAAGACCGCGGCGTTCGCGCTGCCGCTGCTCACGCGCGTCGGCGCCGGCCACCGCGCCACCGATGGCGGCCCGTCGGTCCTCATTCTGGTCCCCACGCGCGAACTGGCCATGCAGGTGGCCGAAGCGGTGCATCGCTACGGCAAGCCGCTGGGGCTGCACGCCCTGGCCGTGTATGGTGGTGCCAGCATGGAATTGCAGATCCGCGCCCTCAAGCGCGGGGTGGACGTGGTCATCGCCACCCCCGGTCGCGCGCTCGACCATATCAAGCGCCATACGCTCAAGCTGGGCACGTTGCGGGCCGTGGTGCTCGATGAAGCCGACGAAATGCTCGACATGGGCTTCGCCGACGAACTGGAGGCGATTCTCGACGCCACGCCGACCGAGAAGCAGACGGCCCTGTTCAGCGCCACCCTGCCGCCGCGCATTGCGGGACTCACGCGCAAGTATCTGCGCAACCCGCAGCAGGTCACCGTGGAGCGGGAAGTGGTGGCCGAAGGGGAGTCGGCGCGGGTGCGGCAGATGGCCTACATCGTCTCGCGTGCGCACAAGATGCCCGCGCTTGCGCGGGTCCTTGATATCGAGCAGCCCACCAGTGCCATCGTCTTCTGCCGCACGCGCACCGAGGTGGACGAACTGAGCGAAACCCTCACCGCGCGCGGGTTGCGTGCCGAATCGTTGCACGGTGGGCTCTCGCAGGATCAGCGCGATCGGGTCATGCAGAAGTTCCGCGCGAAGAAGGTGGACCTGCTCATCGCCACCGACGTGGCCGCGCGCGGGCTGGACGTGAAGCACGTGAGTCACGTGGTGAACTTCGATGTGCCGGCGGATGCCGAGACCTATGTGCATCGCATCGGACGCACCGGTCGCGCCGGACGCGAAGGAGTGGCCATCACGCTCGCCGAGCCGCGTGAGCACCGGCTGCTGCGCAACATCGAACGGCAGACCAGCCAGAAGATCGACGTGGCGCAGGTGCCCACGGTGGCCGACCTGCGCGCCCACCGTCAGGAGCTGGTGAAGGCCACGCTGCGGGAAGCCGTGCTCGAGGGGAATCTGGACGCGTTCCGCGGCATCGTGGAGTCGCTCGCCGGCGAACTCGACCTCATGGATCTGGCCGCGGCGGCGGTGAAGCTCGTGGCCGCGCGCGATGGCGGCGAGGAAGCAGAAATTCCCGCGGTCACGCCGCGCGAACCGCGCGAACGCAGTGAGTCGCGCGGTGATCGTCCGTTCGGTCGGGAACGGGACACGTCCTCGCGCGGTGACGCGCGCGAGCGTCGCCCGGAAGGCGGCGCCAAGGGAAAGAAGGCCAAGCGCGAAACCCCGTGGACGGCGGCCACCCTCTGGATCGGTGCCGGTCGCAAGCTCAAGATGCGTCCGGGTGATCTCGTGGGGGCCATCGCGAACGAGGCCGGCCTCGACTCGGCGCACATCGGGTCGATTCAGATCGCCGACAACTTCAGCACCGTCGAAGTGCCCGAAGCGATGGCCGACGAGGTGATCTCGGCGCTCAAGAACACCAAGATCAAGGGGCTGCGCGTGCAGGTGCGGCGCGACCGCATGCGCTGATCACGCCGCACAGCTACCGCGTGCCCGCCGACGCCATCGTCCCGCATCGGGTCGGTGGCGTCGTGTCGTTGCGGAACCCGGCAAGGCACGTGGCAATATCGCGCGCCACACGAGCCAGCCCCGCATCCAGCGCGGTCACCAGCGTGCCGTAATCGTCGGTGCGCCAGGTGCCATCGCGCACCGTCGAGCGTCCGCGTATGAGCACGTGCCCATTGCCAGGATTCACGATATCCCAGTCGGCCTCGACATGGGTACGCGGTACGGCCGTGCCGTCGGTCACTCCCTCGAAGCGCATCAGATGCAGCTGTACCCACACGTCATGACGGGCACGCGCGGCCCACGGGGCCACCTCGACGGCGCCAACCGGACGCATCCCGGCGAGATGCGATCCCACCACGCGGTTGACCGCCTCGTCGAGCGGTTCACTCCACCGGTGGAACTTCGAGGGGACCACCTCGTTGCTGCCGCGGCGCACCACGATGGCCCGACCGCTGAGATAGGCCGCCACCTCGGCACGTCGCAATCCCACGGCCATGCGACCGTTCGCCGGCACCGGAGTGTCGCCGCTGAGTACGTACTGGCGCAGTGGCGGCGCGTTCCGCGACAGCGTGAAGCAGCCACCCAGCAGCAGGGCGACAAGCGGCAGCAGGAAGGTGGCCGTGTGCGGATGTCGGGGCGGGCGATTCATTTTCTCTCCGGCGGCTTTCGTCCGCGCAGCAACATGTCGGGATTCTGTTCGAGCGAGGTAATGAGCACCGTGAGCGCATCGGCGGCGTCGCGCAGGCTCTTGAGTGCGCCAGTGAGCGCGTAGCCCGGTGCCGAGTCGGTCGAGAGCAGGCCCCGCGTTTCGTCCAGCGTGCGCTGCAACGCCTTGAGCGTCGCCGTGGCCTCGGCGGACACACCACTCACCTGGGTTTCGAGCGGATCGACGGCGGCCGTAACGCGCGCGGCCAGACGTTCGGTTTCCGCCATCGTGCGCTGCAGTTGCGCGGTGGTCGCGGGCAACTGCCGAATGGTGGCTCGCAACTCCGGTGCGGTGAGCAGCTCCTGCACGGCTTTGGTGGACTGCGCCACGGCGGCGTTGATCTCGCGCATGTTGAGCTCGTTGAGCAGCCCGTTCACCCGACCGAGAATGCCGATCACCTTTTCGAGAATGCTGCCCGCTCCGCCGCCAATGGCGGCTTGCAGCGACGGCGTGGTGGGAATCTCCGGCCACGGGGTCAGCTGCTCGAGACGTGGGGGGGTGGAGTCTCGGCGGTAGCTCAGTTCGAGATAGAGCACGCCGGTCACGAAGCTCTCCATCTGCAGCTGCGCGCGCAGCCCCTTGGCGATCTGCTGCCGCCTGACCACGCTGTCGGCAAGGTTCACGTATGTGCCGGCCGGCGTCGTAAGCCTCGGCAAGTCGATCTCGTACTCCACCGGCACCTGAAACCAGTTGTCCCGCTGGTCGATGCGGATGTTGATGGCGGTGACGCGTCCCACCGGTACGCCCTGGAACTTGACGGGCGCCCCGTTTTCGAGCCCGTTCACCGACTCGGGGAAGTAGCTGATGAACATGGGGCGCTGCTCGAACCACGTCCCCGACGCGAGGACCGCGGTGCCGGTCACTGCAATGGCCGCGGCGCCCAGCAGAAACGCGCCGATCGCCGTGGGATTGGCCTTGAGACTCATGGCGCCCCCCCGCTGCTGCGGGTGAGAAAGCGATGCACTTCGGCGCTCGGCGGGTGATCGCGCAGGGCCGATGGTGGTCCGAGCGCGGTCATGGTCCTCTCGTTGATGTCGAGAAAGAGCGCGCGGTCGGCAATGCGGAAGATGCTGTCGAGATCGTGCGTGACGACCACGATGGTGGTGCTGAAGCTCGCCCGGATTTCGAGGATGAGGTCGTCGAGCCGACTGGCACTCACCGGATCCAGTCCCGACGACGGCTCGTCAAAGAAGAGCACGTCGGGGTCGAGGGCGATGGCACGCGCGAGGGCGGCCCGCTTGCGCATGCCGCCGCTGATCGCGGCGGGATAGTAGTCCTCGAATCCACGGAGCCCCACGAGCGCCAGCTTGACGGTCGTGATCTCGGCAATGTCGCGGGCGTTGAGCGCCGTGAACTCCCGCAGCGGCAGCCCCACGTTCTCGGCCAGCGTGAGACCGCTCCAGAGCGCTCCGTTCTGGTACAGCACCCCCATGCGCTGCAGTACCGCACGACGTGCGTCATCATCGTCGGCGGAAAACGCCTGCCCCTCAAAGAGGATCGTTCCGGTTGCCGGAGTCCTGAGGCCGGTGAGATGCTTGAGTACGGTGCTCTTGCCGCTTCCGCTGCCACCCATGATCACGAAGATCTCGCCGCGCCCCACGGTGAAGCTGATGTCGGACATCACCACACGGTCGCCGTAGGCCATGGTGAGATCGCGGACCTCGATGGCGGGCACCTCGTCGCGATTGCCGCGCGAAGGGACCCGCGGCTCGAGGCGCGGCGCCGGGGTCGTGGGGTCAGACATCCAACAAGGCCGCGAGCCAATCGATGACGGCGTTGGCCATGATGATGAGGGTGATCGCCAGGACCACGGCGGACGTGGTGGAGCGTCCCACCGCGCCCGCATCGGCCCCTGTCTGCAGCCCCTTCATGCATCCGGCGACACCAATGATGGCGCCGTAGACGACCCCCTTGAGCACGCCGAGCAGCGCGTCGCTGATCGTCACGGCCGCCAGCAGGCCACTGAAGAACTGTCGGAACGACAGGTCGAGCAGCGTCGCCGAAACGAGCATGCCGCCGGCGATACCGATGAAGTCGGCATACACCGTGAGCAGTGGCATCATGCAGAAGATGCCAAGGACGCGCGGCAGGACGAGATAGTCGACGGGGGCGATGCCGAGGGTGGTGAAGGCATCGATCTCTTCGGTGATCTTCATGCTGCCGAGTTCGGCGGCAAAGGCGGCGCCCGTGCGTCCGGCCATGATGATGCCCGTCATGAGCGCGCCCATTTCACGCAGCATGCCGAAGCCGACGAGATACGACACGTAGTAGCCGGCGCCGAAGCGCTTGAGCACCACCACACCCAGGAAGGCCATGATCACGCCCACCAGGAGCGCGATGAGGGTGACGATGGGGAGGGCGCCGGAGCTGTTGGACTGCACCACGACCCAGAAGTCACGCCAGGGGAGACGCGTCCGACGAACGACGAGACCAGCCGCGCTGAGCGCCACCTGGCCGAGGAACGTGACGGCCTCGCGCAGGTCGCCGAGCAGGCGCAGTGCGCGCAGGCCGACGCGGGTCACGACCCCAGGCGGCGGTGGCGCCTCCTGCGTGCGCTCGGGCACGGCGCGGGCGAGCGCGAGCAGGCGGGGCAGCTGTTCCGGCAGGGCGTCCGTGTCGCAGGGGAGCGCATGCTGCTCGCAGAACTGCTGCCCCTGCATGAGAAAGAGGAGCAGACTGGTATCCCAACGGCCGAGCGTACGGGCATCGAAGGCGACCCGCTGCACTGCATGGCCGTTGCTGTCGACGGCCTTGGCGACGGTGTGCGCGAAGCGCGGCGGCGCGCGGTCGATTGACCAGTCGCCGCCGAGGGCGATGATGAGGGTCCCTTCACGGGTGTGCGCTGCCGCCGTGGCTTGCATGCCTCATCCGTGGATCGCGAGGAAACGCGTGCGGGAGGACCGCCGCGCCGTGTGGCGATACCGGGAGCAAGATGCGGACCGAGTTCGTCTGTGCTTTGCTTTACAGCATAAAGTACTTGACGACTGACGTGTATCCGCTGATACTACGAGAATGGCCGCTCCCGTCTCCACGCCGCCCGCGCTCCATGATCGGGCGCTCGAGGATCTGTCCTTCATCCGGCGTACCATGGAAGGGGCGGCCTCCTTCACGGATGTGCCTGGAT
>ERZ1022729.128-NODE-128-length-11203-cov-6.826785_pt1 | contig 11203 bp, 11 predicted proteins | sample MGYA00520880_ERZ1022729 | MGnify/ENA primary metagenome ERZ1022729 (study PRJEB33162, sample SAMN09537598) | freshwater metagenome | isolation source: freshwater | place: Canada:Alberta | collected 2017-07 | study: EMG produced TPA metagenomics assembly of the...
GGGCAAGTTCTTGATCGAGGAAGGTGTGAGGTTGTGTCCAGTCGATCGCCTGATAAGCCAAGGGAAAGTAGAAGTCCAAAAACTCAGGAAAATAACGAGTGAGGGCTTCTTTCCAAGGGCTATCGTAGTCGTCGGTGGGCTTATTCATTTTGTCATAATATCACCCGATAAATGCGATCACGTTTTTGATGTCCCATAACGGGAATTAAAATGATAGGATTTTGACACAAAAATATCAAAATTTCTCATCGTGGCCAAGGTTGTTGTCGAGAGTCTCTATAAAAGTTTTCCGAGTCGGGGTGGAAGTTCTGTTTCCCCTATCCTGCCTAACAAAGAAAATATCACCGTTACTGCCTCAGAATCCAAGGATACCAAATCCAGTCAAGTCAACGTTCTACGATCCATTAATCTCGCCATTGAAGACGGAGAATTTATGGTATTGGTGGGGCCATCGGGCTGTGGCAAAAGTACGTTATTGCGACTGATTGCAGGATTGGAAGACGTTACGGGCGGTAATATTCTGATTGGCGATCGCGTTGTTAATCAAATTCCCTCAAAAGCACGGGATATCGCGATGGTTTTCCAGAGTTATGCCCTCTATCCCCATTTGTCGGTTTATGACAATATTGCTTTTGGTCTGCGACGGATGAATACTCCTGATGAAAAAATCCAGGGGAAATTTCCCCAATGGCTAGAAAATACCCTCACGGGACTCACTCGCAAGTTACCCAAGGGATTAAGGTATCGCTCAGAGCAAGAAAAAAAGATTGAACAACAGGTACGAGAAGTCGCGACCCGATTACAGATTGACTTCTTACTCGATCGCCTACCGAAAGAGCTTTCAGGGGGACAAAAACAACGGGTTGCGTTAGGCAGAGCGATCGCCCGAAATCCGCAAGTTTTTTTGATGGATGAGCCGTTATCGAACCTCGATGCCAAATTAAGAGCAGAAACTCGCAGTCAAATCGTCAAACTCCAACGTCAACTAGGCATTACGACGATCTATGTGACCCACGATCAAACCGAAGCGATGACAATGGGCGATCGCATTGCGGTGATGTATCAGGGAGAAATTCAACAATTAGCCAAGCCCTTGGAACTTTATAATCATCCTGCCAATCGATTTGTCGCTGAATTTATTGGCTCTCCCCCGATGAATTTTATTAAAGTTGAGGTAGAATCGGCAAAATTAGTTACCCATGCTCAATTTCGGTTAAATTTATCGGAATATTGGCAACCCTTTGTCAGTTTTTATCCAGGGCGATCGCTACTCCTGGGCGTTCGGCCAGAACATTTTACGGTGAGTACCGCGAGTCCCGAAAATTTAGAGGTTATAGTCGATTTAGTCGAAGCTTTGGGCAATGAAACCTATTTATTAGTCCATCTCGTCGCCGATCCAGAGCTTCACCTCCAAGTGCGGATGTCTCCCGATCATACCGTTCAGCGAGGAGATACCCTCTGGCTGGCGATCGCGATCAACAAAGTTCATTTCTTTGATGTCAAAACCGAAAAAGCCATTAATTTAGATTAAATTTTGTGATGATGATTTGTTCCGATTTGGAAATTTATTTCAACCAACCAACTGATTATTTATTCGCCAATCGACAAAATTTATTACCCGATTGGGATTGGAATTGGGAAAAACAACCACCCACTTTAGCCCTAATTTTATTGCAAGCTCAGTTTCCCTTATTGGAAATTTCTGAAACAATTCAAGCTGAAAAAGATCGGTTATTAGGAAAATTTATTCGTCTGGCCCAAAGCATCAAATTAGAAAGTGATCGCCATGATATTTTAACTGAAATCATCTTTCCCGTTGATGGAAAACCTCTCTTTTCAACCACAGGCGATCGTGTTTTTAATTTACCTGCTTTGATTCAAGATTCTTTAGATTTTCCTCTGCAAAAAACAGCCCAGGGTTGCGAAGTTTTTCTCCATCCTCTTTGGTCTCATGCAGTTTATCCTGGGTTATTATTAATCAATGCTTCCATCGACGAGGCAGAGATTTTAGTTAATAAGATAATACTGTCCAACTAAGAACAAAATTTGAATCTTTTGGTAATCTCATTATTGATTCAATGCTTTTAAAAATCGGTTCATACTAGCAAATATTCCTGGTTTTTTGGGTTTAACTGTTTCTTCCCCATTTGCTGTTGTTGGATTAGTTTTTTCTAGAATTAAATTTTCTAAAACTTCTCCCAAAGGTTTTTCAGGAACTTCTGCAATCAATTCATAACCGTCTTCTTTTTCCAAATAAACTTGCCACAAGGAAGGATAGGCTCTCAACACAACCGCTCCCTCTAGGGGACGAAAATAGTAGCTGGTTTCTAACGTTTTGAGAAACCTTTCTCGTAATGCACGGGCCGCGTAACCAATACCGACAATGGAAACATCCTCTAGTTGGGGAATCAGGAGAACCACAGGGCGATCGCCTGCTAAGTTACAGAGCTTTTCTACCGATTGCACTTCGACTGAAGAAGGGGAAACTAAGAGAAAGGCCTGATCTTCATCGGAGATTTTCTGATCAACGGGAATATAGCGACTCCCCAAATCACTAATCCGAAAATCCGTTTCTCCCCAATCCCGCCTGGCGAGGGCGGCGGCTCCCGTATCAGGGAAAATGACCTTTAAGCCTGCCCCGTAGTCTTGAAAAAGTGCTGTAAATTCTAGCCCCAAGGATTGGGCCTGTAGGGCAATTTCAGGAATGACGAACTCAACTTGTAAACGAGTACGGCCGTCTGCTAGGGCCTGTTTCGTAAAAATAATGGCTTCGGCGATCGCTTCTTCTAAAGATTGGGGAACCATGTTGGCAATATTCAATGTTCAAGAGTAAGATTTTAGACTAGAACTAGAATGTTCGTTTATAATTTTTGTAATTTTCTGACAGGATCATCTTACTATTATCGGTATCGTCAGTTGTATCATCAGTAATACTAGTTACGGGTCTTAGAGGCCGCCAACCAGACTGCCAGAGCGAGCGATCCTTCAGTTGCTTAGCATTAATCCAAAAACGAACGCCTGGATCACAACAGGCAACTAATTCGGCAAAAACCCATTCTCCCTGATTCCGACGATTAACAACCTGAAAATGCTGCCATCCCCAAGTTTTATGTTGAGATGTCCACTTTGAGCCCAAAAGATATGGAAACTTTTGTTTACTTTTCATCAGTCTATAGTCCATCGTTCTCTAGTAGGGGACAAGTCATATTATCCTCAAAACATGATTTCTCGTCAGATACTCTAACATGGGTATTAGAATTTAATAGCTTTAATGCTACTTAACAAACTCCTAATGTAGAGTAATTATTTTTTATGAAATTTTCAGCCCAGTCTTCGTCCAATCTTCGATTTTCTGCTCCTATCGCCCGTGCTTGGGTCGGTGGTTTCTTGCTATTGACAATGGGAATGGCTCCCTTACCCACTTTAGCAGGTAATTCCCCCTCAAAATCCAAACCTACCCCCACAGCCGCCCGCCCCTCCCTACCACCCTCTTTAGTCGCTCAACCTGGTGAATCGGACTATCTGCTGGGGCCAGGTGATCGCCTCCGTATGGATGTTTATCAAGTGGAAGAATTTAGTAAAAGTGAATATCAAGTTTTAGTGGATGGAACTCTGAGTTTTCCCTTAGTGGGAGTCATTAAGGTCAACAACATGACCATTCCCCAATTAACGGCAGTTCTCAACAAAGAATACTCGAAATATATTAAACGTCCCCTAATCACTATTGGGCTTCTCCAACCCCGTCCCCTAACCCTAACCCTCGCAGGAGAAATCAACTCTCCAGGTTCCTATACCCTGCCCATCGCCCAGGGACAAAAATTTCCCAGCTTAACAGATGTTATTCAGCAGGCAGGAGGATTAACCCCCTCAGCTAACGTGAGCAATATTGTCGTACGACGCACGAGTACTCCAGGTGGCAATCCCCAAACCCTTAATCTCAATCTGTGGGAACTCCTACAAAATGGAAATAGTAGTCAAAACATTACGATGAGGGATGGGGATACCGTCATTATTGCCAGTGAAGAAAAAACTGACCCCAATCAAGTCCGCCAATTAGTTGATGCCAACTTTGGTATCCGCTTTGATTCAGAAATTAACGTCGCCGTGGTCGGGGAGGTCTTTCGCCCAGGGGCCTATAAACTCAGTCCTACCAGGGCAACCAGTAATATTCAAGAGGTAGGGGGAGCAGGGGGAACTGGTCAGAACACCGCAAACCAAAATGGTGTCCGTCAACCCGTCCGTTTAACCCAAGCCCTTCAGGAAGCAGGCGGCATCAAACCGATCGCGGATATACGGAATATAGAAGTCCGTCGTCAGAACCGTTCAGGAAAAGAGGAGTTGATCAGCGTTAACCTGTGGGAACTGTTAGAGCAGGGTGATTTAGACAAAGATCTCGTATTGCAAAATGGCGACACAATTTCCGTCGCTGAAGCAAACAGTCAGACCTTAGAGCAATTTGATACCCTAGCAACCGCTAATTTCGCACCCAAGAGTATTCGAGTCAATATTGTCGGAGAAGTCCGTAGTCCAGGGGCGAAAGAACTGCCTCCCAATACTACACTCAACCAAGGATTGCTAGCCGGTGGTGGTTTTGATCCGCGCCGAGCAGACCGAAGTAATGTTGAGTTGGTTCGCTTGAATCCCAATGGGACAGTGACCAAAAAGACCATTAAACCCAATTTTGGAGAAGGCATTGATGAAGCAAATAATCCGACCCTCCGCAATAATGATGTCATTTTTGTCAACACCAGTGCCTTGGCTTCTACAACGGATACCATTGGAACTATCTTTAGTCCTCTTGGAGCCATTTTAGGAGGGGGTGCTTTGACTCTTCTCAATTTATTTACTAATTAATCCTTTAACCCAATGCCTAAAGAACCTGACACATCGATAATCTATAGCCGGAGAAGAGCGATGGAAGAAAGTCTGAGTAACCCAGTTGCTTCTGCCAAAAGTCCTACTAATGAAGTGGGGCCGTCTTCCTACACCGTTGGGAAAGGCAGGGGGACAAGCGAAGAACTTAATTTGCGTCAGGTTCTCTTTATCCTCCGCCATAGACTATGGCTTATCTTAGCCATTGCTGGTGGGGTCAGCTTTGCGGTTTTATTGTGGACGCTCCAACAAAGGCAAGTGTTTGAGGGGAATTTTCAATTGCTGGTGGGTGATCCCATTGTCCAACAGGATCCCACCCGACAAATGGTTTTGGATCAACTGGGTGTCAAAGAAGTGGATTATGATACCCAAATCGCTGTCTTGAAAAGTTCCAGCATTCTACAACCTATTCTTGAGCAAATATCGCTTCAATATCCTGAAATTGATTATGAGAATCTGGTTGGAAGAAACAATCCCTATCTAAGCATCAATCAGCTCAAGGATACCAAGATTTTGCAGGTGTCTTTTCTGGATAGCGATCGCGAAAAAATTGAATATGTTCTGAATGCTCTTTCAAAAGCCTATCTCGCCTATAGTTTGGATGAAAGAAAAATCCAAATTAATCAAGGAATTAAATTTGTTGATGACCAGTTACCCAAACTACGACAACGGGTGAATGCGCGACAAGCCCAACTACAAAAATTTCGACAACAACATAACCTACTAGATCCAGAACTCAGGGCGAAAGAACTTTCCAATTTAGAATTTTCTTTAAAAGCCAAATACGTTGATCTTCAAGTTAGTACCAGGGAAGTCCTGTCTCTCTATAGTGTGTTGCAACGCCAATTGGGTTTAAGTTCTGAGAATGCTTTGGCTTCTAGTGATCTCAGTGAATCACCCCGTTACCAAAATTTACTCAATCAATTACAGGCTATTGAATTAGAACTCGCCAAACAATCCGCTCTGTATTCTGATGAAAATCCTGTTATTCAGAACTTAAAAACCAAACAAGAAAACCTGAAACCGCTGCTACGTCAAGAAGCTCAAGCCGTACTGGGCGATCGCTTCAACACACTGGATTATCAAGCCTCCCTAAGTTCTCCTGGGGCTTTGCGGCTCAATCTGAATCAGCAGTATATTCAAACTGCCAACCAATTGCAGGTACAAAAAACAAAGCTGGCGGCCATTGAGCAAGAATTGAGTGAAGTTAATAAACAAGTCAAGCAAATGCCCACCCTCGCTCGGCAATACATGGATTTACAGCGAGAAATGAATGTGGCAACGGACAGCTTAAGTCGTTTTCTCGAAGCCCAAGAAAAACTACAAATTGATGCCGCCCAACAAACCATTCCCTGGCAATTAATCTCTCCTCCTTCGGTAGACGAGACTGCTATTTGGCCTAAGCCCGCCCGTAATATCAGCTTGGGTATCATTGCAGGCCTATTGTTTGGCGTTGGAGCGGCTTTCTTGCTGGAGCGGTTAGACCCTGTTTTTCACTCTGTTGAAGAACTCAAGGAAGAGACCCAAGTGCCGATCTTGGGCATGATTCCTTGGCAGAAAGATCTCCAGCTGGTTGAAAAAGTTGTGGGAGTTAATGTTTCTCCGATGATTTCGTCGCCTGCTTCCCCCAGCGCAAAATCGACGAAGCAACCACACCGCCCTTCCCGTTCGGGTTACCGTTCCTCTGGTTTTTTAGAAGCTTTTCGTTCTTTTAATACAAATATTTGGCTTTTGGGTTCCGATCATCCTATTCGTTCCCTCGTCATCAGTTCTGCCACTCCTGGAGACGGCAAAACCACGACTTCTCTCAACCTAGCCCAAGCGGCGGCCGCGATGGGACAAAAGGTCTTACTGGTCGATGCGGATTTGCGTCGTCCTCGTGTTCACCATTTTTTTGGATTGGTTAATACCCAAGGGTTAAGTAACGTCATTGCTACGGGTTTACAAGCAGAAGAGGCGATCCAAAAAGTCCCTCAATGGGATAATCTTTCTATTTTAACGGCGGGTTCCATGCCTCCTGATCCTATTCGACTCCTTACTTCTAGACGGATGCAAGAGTTGATGGATTCCTGGGAACAGAGTTCTGCCTACGATCTCATTATTTACGATACGCCTCCCCTACTCAGTTTTGCCGATGCTCGCATTATTGCTTCGGGAACGACGGGTTTGATTTTAGTCCTTAAGTTGGGAAAAACTGATCGTTCTGCTTTTAAACACGTTTTGGATGATATAAAAATGGCTCAAGCTCCTCTATTAGGCATTGTGGCCAATAGTGTGAGTCGTAATGATTATGGTGGTGCTGGTTACTACAATTATTACAACTACAGTCAAGCACGACCGTCTTAATGGATAAAGTCCAATTGCGCCGTCAACTTCTTCAACAACGCCGATCGCTTCCCCTAACAGTATGGCAAGAAAACAGCGATCGCCTTTGTCAACAATTAATCTCGTTACCGCTTTTTCAGTCTGCGAAAACAATTTTGGGCTACTTTAGTTTGCATCAAGAACCCGACCTTAGCTCTTTATTTAGGTCTCGTGTTGTTTGGGGTTTTCCCCGTTGTGTGGGACAAAATTTAGCTTGGCATCGTTGGACGCTAGGCGATTCTCTGCAAATTGGCCCCTACGGAATTACTGAACCCGAAGCCGATTCTCTTCAATTATCCCCCTCAGAAATTGATTTAATGCTTGTTCCTGCGGTTGCCTGCGATCGCCGAGGTTATCGGTTGGGTTATGGGGGAGGATATTATGATCGACTATTGGCTGATCCACTTTGGGCAAATATTCCCACCATTGGAATTGTTTTTGAATTTGCCTATTTATCGGACTTGCCTGTGGAACCTTGGGACATGACCGTATCTTTAGTTTGTACGGAAAATAGCGTTTATTCTCCTCATAAAAGTGACCAATAAGTATTATTACTCAAGCTAATACATTAAGTTTTATAAGTTTTATTAAATGAAAGAGAAGAGGATCAAATCTCTTTGTTAGGATAAAAATTGCTATCAAAATAATGGGATATCAAAAGTTTAAGAGTCTTTAATTAATGATGGCAAGATTACAATAAAAACCTCTATGATTAAGCATTTTTGTGATGATTGGGTTCGGGAATGGTGCGATGCAAATGGCTGGACAGACCTATTTATGGAACGTTCTAATAACTATTGGGCTTTTCCTCCTGGTGCCGTGATGCCTGAACCGATTCCCTCAAAAACCCTACGCCTGATCAAGTCACAAAAAGGTCTATGTCCTGAAGAGCGGATTTGGTTGACTTCCGCCATGCTGATTAGCTTGATTGCGATCGTTTCCAGTTATTTTTGGGCTAATCCCATGCCATTGGTTTTTGCCTTTGCCTGTGCGGCGGTCACTGCGGGTCAATTAGAAATAGAAGAGATTTAGGGATTAGTGCGCGATCCATTGGGCATCATTCACAATAAAAATTCCCCCTAGTTTATTCAGTAAAGGCTGTATAGCATTAGATAACGGCTCTATTATTTCTGGATTAGGACAAATAATCATGATGTAACTATTCGTGATCAGGTCATCTCCATAGGAACCATGCTCACCACAACCCGATACATTATGAATAATGGTATATCGTTCAATTCCATGTTTTTTAAGAATTTTTAAAACAGAAGGAACTTCGGGGTCACTCACAATAATTTCAATTTTTTTGACTGATTCTAACATCTTTAAATTCCCAATAATTTAATCGCTTGTAGATAAATCGGAATACCAACAATAATGTTGAAAGGAAAGGTGATCGCAAGGGCCATCGAAACATAGAGGCTAGGATTGGCTTCAGGGACGGTCATCCGCATGGCCGCGGGTACGGCAATATAGGACGCACTGGCACAGAGAACGGCAAAGAGGAGGGCATTTCCTTCACCCATCCCAATGATTTTGGCGAGAATAATCCCGATGAAGGCATTGGCGATCGGCATCAAAACAGCGAAACCGATCAGAAACATTCCTGCTTGACGAAGATCTCGAATCCGACGGGCAGCAACAAGTCCCATATCCAGCAGAAAAAACATTAATGCACCATAGAAGAGATCTTTTTCAACAAACAGATGAACCTTTCCCCACCCACTACTTCCCGTTAGCAATCCTGTTATTAGGCTACCAATTAATAACAAGACCGAGCCATTTAAAAAAGCTTCTCGTAATACTTCACCCCAGGAAGTTTCCTCAATTTCATTTTCATCAGTAGAGATGGTCGCTTTTTTGGTATAAACTCTGACTAGAATTAAACCCACCACGATCGCGGGAGATTCCATCAGGGCGAGGGCCGCTACCATGTGACCACCGTAGTCGATCTGTAATTTATCGAGCAGGGAACTGGCAGTAATAAAAGTTACAGCACTAATGGAGCCATAGGTCGCCGCGATCGCTGCCGCATTGTAGTTATCGAGTTTAATCCGTAAAATAAAGAAGGAATAAACTGGCACAATCGAAGCCATCAAAATCGCGGTCAACAGAGTAACAATAATGGAAGCACTTAAACCACTTTCGAGCAGTTCATGCCCACCCTTAAAGCCGATCGCAACCAGCAGATAAAGGGAAAACAACTTGGGCAAGGGATTGGGAATTTCTAAATCGGACTGAACAAAAACCGCTATCATTCCCAGAAAAAAGAATAAAACGGGTGGATTTAAAATATTCGATAGAATTAAACTGCTATCCATTACTTATCTAAAATTTTTCACTTAATTTGGCGAGATAGGAAACATATTAGGACAATGCGGGATCAGATTCAGCATTCTGTATCAAATCAACACCATTACCCGTTAGGATTCAACCTTGGGTTCACCGAAACCACCGCCGCCTGGGGTTTCTATAACAAAAGTATCCCCTGCTTCCATACTCACCGATGCGATCGCGCCGAGTTCTTCCAAACTTCCATCCTGACGAATCAGATAATTGTGGCCCACCTGACCTGATCGCCCACCGTTTAAGCCAAAAGGCGGAATAACCCGATTTCCCGATAAAATATTGGCTGTCATCGGTTCTAGAAAGCGAATTTTCCGAACAACGCCATCTCCCCCGTTGAATTGCCCTAATCCTCCACTATGGGGACGAATTTCAAAACTTTCTAACAAAACAGGAAACCGCCATTCCAAAACCTCTGGATCGGTTAAACGGGAATTCGTCATCTGAGTTTGCACTGCACTGGTTCCCGAAAAAGTCGCTCCTGCCCCCGATCCACCGCAAATGGTCTCATAATACTGATATTTTTCGTTGCCAAAGGTGAAATTATTCATCGTTCCTTGAGAAGCCGCCATCACGCCCAACGCACCGTAAAGAGCATTCACAATGGCTTGGGAGGTTTCCACATTGCCAGCCACGATCGCGGCGGGATATTGGGGATTCAGCATTGATCCTTCGGGAATAATGATAGTTAACGGTTTTAAACAACCATGATTGAGGGGAATATTTTCATTAACTAGGGTGCGAAAAACGTATAGGACTGCGGCTTGGCAAACGGCGACAGGAGCATTCAAATTACTGTTTAATTGGGCAGAAGTTCCCGTAAAATCGATAATTGCAGAACGATGATCATAATCAATGGTAATTTTAACTTGGATTTTTTCACCCCTATCCATTTCATAACAAAATTCACCCGCTTTTAAAACTGCGATCGCTCTGCGTACCGATTCTTCTGCATGATCTTGAACAAAATTCATATAGGCTTGAACGGTCAATAAACCATAATGTTCAACAATTCTTTGTAATTCTTCCACTCCTTTAGCATTAGCATTAATCTGAGCAATTAAATCCGCAATATTTTGTTCCAAATTACGAACGGGATAGACATTATTTAAAAGTAATTTTCGTAATTCTGCTTCTTGAAATTTACCCTGTTGAATTAGCTGAAAATTATCAATTAAAACACCTTCTTCGGTAATATTTTGACTATTGGGTGGCATAGAACCAGGCGTAATTCCCCCAATATCTGCGTGATGTCCCCGCGAGGCTACATAGAAAAGAATTTGAGTTTCTGTTTGATTAAAAACAGGCGTGATTACCGTAATATCAGGTAAATGAGTTCCGCCGTTGTAGGGATTATTGGAAGCATAAACATCGCCTTTTTTTAAGTTATTTCCTACCGCTTCGATTAAACTATGAACACTCGCTGACATTGATCCCAAATGAACAGGAATGTGGGGAGCATTCGCCACTAGATCACCATGTTGATCAAAAATTGCACAGGAAAAATCTAATCTTTCTTTAATATTAACTGAAGTAGCCGTATTTTGTAACGTAATTCCCATTTCTTCGGCGATAATTGAAATAGGTTTTTAAAGATTTCTAGCCGCACGGGATCAGGTTT
>ERZ1022729.129-NODE-129-length-11195-cov-4.884470_pt1 | contig 11195 bp, 9 predicted proteins | sample MGYA00520880_ERZ1022729 | MGnify/ENA primary metagenome ERZ1022729 (study PRJEB33162, sample SAMN09537598) | freshwater metagenome | isolation source: freshwater | place: Canada:Alberta | collected 2017-07 | study: EMG produced TPA metagenomics assembly of the...
TCCATGAACACGTCGGGTGTCCAGGCAGCGAACGCCGCGAGTGCCCCCACCGTCTCGGGGGCTTCGGCCTTCACGTAATCACGATTGAGATCGAGTCCGGCGCCGTTCGGTCGTTCGCCGATCATCTCCGGGCCGTTCTGTGCCCCGCGGTTGCGGGCCTGCGGCGCGAGCTTGTCGTTGCCGTCGCTGTTGTAGATGGGCACCACCACCAGCACCAGTGAGTCGAGCACGTTGGGGCGGGCCCCGAAGGACCAATCGCGCAGCAGCGCCAGCACGGCCTCCTTTCCCTCCACCTCGCCGGCGTGGATGTTGGCCTGCACGTACACCACCGGCCGTCCCAGCCGCCGCGCCTCGGCCGGCGCGCGCACGACCGGGCGCGAGGCCACCACGAGGGGCACCGACTTGCCCATGGGGGAGCGCGCCAGCTCGCTGACGCTGATGGGGGCGCCCAGCGCGCGCAGCGAGTCGAGGAAACTCATGACGTCGGCGTACGACGACGTTTCGCGATAGTCGGTGCGTTCGGCGCGGGTGCGCGGCAGCGCGAGTGCGGACGCGGCGGGTTGCGCCGTGCCCGGGGCCGCAGCACAGCCGGCAAGGATGGTGACGGCGAGTGCCGCACCCGGAAGCGCGGCGCGACGGGAGAACGCGAAGCGTGGCATTGGTAGCGACATGAGTCAGGAGGCCAGGATGGTGCGGATCTGCACCAGATGGCGGAGCTGATGCTGTGCGGCGAGGTGTCCCCACTGATAGCCGTCGAGTGGGCCGAACAGCGGGTGCGGAAAGTGCGCCTGCCCGAGGGCGCGTCCCGACGCGGCGACGAACGCCGCAATGAGTCGAGCGCGCGCCGTGCGCATCTGCTCGGCCGATTCAGCCAGCGGCGATCCCTGGACCGGCTGCACCATGTCCGGGGCGGTCACCTTGCGCACGGTCGGGTCGGCCACCTTGAAGCGCAGCACCGACGGTGCGACCGGCTCGTCGCTCACTTCGGGCTGGTCGGCCACCTGCTTGGCGATGGTACTCACCACACGTCCCGCGCCGCTTTCCACGATGGCCATGTGCTCGAGCACCTGTGCCACCGTCCAGCCGTCACCCAAACGTCGCGCTTCATCCGCAGGGGTGAGCGTGACCAGCAGTGCCTCGGTTTCACACTGGGCGTCCTCCAGCGCGGCGATCACCTCGTGAACGCGCGGATGCAGTGCGGGTGTCGACATATGGCAGGGGATCAGGGGTGGAAGCGGCGCCCGCTCGCCGCCATTTCCCGGAGCAGGGCCGCCGGTTCGAAGCGGCCGGGGAAGCGGGCGTTGAACGTGTCCAGCTGCGCCACCACGGCGGGGAGGCCCAGTGTGTCGAGGTAGCGGAACGGACCGCCGAGGAAGGGCGGAAAGCCGATGCCGAACACGGCGCCGATGTCACCGTCGCGCGCGCTGCGGATGATGCCGTGCTGCAGACAGCGCACCGCCTCGTTGAGCAGGGGGAGGACGCAGCGTGTCTGCATCTCGCTGGCCCCCATCGCCTGCCGTGACGCACCGGAAGGAGTGAGAGCGTAGACGCTCTCGTCCACCCCGTCGCGCTTGCCGTGCTCGTCGTACCGATAGAAGCCGTGCTTTGCCTTGCGTCCCAGCCGACCGCTCTCCACGACACGTCGCAGCGTCTCCGATGGGAGCATGCGATCGCCGTACGCCGCCACCATGATCGGCCCCGACTTGCCGGCAATGTCGAGCCCCACTTCATCGAGCAGCGTGATGGGACCGACCGGGAAACCGAAGTCCACCAGCGCCGCATCGAGTTCCTCGATGCGCGCGCCCTCGTCCAGCAGCCGTCCCGCCTCGTTGAGATAGGGCGCGAGGATGCGATTGACGTAGAACCCCGCGCCATCCTGCACCACGATGACCGTCTTGCCCAGCTGTCGGCCGTAGTGCACGGCCGTGGCGGTCGTGGCGGCACTCGTGCGTGGCGTCACGATCACTTCGAGCAGCGGCATCTTGTGCACCGGCGAGAAGAAGTGCATCCCCACCACCTGCTCGGGACGCGCCGACGCCTCGGCAATGTCGCGAATGGGAATCGTGCTGGTGTTCGAGGCGAAGATGGCACGGGGCGCCGCCTCCTGCGTTTCGCGCAGCACCTGATGCTTCACCGCGAGATCCTCGAAGACCGCTTCGATCACGAGGTCGGCGTTGGCAAAGCCTCGGTAATCGGTGGTGCAGCCGACCAGCGCCAGCGTGTCGTCGAACTGCGTGCGGGTCAGCTGCTTCTTGCGCAGCCGTTCACGCAGCACGTCGCGCACCGCGCGCCATCCCGTGGCCAATCGCTCCACCGACGCATCCTTGAGCCGCACCTGCGTGCCCGCCTGTACGGCCACGCCGGCAATGCCGGCGCCCATAAAGCCGGCCCCGAGCACCCCCACCTTGCGCACCGCGGCGGGCGTTGCCTCCACGCCGTCGGGCAGCCCGCTGTCCTTCTTGAGCGCCGTGGTGGCGAAGAAGAGATACGTGAGCTGTCGGCATACCGGTGACATGGCGAGCTCCCCGAACCGTCGCGCCTCTTCCTGCAGCCCGGCTTCCATGCCTTCCGCGTACCCCTGCTGGATCACGTCGATGGCGGCGAGCGGCGCGGGGTATTTCCCCCGTGTCTTGGCCATCACCCCTTCGCGAGCCTTGCGGAAGACGATCATGCGCCCCAGCGCATTGTCTTCGAGCAGCACCGCTGCGGCGCCGCTGACGCGACGGCGCGTCGGAGTGGGGCGCCCTGCGGCCAGGTCGTGCACACGACGCACCGCCACCTCGCGCAGGATGGCGGGATGCACCAGCTCGTGCACCAGCCCCATCTGCCACGCCTTGCGGGCCCTGATGTTGCGCCCGGTCAGGATCATGTCGAGCGCGGCCTGCAGCCCCACCGTGCGCGGCAGGCGCTGGGTTCCGCCGGCGCCGGGAATGAGCCCCAGCTGCACCTCGGGGAGGGCGAGTACCGTCTTGGTGTGGTCCGTAGCCACGCGATGCCGGCACGCCAGCGCCACTTCCAGCCCGCCGCCCAGCGCCGCGCCATGCACCGCCGCCAGCACCGGCTTGCGCATGGCCGCCAGTCGATCGAGCACCGCCTGACCGGCGCGCGAGAGCGCCTCGGCCTCTGCCGCCGTGTCAATGCGCGTGAGCTCGTCGATATCGGCACCGGCAATCCAGCTGTCGGGCTTCCCGCTCAGCAGGACGGCACCCACGATCGCCTCGTCCTCCTCGATACGCCGGAAGAGGCCGTCGAACACCGGCGCCACCCGGGAGTTGAGCGTGTTCACCGGCGAGCCCGGCTGGTCGTAGCAGATCACGGCCACGCCCTGCTCCACCGTGCACGTCACCCCCGTCTCCGCGTCGGCCACGAGACCCTCCTCGACTCCGCTGCTCTGCGATGCGGGCATCACGCGCGCTCCACGATCATCGCGTGGCCGAGTCCGCCGGCGGCACACACGGTCAACAGGCCGAACTGCCCGCCGCGCCGCTGCAGTTCGTTGCACAGCGTGGTGAGTACGCGCGCGCCGGTCGCCCCGAAGGGGTGGCCAATGGAGAGTGAGCCACCCATGACGTTGAGCCGGTCGGGGTTCACCTCGCCCACGGGGGCGGCCAGTCCGGCGCGGGCCGCCAATGCTTTCGACGCGAGCCCCTGCAGGTTGCTCAACACCTGCGCCGCGAAGGCTTCGTGCATTTCCACGAGATCGATGTCGGCCAGCGACAGGCCGGCGCGCTGGAGCGCGAGGGGCGCGGCCAGCACCGGCGCCTGGAGCAGCTGCTCCCCCGGATCCACGGCCGCGTAGGCATATGACCGAATGAACGCCAACGGGGTGTAGCCCAGACTCCGTGCTCGCTCCTCGCTCATGAGGAGCACGGCACTCGCGCCGTCGGTGAGCGGCGAGGCATTGCCTGCCGTGACGGTGCCGTACTGCCGATCGAACACGGGCTTGAGCTGCGCCAGCTGCTCGTAGCGGCTGTCGCGCCGCACCCCGTTGTCGGTGGTGAGCATGCTGTCGTAGGCGGGGGGCACGGGCAGGGGGACGATCTCGGCTGCGAGCCGGCCGTCGTCGAGGCCGCGCGCCGCCAGCTCATGCGAGCGCACCGCGAAACGATCCTGCGCCTCGCGACTGATGCCATTCAGCTTGGCCATCTTGTCGGCGCTCTGCCCCATGGTCTCGCCGGTGCTGGGCTCCGCGATGGCCGGCGTGATGGGCACGAAGTCGCTCGGTCGCACGCGCGCGAGTGTGGCCACGCGCTGGCTCATGCTCTTGGCCTTCGAAGCAGCTACGAGGATGTCGCTCATGCCGCGGGAATGCAGAATGGGGACCTGCGTGAGACTCTCGCTTCCCCCGGCGATGGCCACGTCGGCGTGCCCCAGCGCAATCTGGTCGGCCGCGTCGGTGATGGCCTGATTGGACGACGCGCAGGCGCGTCCCACGGTGTAGGCCTGCACGGTACGCGGAAAGTGCGGCATGAGCGCGAGTTCGCGCGCGATGTTGGGGGCGATGACCGACGGGATGACCGTCCCGTACACCAGCAGGTCCACCGTGCCGGTGTCGAGGCTGGTGCGCTGCACCAGCTCCCCGACGGCGGCGCGACCGAGGTCGATGGCGGTGAGGTCCTTGAGCGCTGTGCCGGAGCGCGCAAACGGCGTGCGGACGCCGGCAATGATGGCGATGCGTCGGCCGTTACCAAAGGTGGGCATGGGGCAAAGATAACCGGTGTTCCACGGGGCCGACGGCCTGCGCTTGCCGGGTGCCGGTCCGGTCGCGATGATGCGGCATGGGGAGCAGCGCACCACCACCGCCACCGCACCGCACCGCGGCACTGGCCGCGCTTGGCAGTGAGCCCTTCGATCTGGTCGTCATCGGCGGCGGCATTACGGGCGCCGGCGTGGCGCGCGAGGCGGCGCTTGCCGGGTACCGCACCGCGCTACTCGAGCGTGACGATTTTGCGGCCGGCACCTCCAGTCGCTCCTCGCGGCTGGTGCACGGCGGGGTGCGCTACCTCGAGCATGGACATCTCGGGCTCGTCTTCGAGTCGAGCCGCGAACGTCGGCTGCTCCTGCAGCTGGCGCCGCATCTGGTGCGCCCGCTGGCTTTCACGTGGCCCGTCTACGGCGGGGCGCGGGTACCGCTCTGGAAGGTGCGCGCCGGACTGGCGCTGTACGATGCCCTGTCGCTCTTTCGCAACGTGCACCCACACCAGGGACTCTCGGCGGCCGAGGTGCATGCGCAGGAGCCCGCGCTCACCACGCACGGGCTCAAGGGCGGCGCCCGGTACTGGGATGCGGCGACCAACGACACGCGCCTCACGTTGGCCACGGCGCTGGCCGCGCGCGACGCCGGGGCGGTGATCGTGAACCATGCGGCCGTGGTGGGTGGCGTGCGCAGCGGCGGCCGGCTCACCGGGGTGCTCGTGCACGATCGGCTCGGTGATCAGCAGCTGTCGGTGCAGGCGCGTGTGGTGGTGAACGCCACCGGGCCGTGGAGCGATGCCACCGCGGCACTCACCGGCGAGAGCCAGGGCACGCAACTGCTCGGTTCTGCGGGCTCGCACATTGCCGTACCGCGGAACCGCGTGGGGAACCACGAGGCGGTGACGATGGTCTCGCCGCTCGACGGGCGCGTCATGTTCGTGCTGCCGGCGGGGGCGCACACCATCATTGGCACCACCGAGCGGGCCGCGCGCAGCGGCCCCGACGAGATCCGCGCCACGGAAGCCGAGATCACCTACCTGCTCCAGAGCGTCAACGGACAGTTCGGCGATGCCCGCCTGTCGCGCGACGACGTGATCAGCGCGTGGTGCGGTATTCGCCCTCTGGCCGCGGCGCGGGCCGGCGCCGGGAACGCGGGATCGGCGTCACGCGAACATGCCGTGGTACACCGTGCCGACGGGCTGGTCAGTGTGACCGGGGGCAAGCTCACCACCTACCGCGCCATGGCCGCCGATGTGCTGTCCCATGCCACCCGCGGGGTGGCGGCCACCGGTGCCGGCCTCGTCTCGCGTCGTCCCCCGCAGGACAGTGCCAGCACCCCACTGCCCGGCGGCGCGTTCCCGTACCGCGAAACCCTCCTGGCCGAAGCGCGCGCGACGACACGGGACGCCGCGGTGGGCGAACAGCTGGCGCAGTCGTACGGTGCCCACTGGCGGCGGGTCTGGCAGTACGCGGAGGCCGACGCGCTGCTTGGTACGCGCATCGTGGAGCAGCTGCCGTATGTGCTGGCCGAGGTGCCGCATGCGGTGACACACGAGCTGGCGTGCACGCTCGCGGATGTCCTGGTGCGTCGCACGCACATTGCCTTCGAAACGCGCGATCACGGTCGCGCGGCGGCACGGCACATTGCACCGCACATGGCCGCCGCGCTCCAGTGGAGCGAAACCACCACCGCGGCAGCGCTGGCGGCGTACGACGCCGAGGTGACGCGGCTGTTCGCGGTGGATGCCGTGTAGCCGGCTCAGGGCACCAGCAGCACCTTGCCGTTGCGACCGCCGGCGGCAGCATACGCCACGGCATCCTGGATCTGCGCCAGCCGGAAGGTGCGATCGACGCGCGCCGCCAGCGTCCCCTCGGCGACACGTTGCGCGAGCTCCCCATACAGGGCGCGCTGCTGCTCGCCGGTGGCGCGCCGGAACCAGAACGCCAGCCAGAAACCACGCAGGGTCACGTCGCGAAACACGAACGACCCGGGGGCCACCTTGCAGGCTTCGCCGCTCATGGCGCCGTAATTCACCACGGTGCCGCCAACGGCCACGGAGCGAGCCAGCCGATCGGTGGCGGTGCCCCCCACGGCATCGAAGGCAATACGCACCTTGGCGCCCTGGGTCGCGGCCGCCACCCGCTCGGGCAGATCGGGACCGTCAACCAGCACGACGTCGCCGCCGAGTGCTTCCAGCACGGGCACCATGGCGTCGCGGCGCACCACACTCACGGTGCGAAGGCCGCGCGCGCGCGCCAGCTGAATGAGATACTCGCCCACGGCGCTGTTCGCCGCGTTCTGCACGACCCAGTCGCCGGGAGCGAGGGTGACGAATTCCGACAGCAGGAGCGACGCGGTGGGCGGGTTGACCGTGAGCATGGCCAGCTGGAGCGGATCGCCGCCGGCAGGGAGTGGCAGCAGCGTGTCGGCCCTGGCGACGGCATGCGTGCTCCAGCTCCCGGCGCCCACCGGCACGAGGACCAGATCACCGACGGCCAGCCGCTGAACATCGGCGCCCTGTTGCGCGACGCGCGCAACGCCCTCGTTCCCGCCTACCGCCGGCAGCGGCGGCAGCGCGCCGTACTGTCCGGTGATGGTGAGAACATCGGACGGGTTGATGGGCGCCGCGAGCATTTCCAGCAGCACCTCACCGGCCCCGGGCGTTGGCGTCTCGCGCTCCACACACCGGATCCGCGAGTGCGGAGCGTCACCCCGCGTATCGTAGACGGCCTGCCACATGAGCGCTCCGGTTGGGGCGGAAATCAGACGAGGTCGGCGGCGTTGCGATCGTGAATCGTGTACAGCTCGACAATGAGCAGCCGTCGCACCTTGGTGGGCAGCTTGAGAATGCACACATCGCCGACGGCCTTGCCCTGCAGCGCGCGGCCGATGGGAGAGCCCATGGTCACATGGCCGTCGTGCAGCTCGCCGGCATCGCCGAAGACGAGTTCATAGGTCTCCAGCTGCGTCGTGACTTCGTCGGTCACGACCACCTTCGACCCGAGCCCCACCTTGTCGGCGGGAATCTGCGTGATGTCGATGTTGGCCAGCTTGGTTACGCGCTGCGTGAGCTGCCCCAGTCGCGCCTGCACGAATTGCTGCCGCTCCAGCGCCGCCTTGTACTCGCTGTTTTCCTTGAGGTCGCCGAGTTCGACGGCTTTGCGAATTTCCGCGGGCAGCGTGACGTTCAGCTCGAACTGCAGCTTCTCGACTTCGCGTGCCATCTGGGCGATCAGTTCCTGGAACATGCGCGTGCCAGCTGGGGCCGGATAAAAGGCGAGCGCCCGACCATGGTGGCCGGGCGCACGGGAAGTGCCGAAATATGCGGTGTCCGGCGAATGGTTCAAGTCTCGGGGCGTTCAACCCTCGTCCTTTCGCAGACGGCCGGCCGTTTGCGCATCGTGCGCGTCGATGACTGCCTGCGCCGCTTCCCGCGGGTCATCGGTCAGGAGCAGCAGGTCGAGATCCCCCGGCGAGATCTTGCCTTCGGCAGCCATGCGCGAGGTGATCCAGCGGACGAGCCCCGCCCAGTAGTGTGTGCCGAAGAGGACCACGGGGAACTGATAGATCTTCCCCGTCTGGATGAGCGTGAGCGCCTCGAACAGTTCATCGAGCGTCCCGAAGCCGCCCGGGAAAATGATGAAGGCATTGGAGTACTTGATGAACATCGTCTTGCGCACGAAGAAGTAACGAAAGTTCACCAGCGTATCGACGTAGGGGTTGGCACCCTGTTCGAACGGGAGCTCGATGTTGCATCCTACCGAGTGCCCATCCACGTCCTTGGCCCCGCGATTGGCCGCCTCCATGATGCCCGGTCCGGCGCCGGTGAGGATGGAGAACCCCTGACTCGCGAGGAGCCGCGCCGTTTCCCGCGCCGCCTCGTACATGGGGTCGTCCGGACCGGTACGGGCAGACCCGAAAATCGTCACGCCCTTCTGCACGTCGGAGAGCGCGTCGAACCCCTCGACGAACTCGGACGTGATACGCATGACGCGCCACGGGTCGGAGCGGGTGAAGGCCGTCGCCTCCTCCCGTGGCGCCTGCAGCAACTTTTCGTCCTCCGTAAGCATTGGCCGGTCACGCAACGACTGATCCACGAGGCGCGGATCGGCGCGTCGCACGGCGCGTGCGCCCTTGGATACCAGGTTCGCCAGGCCGGCGGGCTCTCGGCCGGCGGCGCGGTGGCCGGCCTCCGTACGCTCCCGATAGGCCGCCACGGACTGCTGTTCCGCCGTGGCCCGCGTGACGGGGGACGCCTGCTTGCCGGTTGCGGTACGGGGAGACGAACGCCGGGATTTCGCCATGGGCACAGGAGTGGAGACAGTGGGTCGGTGACGGAACACCATTGCAAAGACACACGACCAAACCGCATGGTACGAGTCGGGCCGCCGTGACGCATGATACCACCGCGACACGGCGCTTGCTCCTTGTGGTGGCCGACGGCGTGCGCCCCGATGTGCTCGCCGAGGAGATGGACGCCGGGCGCGCGCCCACGCTGGCGGCGTTGCGGGCGCGCGGGAGCGCGCACACGGTCACCACGTCGTTCCCGTCCGTCACCGGGCCGGCGTACGTGCCGTTCCTCATGGGACAGCATCCGGCCCGCGTGGGACTGCCCGGCCTCCGCTGGTACGATCGCAGCCGCACGCTGCGCTGGGCGCCGGGGCAGTCGCGCAGTTACGCGGGCATCGACATCTGGCATGTGGACGGCGATGTCGCCGCGCACGTACCCACGCTGCTCGAGTACGCGCAGCCGTCGCTCGCCGCCATGAGCATGATTGGTCGCGGTGCCACGCACGGGCGCATCGGCCGCGGCGTGGGATGGATGCTGCGGGCCGCGCCGGCGCACTTTCGGGGCGATCTCCAGGGGTGGCGACGGGTGGAGCGACAGGCCACGGCGGCCTTTCTCTCCCGCTTCAGGACGGTGCGCCCCCGGATGGCCGTGCTGGCCATCCTGAGTGCCGACAAGTTCGCCCACAAGCATGGCGCACGCTCCGCGGTGGTGCGCACCGCCATTGCCGATGTCGATGCCGCCGTGGCTCAGGCGCTGGCTATCGCCAGTCGCGACGGCTGGCGTGAGTCGCTCCACGTGTGGGTCACGGGGGACCATGGCCACGACGAGGTGACCAACCACGAGGACCTCCACGGCTGGCTGCAGGGCGAAGGGTTGCGCGTGCGGGCGCACCCGCAATTGCGCGTGAGCAATCCCGACGTCGTGCTCATGGTGGGCGGGAATGCCATGGCGCATCTCTATTTTGCCCCGGGAGAACGGGAGCGGCGCTGGTGGCACGCCCACGCCGCCACCTGGAATCGCCTGCTCGACAGGCTGGTGGAACGCCCGGCCATCGACCTGCTCGCCGTGAACCGTGATGCGCACACGGTGCAGGTGCGCCACGCCGCCCACGGCGCGGCCGAAGTGCGGCGCCACGATGGCCCGCAGGGGACGCGCTGGTCGTACGTGTGCAACGACGGCGACCCGCTAGGGCTCGGGGGAACCCTGCGGGACCTCGACGCCGATGCGGCCTGGCACGCCACGCAGGCCTCGGCCTACCCGGATGCCCTGGTGCAGCTGTCGTGGCTCGGCGCCTCCTCACGGTCGGGGGACGTGATCGTGTCGGCGGCCAGCGGGTGGGACCTGCGCGCACGCTTCGAACCGGTGCCGCACGTTTCCACCCACGGCGCCCTGCTGCGCGAACAGATGCTGGTACCGCTCATTGTGGATTGTGCCACCACGCGTGTGCCGCAACGCACGGCCGACATCGTACCGTCGGCGTTGGATTTGCTGGCGATTCGCGCCCATGCCGAATTCGATGGGCGATCCTTCCTGCGGTAGCACGCCGCTGCCCCCTGTCAACGCGGCGTCGTGGTCCGTATCGCGGCGCCGCCCGGCACCAATCGGCGTAAGCCGCCGCCGGGTCGCAACCCAGACCGCTACTCGGCTCGCGTGCGACTGCGCTCGGGATCAAAGCCGTCCGGATAGCGCCTTCGCAACTTGTCGATGTTGCGCTGAGCGATTTCCTCGAGTGGGATATCCAGCACGCTCGCGAATGCGCCGATGTACCAGAGGCAATCACCGAGCTCCTTCACCAGCGCATCGCGATCCAGTGGCGTGGCATGGAAGAGATGCTTCTTGATGATCTCGGCGGTCTCTCCCGCTTCACCGGTAAGCCCGAGCGCCGCGTTGGCGAGCTGCTGCTCGTACGTGCGATCGCGTCCCAGTGTGCGGGCCGCCAGCTGCTGATAGTCATCGAAGGTCATGACCGGGCAATCTAATGTCGGCGGCACAACCCTGGTGCCGGGTGGAACAGCTGCCCGCCTGTTCCCGATCATGGCCATCGTTCAGGGCGACAGATTCCGCTACTTTGCGGGATGGCGTGGTTGACCCTCTCCCTGCAGCTCACCTGGCGCGCCCTGCTGGCCCCAACGCTGGCGGTGGACCTGCTGCGCGTGGCGTGGCGGTTCCGGCACCGTCACTGGTACCGGCGCTTCCCGTTCCTGCCAC
>ERZ1022729.130-NODE-130-length-11185-cov-6.537466_pt1 | contig 11185 bp, 10 predicted proteins | sample MGYA00520880_ERZ1022729 | MGnify/ENA primary metagenome ERZ1022729 (study PRJEB33162, sample SAMN09537598) | freshwater metagenome | isolation source: freshwater | place: Canada:Alberta | collected 2017-07 | study: EMG produced TPA metagenomics assembly of the...
AGATTCGCCTTAGTCTCGTGGGCTCGGAGATGTGTATAAGAGACAGATCCTCGGGGTGGTCGCGCCGGACTTCGCCAAGTCGCTCAAGCCCATCGGCGACACGTTCATCAACCTGGTGAAGATGGTGATCACCCCGATCATCTTTCTCACCATCGTGCACGGCATCGCCAGCATGGCCGACCTGTCCAAGCTGGGGCGGGTGGGCGGCAAGGCGCTGCTCTACTTCGAGATCGTCTCCACCCTCGCCCTCGCCATCGGCCTCGTGGTGGTGAACGTGACCAAGCCGGGGGCCGGACTCGACATCAGCGCGCTCGCCAAGGGCGACGTGAGCAAGTTCGTGAAGGCCGGCGAGCAGCAGAGCATGCTGGAGTTCTTCCTGCACATCGTGCCCAGCAACATCTTCGCCGCGTTCGCCAGCGGTGACCTGCTGCCGGTGGTGTTCTTCGCCATTCTGTTCGGCGTGGCCCTCACCGCCGTGGGCGATGCGGGGCGCGACATCGCCGATCTGCTGGTGCGTCTGCAGGCGGTGTTCTTCCGCATCGTGGCCATGGTCATGGTGATTGCGCCCATCGGTGCCTTCGGCGCCATGGCCTACACCGTGGGGGCCTTCGGGCTCAAGACCCTGCTGCCACTCGGCCGCCTCATGCTCGACGTCTACCTCACGATGGCGCTCTTCATCTTCATCGTGCTGGGGGGCATCTGCCGCCTGTACGGCTTCCGCCTGCTGCGTTTCATTCGCTACATCAAGGACGAAATCCTGCTGGTGCTGGGCACGTCCAGCAGTGAGGCCGCGCTGCCGCGCATGCTGCAGAAGCTCGAGGCGTACGGCTGTGCCAAGCCAGTCGTGGGGCTGGTGATTCCCACCGGATACTCGTTCAATCTCGACGGCACCAGCATCTACCTGTCGATGGCGGCGATCTTCATTGCGCAGGTGTACGGGATCGACCTGCCGGTGAGCGAACAGCTTACGTTGCTCGGCATTCTCATGCTCACCAGCAAGGGAGCTGCTGGGGTGACCGGGTCGGGGTTCATCGTGCTGGCGAGTACGCTGGCGGCCACGCGTACGGTGCCGGTGGAAGGGGTGGCGCTCCTGCTGGGGGTGGACCGCTTCATGAGTGAGGCGCGCGCGATCACGAACCTCATCGGCAATGGCGTGGCCACGCTGGTGGTCTCACGCAGCGAGGGCGCGTTCGACGATGCGAAACGCGCCCTCGCGGAAGCAGGTCCTGAACCGGTCGCCTAGGCGACTCAGCCCTTCTTCGCCGCTTCCTTCTTCTTGGCTTCTTCTTCTGCCGCCTTCTTCTTCGCGCCGGCAAAGTCACCCGCGCGCACGATGAAGGTCTTGTTGGGGTCGAGATACTTGCGCAGCGCCGCGTTCACGTCGGCCACCGTGAGCTTGCCGATCTGGTCGGCGAGCTTCGCCTCGTAGGTGGTGTAGCTGCGGTCCCAGCGGCGGTGCACCACCAGCGCGCTCACCACTTCGTTGTCATTGGCGAACTGCTGCTGCTGTTCGCGCAGCCAGCCGGTGCGGGCCTGATCGAGTTCTTCCTGCGTGACGCCGCCCTCAAGCAGCTTCGCGAGTTCTTCCTTGAAGCCGGTCACCACCTTGTCCACGTTCTGCGGCGCATAGAGCGCGAAGGTGAAGGCAAAGGCTTCCCGGTCCACCGGGCGGGCCTGGAACTGTGACCCCACCGCGTAGCTCACGCCGTCCTTCTGACGCATGCGATCCGCCATGCGGCTCTTGAGGAAGCCACCGCCCATGATCTGCGAGCCCACCAGCATGGCGGCGTAGTCGGGGTCGCTGTCACTCAACGGCATCGTCTGCGCGGCCATGAACATGGCGTTCTGCTTGTCGGGCGTTTCGAACACCGTCGTGCTGCTGTCGGTGGCGGCAAACTGGCGCGGCAGCGGCTTCCACGGGGTCTTGGCGGTCCAGCTGCCGAAGAGCTCGCGTGCGAGCGTGATCACGCTGTCGGGGTCGAAGTCGCCCACGAGCGCGAGGTCACCCGCCTGCGCCCCGCCGAAGTCTCCGTGGTAGCTCGCCAGATCGGCGCGCGTGACCTGCTTGAGCGTGGCGATGGATTCTTCGATGGTGGGGGTGTACTCGGGGTGCCCCTTGGGGAGCGGACGCAGCCGCCGCTGGAAGGCGGTCACCGCGATGGCCTGCGGCTCGCTCTTGCCGGCCTCGATGGCGGCCAGCTGCTGCGTGCGCAGCTGCTCGAACTCCGTGCTGTCGAACGCCGGCTTCTGCACCATCTCGGCGAGCAGCCGCAGCGTAGGTACGAGCGCCTCGCGCTTCACCTGCACGCTTCCCGACGTGGCGGTGCCGCTGTTGCTCAGCTGCACGGTGGCCTTGAGCTTGTCGAGCGTGTCCTTGAGCGCCTGCCGCGAGCGCAGCGTGGTGCCGCGGTTGTACATCGCGCCCATCAGCTGGCCGGCAACGGCGCGGTTCTGCAGCGTTTCCAGCGATCCGTGGCGGAGCGTGAGATCGGCAAAGATATTGCCGCCGCGCGTGCTCTTGGGGAGCAGCGAGAGCCACATGCCGTTGGGGAGCTTTACGCGACGCGTGCGCTTGTCGAGATTGGCCGGCGTGGCTTCGAAGACTTCGCCAGCAGCAACGGCGGCGCGCCCCTTGTAGCCGGCCAGCAGCTCGCCGGCGTTGGGGGCTTCGGGAATCTCGGCGCGATCGGGGGTCTTCGTGGGCACGAACATCCCAACCGTGCGGTTGTCGGGCTTGAGATACGCCTTGGCCACGCGCTGCACGTCGGCGGCCGTGACCTTCTCGATGCGGTCACGCGTGAGAAAGAAGAGACGCCAGTCGCCCGACGCCTCGTACTCGGTCAGCGTGAGCCCCACCTGGTCCGGGTCGGCCAGCAACTGCTCCACCTGCTTGAGCAGGGTCGCCTTGACGCGGTTCACTTCTTCATCGCTCGGGGCCTTGGTCACCACCTCGTCGATGGTGCGCAGCATGACGGCGCGCGCCGTGTCGAGATTCTGCTCGACGCGCAGGCTGGCCTGCCCGAACAGCAGTCCCGGCTCCTTGAGATCGAAGGTGAAGGCCCCCGCTTCCGCAGCGAGCTTGCTCTCCACCAGCGCCTTGTAGAGGCGGCCGTTCGGCCGATCGCCGAGCACGCCAGCAAGCACCTGCACGGCGGGATTGTCGGCGTGGGCAAGCGCGGGCACATGATAGGCCACGCCCACCAGCTGTTCGTCACCCACGCGCTTGAGCGTCACGAGGCGTTCGCCATCCTGCACCGGTTCGCGCGTGTAGGTGGGGTAGAGCAGGTTGCCCTTCGCCAGGGAGCGCGCCGGCCGCGGGATGGCACCGAACTTCTGCTGGATGAGGCGCAGCGTCTTCGCTTCATCGAACTTGCCGGCCACCACCAGTACGGCATTGTCGGGCTGGTAGTACCTCTGGTAGAACGCCTTGAGCCGCTCGATGGGTACGCCTTCCACGTCGCTGCGCGCCCCGATGGTGCTCTTGCCGTAGTTGTGCCAGAGATAGGCGGTGCTCATGATGCGCTCACGCAGTACGCCATCCGGGCTGTTCTCGCCAATCTCGAATTCGTTGCGCACCACGCTGAACTCGCTGTCGAGGTCCTTCTTGGCGATGAACGAATTCACCATACGATCGGCTTCGAGGTCGAGTGCCCAGGCGAGGTTGTCATCGGTCGCCGCCACCGTCTCGAAGTAGTTCGTGCGGTCGTACCATGTGGTGCCGTTGGGGCGCGCGCCGCGCTCGCTGAGCTCCTTGGGGATGTCCTTGTGGCGCGTGCTGCCCTTGAACACGAGGTGTTCGAGCAGGTGCGCCATGCCCGTTTCCCCGTACCCTTCGTGTCGCGAGCCGACCAGGTAGGTGATGTTCACGGTCACCGTGGCGCGTGACGGGTCGGGGAAGAGCAGCACCTTGAGGCCGTTGGCCAGGCGGTACTCGGTGATCCCCTCCACCGTGGTCACCTTCTCCGGCGCACTGCGCGCGGCGGCGGCGGCGGCCGCGGCCGGGCGTGCGCCGCCGGCGGCTGGGGCGGGCCGTTGAGCGGCGGCGGCGGTGGCAAGCGCCAGCGAAGCGGCCAGCGCTCCTGCTACCGGGGCGATCCATCGCAAACGGGACGACGAGGGGGACACGGAGAACGGCATTGGTTTCATGGGGACAAGGGAGGGTGAGGGACCCGGACGGAGAGCTGGACGCTGAGTTGATACGCCCGAGGGAAACCGCATGTTTCATGGGTGCAATTGCGGCGCAGGGGTCGCCGCGTCCATTCCTCTTTGTGGTGCGTATGCCGCCAGCCGACCTGCAAGTCCAGATCTTTGGTACAAAAAAGAGCGCCGACACCCGGAAGGCGCTGCGCTTCTTCGCCGAACGCCGGGTGAAGACGCACTTCGTGGATCTGGCCGAGCGTGCGGCGTCGCTGGGGGAGCTGAAGCGGTTCGCGCAGAAGTTCGGCGTGGAGGCCATCCTCGACCGGGAGTCGAAGCGGTTCGCCGACCTGGGGCTGCGGACGGCGCTTTACGGCGAGGAAAAGTGGTTGTCGATCCTGGCCGAGGAACCGTATCTGCTGAAGCAGCCCCTGGTCCGCCTGCAGAACAAGCTGTGCGTGGGGGTGGACGAGAAGCTGTTCAAGGAGTGGCTGGGGTAGGGAAAGTGTGGTGTGGTCGTCAAACAGCAGACGGCAGACGGCAGGCACCACAGTGAGCAGCACGGGAGGAGTGCGGTACAACAACACGGGCGCCACCGCTTCGCGGGGCGCCCGGTTTCCTTTGTGGTTGGGCCATCGGCAGCGACGCGCAGCGCTCGCTGCCGTGTTGTCCTGCCGAATCACTCCCGTACTGCTCACTGTGGTGCCTGCCGTCTGCCGTCTGCAGGTAAACCGCAGGCACTCCCGCAGTTACTTCCGCTTTACCGCGAGCCGCCGCAGCTCCGCCTCCGCCACGTTGAAGCCGAAACCGGGCCAGCCACCGCTGTTGATGGCACGCTCCCACGCACGGCGCGCATTGGCGGTGTCGCCTTTCACGAGATACCAGTTGCCAAGCCCGTACGCGAGCGTGGAGCGGTTCACCTCGTCGGTGTCGTTCTCCGTGATGAGCTGCTCGGGGGTGATCTCGCCGCGGTAGAGCGTGAGACGCGTGACGTACGCGTAGCCCGGTGGCGCCGGTCTGGGGTCGGACTGCTGATCGATGCGCTTCGCGAGCATCGCGTTGGCCTCGCTGATTCGGCCGGCGCGCGCGAGCGACATGTACAACCAATCGGTGCTGCCGGCGCGTTCGCCGCCGTCGGGCGCGAGGGGCTGCGCGCGTGCGAACAGCGCGGCGGCGTTGGCGTGGCGCCCTTCGAGGAAGCGCAGCACGCCCAAATGGAAGAGCGCGCCGTAGTTGGTGCTGTCGAGCTGCAGGGCGCGGGTGAGATCGGCGTTGGCGCGCACGAACTCCCGCACCGACAGGTACCGGTGTCCACGCCAGCGCAGCAGCATGGCCGCATCCTTTGGGTGCTGCGTTGCCGAGATGTTCTGCAGGCCGCGGGTGAAGGTGGCAATGGCCTCGCGGAACTGCCGGGCACCGGACTGGGCCACCCCGAGGGCGATGACCTTGTCGGTGTTGCCCCAGTCGTTGCCAAGGGCCGCACGGGCGGTGGTGATGGCCGGTGTGGTGGGCAACGCGCGGAACACATCACCCTGCGGCGTACGGTACTGCACCGTTTCGTCGGGGAGCGGTTCGAGATGGCGCAGCCAGATGTTGCGAAAGCGCACCGGGTGATCGTGGTCCTGCAGCATGAGCGGCAGGCGGTCCTCGTGCCGTTCGTACGGTGCGCGCGAGCCATTGGAGGTGGGACCAACGAGTGCGCGATGATCCTGCACGAGCACGCCGTTGTGGACCACCGTGAGGATTGCTGGCGACAGGACCTTGCCGTTCGCGGAGAAACGCGGTCGACGATAGGTGATGTCGTACGTCTGCCACTCGCCGGGCGGGCGACTGGCGTTCACGAGCGGTGGAAACTGTCCGTACAGCGAGGCCGCCTGCCCGTCAGGGTAGGTGGCGTTGCGATACGAATCGAGGACCTGCACTTCGTAGCGGCCGCCGCCGAAGAACACGCCGCTGTTGCCGCGATCCTGATCGCGCCCACTCGGCGGATTGGGTGACATCCACTCGATGTGCAGCTGCACATCACCGAACGACTCGCGAGTCATGAGTGTGCCGGTGCCCGGCACCACTTCCAGCGCGCCGTCGGCAATGCGCCACGTCGCGCGGCTGCTGTCGCTCATCATGAACCGATCGAGCGAGCCGCCGTCGAAGAGCACGACGGCGTCCTTGGGCGGAAGTGCCTGCACGTACGGCCCCGGCGTGACGACCGGCGGCGCGGGGCGCGCGCGCGAATGCTGCGGCCATCCGCCGAGAGGGGCCTGCTGAGCGCCGGCTGGCGCGAGTGAAACGGCGTAGAGCAGCGCCAGGGAGAACACATCGCGTGCCTTTCTGTACCCTGCTCCCCGCTTCCCGCCCCCTGCAGTCTGCTCACGTGTGCTCATGGGACGTCCGTGCCGGTCGCTGCTGTGAGGATTTCCGTCCATTCCTGCACCTCGAGCGAGATGCGCGTGGCGGCCACGGCTTCTGCCATCGCCTCGATGCGGCGTGAGCCGGCGATGGGATACGGCTTGCTCGGCAAGCGCATCAACCAGGCGAACGCGATGGTCGCCGCCGAGACACCGTATTGGGCCCCGATGCTGGTGAGTACCCCGCGCACGCGCATGGCCTCCTCAGCCTTGCTGCTGAACAGTGCTCCCCCGGCCAGCGGTGACCAGATCATGGGGCGCGCGCGCAGCCGCTGTGCCTGATCGAAGGTGCCGTCGAAGAGGGGCGTGCGGTGCAGCGGATGGCACTCCACCTGATTGGTGACGAGTGGCGTGCGCGCGTGCAGCAGTTCGTATTGCGCCGGCGTGTAGTTGGACACCCCGAACGCCTGCACCTTGCCCTGGCGGCGCAGCTGCTCGAAGGCCGCGGCAACCTCATCGGCGTCCATGAGCGGATCGGGGCGGTGCAGCAGCAGGAGGTCGATGGAGTCGGTGCGCAGCTGCATGAGACTCTGCTCCACGCTGTGCACGATATGCCGCGCCGATGTGTCGTAGTGCTTGATGCGGGTGGCAGGGCGTGCGGTGTCGCGCAGCTGGATGCCGCACTTGGTGACCAGCTGCATGCGCTGCCGGAGCGATGGCGCCAGCGCCAGCGTTTCGCCGAACAGGGTTTCGACCGTGTACCCGCCGTAGATGTCGGCGTGGTCGAAGCTGGTGACACCAAGTTCAAGGCACTGCTCGATCCAGCGCAGCCGTTCCGGCGGTGACCAGTTCCAGGAGGCCATGCGCCAGACGCCGGCCACAATGGGGGAAAGCATGTGTGCGAGGGGGAGGGGAGTGTGAGAGACCGGGGGCCTAGTCGCGCAGCGCCTTGGTGAGCATGACCACCTGTCCGGCGTGATACACGTTGTGCTGGATCACGCCATTGATCATGGAAGCAAAGCGCACGCCACTGCCGAGTGGTGCGTCGTGCGTGTCGTGCTCGCCGCAGATGGCGAGCAGGTGCTCGGGGGACCATGCGGCAAGCTGCGCATCGAGTGCGTGGCCGGCGACCTCCACATCGCGCAGGGCCTGTTCCCAGTCGGCGCGGCTGAAGCCGCTGGCCACGCACCAATCGCCGCGCGCGGGCATGCGCGGGGCACTGCCGTCGAGTCGCCGCGCCACTTCTTCGAGCCACGCGGCGCAGTGCACGGCGATCTCGGCCACCCCGTGCGCCTCGCCCACGGGGTGCACGATGGCTTCGTCGTAGGTGGTGTCACGCAGCGACTCGAGCAGTGCCGGGCCGTGCCACGCGGGTCCGTGGAGCGACCGGCGGAGTTCGCCGCGCAGGAAACGGATGGGGTCGAACGAAGGCGAGACGCTGGCCATGCGAGCGGCGGTCGGCGGGGAGCGCGTCGTGCCCCGCCGGCCACCGGGAGTGCCGACTAGAGCGTGGCACTCCCCGTACGCACCGGCACGGGATCGAGCGTGAGGTCGTTGACGCTGAACGATACCGCCACCGCATCGCGCGGCAATAGCGCACGGACGCGCCATTCATTGACGGAGACGCGTGTGAGCCGGGTGGGGTGGAAGGGTACCGGGTGTGCATCCCTGGCGCGCGGGTCCCGCACGGCGTGCTGCACCTGCGCGCGCTGCACGTTGGCGCCCCGCACCACGTACTCCACCACCTTCATCGTGTCGAGCAGGCGACCGCTCACGATGGCCGCGAGCGAGTCGGCCCCGCGCACGGGCACGGCACTGTCGCCCACAATGATCGCGGTGGGGTGCACACGCTGCGCCAGGGCAACACGGTCGCCTTGCCGCACCCCCACGGCAATCGTGAGCAGGGCGGTGAGCAGCGCGCCGCCCAGGCCGGTCACCGAGCCACGCCGACGCCAGCGCGAGGCGTGCTGTACGAGCGGGACCGACAGCCGATGGGGGGCGGGGAGCGCCCGTACCTGCGCCATGATGCGGGCACGGGCTTCAGGGCGCGAAGTGACGGGTGCGCGCAGGGCGTCGCCCATCCATCCCGGGAGGGTGCCGGCCGTCCTGTCGTCGTGATTGGGGGAGAAGGGACCGGACATCATGTGGCAGTACGCTCCGTCAGCAGGGTGCGGAGACGGGCACAGGCGCGCTGCACACGCATCTTGAGGGCGGAGACGCCCACGCCGGTGATCGTCGCCATTTCGTCGTAGCTCAGTTCGTCGGTGAAGCGCAGCACGAGCGCTTCGCGCTGTTCCGGCCCCAGCTGCTGCATCGCGCGCGCGAGTTCGATGGGGCGGGCAACGTCGTCGTCACCGGGGTTCACCACCAGATCGGCGGTGTGCACGTCGGGATCGAGCGCCACGTAGCGCGCGTTCCGGGAGGCCCGCGTGCGACACTGGTTCACCAGGATGCGCGTGAGCCAGGCGCCGAACTTGTCGCGCTCGCGGTAGTTGCCCAGGTGCCGGTACGCGCGCACGAACACGTCCTGCACCACATCCTCCGCCTCGTCGGAGTCGGCGAGCAGATGGGTGGCCAGCCGGAGGCACCGGGCGTGATGCCGATCCACGAGCTGCGCGAACGCCTCGGTTTGTCCGGCGAGAACCTGGCGGACGAGCTCGCCGTCGGCGGTAGCGGGGTGGTCGGTGTGTGGTGGGTGCACAGCCGGTAACCCGGAGAACAGGGGAAACGTCACTGGGGCGCTGCGCGCCCGGAACGGCGTCAAGGAGACGAGCGTGAAGGGTTGCCCAATTGCAGAACGGCGGAGGGGGACACACAGTGCCGTTGGGTGGCAATTCGTAACCCCGTACGCCGTTGCCGTTCCCGCCGAACACGACGTGTCCATCACCTCGTGGACCCACCTCGAGGACGACGGCATCCCGCACTTGCGACGGGGTACCCGGCTCTCCAAGCTATGCGGGACGTTAGTTGGACTGTCCCCGATGCCGGAGAATCCGTGCGCGTTCCTCATTATAGGAGTATCCTTGCCTTGGCCGTCGCCACGCCGCTGGTGCTGGCGTTCCGTCCGGCCTCGCAGGCCGTGGTGCAGGTCACGGTGAGCGCCCGCTGCGCGGGGCCCAACAACACCGAAGTCACCGTGCGCCCCTGGAATGTGCGGCTGCGGCAGGGTGACCAGCTGGAATGGGTCATCGCGGCCAACGCCAACAGCAACGACATCACCATCACGCCCAAGAGCAGCAGCGACTGGCCGTTCGCGTCGCGGGAGCCGATCAACGGCACCAAGGGCAGGCCGGCCCGTGCCAACGGCATGCGGGCCAATGGGCGGGGCACGTACAAGTACAACATCGCGCTGGTGTGCCAGTCGGGGCAGAATCCGCCCGACAGCGTGATCATCGACCCCGACGTGATCGTGGATTGACGCGCGCGCGCGTCGCCCTCGCCGTCCTCGGCCGCACGCCATGAGCAAGCTGTCGACCCCCACGCGTATCGGCCCGTACGACATCATCCAGCTGTTGGGTGAGGGCGGCATGGGGGTCGTGTACGAGGCCGAGGAAACGGCGCCGGTACGGCGCCGGGTGGCGCTCAAGCTGGTGCGCGCCGGGCTGGATGATGCGCGCGATGTGCTGGCGCGCTTCGACGCGGAGCGGCGCGCGATCGCGGTGATGAATCACCCGGGGATTGCGCGCGTGCTGCAGGCGGGCAGCACCGAAACGGGGGAGCCGTACTTCGCGATGGAGCTGGTGCGCGGGTTGCCGCTCACCGAGTACTGCGACACCAAGCGGCTGGCCGTGCGAGACCGGTTGCTGCTGTTCATCGGCATCTGCGAGGCGGTGCAGCACGCGCACCAGAAGGGCGTGATTCACCGCGACCTCAAGCCATCCAACATTCTCGTCACCGACGAGGAGGGGCAGCCGCAGCCCAAGATCATCGACTTCGGCATTGCCAAGGCGCTGGGGCCGCAGAGTGCGGAGAACACCGCCAAGACCATGGCCGGTTTCGCGATGGGCACGGTGGCGTACATGAGCCCCGAGCAGGCGAGCAGCACTTCCATGGATGTGGACACGCGCGCCGACATCTACTCGCTTGGCGTGATGTTGTATGAGCTGCTGGTGGGCGCGCTGCCGGTGGACCCGGCGGAAGTGGGGGTGTACGAGTTCCTGGCGCGACTGGCCAGCGGTGACACAAGTCCACCCACACCCAGCATCGGGCTGATTACGGCGGTGGCGAAGAGCGACACCATCGCGCAGCGCCGGCGCACCGACCTGCGCCACCTCAAGCAGGAGCTGCGCGGCGATCTCGACTGGATTGTGATGAAGGCCATGCACGCCGAGCGGTCGCACCGCTACGAAACGGCCAATGCGCTTGCCGCTGATCTGCGTCGCCATCTCGCCAACGAGCCGGTCACGGCGCGGCCACCAAGCACCCGGTACCGGGTGGACAAGTTCGTGCGCCGGCACAAGGTGGGGGTGATCACCGCGACGGTGGCCTCGGTCCTGGTGGTGGCGAGCAGCATCACGGCCACGTGGGGGCTCGTGCAGGCCCGGCGTGCCGAGCAGCGGGCAGAGCGCGAAGCGGCGGCGGCGAGGGAGGTGGCCGACTTCATGGTCGATCTCTTCCGCCAGTCCGACCCCAACGTGCAGCAGCGCCAGAGCATGACCTGTCTCTTATACACATCTCCGAGCCCACGAGACTAAGGCGAATCT
>ERZ1022729.132-NODE-132-length-11146-cov-4.109458_pt1 | contig 11146 bp, 10 predicted proteins | sample MGYA00520880_ERZ1022729 | MGnify/ENA primary metagenome ERZ1022729 (study PRJEB33162, sample SAMN09537598) | freshwater metagenome | isolation source: freshwater | place: Canada:Alberta | collected 2017-07 | study: EMG produced TPA metagenomics assembly of the...
GCCACCCAGAGCGCGGCCTCCACCCGCGATGCGGGTCGGCCCAGCGCCCGCGTCGTTTCGGCGATCACCTCCATCGCCGCGTCTGCCTGTGTCACCGGCACGCGCTCGTCGGGAATAGGCGCGCCCACGGGACGCCACAGCGTGCGTTGCCGCCCATCGCGCGTCGTCACGGTGCGGACCGCGAGCCGCGCCGGCCGCCAGGCAGCCGCCCCGCGGGTCGACGGCCGCGTCAGGGCGTCGAGGATCAGCCGATAGTTGCGCGGATCGGGCAGTTCCACGCCGAGCGCCCGCATGCCGTCGGTGACGGTGGCCGTGGGCGCCTCCGCGCCGGTTTCTTCCCACAGATGCTCGACGACGGTGACCGCGGCGGCGAGCGGCTCGTTGGGCGGCACGACATCCACCACATGCTCGCGATGGGCGTAGCGACCGTGCGGTGGACGGCCGTACACGTAGACCAGCACGCCGCTCGTGCACAGTTGTCCGATCACCGGCGCCATGTCGAACACGGCGTCCTCGGGATAGCGGCGGCGGTACTCCGCCTCGATCTCGTCGAGATGCACCGCGACGCCGTGCTCACGCGTGAGGGCGAGCACGATGGCGGCGACCCGCCCGCGACGACTGGGAGCGCCCTTCGCGATCCCTGGCATCAGGTGCTATACCCTTCGGTCGGCCGATGCCACAGACGCTCGAAGATCGCCGCCGAGAATGGCACCTGCGTCCGATGCAGCCGCGGCCCGAGCCCACGCACCGCCTCGAGATACAACTGCGCATGGCGAATGAGGCGCCCCACGGGCAACGGCTGACCGCTGGTGATCACGGACTCGATGTAGAGGCGCCAGCGAGACATCGTCAGCGACTCGACGTGTTCCTGCCAGCGCGGGAACCACGTGAGATAGATCTCGGGCGTGAGCGCCGGCGGCACCAAGCCGATCTCTTCGACCAAGGGCCAGCGATGCCCACGTTCGACGTTCTGGTCCACGATGCGACGAAACGGCGGCGCGCCGAGTGCCAGAACACCGACCCCTCGCTCGGTACCGGCCGCGTGGGTGCCCCCTTTGCGCTTGTCGGCCTGTGCGGCCTCGGTGATGACGTCGCGGATGACCGTCATGCCGGCGTCGGAGATGTACTCGCCCTCTTCGACGAGGAGCGCCACCACGTTCTGCTCCATGCAGGTGCTCACGATCTCGCTGAGCAGCTGCGCGTCCGTCTTCCGACCACCGCGCACGCGCATCTGTGGCGGCGTCCCACGGAGGGCGGTGAGGACCGCGACCAGGCAGTCGCGCTCACTCTGCGCCTTGAGGCGTCCGACCAGCACCACGCGCTGCGGATCATGATCGGGGCGCTGCAAGCGCTGCTGCAGCTGTTCGCTGTCCCAGTCATCCAACACGCGCTGCAGGCTGAAGGTCTTGCCGGCGCTCTTGTGCGCGATGACGGCGATGGCCGCGCGACTGGAGATCGCGAGATCCAACATCTTGCGCACCAGGATCTTGGAATCGACCGCGGGGATGATCGGGAAGCCGTCGTCAGGATGATCGGGCGGTGTGTGGTTGGGCGTCATGGACTCGTGAGCGTCGGTAGACATAGGTCTGGGGCTAGCAGTGAGGGATGTGGTTCGGGGTACGCGAGATGGCACTCAGCTGGTGCGGCGGACATTCGGGTGGTCGTTCGGTGCAGCGTCCTGCAGCAGGGGGGACGCGATGCCGGTGAGCCAGAAGGAGCTCGCCGGGGTCGCGGCCGGCGCCAGCGTCACCTCGGTGGTGGGGGTACGCGGGCGGCGGGCGGAGCTTTTGCGCGTAGACGCGCGCGGTATTTCCGTCGGGGCCTTGGTGTCGACGGACGCCGCGCGGGTGGTCTGGCCCGTCGCCGTGGCTGGTGACTCGGTCGTCGCCGTCGTCGTGCGTCCCATCACGAAGGGATCGGGAGACGTGACGATGACATAGGGCTCCACCGTGGCGGTGGCGGGCGTCTGTGGCTGCTCGGCGTCCCCCAGCCAGACCTCGTCGGCCGCTACAGGAGCCATGCTGCTTGCCGCGATCAGGTCCATGAGGTTCGCCGTCCCCTGGTGTCCGTCGGGTGTGGCGGACTTCTTCGGAGGCGGATCCCCGGCGATGTTCCGCTCAGCGGCCTCGCGTGTCTCGTCGAGGCGTTCTGGGCCCACACGGTGTTCGACCAGCGCGTTCAGCGCCCGTTGCGCCCTCTCACTGAGGCCGCCCGTGAGTTCGGCTCTGGCTCGCGCGACGAACTTGGCGTCGCGCACCTTCGAGGCGTCCTTGAGCGATGGGATGTGCACCAAGCGACGACCACTGTCTTCGACGGCCCAGACACAGTGTGCCAAGGGATGGACGTGCACCGTCGCTGAGGTCCCTACCGGGAGAATGCGCCCCTCGATCCGGTGATCGAAGAGGTGGACCTTCTTGTCCCGCTGGAACTGCAGGCTCCCCTTGGTCGCCGTGATCACCTCAACCGGGAGCGTGCGGAGGAGCGGATCGCTGGGCGTCAGCAGGCTTCGGCGCGGCCGCTGCGACATGAACGCGTCGTACGGCGTCATACCATGCGCCGAGTGTGTTCGCTCGTAGTTGTAGTAGCGGACGAGGTGCGGCATGATGATCGCATCCACGTCCTCGATGCGCGGCAGATCCTCGGGAAGAATCTCGATCTTTCGTCCAGGCCGCTCCGTGGTGCTCGCCGCCTGCACACGGGCCTCGTGCTGGTTCTGCCGGATGCGGTCGGTGGGCAGATGGGTGCTGACGTGCCCGGGCGTGCCGGCGAAGAACGCGTCGAACTCCTCCTTCACCGTGAAGCCACACCGCTCTTGGATGCCGTTCCGGTACGGCCGGTACGCGGAGAGGATGTGAATGGCGGTCGGGATGTGAGCCTTCACAGACATGCGCCACTGATGGTGGGTAGCGTGTGCATCCATCCGGATGTGCTCCGGCAAGAACCCCGTGAACGGCACGAGGAGATCGGGGGCAAGCTCAGGGCGAGCCGCCTTGAGGAAGACGGTCGCGATGTCCTGCTCATCGAACCCGGTGAACACCGGTTCGCGCGCGGAGCCGCGGCGCCGACGGGGATCGCACACGTGCCACGCCAAGATCGCGCGGCTGACATAATCGAGGACGAGCGCGACGTAGATCATCGTGGAGATCCACTGGCTCTTTGTGGCATGCCACATCCCCACCCAGAGCGGCAGCACAAACTCATCCTCCGTCCAGCACTCGTGCGGCCGCTCGTATGGGAGCGTCTCATGCGGGACCGCATCGACTTCGGCGGCACGACGCCCGTGTCCGCCGGCCGATCTCCCAAGCACACCGCCACGCGCGTCTTCGATGATCCGCCGCAGCGCCCATTCGCCAGGGAGATCGAACCCGCAGTGCTTGGCGTAGCCCTCCAGGCGCGTGATGAGCTTCCCGGTCTCGAGTCGTGGGGTCTCCTGCAGGTCGGCGTCGAGCAAGAGCTGCAAGGCGTCTGCGAGCCGCGCCTTCGGCCGTCCGCCGGCGTGCTGAATCAGGTAGTACGACGGGTCCACCCGGGCCTCATCGGGGCCTGTGAGCCAGATCTCGGCCAGGGCGCAGATGGTCGGCCGCGTCGGCACCCAGCCGTCAAGCTGCGGGAGGATCTTCTGCACGGCGGCGACCATGTCCCGTGGGCGCGGCCCCGCGCTGGCGGCCACTTTGGCCACCTCGAAACGCCGTCGTGCCACGAGCGACCGGTGCACCTCCGCAGAGGCCCAGCGATCTTTGTGGCTCGGACACATCCGCGCCTCAGGGCGCGCTGGCCGGTCATGGAATGGTGGCATGGTCAGTCACTCGCGACGGTCCGACGCGCCCCCGAGGTGGGTCGCGCGGCCCCAATCCGGGGGCGGTGACGGCAGGCTAGATAGCTTCGGACGAACGCCAAGGGCAGGCTGCCCTTATTCTGGCGCAACGGAAGGGGGACGGGCGAATGCCGCAGGAGCGAGCGCTCGGCGGGCCACGCAGGCGCCGCAGCGAGGCGGAGGACGGGGGGCATGGGGATCTCGAGGCCGCACAGGTCAGGGAGAAAGAGCGAAGGCCGCCCGTTCTCTGCGGCGCCCCCAAGCGGGGACGCGGACCAGCACCCAACCGGCTGAACCGCCGGTCGCATCGGTGGCGTCGATGTCACATGCCCCCGCCGCCAAGAGGCGCCGGGGAGGCATGCTGGTGTCGTGGCCCCGACACCCCCGGTACTCCCGGCGGCGCGGCAAACGAACACGCGGGTTCGGGAGAATCCCGAATAGATACCGAAATACGGCATCCCGGCCGGGCTGTCAAGCGATGTTCGGCCTGCCCTCGGTTCCCTGGGAGGCGACGGCGCGGGATACTACCCCCATGCAGTCCCACCCCTCCGTCTGGCCGCGATGAGCGGCTCCCCCCGGAAGAACCTCCGCCGCGCCGATGAGGCGCTGCGCCAGGCCCTGGGCACAGTCGAGCGCTATCCCGAGGCTCGGGCGGACCTGGTCGCCGCGCTGGGGGAGGCGCGCTTTGCGGCGCTGCTGCAGGCCGCCGCTGTGGTCCAGGAGGCGGTCGCGGTCTTGGACGCCCCCTGCGGCGCCGACTGAGGGCGAACGGCCAACGCGGCCTCCTCCGTCAGCGGGTCTCGGGCGTCAGGATTCGTCCGAATTGAGCGCCCCGCGCACGGCGTTCATGCGCTCCTGCTCGCGTCGGCTCCGTGGCGACGACCGCATGCGCCGGTTCTGGGCGTCGGCTCGGACGGCGGCGAGTTGTTCCGCGGTGATCCCTTCACGCGCTCGAGCGCGCTGAATGTCGCGCACCACGCGGTCCATCCCCTTCCGCTCCTCGTCCGACGGCGCCTGCAACAGTACGTCGGGCGTCGCGTTGAGCCCCTGGGCGATGTGGTGGGCCTCGAAGACCGTCAACGAGCGGTTGCCCTGTTCGATCTTCGCCAGCCAGCTCTGACTGAAGCCGAGCCGGGATGCCACGCCCGACTGCGAGAAGTCTTTCGGGCGTTCGCCGAGCACGAGTCCAAGACCGCGGCGTGCCGCCCGCTCCTCTGCAGCACGGGCCTCCTGCCGCCGCGTCTCACGGAGCTGCTGGATGCGGCGGCCGACGAGCCAATCCCACGCCTTGGCCTCGTCGGCGACCTTCAGCCACGCGGCGGCCTTGTGGACCTCCGTCGCGGTCGGCTTCGGCCGCGTACTCTTTCCCACGCCCGCCCCCGGTTTTGGCATGGCGGGGAGAATCGAGTCCGGATTGGACTATTCCGAATTGGACTTACACGGAGTTCGGTCGGATTCGAGTCGTGCTCCGACGAGGAGGGGGACTGACTACTTTGCATCGTGAGCCACCAGCGGTGTCACGCTGTCACTGACTTCCATTCTTGACTCACTATGATTGCGCTCGGTCTTCGTGCCCATCCCAAGCACGTCACGTTCGCGGTCGTCACCAACCCGCAGGCGCCGGTGCTGAAGGCGCTCTCGACGGTGACGCTCCCCGCCGCCCTCCACGCCCCGGAGCAGCTGTTCTTCGTGCGCACGACGCTCCTTGATCTCATTCGGGAGTACAGCGTGGGCAGCGCCGTCGTACGGACGACGGAGCCGATGGCGAAGAGTCCGAATCTGATGCGGCTGAACATCGAAGGCGTGATTCAGGAACTCTTGGGCGCCGGCGCCGTCCCGCGCTACTTCGCGGGGCCTCTTGCGACCATCGGACGCCACCTCGGCGTGTCTACCAAGGATGCGAAGCGCATGGCGACCGGGGAGGCGAACATCGACGGCGTCGATGGGTGGGCAGACCAGTACGACAACGAGCAGCGCGAGGCGATCATGGCGGCCTTGGCCGCCCTGCGCATACCGCGTTCGCGCTTGTCCATGATCACCGCGACTCAACCGCTAGTAGCGGGACCGACCCACATCGAGCAGTCGGCTCTGGCCGACGATGAGGTGTCGCATGCTGATTGAAACGGCAGTCCGCTTCGACCGCCTGAAGAATCTTGCTCTGCAGGGCGCTAACTCGCAGGTCTTCTTGGCCCGCGACCATCAACTACAGGCACCGGTCGTCATCAAGGAGATCGAGAAGGCGAAGATCGACGAGGCACGCTATTTCGACGAGGCGGCGAAGCTCTACGCGGCGCGTCATCCCAACGTCGTCAATGTTCTCTACGCCTCGTCTACCCCCTCGCACGTCTACATCGCCATGCCGCAGTATGCCTGCTCTATCGAGGCTGTGTTGCGTGAGCGTCCCCTCACGGTTCGCGAGGTGGTGCGCGTGGGTCTGGGGTTCTTGTCCGGCTTGCACCATATCCACGTGAAGAAGCTGGTGCATTTCGACATCAAGCCGTCGAACGTGCTCCTCGACGCCGCCGGGAACGCGGCGTTGGCAGACTTCGGACTGTGCCAGGCGGTGAACGCGGCGGGGTTGGCGACGCCGGCGCAGGTGTACGAGTCCCATATGGCGCCGGAGTACCTGGTGGCGTCCACCAGCCTGTCGACGGCGGCGGACATCTACCAAGCTGGGCTGACGCTGTACCGGATGTGCGTGGGTACAGCGCTTTGGCAGGCCCAGCTCGATCAGGTGATCGCTGGTCTAGGGCCTGACCGGTGGCTGGAGGCGGTAGCACACGGGGCGTTCCCTTCACGTGACCTGATCCCCCCGCACATCCCCAACCGGCTTCGGACCATCATCCTGCGCGCGATCCAGCCCAACCCGGACGACCGCTTCGAGAGCGTCATGGAGATGATGAACGAGCTGGCCCGGGTCGATGAGGCGCTCGACTGGCAGTTCACGCCGATAGCGCAGGGCTTCCGTTGGGAGATGGCCAACGACGAACAACGATGGACGGTGGAGCTCAAGGGGAACGGCCCCCTTGCCGACATCATTGCAAGACGGGAGAATCTGGCCACCGGCAAGGTGACAGAAATTCACTCGCTGAGCCACACCGGCGTGAAGGGCGCCAAGGTGGTCAAGTACGTGCAGGAGGCGATCCGGGAGTTCACACCGGGCGCATGATGAGCGGTCCCGGGTTGACTTTATCCGTACAAACACCGAATATCGACGTGGCGCCGTTCGGCGCCTTGACGAGAGGTCCCAATGCGAAAAAACACGGCTGGACCGCAGGGGAGGCCATCGGGGACGTCGGTGCGCTTGGACGTGGCAGCCCCCCTAGTCACCCGTGAGAGTCAGGTGCCGGGACATGGCGTTCCCCACGCCGAGAAACTGCGAAAGTCCGGAGCCGTCGATGTGCGCGGCAATGCGGTGGTGGAGCGCACCGGCACTGGGTTCTTGCGGGTTCAGCCCAAGGATCCGTCGAAGCGCCACAGGTGAGCGCGTCGGGGGTGCCGTCATGCGAAAGTCTTATGTGCCGTTTCGGAGAATTCGCTGACAGCCGTCTGGGAAAGAACTTGACGATTCGGCCTTGAAGCGAAGTTGACGGCCTCCGTCACGGGAGACGCCCCGCTCCCGACCCCTAGGCCGCGCCGTTACCGATGGCTATGGCCCGCAATCCTTCGCCGACCTGGCGGGCGACCTCTCCCCCGATCCACGCGGCCGCCGCCGGGGTGGTCCCGAGCTTCGGGTCGTACGTGTGGAGGTAGATCACGGATCCGCGTGGCCCAAAGAGGCACACGGCGGCCCGATGGAGGAGGAGTACGCGGCGCTCGGGGGCGGTGGGCAATCGCATGCAGCACGATGCGCCCCAAGCGTCATCAGCACGTCATCTCGCGGCGTGGAATATCACGGCGCCTTGCACACCACACTAGCTCGGTTGGACACGAACCAGGGCGACCTTCTTGGGGTCGTACCGGTAATCGGTAATGCTCCCGTCCCGGATGCGTTCAATCGCCTCGTCGATGATGAATAGCGGGACCTGAAACCACTCCCGCGGCTGCACCGGATTCCCGAACCGATCTGTGATCGTGATGTCGAGTCGGCCCGGTGCGAAGAATCGATGCAGCAGATTCTCAAGCATCGCCCGGTTGATGTGGTACAGCGCATACGTGGTGACCACCTCGACGTCTGCCAACAGGAACGTCGCATCGAGCTTCGCGTTGGCCACTCGTCGCTTCACATCGCCGCCGGTCACCCCGATCTTGTGGATCAGCTCCCGGTTGGCGGCAATCGCGGGGAGGTCGGACTTGCTGCGCAGGACGTAGACCGTGCCGCTGGCCAACTCCCCCTCCTCGGCGGTCGCGGCGAACAAGGGGCCGGCGTCTGCGTCGGTGACCCTCCGGCCGGTCTCGTCCTTGTACAGCGCGTTCTGCAGGGAGCGAATGAGCAGGTTGCTTTCGGTGCCGTTGTTGTAGATCAGCCGCAAGCGCGCATTCGGGGCGCCCTCCGGTGTGCGATACACCTCCCCCACGTGGGCGACATACACGAGCTGTCCGCCGAGGATGAAGAAGTCCCCTGCCTCCACGCTGCCATCCCGCCCGAACCGGCGCGTCTGCCGTATGCCGGTCTTGATCTGCTCCTGCACCGCCTTGAAGAGCGGCCGGAACGTGTCGAAGTCCGCGCAGGGCAGCCTCGACGCGATCTCTTCGGCCGCGCGGATCTCGGCGCGTGGGCGCACGTGCCGCAGTTCGGTGAGGTCTGAGGCCGAGCCCTCAAGGCCCGCCAATTCGGCCGCCAGATCGTCCGGGGTCAGGGCGGCGGGGTCCCCCGCGTCCGGGCCGGGCTCGGCCAGCAGCCCTTCCTGATCAACAGGGGCGAGAATGGCGCGCAAGTCAGGCTGCGCCAGGAGTCGGTCGAGACGGACCGCATAGAGGCGCTCAAAGATATCGAGGCCGTCCGCGTTCCGCGGCAACCGACCGTTCGTTGCGACCCACCGCTGGATCTCCTCAAAGCCGGCCAGCACTCGCTCTTCGACGGCCGACCGCGGGGTCTCTTGCGTCGGCTCGGCGAAGTCAGAAAGCTCGTCGCGCAGCGCATCGAGGTTCATCTCACCCATTGTAGCGCCCCTCGTCCTTGAACCGGACGAACGCCTTCGCGCCTTCGGCCATCCGGCGCTCCCACGGGTCGGCCGCGGTCAGGGATGGCAGTCGCCCGCGTTCTCGCTTGAAGACCACCGCTCGCTTCGCGAGTTCCTGCGCCTCGTCCGGGGTGATGGCAATGCGCTTCTGCTCAACAATGGCTTGGATCGCCCGCAGACGATCTTCGGTCATCGCCTTCCCCAAGATCGCGTAAGCCTCGCCGAAGGGGTTGATCGAGTCGATCAGGTCGATGTCCAGTTCACGCACGTCCATGGCGAACCGGCGAACCCCATCTACAAATGCCGTGTTCAGGCGCTCGATCTGGTAGCCCTGTTCGCCGCCCTTCGTGGCCGCCATCTTCTTCGCCTCCTGGGTCACGGTCATGGCCGCGATCACGCGCTGACGGATCGCCTCTTGGTCTTCTTCTGCCAAGTCGGGATGCCGGTCACGCACAATCTTCCCCACCTGTACCTGCGTGATCTCCTGCGGCATCATCTCCTTGTCGAAGATGCCATGCTCGATAGTGGGGGTGTCCTGTACGACGGCGGCGATCAGTTCGTTCAGGTCATCGCGAATGATGCGCCTGGCCTCCTCGCTCTTCGGCTCGGCGAGTCCAGCGATTTCGATCTGGAGCATCCCCTTGTCGGCGTTGAAGCCGACGTTCGTCTTCGCAGGATCGTAGCCCGCATCCCCGTAGTCGAAGCCTTCCGTCGGGGTGTTGGCGGGACTCTTCGGCCGGAAGTCGAAGCGCGGGGCCAGCACCTGCTCCATCAGCAGGGAAGCGGCGATAGCCTTCAGGGTGTCATTGACCGCCTCTGCCACCGCCTGCTCGGAAGCGTCCGGCTCCGCGATAAGGTTGGTGAAGCGCGCGCGCGTCTTGCCCGGCGCATCGCGCGTGGCGCGCCCGATAATCTGCACGATCTCCGTGAGGCTCGACCGGTACCCAACGGTGAGCGCATGCTCGCACCAGATCCAGTCGAACCCCTCCTTCGCCATGCCGAGGGCCACGATGAGGTCCACGTGGTCGCGGCTGTTCTTCTGGGCGGGATCCTTCAGCGCCGCCATGACCTTGTTGCGGCGCGCCGGCTCGTCGTCCACCAGATCGGCGACGCGCACGAGGCGCCCGTCGGGCGTGCGCACCAGCTGAAAGCCCGTGGCGGGGTCGGCCCCCTCCCAGGTGCCAATGGCGTTGATGATGGTCTCCACCTCCCGAAGCTTGTCCTTCGTGCTCTCCCTCGCGTTCACGTTCGGGATATGGACGATGGTCTTCTCGGTCGGATCGAGGACCTTCAGAATGTCGTCGACGTACGGGCCGGAATAGAAGAAGTACCCGATGTCTAGCCGCTTCAGGTACGCGTACCCGTTCAGCTGCTCGTAGTAGGTGTAGGTGACGGTGCAAAACTTGGACTCATCGGCGGGGCCCAAGACGGCTTCGGCGTCACCGCGGAAGTAGCTGCCCGTCATGGCGACCACGTGCACCCGGCCCCGCCCGATGAGCTCCGTCAGGTGGCGCCCCAGCACGTTGTCCTCGCTGACCGAGACATGGTGGAACTCGTCCACGGCCACCAGGCGGTCGTCGAAGGCCTCGTACCCCAGCTTGTCCACGGCGAAGCGGAAGGTCGCGTGGGTGCAGACCAGCACACGGTCCTCGCTGGCCAAGAACTTCTCGACGGCCGCCACCTTCCCGGTGTCCGTGCCGGAGGCGTCGCACAGGTTCCAGCGGGGCATCACGGTCCAGTCGGCCCAGAAGCCCCCCTCGGTGAGCCGCTCGTCGTTGAACGAGGCGCCGATGGAACGCTCAGGCACGACGATGATGGCCTGCTTCACCCCTTGGTTGTGCAGCTTGTCCAGGGCGACGAACATCAGTGCTCGGCTCTTCCCCGACGCGGGCGGGGACTTGATGAGCAGGTACTGTTCCCCTCGATGCTGCCAGACCCGCTCCTGCATAGGGCGCATGCCCATGGCGTTGGGGCGCGTCGAGGCCCCCGTGCCCCCGTACCGGATGGAGACCGAGGGGACTTCCATGCGCTCGGCGCTCATGACCGCTTCCCCCGCTTGGCGCCGAAACGCTGCTCGGCCGCCGTCATCTGGGTGTACATGGCGAACAGCTTCTCCAGTCGTTCGGTGTCGTTGCGGAACCGCCTGCCGATGTAGATGCGCTCGAGCACCTCGTCGTTACGCTCGTGTGCCTCACGCAGAGTAGTCGGC